>JAEEGL011563664.1_pt1 | contig 11089 bp, 10 predicted proteins | sample 9134231 | NCBI WGS metagenome assembly JAEEGL01 (sample SAMN16246548, study PRJNA631951) | gut metagenome | biome: gut microbiome; feature: rumen; material: fiber-attached | host: Bos | place: Iran: Karaj | collected 2018-10
CTGTCGATAATGGCCGTCAAGTTATCCAACTTAAAATGCGGAGCCGCCATGAACGCTTCCCATATCGAGCCTTCGTTCAGTTCTCCGTCGCCCATCAGTATGTAGATGTCTCTGTTGCTCTTTCTTTCTTTGGCGGCAAGCGCAAGTCCGATGCCCACCGAAATAGCCATTCCGAGGCTTCCGCCAGAGTATTCAAGTCCGATTTCTTTTCTTTCCGGGTAGCCAGTCAGACGACCGCCATCCTTCTGGAATTCAAGAATTTCCTCATGCGGAATAAAGCCAGCCTCTGCCAACGCCGGGATGTGAGCAAGTACGCAATGATTCTTACTTGGGATAAAGATATCCCTTTCAGGGTTCAGCGGATTTTGGGGAGAAACATTAAGAACTTCTCCATAAAGAGTCGCAATAATCTCAATGGCAGACAAACTCCCGCCAAGGTGGGAGCCATTGTTGCCAGACGCAAGGGCCATGTCCATTGCATCGAGACGCATCCGCTTGGACATTTCTGTAAGCCTGCGGATGTTATCAGCCGAGCAGTCTATTTTTTTATTGTGGAATCCCATCAGACACGGCCTCCATCAAGAACCATGATATGGCCAGTCATGTAAGCCGCATCGTCCGACGCAATGTAGAGCGCAGCCTTGGCAATTTCTTCGGGTTTGCCCATCCGGTGGATGCTCATCCGGTTCAAGACCTTCTTCTTCTCCTCATCAGACTTGTAATTGCCCATCTCTGTATCCACAAGGCCCGGGGCAATTCCATTGACGCGGATATTATATGGTCCCAGTTCCTTGGACAAGGACTTCGTTATCCATATCAGGGCAGCCTTGCTTGAGCCATAAGCCAAATATCCCGGAGAGGTTTCGATTCCACCAACAGAACACATGTTGATAATGCAGCCCGATTTTTGTCGCATCATCACGCGAGACACAAGTTGCATCATCTGGACTTGGGCAAACACATTGACCTGATAAACTTCCTTGAGTTTATCAAGAGACGTCATGGTAAAAAGGCCACCGAAAGCAACTCCCGCATTGTTAATCAGGACATCAATATTCTTCTTGTCGGCAAAAATGGATTTCACCCCTTCCTTGATTTCTTCTTCGCTATTCAAGTCAAAATAGACGGGCCTGATTTTCACACCGCAGTCTGCCGACAGGTCGCTTAAAAAGGTTTCGAAGGACCCGTCTTGTTTGCGGGCGCAGGCATAAACATCATATCCGGCATGAGCGAATACTTTGACAAATTCTTTTCCGATACCTCGATTCGATCCCGTTATGATTGCCGTTCTTATGTTTTGCCGTTCCATACACGCCTCGAATTTATAGAGAAAAAATTAGCGCTGTTGTTTTCTTTTAGGATCTTTATCATATAAAGTTTCTGATTTAATTACGTTTTTAAGCCCAGAAAAAGCTCCAAACTGAGCAAGTATGATTAACGAAGCTAATAAAACGCAAACAATTAAAGGCGTTTCCGTACAAACACAACACCCAACATTCAACATTCTAAACAAAAAAATTAAATGAATGAATTCAATAATTCCCCATATAGCCAAAGCAATCTGTCCAAGTACAATATTTAGTCTTGATGGAGAAAAGTAGCCTCCTTTTGTGGATGAAATTTTATTATCAAACATCGTATCTGTACCATAGTAGTGATAATCAGGGAATTTGTGATAATTGAATGATATGTAATCCGCCAAGGGAGATTCTTCCGCCATTTTCTGTTCAATTATATAAATAGCTCTTTCATATGTTTCAACCCAAGCTTTAGATGCCTTGGCCATTGCTATCCATAACCAAGCAAAAAGACTCCCTATTATCGTAAGAAAAAGTGCTATCAAATGTTTTGCAATTAAAGAATGGTCAAAAGAACAATTTCCCGTGTTCAAAGCTATAAGAGGAGCTTCTCCGAGAAATGCTTTCCCAAAAAAAGCTCCATAACCAGTAAAACACAACACCAAAAAAGTTCCCAAGAATATAGAGCGTTGCCAGAGATTTTTGATTTCAAAATCACGGCAATGCCAATACTGTTCGTAAAGATCTCTAAAGGATATATTATTCTTTCCATCGTACTCAATAACGATGTTGTTTTTTTTCCCTTTCGAAAAGACTTTAAAAAAGTTCATTTTTCTATTTCCCGAAAAATTCCTTAACCTTGTCGCAGATATATTCTTGTTCTTCGGGCTTCAAACCATAGAACATGGGTAAACGGACCAATCTGTCGCTTTCCTTCGTGGTGTAGCGGTCTTCTCCCGCAAAACGCCCAAAGCGTTTGCCAGCAGGGGACGAATGCAGAGGCACATAGTGAAACACCGCGAGGATTCCGTTGTAAGTCAGGTGTTTCAAGAGCGCCGTTCGCGTCGGCAAGTCTTCGACCTTCAGGTAAAACATGTGCGCGTTATGCGTACAATGTTCCGGAATGTACGGCAACTCGACCAAACCTTTCTCTGCAAGCGGTGCGAGCCTCTCACGATAGGTGTTCCAGCACGCCATGCGGGCATCATTGATGATGTCGGAGCATTCCAGCTCGGCATAAAGGTAGGCTGCATTCAGTTCACTCGGCAAATAGCTAGAACCGAGTTCGACCCATGTGTATTTATCGACTTCGCCGCGATGGAACTGGCAGCGGTTCGTGCCTTTTTCACGGATGATCTCCGCACGGTCGTTATACTTGGGATCATTAATGAGCAACGCACCACCTTCGCCCATGCTGTAGTTCTTGGTCTCATGGTAGCTATAACAGCCAAAGTCACCCAAGGAGCCGAGAGCGCGACCCTTGTATGTCGCCATCATGCCCTGTGCGGCATCCTCGACAACGAACAAATTATGTCGTTTCGCAATTTCGTTTATCTTATCCATCTCGCAGGCGACCCCCGCATAGTGGACCGGCACAATTGCCTTCGTCTTTTCGGTAATGGCATTTTCAATCAGTTTTTCGTCCAAATTCATTGTGTCGGGGCGGATATCCACGAACACGCACTTTGCGCCCTGCGACACAAACGCATCGGCCGTGCTCACAAACGTGAACGAAGGCATAATCACCTCGTCGCCGGGAGCAATATTGCAGAGACGGGCAGACATTTCCAGCGCGTGCGTACAACTGGTGGTCAGGAGAGCCTTTGCGGCCCCCGTATGCTTTTCGAGCCATTCATGGCAACGCAGGTTAAATGTACCGTCACCACAAATGCGACCGCTTTCCACGGCCTGCTTCACGTAATCAAATTCCATCCCTACAAAAGGGGGCTTGTTAAAAGGAATCTTTTGCATACCCGAAATATAAACTTTATTTTACCAAGCGGAATAATTTCTTTAAAAAAAATTGCAAAAATCAGTTCAACACCACAAACGGTACCCATCGACGGTAGAATTTCCGCTGAAATTCCAACGGGCTCAAGATGGGTTCGTGATCCCCCTGCACAACAAAGCGCACTTCAGGGTGTTTTCGCGCCAAATCAGCGATAGAACGCAGGGTTCCAAACAACCGCTCGTAGTAGAGTTTTTCGCATTCGGCAGGATCATCACTAATAGGGAAACGGGTATCTCGAGTGGTCCAAGCGATAAACTGTTTGGCACTATCCGGCTGATTCAGTAAAGAATCAATCTTTGCCGCCATTGCCATATCAGCCGTTGCGGAATCAGTCCAGATTGCATTTTGGAAACCGACGTTGCGGATGTACTTATAACGCCACTGAATGGTGGAGTCACCACCAAATAAGAAAGATGTTTTATAACCAAGTGATGCAAACCTGTTGGGCATAAACAGGGAATCGCGGCGTCTTGTGGAATCTCGCCAAGCAGAATCTAAAAGATCCTCACGTTCTGCGGTACGCGTGCGACTATACACTCTGAAATGGATGCCCCGTTCTCTCAAGCCCCCATCAAATACGGCTAGTTCTTTTGCAAACATCGCGGAATCCATCGGAATTCCCCAAGACTCTACAAGAACTACAACATTGCTGCGGGACGTATCTACATAGTAGCGAGTTACAGAAACAGAATCACTCGCATTATTCGTTTCTCGAAATTCTGAAGTCAAGTTATTACGCGCCCAATCAGGATTTGGAGCGGTTCTTGCCAACCATTTAGCGACGGGGAATTCAAGTAATGGCTGACTTGGGAATATTTGGTACAAATAAAAATGAGACATCAATACAACAAATAAAAACGCACTCATTCTACTCAGCGACAAAGGTTTGGCAGATTTCAGAAGCAATAAAGCCACGGAGCACGTTACAAGCGGGATAACAATGCGCCAACCGATAGTCCAACCTTTATACGAAAGAATATTTTGCAGGTCCAGCAGCGCCACAAAGAATACCGCAATTCCGATAACGCACAACACCGGTATTTTAAATCTAGAACAATGTCGCAAAAGAAAAGCAAAAAGCAGCAGCAACAACAATACGCTATAATCAAACAATCCTCGCACAATATCTTGTCCTTTTTCGAACGTACTCAAAAAAGGGGCTATCGTCACCAAAGCTGTCGCTATAAGCGGATATAAAATTTTGCGCATTACTCCACCCCCATTGCATCTTGAACAATAGAGTATTTCAATACGGATATGTCCTCAAATTTTTTCACCGTGTCGATTTTGACTTTGTTATAGTGATGCAATTCTAAAAAATCAACTAATGAAAGTCCGAATTTAATATCGCTCACATAATAAACATTCTCTTTTACAAGGTCTTTTAGCGGGTTGGTCATCCCCCTTTTGCGGAAGGATTTTTCAACATCAGGATAGTAAGGAGTCCAATAGCCACTTGGGATTATTCTCTGCCAACTTCCCATCGGCTCATTTAAATATGGAGGCAATCGGTGCTCCGTTAAATCCATATAGGTATCCATTGGCACAACAAACATCACACTATCAGGCTGAGAATTCATAAAAGCAAATAAAGAATCATACCCCTTCGTGCCTAGAACCTTTTCCATCGGAATGGATCCACCACCGTTGGGGCTACGAAATTCATCCTTTTTATCATAGTATTCATATCCCATAAAAACCATTAACACTAATGGTAATGCGAGAGCCAATTTTGCGGGCAACAGGAGTTTCTTTTTATAAAAAACAATTATCAATACTGTTGCATAAATCCACAAACCAACTTCAACACGATACACAAGTCTATTCACATACAATAAATAAGCTAATCCAAACGCAATAAGCACTAAAGAAATCCAAAGAAAACAGATTCGTCCTTTATTTGAATAATACAGAATTATGCCGAATAACAACCATATAATAAAAATAGGTGATCTGGCCATATCCGATATACTTTGCAAAAGCATTATCGGATATGCACTCAAATTTGGTCTTACAGTATATTTATCTATCAAATGTGTTATTGTCTGAACACTTTCCGGAGAAAAAACCTCATTGTCATAAAACACCCATTTTTTTAGCAAATCAAAATCTTTCGGCTCCAAACCAGCTTCTTGCAAATCTTCGTACACGGCTTGTTCATTATAAAAGGCACCATCTCCCAAAAGGACACGGAATGGTTGAAATTCCGTAAAAGTTTTATATTCAGCCGACTGATACAATGAATGATTGAACCCATTAAAAGCAAATGCTCCCACATAAGCAATCAATAGAGAGATGTAAACATACCAACGAATGTGCCAAAATCTTTGAACACACAACAAAAGAGCACCTACAAAGAATGGGATTCCCAATAAAAAAGCATCCCAACGCATCCACGAGCCCCACCACAACAAAAGGACACCGGTAGCTATTACGGCATAGACTTTTCTTTTTTCTACACCCTCTTTTGCATACTCAAAGCCATATACAAGAACAACCATCCCCGCTGCAGACAGAGCCTCAGCACATTGTGTAAACTGCAAAACAATATACATATCCTTTGCATAAGCCGCAACCAACAATACACACAAAGCACATCCCAAATTGCGTCCAATCTTTTCCATTAAGACATAAGTAATCACTGTAAACGATATAAAAACAGCCGCAATTTCACCAATATAATACCAGCTTATTTTCGGGAATAAATGATAAAGCGGAAGCAATGTATAGCCATACAACGCATTGACAAAAGGCAAATGCACGTTATAATCCTCACCATATATTCCTGATAAAATGCCTGCCATAAAATAATCGTCAATAGCGCCATAACGCAAATGACTAAGCCCTATACACAGGACCAGAAAAAAAACATTTATTAATACAGCAAAGGCTAAATTTGTTTTTGAGATCATAATCGCCTATTTACTATTCAAAATTACAGCCGGGACCCAATGAGACTTGTACGAATTTCTCGTTTCAGAGTTGCCAAGAATCGGACGATGCGTCCCCTGCACCACGATTTGAACTTCCGAATGATGCTTTGCAAAATCAGCAATCATTTGCAAAGATTTGCGTAAGCTATCCATATTCCCAGTGCGGGAACTCTGCGTCGTCCACCCAACAAATCTCAGAGAATCATTGACCAACAAGGAGTCTATCTTTGACAACATTACATTGTCGTCACAATTTTGACAAAACAAGGCATTCGTAAAACCAAGTTCTTTTATATATTCCCGACGATTATATTCTAAAGAATCCCCTCCAAAGACATATATATTTTTCAAAATATCATTTCGAAGCTCTACACGCTCGGCATGCTTGGTTCGATTTGCCAGTCGCTGGTGGATTGCATAGATATGCGGGATTCCTGAAAAAAAATCAAAATCCGAACTTAAAACATTTTCATCTATGGGCACACCCCACGCATCAACCAAAATAAAGACATTTACTCGGGAACTGTCATACAAATGCTTAAACAATGATTTGTGATTTAGAATTCGGTATTCGTCTAAATATCTTTGAGACAACGAATCTTCGTGAACCGAAGGCAGCAAATGCCAAGGCTTACTAAACGGGCTCGAAAAATTCATTGTACCGAGAACATATACCAAGCTTGCCATAGTAACAACAATTACGGCAAAGACAACCAGATTTACCCTTTGCCATTTTTTCATAAAGAATCCCCTTTCACCCTATATTTGAACAACAAAAGGTCTCCAAAAGTTTTGACCGTATCAACCTGCAAGGATTCGTGATAATGGAATGAGTAATACGCATCAAGAAACGGATCTCCCTTATCTTCCATAACATATACATTATCGCGTACAATGTCACGCAACGGGTTGCTAACGCCACGCTTTCTAAATTCATCTCGCATTCCTGGCAAATGAATATTCCAATATCCCCAAGAAAATATGTTACTCCAACTACCCGGTTCAATAGCCTTATATGCAGGATTTTTAAAAGAACCCAATTCTTTATATCGTTCAAAAGAAAGCAAGAATACATCTTGCGGATGCTTTTGAGTATATTTCAAAAATTCAGACCAATTCTTAGGTATTTCAGGGGTTTCTACAATCGACAGATTCTTTTTCAGAGAGGACTGATTCGATATTCCTATACAGGCAAAAATAACCGATAACACAATCATACCCACAGCAAAAAGTTTTTCTTTTTTCATAAAGCTAGCATTTGCAACAACGCAACCTTTGGGTATAAAGGGGATTGCCGTGATTATTGCATATAGCCATACCCCCGATTCCACATGATACACCAATCTGTTTACAAGCAACAGGTACCCAATGCATACCGCAATAAAGCTCATAGACACCCAAGGATAAAAATTCGCTTTTCTTGAAGGTGACATCATCAGAATTACACAAAGTAGCACCCAACACCATCCGCTACACCGCATAAGAGCATTAGAAATCGACAAGAAAAACATAACAACCATTCTTTTGGGATTTGGCTTGTACAAGTTATTTTGAGCAATTTCTTTTATGGGCAATAAACTATCAACTTTAAAAACATCAGTATCATAAAACACCCATGCTTTTAGCAAGTAAAAATCCATCCCAGACATACCGCGTTCTTCTAGTTCATCATAAGTAGACTCTTTGTCATAGAAGGCGCCGTCGCCGAAATACGCCCTTATAGGTTGATAATCCGCATAATACTTGTATTCACCGTCAGAGTACAAAGACCGGTCATATTGTTTTGTCCCCCAAATTAAAGCAAACGTAACACATAGCACAACAATTGCAGCTAAAGAGAGTCGTTTTTTTTCGTAGAACTGAACAGCCAACATCAATCCCATAAAGGGAACCCCCAACAACATTCCTTCGAATCGCATAACACTACCGGCAAAGAGAAACAAACCGCCGAGAACAAGAAATCTTTTTTTACTTTCGGAAAGTCCGAATGCAAAAGAAACGATTCCCGCAGCCGTATATATTGTAGCACATTGCGTAAAGCTCAACTGAAAGTAGAAATCAGGAGTAAGAGCCGCCAACAGGAGAAAGGATAATGCAATACCCCACCTGTCACCAAGCCTTCGAATAATGAAATAGGAGAATGTTGTAAAGCCTGCAAAGGTTCCTATCAACTCAAAAATAAAATACCACCCCACGCTTGGGAATAGCATATAAAAAGGTTTTAAAAAGTAACCATATGCGGAATTGACAAAATAAAGATGAACATCATACTTCGAGCCATAAGCCCCTGTCAAGACACTTGACATAAAATAATCATCCAAAGAACCATGCCGAATCTGTCCAAACGCAAAATAGAGCAGCAAGAACAAAAAATTCACACATAAAGCATAAAATAACGGGCATTTACGAATCATAATCAAAATATAACCCTTTAGAATCTAAAGAAATTAACAATTGCAAAAAAAAACAATAAATAGACAACTATTCATAGAAGACTCTCTTCTCCTTGAAGCAGGAACCTACGTGAAGTTGGCTGACGTCTACTTCGTAGAAAACAACCAGCTCGGCACTTGGGCTCAGATTGGTTACAACGCCCCGAACGGTTCTAGCGGTTCTAGCTCTCAGTCCACGAACTTCGCTTATGGTAATACAACCGCTACGGCAAACGGCACTGGAAGTGCGACATGGGGTGCATTCAATAGAGTTGCTCTGAATGATTGCGTCGCAAAGACTTCTGGCGATGAGTGGACTGTTACGCCCTCCGTTACCAACGGTTCTGTTTCCTGGACCGCCGCCGTTGCTACTGCAGCTACATGCGGAATCCTTACTCCGAACTTCGACAAGATCGGCAAGTAAGTCCTTAAAAAGAATATAAACAAGGGGCCTTTCTCGATGAGGAAGGCCTTTTTCATATAAAATAGTTTAGTACGCTATTCTTACTTCGCGTCATCCGAGTTTTCTAAACTTTTTCATTTCTTTATCCAAAAATGCATCAATGTATTTTGCATAAATTAACGTTGTTTCTAAGTTTCGATGTCCCAACAGTTTGCTCGTCGCAGAAAGCGATATTCCTAGCGTAATGCAAGTTGTCGCAAAGGTGTGACGGGCGAGGTGACAATGAATATGCTTGTTGTGACCCAGCTTTTTTGCGGCTTTGCGCAAGGTTCTGTTAAAATGAGAATTTTCTACAACTTGAAAAACTCTGCCGGCTTTCATGTTTTCAGGTAACAACAGGCGAGCTTGCAAAGGAATCGGAATATAGACAGCATCTCCTGTTTTATGCATCTGTTTGCGAATTTTCCAATCGAAAATTTCTGATGCATCAAGAGATTGCAAATCACTGTAGCGTAACCCAGTGAAACAGCTGAACAGAAACGCTCGCATGACTTCTTGCTCTGTTTCCGAAAGAATGTTGTAACGATCGTTAAAATTGAGATACAAACTTTTAAGTTCACGAATCGTCAAGAACCCTCGTCGTGTATAGGCTCTCCCGATTTTCACCTTCTCAAACGGATCCACTTTTAGCAATCCATCCTGATAAATTTTTTTAGAAAAAATGCGGAATACAGAAAGGGCTTTGCATACGGTAGCAGGCTTGTTTCCTAATTGTTGAAGATGAATTTTATAATCTTGGACGACGGATTGGTCTAAATTTTCTAACTCAAGATTTGGATTATAATCAAAAATTTTTTTCAAATTCCAATAATAGGTATGTACCGTAAATGGTGAAAGGTTGTATTTTTCTTTTTCCAAATACTGCAACGCGGTTTCATAAAATAGCATGTTTGTTTCCTTTTTTACAATGGTGGGCTCCTGACAATTCAGAAGTTCAGACAAGGTAACATTATAAAGGAAAATGAATAGATATTAGTAGATTTTAGAAACTTTTCTTTGCGATAACTCGCCTTGAACTAGAAATAAATTCGTTAGATACTACGTGAAGTTGGCTGATGTCTACTTCGTGGAAAACAATGCGCTTGGTACATGGAAGGAGATTGGTTACAAAGCCCCGAACGGTTCTTGCTGTTCTTCTTTGGGGCCAACAAACTTCATGTACAGCGATAGTGGTGCAGCATTTGCATGCACCGCCGAAATTACAACTTGGGGGTGGAGAACTTATAATAAAATGACTTTGAATGATTGCGCCGCAGGTTTCGGTAGGAACCAATATGTGGACCATGACACCGACTGTAACTAATGGGACTGCTGTTTGGGCAACAGCGGTGTCTTGACACCGAATTTTGCCGATATAACAATTTCACCTTCAGGGAAATTCTCCGAAGGTGTTTTTATACACAAAAAGCTTTCCCTTTGGAGGAAAGCTTTTTGTGATTATTAGCCTTGCATGTTAGCAACCACCATCCGTGGAAATTTTGCAATAGCTCGGAGTGAGCGGAGCGCAACCATTTCCTGTAATAGAGGCTTCAAAAGTTACAGTGCCGCCATCACCCGGAGTGCTGGTAATAGCCCATGTGCCGCCTTTTCCGCAGTCATTAAGATCTACGAGGCTTGCTGCGGCCCAGTCGTTGGCAATAGTTGTATTAGTTGTAGAACCAGCGGCAATAGAGCTATTATAACCGAAATTTGTCGTATGAGATGAGCTTGCATTGTCCGATGCGCCTGGAGCGGAGTAACCAATCATGGTCCAACCACCAAGAACATTGCTTTCAGACACGTAAGCCTGCTGCAACTTCACGTAGGTTCCAGCGGCGGGGCCGACTTCGGAAGCCTTGGACTTAGCGATCATGCCGAACAGTTTCGGTACTGCGACGGCGGCCAGGATGCCCATGATCACGATCACGACCATCAATTCGATAAGGGTAAAACCTTGCTTTTTCATAGTGTAC
>JAEEGL011974749.1_pt1 | contig 11089 bp, 12 predicted proteins | sample 9134231 | NCBI WGS metagenome assembly JAEEGL01 (sample SAMN16246548, study PRJNA631951) | gut metagenome | biome: gut microbiome; feature: rumen; material: fiber-attached | host: Bos | place: Iran: Karaj | collected 2018-10
AATTGTTCCGGGTGCTCGGAAGGACAGGCAAATATGGTGGCACCTTCTTTTTCCGCAAAAGCGGCTTCCAGCTGGCGGGAGAACTCCTCACCGAGGAATATGTTGTCGCCAAGGAGAAGACAGATGGGTTCATTTGCAATAAAGTCCTCAGCCAGAAGGAAGGCATCGGCGATACCGCGCTGAATGTGCTGTTCCAGATACTGGATTCTGACGCCAAAATCAGAGCCGTCTCCAAACAGCTCCGAAAAACGGGGGATTTTTCCGGTACCAACCAGAATCAGAATATCCGTCACGCCTGCTTCAATCAAGCTGCAGAGCGGATAATAAATGAGAGGCTTGTCATAGACCGCAACCAGTGGCTTGTCCACCGGACGGGTAACAGGAAACAGCCGGGTGCCGCGTCCAGCTGCCAGAATCAAAGCTTTCAAGAAAAAGCCTCCTTTTCTAACAAGAAAAGATGATCAAAATGATGGTACTACTGCAGATAGGGAAAGTCAACTGGATGTTTTTGGCAGAAAACAGTTCGAAACCGCAACAAATTGCTTGAATGACATCAGCACTATTTTGGAGTGGAATGAAATAGTATTAGTGGGTAATGTGCTAGAATAAGTTTGGCAAGGAGGGAAAAAAGAATGCCAAGCAATAACAGCAAATACACCCCAGAAATACGGGAACAGACCGCAAAGTACATTCTCGAGAACGGGAAATCAGCAACAAGCGTGGCAGAAGAGCTGGGAATCGACACGAATACCGTCTGCCAATGGGTAAGAGATTATCGGAGGCAGCATAACATGCCGAGTTATGCTGAAGAGAAAGGGATCGTACGGAAAGAACCGCAGACGGAAGGAGAATTATTGTATTGGATCAAGGAACTGGAACAGGAAGTAAAAAAGAAGGAGAAAGAACTTCAGGAAGAGAAAGAGAAGGTCGAGATATTAAAAAAAACCCTGCACATCATTATGCAGCCACGAGGATGAAATGCGAAGCGATCTACGCCCACAGCTCCGAGCATTCCGTGAGGAAGATGTGCCGTGTGCTGGAGCAGTGCGAGAGCTCATACTATCCGAAGAGAAGCAGAACGGTCAATAATTGAGAAAGTAAAGGAAGTCTTTAAGGCGAACCACAGGATTCTAGGGGTGTCGGCGACTGCAGAAAGCGCTTGCGGCTGAAGGAATTGAACTGAGCGAATGGAAAGTGCGCAGGATCATGCGGGAGAACGGGATAATCCGGAAAGCACAAAGAAATACCGTCCCGGAAAGAACGGGACAGCGGACGGCAAGTACTATGAAAATGTGATCGAACAGGACTTCGTGAGCAGCAGGCCAAATCAGAAATGGGTGGGAGACATCACCTATCTGAGGACCAAACTGGGCTGGGTATATCTGTTTCACGTATAAGACGAGTATTATTGCTTCTCAACCTTGACTTTTGAGAATCTCTTGTTATTCTGATATTGCTTTGAAAATAAAAAATCAGCCTCATCTGGAGGAATCATCCGTGATTTATGCTTGCCTTGCTCTGTTTTTCCTGCTGATTGTCGCTGGCGATCAGCTGAGCAAATATCTTGTTGTGAAGTCCATTCCCCTGGGGGGAATCCGTCGTTTCCTGCCGGGCCTGCTCCACTGGACCCATGTGCGGAATGACGGTATGAGTTTCTCTCTCCTTTCAGGAGCAAGATGGTTCTTTGTCGTTGTGACGCTTCTCGTAATGGCCCTCTGCATTTACCTGATCTGGAAGAAGCTGATCACCCATCCGATAGGCCTATTCAGCATTGCTGCGGTCATGGGCGGCGCGGTAGGAAATCTCATTGACCGGATCCGTTTGGGCTATGTCGTTGATATGATCGAGGTGGAGTTTATCCGCTTTGCCGTGTTCAATGTTGCTGATATTTTTGTGGTCTGCGGTGGAATCCTTCTTGCAGTCTACGGGATCTTCATTTGGAAGGATCCCAAGGACAAAGAGAAGGAGCAGGCGGCAAAACCGGAGGAGAACAGAGATGAGACTAACAGCTGACCGTTCGGGGGAACGGGCAGACGCTATGATTGCCCGTCTGATGCCGGAACTGAGCAGATCCCAGGCACAGCGGCTGCTGGAAGACGGCATGGTGTGCATGGACGGCTCACCGGTCAAGAAAAGCTACCGCTCCCGGGAAGGGGATGTGCTTGAGCTGACGCTCCCGGAAGTGCGGGAGCCGGAACTACAGGCGCAGGACATTGCGCTGGATGTCATTTATGAGGATAATGACCTTATTGTAATCAACAAGCCAAAGGGACTTGTGGTACATCCCGCGCCGGGACATCCGGACGGAACCTTGGTCAATGCGCTGCTGCATCACTGCGGGGACAGTCTTTCCGGAATCGGCGGAGAACGCCGGCCAGGTATTGTCCACCGCATTGACAAGGACACCTCCGGCCTGCTTATCGCCGCCAAGAATGACTTTGCCCATGCATCGCTCTCTGCCCAGCTGCAGGATCACAGCCTGCACCGGGTCTATGAGACCATTGTGTGCGGAAGAGTCCGGGAAGACCGTTTTACCATAGATGCCCCCATCGGCCGCAGTCCATCAAACCGGAAGAAAATGGCGGTGGGCGGCGCCGCTGCAAGGAATGCGGTTACCCATGTGACTGTCCTGGAACGTTACCGGGACTATTCCCATCTGCGGGTGCAGCTGGAAACCGGACGCACGCACCAGATTCGCGTGCATCTGGCATACCGGAGCCATCCGGTGCTGGGAGATATGGTCTACGGCCACAAGAAGCCGGAGCTGGGACAGGACAGTCAATGCCTGCACGCACGGGAACTCCACTTTGTCCATCCGCGCAGCGGGGAACAGATCTGTCTGGAGTGCCCGCTTCCGGATTACTTTCTGGAGGTGCTGGGCAGGCTCGGCCCGCCTGTGGAATAAGAGAGCAGAAAGCGGCAGCGCCGCGGGGAACTTCTGATACCCCGCAGCGCTGCCGCTTTCATGATTCACGTTCTTATTCCAGTACGTTTGCCTTGAGCCAGTTGACATCTTCCTGAAGGCAGTCCTGAATCCTGCCTTCCAGATAGTCGTATTCCCGTTCGATAATCCATTCCGGCTCCACACCCTGGCGGTGGAATTCCGCGTCAATGGACTTCCAGTCCACCAGACTCTCCGGAATGCCCATCTTGCACTGGCCGCTGGTGCGTTCCCGCATCATGGCCTTCATCTCCGGCGTGAACTCAAACTTGCCTCCCTCGGGGATGACAAATTCGGGTCCTGCCTTGGCGCTTCTCGGGACGCCCGTGCCGATCACACGGCAGCATTCCTTGACGTGAATGGAGGCAAAACGGCCGGGATACTTTCTCAGGTAGGCGAGCACATCAACGCCGGCGGCGGTTGCCCAGCCAACGTCGAGCTGAATGGAAACAAGGTCGGGATCGGTTTCCTCAATCAGGATCTCATGAAGCGGCTTCCCGGTCTCCGGATCCGGATAGAATTCCGTGGTGTGATTGTGGTAGCACACCCGGATGCCGTACTTCTTCGCAATGGCACCGAGGGTGTTGAGGATTTTCGCTGCGTCAAGCGTTTCTGCCCGGTCACAGAAATCCAGTCCGGGGACAACGGCCAGCTTCAAGCCGAGCGGAGCAAGCAGCGCGCACATGTTGTCGAACTTCTCGGGATCCGTAATCCGAGCGTGAATGGACACAAGCGCAATGGGGGCGTCCTGCAGCGCCTTCTTCAGTTCGGGCTCCGTGAGAGCCAGATCATTCTCCAGAAGCTCGATGCCGTAGCAGCCCATCTCAGCGGACTTTTTCAGCTTTCCTGCGGTATCCAGAGGGCAGGCCATGCCAAAGGAATAGGTTCCAACACTTACATGTTTCACGGATTTTGCCTCCTTGTCAGTATCATTTTGCTGTGTAAAAAATCGTATCATATAAAAGATCGTTTCGTCAAGAAATTCCGGAAGATAAAGCGGTATTCAGACACTCTCGCGCTGACGCCGGAGATTCCGGCGGACTTTCCGGATGTGGCGTTCGTAATCCCCGCTCTGCAGAAGCTCCGAAAGTAGGAACTGCTCAAATACCGGAACCGTACACGCGTAGAAACCGACTTTGTCCCGGAACAGAGGGAGAAGGCCTACCGGGAGAACCAGATAGCCCATGCGCAGGGAAGGGGAAACCGTCTGGGAAAAGGTATTCAGATACAGAACATTGTCCTTCCCGGCCAGGGAGAAGACGGTCTCCTCCGGCTTTGAAGAGGGGGTAAACTCACTTGTGACGTCGTCCTCCACAATGTACCTGCCTGGCCGGTCCGCCCAGCGGATGTACTCATGCCGCTTGGCCGGAGACGCGGAGATATCGCTGGGAAAGCTCCGGTAGGGTGTAATATGCAGCACATCGGCATCTGTCCCGCGCAGAGCCTCGCTTTGAATGCCGTCCGGCCCCAGGGGAAGCAGCTCGCACTCGGCGCCGTGCGCCTGATAAACCTGTGTGATCTTGGAGTAGGACGGATCCTCCGCGGCGTATTTCAGATTCCGTCCAAGCGCCTGCACAATCAGGCCGTACAGGTACTCCGCGCCGGCGCCGATCCAGATCTGTTCCGGCTGTACATGGATGCCCCGGCTGCGCGCCAGGTACTGAGCAAGACTCTGCCGGAGCTGAAGGGTGCCCTGATTCGGGCAGCGGGACAGAATGGATTCTCCGTATTCCGTCATTACACGCCGCATGGTTTTTGTGAGAACGGAAAAGGGGAAATCGGCCTCGCCGGTGGAAGGGGGAAGCATCCGCGGCGCACTTGCGGCAGGCACGAAGCCGTCCGAGGAGCGGAAACGGACATAGTAGCCGCTCCGCTGCCGGGCTTCCAGATAGCCTTCGTCACATAGAAGCGCCAGAGCATGCTCCACAGTGATCAGGCTGAGAGACTCCTCTTCCGCGAGAAGGCGCTTGGAGGGGAGCTTCGCGCCGTATGGATAATTGCCGTCAATGATCTGATCCCGCAGTGCTTCGTAGAGACGAAGATAAGCGGGACGGGAGGATGTATCTTTCATCTGGTCTTATATTTTTCTCCTGAACTGGGTATTTTAATATGTCCAAATCATTGTATGTTATGGATTAATGAATGTCAAGGATCCTCGGGTCCGGAAATGAGGGATTGTAAATGAAAGACCGGAAATATACGACGCGCTGGCTCTGCATCACGGCGGTGCTGATGGCTATGAATATCGCGCTCAGTTCCTTCGGCGTGCCGGTGCCCGGCGGCCACCTGTATCTCAATGATATCGTGATCTGCTTTGCAGCTCTGATTCTGGATCCCTTCGCGGCGTTCTGTGTGGGCGGCATCGGCGCGTTTATCGGCGATCTGATCTTCTATCCCACGCCCATGTTTGTTTCCCTGGTAACACACGGCCTTCAGGCGGTTGTGATTTCACTCTGCGCCAGAAAACTCTGGAAGGACAAGCCCGTCGCAGCCGGCATCGTCGGCGTGATTCTCGGCGCAATCATTATGGTGGTCGGATATTCCCTGGGACGTGCGTTTATCTACAGCACGCCGGCGACGGCGCTGCTCAAGCTGCCGTATCAGATTCTGCAGGCGGCGGTCGGCGCGATCTTCGGCAGTCTGCTTCGCTGGAAGGTTAAGCCACTGGCCAAGCTCTGCAATCCGGAAACGGTCAGGTAAACCACAAAAGAAATCCCTGGAGAGGACTTCTCAGAAGATCCTGAGTGTCTCTCCAGGGATTTCTTTTGTTTCTATGCCGGAATCAGTTGAGCAGGTTCTCCGTGGTTTCTCCATCAAAGAAGTGCATGACTTTGCTTTCAAAGGTGACCCAGACTTTCTTTCCGGCTGTCAGCTGCTGGCGTGACGCCGCATCCAGGTCCACGGTGGGAACACGGACAATCAGCCGGGATCCATCCTCCGTGTAGACGTGAAGGTGGAGCTCGGAACCCATCATTTCATTGACTTCCAGCGTGCAGGGGATGGAACCGGGACCTTCCTTGCCCAGCACCATATGCTCCGGACGAACGCCAAGCGTAATGGCACGGGAAGAAATGTTCTTCTTTGCAAGGGCTTCGCCCTTCTCACCGTCGACGGGCATCTTTACGCCGAAGGGCTTGACATAGTACTGACCGTTTTCCTTCAACAGTTCCGTCTTGATGAAGTTCATCTGCGGCGCGCCGATAAAGCCGGCGACGAACAGGTTCTTGGGCATTTCAAAGACTTCAGTAGGGGTGCCGACCTGCTGAATGTAGCCGTCCTGCATGATGACGATCCGGTCGCCCAGTGTCATGGCCTCGGTCTGGTCATGGGTAACATAGACGAAGGTGGTGTCCAGCTTCTGACGCAGGAGAATGATCTCCGCGCGCATCTGGTTGCGGAGCTTGGCATCCAGGTTGGACAGAGGCTCGTCCATGAGGAAGACCTTAGAGTCGCGCACCATGGCGCGTCCGATGGCGACTCTCTGCCGCTGGCCGCCGGACAGAGCGCGGGGCTTGCGGAGCAGGAAATCGGTGATGCCCAGGATTTCCGCCGCGTTTGTGACGCGGGTATAGATTTCGTCCTCGGACATTTTCTGAAGACGCAGGGAAAATGCGATGTTGTCGTAGACGCTCATATGGGGATACAGGGCATAGTTCTGGAAGACCATGGCGATGCCCCGGTCCTTGGGCTGCAGATCGTTGACTACCTCGCCGTCAATTTCAATGGTGCCCTCGCTGATATCTTCCAGGCCTGCGATCATACGCAGAGTGGTGGACTTGCCGCAGCCGGAGGGACCGACGAAGACGACGAATTCCTTGTCGTGGATATCAAGGTCGAAGTCGTGTACCGCGACCACATTGGAATCATATATTTTCTTGACTTTCGTCAGTTTCACGCTTGCCATTTCACGGATCTCCTTTCTTTCTCATCCCTTGACAGCGCCGCCGGTGACGCCCTCAACATAGTACTTCTGCAGGCACATGAACAGGATCGTCACAGGTACGGCGACAATGACGCCGCCGGCGCAGAACATGGTATAGCTCTTGTTGATCTGGTCGAGTGTGAGCCAGTTGTACATACCTACGGCCACGTTCATGCCGATGGGATTGCCGAAGGAAATGTAGCGGGCGAAGATGTAGTCGCCCCAGGGTGCCATGAATGCGGTGAGAATGGTATAGATGACAATGGGCTTGGCAAGGGGCAGGATGATTTTGAAGAGCACCTGCGCGCGGTTTGCGCCGTCCACGCGCGCCGCCTCATCCAGGGATTTTGGAATCGTGTCGAAGAAGCCTTTGGACACATAGTAACCCATGCCGGAGGACGCCACATAGACCAGAATCAGACCGGGTACCGCATGGGCTTCCGTCAGGCCCAGATCCTTCAGAACCCGGTAGAGGATAATCATGGTCAGCATGCCGGGGAACATGCCAAGAATCAGCATGAAGCGCATGAGTGCGCCGCGCATCTTGAAGCGGAAGCGGGAAAGCGTGTAGCTCATGCACAGCACGATGACGGTCTGAATGGCAGCGTTCACCAGGGCAATGATGAAGGTGTTCAGATACCAGCGTTTGAAGTCGGAGCGGAGAATGGCAACATAGTTGTCCAGACCCCACTTCTGGGGAACGACGTATCCGACCTGCCAGGTGGATTCCACACGGAAGGACTGAAGCAGAATGCAGACAAAGGGGATCAGCCAGATGATGCTGATCACAATCAGCAGAATGTGAATGATGCTGTTAGAGATGGCATTGGAGGCGCGCAGACCCATATGCCGCTTCATCGTATTCTTCTCGTTCATTGGAAATCCTCCTCGTTCTTAATGGAGGGCAGCACGTTGTAAACGATCAGGGAGATGAGGGCGACTACCGCGAAGACCAGAATGCCGACCACAGACGCCAGATAATACTTCGCGTCCTCGCCTGTGGTGATCTTGAAGAGCCAGGTGATCAGCAGGTCGGTATAGCCCACATTGCCTGAGGCCCAGGAGGCCGCCGCGTTGGTGGGCGCGCCGCCGGTGAGCAGAAAGATCACGTTGAAGTTGTTCATATTGCCTGTGAACTGCGTCAGCAGATACGGGCCTGTTATAAACAGCATGTAGGGCAGGGTGATCTTGGTGTACTGCTGCCAGGCGTTGGCGCCGTCGATTTTGGAGGACTCGTACAGATCCTGGGGGATATTCATGAGAATACCGGTCGCGATGAGCATCAGATAGGGAATGCCGATCCAGATGTTGATCACGATGACCAGAATCCGTGCGAGCAGGCCGTTGTGCGCGGTGCTTCCCCAGAAGTCAATGGCCTGGGAAATCCAGCCCAGATCCAGGAGAAGTCCGTTGACAATGCCGTTCTTGGCAAACATCTTGGAAACGTACAGCAGGGAGATGAACTGGGGAATGGCGATGGTCATAACAAGGATGGTTCGCCAGAGCTTTTTGACCCGGATGCCTTTCTTGTTGATCATCATGGCCACAAACATGCCCAGGAAGTAGTTGGTGAAGGTGGCGAAGAAAGCCCAGATCAGGGTCCAGGTCAGAATCTCGCCGAAGGTGGCGGCGTAGGACCGTCCGCCTGCGCCCTTCCAGACAAGCATGGTGCGGAAGTTTTCCAGGCCCTGCCAGCCGAACAGGGCGTTGATGTAGCCGTCGTGGGAGCCGTCATAATTGGTGAAGGCAACCAGAATCATGAAGACGATAGGCAGAACCGTGAAGACGAGGATGCCCGTCAGAGGCAGAGCAAGCAGCGTCTTGTGGAACTGGTCGTCCACCATGCTGCGGAGATCATCCTTTCCGCTGCGCAGCTTTTTGCCGGAGCGGAGAATCTGCTCTGCGAGCTTGTTCTGGCGGATGTTGGCGCGCCAGGTGTAAATAAAGGCGATGATGAAAAAGAGCGTCAGCACGCCGTAGAGCAGAATTTTGAAGGAGTTGTCGTTGTAGCTGTAAACGTAGGTGTCGAGGACTTCATTGTACACTTCCGCAGGACCGACCTTGCCGAGGGAGGGAAGCATGCTGATCCAGTACCCGCCGGCGGCGATCATATAGAAGATGAAGACCAGCTCAAAGAGCAGGAACAGGATGCCGCGGAGGATCTGGCCGCGAGCCAGGCATCCGAAGCCCATAATGGGGAAGGAGAGCTTCGTTTTCCAGTCCCCATCCCGGAATGTAGTGTAGATATCGCGGAATTCCCGTCCGATGGCAAGGGCCGCATTTTTAAAGAACCGGCCGATCCCGAAGATGCCGTTTTTCAGTGCTTTGGGAATGGCCAGCAGAAAGCAGAGAAAGCGGTAGCGGAACTTGTCCCATCTGGACAGGCGCAGGAACTCGAGATCGCTGTACTGCTTCATGAAGGATGGCTCCTTTCTGAAAAGAATCGGCCGGAACCAGAAATCTGGCTCCGGCCGTGATCAGCTAGCTGCCAGAACTGATATCAGTTCCGTGCTGCATCAGTTCTTGACAATGGCAATGCTGTTGCTGGCTTCAGTCCAGGTGACAGTGTAATTGCCTGCTTCCTTGAAGACGATATTGTTGTCGCCGCCGCCTGCTTCCACATCAATCAGGTCAGCACCTTCGGAAACCTGCGCTGCGCCGTGGTCGGTATCCCAGTTGGTCGCGGAAACAATACGGCCGCCCATGTAGTCGCTCTCTTCCACGTCCAGGGTGATGGTGTACACGCCGTTCTCCCCGTTGAGCTTATGGGTCATATCCGCGTTGTCCCAGCCGTTCCATGCGCCGACGAAGACGAAACCGCCGACACCGATGAGGGCGTCGCACTTTGCCTTGTAGTTGTCCAGAGCAGCCTGGATGCCTGCGTCATCGCTTGCGTCCTTGACTTCATCAGCGATGACCTTGGCAATGTTCCACCATGCGCCGCTGATCTGACCCTGCGGAGTGGCATAGGGGAGCTGCTTGCCGATGGCGATCTGACCGGCGTTGGCCTGAACAGCGGGATCCTTCTGCGCGTTGCTGTTGGCAGGACCCCAGGCGCGCTCGTTGAAGCGCTCCAGCTGACGGGTTTCGTCCGTCAGATACTGAGCCAGCTTGTGCAGAGCAGCCTGCTTCTTGGCATCGGTCTGCGGCTTGACGCCCATGAGCTTATAGCCGATGAAGGAACCCATGTGGTAGTCCTTGCCGTCCACATTGAAGGACGGCATAGCGGTTGCGCCCAGGTTGTCACCCAGAATGGCTGCCACATCATTGTAAGCCCAGGTGCCGCTGATCAGAACAGCAGAGCCGGAAGCGAAGTCGCTGGCGGCGGAGGAGCTTACGTGGATGGGAGAATCCAGAAGCTTCTTCATGCCCTTCGCGGCGATGAGACCATTGGCGGAATTGAAGGTGTCATTCAGAGCGGTTGCCATGCCGTCATTGTCGATGGTCCACTCGGAGACGCATCCGGTGCCGAAGAAGAAGCTTGCCAGATAGTAGGCGGAAGTCTGCAGTTCCATGGAGAAGTAGCGGTTTGCGGCTTCGCAGTCAGCGATGAGCTTCTCCAGAGAGCCTACATCCTCTTCGGGGATGACGGACTTGTCATAGTACATGAAATAGCCGTTGTCGGCGGTGACGGGGTAGCCGTAGAGCTCTCCGCCCAGAGTGACGGCGGCAACAACCTCAGGGCTGTTGGCGTCCTTCACGGTCTGCGCGGCTCCCTGGCCGAGTTTCGCCAGAGCGCCAGCCTGAATCAGACGTGCGAACTGGTCCTGTGCGAAGATGAAAATATCGCCGGCGGCTTCCACGTCCGTGATCAGCTGAGTGGCGATGTCGCCTTCGCCCACAGCCTGAATGGTGGCATTGAATTTAATGCCGTCCTTGTTGGTGTTGTTGAAGTTGTCAATCTGCTTCTGTGTCAGATCGGTGATCTCGTTTGCAACCCAGACCTTGATGTCATAAGTGCCGGCCAGATCGCCGCCGCCGCTGCCGCCGCCGTTGTTGGAACCGCCCTTGCAGGCAGCAAGAGAGAGCAGCATAACGACAGCCAAAAGAACTGCAAATACTTTTTTCATTGCTCGTTTCCTCCTGGTTTATATACTTCTAATGAAAGGGAAAAGAATAGAATCATCGCCTATTTGCCCAATCATCTACCCTAATATAGCGCTGTGTTCGTCTATTGTCAACAACAAAAAGAAACGATTATTAATATCCGATGAAACGAAACTATC
>JAEEGL012641446.1_pt1 | contig 11089 bp, 9 predicted proteins | sample 9134231 | NCBI WGS metagenome assembly JAEEGL01 (sample SAMN16246548, study PRJNA631951) | gut metagenome | biome: gut microbiome; feature: rumen; material: fiber-attached | host: Bos | place: Iran: Karaj | collected 2018-10
CCCATTCCATCCTTCCTTTTCTAAAAGTGGATAATGCTTCTAGTCTTCGATTTCCACATACCTTGGCATAGTCGCAAGCCTTCTGATATTCCTCCTTTGATTCTTTGTATAACGTGGCAATATTGTAACACTCACCTAACAAGCTGTGAGAAACTCCACATAGATATGAATCATTTATCTTTATTGAAATCTTGAGTGCTTCGCGAGCGTTGCTATATTGCTCCTGATAGTTGTTCTTCGCTGAATAGTATTCTGCCAACTCTATCAGGCAGCGAGCCATATTCCTTTTGTCTTTGTTCTGGATAAAAAACTCTTGCGCTTTCAAGAGTTCATCAAGGTTGTCTATTTTCTTATGTTTCTGAATTTTCACTTCTGCACAGAAAATGGCGAAATAGGCACGTTCCTCTTTTGACAATGAATCCACTTGGGTTGACTCTGCTACAACAAGAGCACTGTCCAAATGATTTACCAACAAGTCATCGTAATAAACTCTGACTGAATCATCTTCTTGATGACATGCAATGGATATCAAGGAAGAAAAGAGAAGTAATAGAAAATCAAAAACAATCTTCTTTCTCATAAACATTCTTTTTTTGTAAATGAAAGTGAGACAAAGTTACGAATTCATCGGCAGAAAACAGTTAAATAACTTGAAAATTACTTGAGACAGCAAAAATCTCAAGTATTTCTCAAGGTCTATTTTATTCTTTTATCCATATTTTTGCATTGTAAATTTTTAAAAACTATCTGAATTATGAAAAGAATATTTATTGTAGCATTCACAATGTTGAATAGTTTTTAGCATTTTCTGCCCATGCAGTCAGTGTCGAGCAACCAGTACGGAACCGTCCTGATAGCAGCAGACTCCTCGGAACCGCAGGACATCAAGACGTGGGTAAAAAAACTGCACTGAGCAAAAAGAAAAGAACTACAAGGAAGAAAAGGCAGATGATGGAAATAGACGATGAGGGACATGCGCTATAGCGGTTATTTTACACTTTTTTCAAAAATGTGTATTTTTTATTTCAGTTTTTCTTGTTTATACAGTTTTCACTCTATAAATTTGCACCCGAGAACAAATAGCGGAAGACTGAGTTCTACTCCGCGACAAGCTCCGACGTTTCCGCTTCCGACCAGTACATCGCCGCAGCGGAATGCACACGATTCTTTATTTTTAGCAAATCAACAATCATTTAACTACCTATTTTAAATAAGATGTTAATTATGAAAACTTATCTTAGAAAAATCTTCCTGTCGGCGACAGCCCTGCTGCTTGCCACAGCTGTCCACGCCTATGACGTAACTGTCGTGAACGAGGATGGCTGGGAAATCTATTTTAACATTATGAGTATTGAGAACAAGACTTGTATGATGGTAGGATGCTCAGAAGGAGATGGAACCCAAGGAACGAATCTGATTATTCCAAAAACGGTAGAAGTCACTTTTTATGGCATTCCTTATAGCTATACTTATACCTACAATGTTATACGAATAGCAGATGCACGCAATCCGCGGATAGTCTCTGTGACATTACCCAACTCTATCGAGTACATCGGTGAATATGCATTTTCTGGCTGTTCTTCCCTTTCCTCCATCAATATACCAGAGTCCGTCTACTCGATAGAACAAGGCGCCTTCTCGAATTGCCCAAAACTGACTTCCATTGACATCCCCAATTCCGTCACCAAACTTGAAGCCAATGCATTCGCTGGCTGTTCGAGCCTTTCGTCTGTTCGCTTGTCCAATTCTATCAGAAGCATAGGAAACTCGGCTTTCAAAGGCTGCGAGAGCTTGACCTCCATCGTGATCCCCGCTTCCGTCACCTCGATTGGAGACAATGCATTCCATGCATGTTCGGAACTCACTTCCATTCGCCTGCCAAATTCTCTGAAGACAATAAAAGATGGTGCGTTCTCCGAGTGCCGTAGCCTGACCACAGTGGAGATTCCCAATTCCGTCACCTCGATAGGTATGTCCGTCTTCGAGAAATGCAGTAGCATGACCTCCGTCACCCTGGGCAGCTCCATTGAGAGCATAGGCGAGCTTGCCTTTGCTTCCTGCGATGCATTGGTGAAGGTGGACAGCAGGATAGAGAATCCCTTTAAAATCAACGAGAATGTTTTTCCCAAGTTGGTGAAGACAGTCGCTGTTCTGCATGTTCCCAAGGGCAGGAAGGTCGCCTATCGTACAACAGAGGGCTGGTCGGATTTCATGAATATTGAAGACGGAAACAAGTATCTCCAACTGACGATGCCAATTGGCAGCAACTTCCGTGCGTTCTGCCATAACGAACCGCTGGACTTCAGTACCGTGTCTGGCTTGAAGGCCTACATCGCTGGCGGCTTCGACCCTTCGACAAACGAGCTTCTGCTGGTATCGGTTAATGAGGTTCCTGCTGGCACTGGCGTCATTCTGCAAGGAGCGGCCGGCCTTGGCTATTTCATCCTTGTCAGTGAGACCTCGTTCGTCTATTCCAACATTCTCAGGGGCACACTTTCGAGTACAATCGTGTCGGAGGGTTATGTGCTTCGAGGCGACCAATTCGAGCGTGTTGAGCCAAACACCACCGTCGCTGCCAATAGTGCATACCTCACCCTTCCTGCATCGGTACAGGGCCCATCGACTCTCAGCCTGAAGTGCATGGATGGAGTGACAGACGACATTGACGCAGTCGTGACAGACGTGACAGGAGGCAATGGCCACTGGTACACCCTGCAGGGCATGCGTTTGGACGGCAGTCCATCCACACCAGGCATCTACATCAGGAACGGCAGGAAGGTGATGGTGAGATGAGTTGCATGCGAGAGAATAGAGAAAACCAATCATCATGTATAACCATTAAATAGAGTGACGTTTATGAAAACTTATATGATAAAAACCATCCTGTTGGCGGCAGCGCTTTTCTCCTCCAGCATGGCTCATGCCTTCGACTTCTTCGCGCTGAATGAAGACGGCGTGATTATCTACTACAGAATCCTCAGTTCCCAGGAAAGAACCTGCAGGGTGTCGAGAGGTAGTACTTACGGCAGCTATTCGGGCGATGTCAAGATTCCCGAGAGAGTCAGCTATAACTCCATCGAGTTCCAGGTGGTTATGATAGACAATGATGCATTTTACAGTTGTAGAGAACTGACTTCCGTGGAGATTCCTGAAACCGTTACCATCATCGGCCAAAGTGCATTCGGTGGCTGTACAGGGTTGACATCCATAACGATTCCGTCAAATGTGATCTCAATTGGCAGTGGTGCGTTTGGTGGTTGTAAGAGCTTAACCACCATAACGATTCCAGATGGTGTCACCAGCATCGAGCGTAGTACCTTTGCCTATTGTTATAATCTAACCTCCATAACGATTCCAGATGGTGTCACCAATATAAATGAATCAGCCTTTCGTGATTGTAATAGTCTGACTTCCATGACGATTCCAGACAATGTCATCATAATAGAAAATTATGCCTTCCAGAATTGCTCCAGCCTGACCCACGTGACCATTGGCAAGTCAGTCACGAATATGGGATACCAAGTGTTCAATGGATGTACTGCGTTGACCGAGGTGACGTCACGAATAGAGAACCCATTTGTCATCTATAGCAACTGTTTTCCCAGCAGGGTGAAACAGTCCGCCCTGCTTATCGTTCCAAAGGGAACAAAGGCTAAGTACCTGTCCAAAAGAGGCTGGTCGAACTTCTACAGCATCATAGAGGAGGGAACTGGATACTACTCACTGAAACTGGCGGACAACTTACAGATGTTCAGCTACTCAGAGAACCTTGACTTCAGCAGTTGCAATAGTAGTCTGCAGGTGTTCGTGGTTTGTGGCTTCAAGCCTGAAACAAGCGAGGTACTATTGATGCGGGTGACAAAAGTTCCTGCTGGAACAGGCGTTCTACTCCGTGGCGAAACGGTAAATTACTATCCTTCCCTTAGCGACCAAGGCTCTTCCATCTATTCCAACTTCCTGGTTGGCAATCTAACAGAAACCTCTCTGACCGATGGCTACATATTGAATGGCGATGCATTCGTACGCGTGGATGCTCATACAGCCATCCCTGCTAACAGTGCCTATCTCAAGCTACCGGCAACTGCTCAGGGAGCGAATAGGCTCACATTGAAGTTCCTGGATGAATCCACCGGCATCGACCTCGTGAAAGATGAAATGCCTCAGGGCGACAGTCACTGGTACAGCTTGCAGGGTACACGCCTGAATGGAACACCTACCACCCCAGGCATATACATCAGGAACGGCAGAAAGGTGTGGGTGAAGTAAAGGATGAGACATGAGTCAGCCTATTGACACGGGTGTTCACGTGGGCTGACAACAGATTTTTCGACCACAGATAGTAAGGATGCACATAGATACTTCCATGCTATTCCGCTATCTGTGGTCTTTTTACAACATGATTATTCTGATTAAAGAAACGTGAGTTCGGGCTCAATAAATTTCTCAGCTACACCTATATGATTGCATTGGGAAATAACGACCTGAAATGCTTCGAATGTACTGTCACTCTCCTCTATGAGATTGAATCATTTCTTTGATTATACTCACTTGCCGAGCCCTCATGCGTGTAGTTGAATCGAAAGGAGCGATTGGCTTTCGCTGGTGTTCTCATTTTCTTTTGCTGAACCTTTTGATAGTACTGAAATGTTGAGCCCTCAACGTTTTTCAAGCGAGCCCTCGTTTGAACGCAACCGAGAGCTCGCTATCGATTTAACGAGCCCTCGTGCATTTAGTTGAACCTTTTTAGCTCTGCGTAGTCAATCAAATAAGCGCTTTAGTAAATCCTCAAACGCGTTTCAGTGAGTCCCCTTACGCGTTGCAACAAAATCATTCCCTTGCGCCATTTCTATCAGCACATCCTTCAGTCGCTTGTCCTTGTCAGTGATGCCGAAGCGATGCTGAAGAATGTATCTTTCGCGCTGATAAGCAGCAGATTCCGAACGCTCAAGGATAAAATGCATATCATAACGTGAAAAACCTGTCAAAACCAAGCAGCAAAAACGCAAATCATTCGTGGTCATGTCATATGCTTCTGTCAACTTTTGACAAATTCTGTTTTTTTTCTCCATGAAATCTACCAATTCAATCCAGTCCTGTTCATCCATGTGAATAGTCGATGAATGGCCTTCTCTATTGTGATGAATAATCTCTTGCATTTTTTTATAGACACGTTCCTGCATGATCGACGAATCGTCTATGTATTGTTCAATACTGACATCACTAATAATTTCTTCCTTTTCTTGATTCTTTTCAGAATCTTTCTTTTTCCTCCATCGAGTTGAGAAGAACCACCATGCAAGAAAGAGAGTTAAAACCACACCGATAGCTAGCATAGCCATTGTTCTTTGCAATCGAGCCTTATGTTCTTTTAACCACTCCTCATCAACCTCCTGTTTTGCCTTGAGGACTATTTCCTTATGGTTGTCCCATGTGATTTTGTTTAGTTCCGCGTTGTACAGCCTTTCGTATTCAAGTGACTGCTCTGTACGCTTATAAGCTTTCTCTATGTCAGCCAACGACATATATGCCCGTGCCCTGTCGGATGCCACAGGACTATTCGTGAGCTTTTTAAACAGAACGATGGCAGAATCCACTTTATGCGTATAACAATAAGCAACGGCAAGGAAATCAATCGATGTCATCGAGTCATTCACATTCGTTGAATTCTTTAGTGCCATTTTTGCGTATGGTTCTATGGAGTCCATTTGCTGAACATACCCGAAATATTCGCACATTAGATTGCAAACCGTGGGAATACCTATTCTCTCTTTCTCAGCATGTATGACCATATTATACCCCTGACGAAGATAATCTATAGCATTTGAATCCTTCTCTAATCTGTATTGACACATGCCATGATATGACAGTGATGTTCCACATAGGACAGAATCGCCCGAATCCTGAGAATATTTAACTGTTTGAAGAAAATGCTGACTGGCTTCTGAATAAAGTCCCGCACTCCAGAACAACAAAGCCAAATGATCTTCAATCAAAGCCTGAACATGCTTCCATGTTCTCACTCTGTTTACATACTGCTTTGCTATGCACAATTCCTTATATTGCATCGCATAGTCCTTTTCCACATAGTAGCTTATAGCAATCAAATAGTGGGAAAGAGCCTTTTCTTTATTGGCTCCATTTTCATCAAAATAGTGAACAAGCGGTAACATACGTCTGACACTGTCTATCGGATTCCATTGCTTGTAGTTTGCATAAACAGAGAGCAGTTTATAAAGATTCTTCTGATACTCATCATTCAGCCCCACGTTCTTTGCTTCATTCAAATAGGCAACACCCTGTTCTGTTTCTCTGTCCATCAGTTCCTCTGCCTTGTCTAAAAGAAAATCTGTCCTACTGGTGCAAGAAAAACAACATACCAATAGGATAAAGAAAAGCAAGTATTTCAATCTAATTGTCACTCGAAAGAAAAAATTCATTGTTTATCCATGCTTGATTGTTCTGCAAATTTAGATAAAAACTATCTTGCAAACTAAAAAAATCGTATCAAAAAACGGCGAATCCATCACAAAACTGCAATTCTCAAATTTTTCTCAAATGGATTTTCTTTGCAAATTCAAATAAGATGGGTTAATTTGCAATAAAACATAACAACAAAAAATATCACATCATGAAAACAAAACTTTTCCTATCATTTTTTATCATCCTTTTCTCTTGTTCCGCAAAAGCCCAGAATCCTCAAGACACCACTGTTGTAATTTTGAGAGAAACCGGTCCTGGCAATCCAGCGCCTATTAACGACCCTATTGTTCCTCATTCTGAGCCGTGGGGGAACTATATTGAGGTTTGTTATACTGCCCAAAATCTTTTATTAAATCCAAACGATTTCAATTCACAATTTATTACTGTGGTTATTAGTGATTTTTACACAGGCTATATTTATTATGAAGATGAGCTATTGAGTGGATCAAACATCGATATCGACATATTATCGTTGCCTATAGGAATTCACACCATTTCCATCCTAGATGGAGATGACGAATATATCGGTGAGTTCGAGGTTTTCTGAATATTTTATTAAAGAAAAACATCATACAAAATCAACTTTTTTATATCTCCAATTTAAATTCCAACAATCATGAAAAAGATTCTTATATCTATGCTGTTGTTGATTATATGTTCAGCAGTAAATGCACAATTAAAAGTGGTGAGCAGTGGTAATATTGCAATTGGAGACACTGCGATAATACCACAATCGAGATTGTCCATTAACGATAGTGGAGATGCCACTTATGTTGCATACATGGTGGGAAATAATCATGGACTGTTTGCCAGACATTTTAATAACAACTGGACGAACTGGGCTTACGGAGTTGAAGGAAGAAGTGATAACGACAATACTAATTTTAGTGTAGGTGTTAAAGCGTCTGCCGTAACAATAGGAAATATCGACTCAAATGGTGGCAGGGCTTTCGGAGTATTTGCGCGGGCTGGTTATGCTACAAATGGTTATAACTACGCTATATTTGGTGACCTGATGGGCACAAGAAATGGTGCTGCCATCTATGGTTCCACGGTTCATGATGATGTGGGATCGTCGATTATTGATAATCGATATGCAGGATATTTCAGAGGAAAAACAAAAGTAGTGGGTGACTTAGATGTCACAGGAACTGTCAATGGCGTTGTTCTTAGTCCTACAGAAACAAATCTATTATCGAGTCGTCTTTCTATAGATAATCAAGAAGAGATGAGTAATAGAACTATCGACAAACTTTCAACCCTGTCTGTTTTATCATATTATGATAGCACATCTTCTGGATTATATTCAAGAACAGCGTACAATAACACCTTTGATGTTTCAGATTCTTCTGTAAAAAGCGATACGATGGAAGTAGCTGTAAAAACAGAACCAAGCGGTTTGGAACTACAGAGAATAGAAAAACAACACTATGGAATAGATGTGGAACAGCTTGAAGAGGCTTTCCCTGACCTTGTGTATGTTTTGGATGATGGCACCAAATGTATCAACTATATTGAAATGGTTCCTCTCCTTGTTCAGTCTATCAACGAGCTGAAGTCTGAGATTGCAAATTTGAAGAAAGGTGAGTCTGCTGCCTCAAAAGCGAAAAGCACTACAGCTATCACCAATGTGGAAGAAGAAACAGAAATGCTCTCTGTTTCACAGAACAGACCGAATCCCTTCACGGACAAGACCACGATAGAGCTGTCCATCCCTGAAAGCGTGTCGAAGGCATCGCTCTTCATCTATGACATGAACGGCAAGCAGATTGACAGGATTGACATCGCAGACCGTGGCACAACGAATGTATCCATTACTTCCACTGGATTGACAGAGGGCATGTATCTCTATTCTTTCGTGGCAGATGGAAAGATTGTGAGTACAAAAAGAATGATTCTCACCAAGTAATGAATAGGAGGACAAACCATGATACGCGCCTTTTTAATATCAATCCTCCTGTGCCTGACAAATGTGTGTCAGGCACAGGACTTTGCCCTATCCCGCAGCGTGGAAGCAATGGTGAACTTTCTCAAAAACTTTTTCCTATCTTTATAACGGAGTACACGATGGTATCCTTGAAGATGCCGTATCTTGGTCGAGTACTTCTGTTTTTTCTTCATAATCATGTAATGCAAGAAAATACTAAGTTGTTGAAATCAGATATCTAATAAAATATTATTAGTTGTTAATTGCAAATTTAGCTCTTTGTTTTCAGACAAATAACTCGTAAAATTAACGAAGTAATAATTATGAATTCAAATCTAATATTGTAAAAATGTAATAATTATGAGACATTGTTTTTTTATATTCAGTTTGCTTATTGCTTGTTCCACCTATTTACATGGGCAGGACAATATACTTATTTCCTCAAAACAAGTATCTAATAGTACAAAAAAAGCAAATGAAATTCTTCGTAGAAATAAACAATATACTTCTATTGATTTTGTAGATATTAACTTGGACAAAATTCTTGAGAACGAAGAATTTTCAATACAACTTGGTGAAAGATGGATACCTATCAAGAAAGAACGAATAGATGCAAGAGATATCAATAATTATGTTTTTGTTGGTAGCAATAACGAGGGATGTCGTGTTTTAATCTCAGTATTGGACAATGACATACAAGGAGTCATAGAAACAGATGAAGATGTCTTTACAATTGAAACTATTGGAAAACAGCAATATGCAATAATAACTGTTGACTACTCCCTATTAAGAGAGGCGTGTGATGATTTACTTGTAGAAAACAACAGCTCAAGTTATGATGCAAATATCCATAATCATGATTCCTATATTGAAAGAGATGAAGGAATAACAACTTCTCCAATCCTCAAAACGGCATTAACTAACGATTGTAGAATTAGAGTTCTTGTTTTATATACTCCAAATGCCAAGTCTTCGGTAAGTAATATAAAAAACACTATACAGACTGCAGTTGCATTAACCAATCAATCATTTATCAACAGTCAAATAAATTTTCGAATTCAACTTGTCTATGCAGGTCAAACCAATTATACAGAATCGGATTTCTCAACAGATTTATTAAGATTTAGAGTTCCTGCAGATGGCTATATGGACGAAGTTCATGCATTGAGAAATAAGTATTCAGCAGATGTATGTGTATTATTAATCAATGATAGCGAATATTGTGGCTTGGCCACAAATATCGGTGTTACGGAAAACAATGCATTTTGCGCTGTAAGTACTTGTGGCACTTGTGCAACTACAAATTACTCGTTTGGACATGAAATAGGCCATTTACTCGGGTGCAGACATGATCCTGCAAACGATTCCAGTACTACTCCTTATCCTTATGGTCATGGATATGTTAATCCATCAAGAACATGGAGAACAATTATGGCATATGGAAATACTTGTAACTCATGTCCCAGATTGCTGTTTTGGTCTAATCCAAATATAATTTATAATGGATCACCAATGGGAACGATTGCCACTAACAATAACACAAGAGTTTGGAATGAACGCTCGAATACTATAATGGCATTTAGGCAACCAAGCAACAATGTAACATTGACAAGTAGCGACATGCCGAATACCCTATATGCCGATATAATAGCCAAACAAAATATAACAACAAGCGGAACAGTAAAAGTTTATAGTGGAAATACTCTTAATATGAGAACAGGAAACAGCGTAATTTTACAATCTGGCTTTTCTGTTCAAACAGGCGCAGAGTTTTCCGCAAAAATTGAAGATATTGCCGATTGTGAAGAATGTGCTTCGACAGATTCTAAAGTAATAGTCCAAAATGTGCCTATTGAGATAGCAGATATTCCAATCGATAACAAACCTGATTTTTCATATACAGTCTTTCCTAATTCTTCTAATGAATTTATAACCATCACATACGTTTTAGAAAAGAAAATGCCTTTATCTATTGAATTGGTAGATTTATTCGGAGAAAAAATTAAGACCATACAACCTAAAAAGAAACAAATGTCAGGTTGCTATACAATTCAAATACCTGTTTCTGATCTTTCCACTGGAACATATTTTCTAACCATTTCGTCTAACAATCAGAAAAATGAAGAAAAAATTATAATAAAATGATAGAGTAGCATAAAAGATAGGATTATCCTTTTTATTTGCAATATTTTAACTGATAATTGTGAATAAATCTAATACCTACAAGGTTTAAGGATTTTAAGATGATTAGATAATAAAGAATACAAAATAGTCGAAATTCCAAATAGTATATCTTTTTTCCATAAAATCTAATATAAAAATGATAAAATGAAACGCTTATTTATCACCTTACCTATGATGCTCGTTGCATCTATGGCAAACGCCCAGTCATGTCCCGACAACAACCACCCACATGCCATAGACCTCGGACTTCCATCCGGCACGAAATGGGCATGTTGCAACGTGGAATCAACAACCCCTGAGGATTATGGTAGTTATTATGCATGGGGAGAGACCAAGGAGAAAGAGAGATATGATTGGCACAACTACATCCATTGTGATGGTTCAATGGAAACCTGCCACGACATTGGTTCAGATATCGCAGGGTCCGAGTACGACGTTGCTCACGTTCTGTGGGGCGGTTCTTGGGTAATGCCTTCACAAAGCCAGTTTCAAGAATTA
>JAEEGL013757737.1_pt1 | contig 11089 bp, 10 predicted proteins | sample 9134231 | NCBI WGS metagenome assembly JAEEGL01 (sample SAMN16246548, study PRJNA631951) | gut metagenome | biome: gut microbiome; feature: rumen; material: fiber-attached | host: Bos | place: Iran: Karaj | collected 2018-10
CATGAACATCATGTTCGTGTCCGTCACCGAGCGCACGCGCGAAATCGGCCTCCGCATGGCCATCGGCGCCCGCTCCTCCGACATCCTCACGCAGTTCCTCGTCGAGTCCGTGATCCTCTGCCTCTCCGGCGGGCTCTTCGGCATCCTGACCGGCCGCATCGCCTCCGTCGTCATCTCCTCCGTCCTCGGCTGGCCGACGGCGACCTCCCCCTCCGCGATCGCCATGTCCGTGGCCGTTTCGGCCGGCATCGGCATCGTCTTCGGCTTCTACCCCGCCTGGCGCGCCTCCAAGCTCAACCCCATCGACGCGCTTCGCTACGAGTGAGGAAGGGATTGGAGAAAGCCCGTCGAAAAGTGGCGAGGGGACGGACACCGCGAGACGGGCGTCTGTCCCGGAAGGGGCTGTGATTATCGGACTTCATCAAGGTGTTTCCATGATTTTGATCCAGAGCGCATCCGTCGCGTTGTTTATCCGAAAAGCAGTGCGAGGGGTCGGTGAAGCGCAGGGGGCGGAGGCATTCCATGCTGTCGCCTTGGATTTTGGCGCTGGCGCGTCGGACCACGGAAGCCGCTGTCGCGGCATGGCCGCCGCCATCCTCCCGTCCTTGCGATGCGCGTCATCGCCGCCGCTTCATTTCCCGCCTTCACCGGGGCGCTGACAGATTCCGGCCACACCCTTTTTGCGCAAAAAACTTGTTCGCGACCGGCGGTGTTGTGGTACAATTACTCTTTCACAATGTCTGTCCGCCCCAGGCGGTCGGCGCAACCGGAAAAGGAGAAAGACCATGGAACTCAAGGGCTCGAAAACCTCCGCCAATCTCGCCTATGCCTTTGCGGGCGAATCGCAGGCGCGCAACAAATACGACTATTTTGCCTCCCGGGCCAAGAAAGACGGCTATGAACAGATCGCGGCTCTCTTTCAGGAGACGGCCCTGAACGAAAAGGAGCACGCCAAGCTCTGGTTCAAGCTTCTCGGCGGCATCGGCGACACGCCGGCCAATTTGGCCGCCGCCGCCGCGGGCGAGCATGAAGAATGGACCGAGATGTACCGCAAATTCGCCGAGGAGGCCCGCGCCGAAGGCTTTGAGGCGATCGCCAGGCAGTTCGAGGGCGTTGCCGCCATCGAGAAGCACCACGAGGAGCGCTACCGCAAGCTCCTCGCCAACATCGAGAAGGGCGAGGTCTGGGAGAAGGTCGGCGAGAACCGCTGGCAGTGCCGCAACTGCGGCCACATCTACGTCGGCGAGAAGGCTCCCGAGACCTGCCCCGTCTGCTTCCATCCGCGGGCCTACTTCCAGATCGAGCCCGAAAACTACTAGTTCCCCGGCCAACGGCCGGCATGAAAGCACCATCCTCGAGGGAGAATCACGATGAAGCGGATTGGCGTAGGACTTCTGGGATTCGGAACAGTTGGCGCGGGCGTCGTCGATGGACTGGCCCGCAACCGCGACCTTATCCGGACGCGTCTCGGCGTCGATATCGTCCTGCGCCGGATCGGCGACCTCGACATCACGTCCGATCGCGGCGTGAAGGTCGATTCGTCCGTCATGACAACGGACGCCTTCGCCGTGATCGCCGATCCGTCCGTCGACATCGTGGTCGAACTCATCGGTGGCTGCGGCATCGCCCGCAAGCTTGTCACGGCCGCCCTGGAGGCAGGCAAGCCAGTCGTCACGGCCAACAAGAAGCTTCTCGCCGAGTTCGGCCCGGAGATCTTCGGCCTCGCCGCGAAAAAGGGCGTCGACATCTACTTCGGCGCCAGCGTCGGCGGCGGAATTCCGATCATCCGCGTCCTTCGCGAGGGACTCGCCGGCAACGCCATCCGCAGCATCCACGGCATCCTCAACGGCACCTGCAACTACATCCTCACGCGCATGGAGCGCGAGGGGCTTCCCTTCGACCAGGTGCTGGCCGACGCCCAGCGCCTCGGCTACGCGGAGGCCAACCCCGCGCTCGACATCGACGGCTTCGACACGGCCCACAAGGCCCTCATCCTCGCCGCCCTCTCCTACGGTTTCGAGGCCTCCCTCTCCGCGATCACGGTCGAAGGCATCCGGGGTCTCGACGGGCGCGACGTCAAGTTCGCCGCCGAGCTCGGCTACCGCATCAAGCTCGTGGCGACGGTCGCGCGCGAGGGGGACGACGTCGAGGTCTTTGTCGCGCCGACGCTCGTGCCATTCTCGCACATGCTCTCCTCCGTCCTGGGCGTCTTCAACGCCGTCATGGTCAACTCCGATCTCGCGGACAACACGCTCTACTACGGCCGCGGCGCCGGCCGCGCGCCGACGGCGAGCACCGTCATCGGCGACATCTGCGACATCGCCCGCAACCTCGCCGCCGGCGAGGTCCGCCATCCGGTCGTAATCCACAAGACCGGGGAAGCCCTCCGTCTTCGTCCTACGGCGGAGATGCGCCACGCCTTCTACCTCCGTCTCTCCGTCAAGGAGCAGCCCGGCTCCCTCGGCCGCTTCACGAGCATTCTCGGCGCCCACAACGTCAGCATTGCGAGCGTCATCCAGAAAGAGGCGGTGGAGGACCGGGACGGCGCCGTCGCCGTCGTGGCCATCACCCACACGGCGTGCGAGGCCGACCTCGAGGCCGCCCTTGCGGAGATCGCCACCTGCGGCGTCGTCACCGAAGCTCCCGTCCGACTTCGGATTTTAGGCGAGCAAGGCCATTGAACGCCATGACCCGTTTCGCCGTCGGAATCTGATGCCGCAAGGCGGAAAACCAGGAATCCGTGCACAAAAGACCATCATGTCCTTTTTCGTAAAATATCTCGCCGTCGCCGCAATCTGCTCGATTGCCGTCTATGTGGCGCCCACCTTCATCCGTCCCGACCTCTACGCGGAAAAAACCGCGCCGTCGAATGGGACGCCGGCCGAACCGGCCTGGATGCCGGAGGAGGCTGCAGCCGCCGCCACGCCAGTCGCGCCGGAAGGCCCTGCGGCCCGTGCCAGGCCCGCCGCGCCCAGGCCTCTGGCCGCCGCCGCATCGGCCAAGACGCCAGCGGTCGAAGAGCCCGCCGAGACCGGAGTGGAGGAGGTGCCGGAGGTCATCGTCGAAAACGTGCGCAACTATACGCCCTCAACGAAGCGCATCCGCGCCTCCGGTAGCGACGTCACCCACTGGGGGGTGGTGATTCACGACGCCCCCTTCTACGATTCCGACGGCAAACAGCGCGCCGACAAGCTTCCCGGCGGGACGCTTGTCGAGCAGACGGCGTCCAAGAGATCGTCCCGGGGAGAGATGGCGACCTGTCGCGCCTGGAGGCAAGGTGGCTGGACGGGAAGCTACCTTGTGGCAACGGCCGACCTCATCCGCTTTGGCGGCGGCCGCGAGGAAGTCGACGCCGACGATGTCGACAACCTCTGCCGCTACTACGGACTGAACGCCGCCGTCGAACGCCGCAAGGAGGAACTCGTTCAGAAAGCCGTAGCGGAAAACCCCCACTACAACGCCCTCAAGGCAAAGGCGGAATCGTACAACGAGCACAGGAAACGCGCCGAAGAGCTGACGGCCAGGCGCGACATGTCCAAGGGCGCTGCGCGCTCGAAGATCATCGCCGAGCTCGCGAAGCTCAAGAATGCCGAGGCGCGTGAAGCGGCCGAGGTTCAAAAACTCACGGCGAAGTACGAAGCTTGGAAACAGGCGCATTCGTCAGGCATCGCCGATCCCGCTTCCGATTCCGTCTGCAAGGGCTACCTGCGCCAGATGGACAAGCTCCGGCCCCGGCTGGCGGCCTTCGGCCTCTGATGGACGCGCCCGGCGACATCTCCCGTGGTGAACGCGGTGCCGGAAGTGCGTCACGGCGCCTTGCAGGGCTGATGTCGGCCGCGACGGCCTCCCATGTGGCGCCCTATCTGCTTTGGCTTTTTCCAATGGCCGTCTTCCAGGCTGCCTATGCCCTGGGATTCGCCGTTCCGCATGAATGGGCCGCCCCCGTCTACGCAGCCAAGTCGCTGCTTTGTGCGCTGCTGATCATTTGGCTTCGGCCCTGGCGCTTCTACGGCCGCGACAAAGCGCCCCCCTTCCAGTCTCCCGCCCCCGCAACGGGAATGTCCGGCTCCGGCCGGGACGCAAAAGGCGTCCGTCTCCTTCCGGGCGTTCTGGCGGGGATCGTCGTGGCCGCGCTCTGGATTCTTCCGGAGACGCCGCTGCTCCTTGCGCGTGCGCCGGGCATCGCGGAGTTCTACAACCGCTGGCTGATCATGCCGCCCGGCGACTGGCCATCCTATTTCCGTCCCGATCTCTTCCCGGAGCTTCCTGCGGGCCATCCCTCGTCCGCCTATGCGCCGGAGTCCTGCGGCTGGGCGCTGACCATCGCCAGGCTCCTTGGCTCGGCCTTCGTCATATCCGCCGCCGAGGAGTGGTTCTTCCGCGGCTTCCTCTACCGCTGGCTTCGCAAGGGCGACTTCCAATCGATCGACCCCGCCCGCTACGACGCGCAGTCGTTCTGGACGGTCGTCGTCCTCTTCGGCCTCGAGCACGACCGCTGGCTCGCAGGCATGATGGCGGGGGCCGTCTACGGATGGCTCGTTCTGCGCACGGGGCGCATCGGTCCCGCCATCGTCGCGCACGCAACAACAAACCTCGCGCTTGGGGTCTACGTCGTCCTCTCGCGCCAATACGGATTCTGGTGATGCCATGGCAACTGCGAAACTGAACCGTGAATACGCCGTCCGCATGTGCGGCATCGGTGCCATCATGCTGGCCCTCTCGGCGTGGTCGGTCTACGACGGGGCCGTCGCCTGGCCGAAGGTCAACGCGGATCTCGCCTCCGTCCGCGACGAACTCGTCGCCGGCTGCCGAGCGGGCATCACGCCGGCGGAATGGCTCTCGGCGCCCGACGCCGACGGCCAGACCTACCGCCTCCAGGCCGTCTTCACATCGAAAGGAGCGCGGCCGCCCCGCTACCTGGTTCAGGAGCTTGGCGCGATCACGCAGCCATCGGGCGACGACGCGGAAGCGCGCGCCAGCCGCGCGGCCCAGGCCGAGGAACTCTTCCGCAGGCCCGTCTATGCCGACGCAAAGCTGAAAGGGCAGTTCATTCAGGCCGGCGTGACGCTTCTGCTCGCCGCCATCGCCTTCGCCGCCGTCCTTTCCAAGCGCGGAACCGTCTACGCCGCCGACGAGTCGGGGCTTTCGGGCACGGGCTTCGGCAAGGAGCCGATCCCCTGGGATGCCGTCGCCTTCGTCGACTGGGCGAAATGGGATGACAAAGGCATCATCATCCTTCAGCTGGCGGACGGCCGCCGGTTCAAGCTTGACGGCTGGCACTACGCCGGCATGCGCCCCGTCGCCGATGTCATCCGGGGCCATTTCCCCGCAGATGGCGCGAAAGCCAAATCGCCGCCGGCGCGGCTTTAAAGCGGGGCGGCAGTCCCCGGGCCGTTCCTGCCGCGCCGTTGAACACCCCTTGGCGTCCGGCACTATGCGTGTCAAGCGCATGGGAAATTTTTTGACAAGGGGCGAATCAGAGCTTAAAATCAATTTTCCATGAACAATCCACCCTCATCCGCCACGGACGCCACCTTGACGGCCCCCGCATCGGGCAATGGCGCGGCGTTTGAACGCCTTTGCAGAATTGTCGCGCGCCTTCGCGCTCCGGGCGGCTGCCCGTGGGATCGCGAGCAAACCCTTGAAACGCTCCGCCCCTGCCTGATCGAGGAAAGCTACGAGCTTCTCGATGTCATGGCGGGCTCCAACGCCGCCGGCCACTGCGAGGAACTGGGGGACGTTCTTCTTCAGGTTGTCTTTCAGGCGCTTCTTCGCGAGGAGAAGGACGAGTTCGCCGTCGCCGACGTGCTGAACGGCGTTTCGGACAAACTGGTGCGGCGCCATCCGCATGTCTTCGGCGACCTCGCGGTCTCGGGCGCGGACGACGTCCTTCGAAACTGGGAGCAGATCAAGAAACGCGAGAAAAAGACCGCCAACGGCGCTCCGCGCTCGGCCCTCGCCGGCGTCCCCGCCGCGCTTCCCGCGCTCCTGCGCGCGCAGCGCGTCCAGGCGAAGGCCGCCCGCGTCGGCTTCGACTGGCCCGACAAGGACGGTCCCCGCGCGAAGATCGCCGAGGAGCTGGCCGAACTCGACAAGGCCGTTCAAGGCGGCGACGCCACCCAGATCGAAGACGAAATGGGCGATGTTCTCTTTTCCGCCGTCAATCTCTGCCGCTTCCTCGGGGTCGATGCCGAGACGACGCTCCGCAAGGCCGTCGACAAGTTTTCACATCGCTTCCAGGCCGTCGAGAAGATGACGCTGGAGGCAGGCGTCGACATGAAGGACTGTTCGCTCGAGGAGCTCGACCGCTACTGGGAAAGGGCGAAGGCGCAGCGCCCCATGTCCGGAACGGAAGACCGTTAGTTGGCGGGGGCTTTCGTGCGGAACCCGGGATCAAAATCCGATCATTGTGCATGGCGCATCGCACATTTGCCGGCATTGGCGGGCCTCTATCTCCTGTCTTCCGCCTGCTGTGCGGCCGCCACGCTCGAGAACGTGGGCGCCCGCATCGGCTTCGGCATCGGCGCGTGCACGGAGAAGAGCTGGACCCTTACGAACGGGGCCGATACGCTCCGTTTTTTCCCGGGAGGCCGCCGATTTGAACTGAACCGCCGCTCCATTTGGCTCAACAGCCCCGTTGGAGCCGACGCCCAAGGCGCGTTCGCGTTCGCGTACGTCGACATGGCCAACCTGATCGCCCCGCTTTTCGCCGCGCCCGTCATGACAAACCGTCCCATGCGCGTCCAGCTCGACGCCGGCCACGGCGGCGAGGACTCCGGCTGCATTTCCCCGCATGGCGGATTCTACGAGAAGGATCTCGTCCTCGACATCGTGCTGCGCGCGGGCGAAATACTCGCGTCGCGCGGCATCGATGTCGTCTATACCCGCACCAACGACACCTTCGTCTCCCTTGCCGGCCGCAGCGGAATCGCCGCGAAGCGGAAGGCCGACGCCTTCGTGTCCGTCCACGCAAACTACGCCGGAAGCCAGACCGCGCGCGGCATTGAAACCTTTACCCTTCCTTTCGCGGGAATGGCCTCCACCAGCACGGAGAACAGCGTCTCGCCCGTCGCCCGCGTCGGCAATGCGAACGACCGTCTCAACACCATCCTCGCCCACGAGATCCAGCGGCGCATGCCCGGCCGCCTGGGCGAGGCCGACCGCGGCCTCCGTCACGCGCGCTTCCAGGTGTTGCGCGACACGCCCTGCCCCGCCGTGCTCGTTGAAATAGGCTTTCTTTCCAATCCGACCGACAGCCGCAACCTCTCCAGCAACTGGTACCGAGACAAAATCGCCCTTGCCCTAGCCGATGGCGTCTCCGCCTTCTCCCTCCGTCTCCCGCCCGCATCCCCGCCGAAGAAAAAGGCGAAGGGCGTGGAAAAGCTTCCGGACGCCGGGAATGCAAAGCCGATCCCCGTTGCTTCGACGAATCGGCCATCCGCCTCCGCCTCGGTAACAAATCGTCCTCCCGTCATGCCTGCGGCGACAAACCGTCCGTCGACTTCCGCAGCGACGAACCGGCCGCCAGACAGTCCGGCGAACACAAAAGGGGCTACAAATGCTGTCGTCCTTCCTTGAGAGCTTTTTTTCCGTTGGCGAGAACGTGCTCGTTCTCTTCCTGCTGATCGGGATGGGCGCGGTCTGCAAGTTCGCGCGGCTTCTGAACGACGACGGTGTCCAGGGGCTCACCAACCTGGAGCTTTCGCTTGTCGCGCCCTGCCTGCTCATCATGTCGTTCCAGCGGGAGTACAGCGCCGAAGAGCTCCGCACGGTCGGCGTTTCCGCTGCGATTGCCGCCTCCTTCCACGCCTTGAGCATCCTTCTCGCCCACTCGCTTCTCCACGACCGCGACGCCTCGCGCCAGGCGGTCCTCCGCTTCGCGACGGTCTTCACGAACGCGGGCTTCATGTCGCTTCCGCTGCAGTACGCGATCCTCGGCGAGGACGGCGTCTTCTGCGGCGCGGTCGTCGTGGGCTTCTTCCAGATCCTTGTCTGGACCTACGGCGTCTGGACGATGGGGGGGGCTTCCTCCGACTTTTCGGTACGCCACATTCTTCTCAATCCCGGCGTCTGCGGCATCACCGCGGCGCTGCTGCTCTTCGTTTTCCGCGTACGCCTGCCTTCGGTCCTGGCCAAGCCGCTCAACTTCATGGCCGCGCTCAACACGCCCGTCGCGATGGTGATCATCGGCTTCCACCTCGCCTCGTCGCGCTTCGGTGCGGCCCTGCGCGACCCGAAGGCGATCCTCGCGATGGCGCTCCGCCTCGTCGTTTCGCCGGCAATCACCCTCGTCGCGCTTTGGCTCATCGGGCTCCGCGACCACACGGTGTTCGTGTCGATGGTGATCGCGGCGAGCGCGCCCGTCGCGGCCATTACCTCGATCTTCGCGGTCCGCTACGGTCACCGGCCCCAGCTTTCAGTGGAGCTTGTCTCCATCTCGACCCTCCTTTCCGTCATCACCATGCCGCTCATCGTCGGTCTGGCGGATTGGCTGACGAAGTAGCCCGACCCGCCGCCACGGGTGCGGCGTACGCGATCTTGTCCGCCTTGCACGGCTCCTTTCCCGCCCTATTGTCACATCCCTCCGAAAAGCCCCCTCCGAAAGCCCGAAAGGGCAATGGGTCAATGATGGACAGGCTGTCAGAATATTCCCGCAGTTCCGGCGCTGGCGCGCCGAAGCAGCAGCGAAGCCGCTGTCGCGGCGGGTCGCCGAGGCGGCCTTCGCGCGGGGACGGCAGCACCGTTCTTGCGGGGGATGCACTTGACCGGCCCCTTGCAAAGCAGGGGCGATTTTCATCGCATGGCGTGCGAGAACTTGGTATGCTATTTGCTACTCATTGCTATTTCAAAGGGGGAAATTGGAGAACAACCATGGCAGATTGGCGCAAAGAGCTTGGAAACATTTTGGAGAAACGTGCCCGCGCAAGCCGAGCGGAGCAGGAGAACGCGCAGTTCGAGGCCTTTATGCGCGATGTCGCCGCGCCAGCCCTGAACGACTTGGCGGAGGAACTCCGCAAGCACGACCGCAATGCCACCGTACGCACCGCCCCCGCCGCAATGGTGCTTGCGGTGAGCAACGGCGATTCCGAGGAGATTTCCTTCCGCGTCCTTCGCCGCTCGGTGCCGAACTTCGTGGTCGCCTACGCGGAGGTTCGCCTTCGCAAGGGGCAGCGTCTCGTGCGGATGGACACCAACATCAAGGAGGGCCAGGCCCCCCTCTCCGAAACGACGGAAGACGATATCATCGCCTGCTTCCTCAAGTACTACGCCATGGTTCTCGATTCCAGCCTCCAGGCCGAAAACAACCGGCAAACCGATTGACGGCTTTAACAACCCAACCACCGCACCCGCATGCTCGGAAATGTTCTTGTCGCCCAGAGTGGCGGACCTTCAATGGTCATCAACCAGAGTCTCGTCGGCATCATTCTCGCCGCCCGCGGAAACCCGGGCGTCGGCAGGATATTAGGTGCTCGCCACGGCATCCAGGGCATCCTCGACGAGTCCTTCGCCGACCTCCGCAAGGAGACGCCCGCCCGTCTCGAGGCCGTTGCCGCGACGCCCTCCTCCGCGCTCGGCTCCGTCCGTCGCAAGCCGACGGACGCGGACTGCGCGGCAATTCTCCAGGTAATGCGGAAGCGCGGCATCAAGTGGTTCTTCTACATCGGCGGCAACGACTCGGCCGAGACGGTCCACATCCTGGGCGAGTACGCAAAGGCCGCCGGCGTGGAAATCGTCTGCTTCCATGTTCCAAAGACGATCGACAACGATTTGCGCGTGTGCGACCACACTCCCGGCTACGGCTCCGCCGCCCGTTTCGTCGCCTGCGCGCTGATGGGCGACGACCTCGACAACCGCGCGCTCGGCGGCGTCAAGATCGATGTCATCATGGGCCGCCACGCGGGCTTCCTCACCGCAGCCTCCGCACTTGCTCGCGTCAATCCCGGCGATGGACCGCATCTGATCTACCTCCCCGAGCGTCCCTTCTCGCCCGCGCAGTTCGTCAAGGACGTCCAGGCCGTCGTGAAGCAGCATGGCCGCTGCGTGGTGGCCGTCTCCGAGGGCATTGCGGACAAAAAGGGCAGGCTCATCGCCGCGCAGTTCCTCCACGAAGTCGACTCGCACGGAAACGCCCAGCTTAGCGGATCCGGCGCCCTGGGCGACGCACTCGCCGACCTCGTCAAGGAAAAGACCGGGATCAAGCGCGTCCGCGCCGACACCTTCGGCTACCTCCAGCGCTCCTTCCCCGGCGTCGCTTCAGCCGTCGACCAGGAGGAGGCCCGCAAGGTCGGCATCGCCGCCTTCGAGTCTGCCGCATCGGGCAAGTGGCGGAGCGGCTCGATCGCCATCCGCCGCAAGCAGGGGCGGAAGTACGCCGTCGCATTCGATGTCGTCCCGCTGGTCTCCGTCGCGAAGGAGACGAGGTCGATGCCCGACGCGTTCATCGCCGAAAACGGCCATGACGTTACGGACGCCTTCATCGCCTATGCCCGTCCTCTCGTCGGCGAACTTCCCGTCAAGGCCATGCTCAAGGGCATGGAGGGCTAGTGTCCCGTGCATCAAATCCTTGGCAATATGCCTTGCCAGCCGCCGACATCCTTCTTCGTCAGCCCATCACGTTGGTCCACAACGCTCAAGGCTTCCTCCGCGTCTCTCAAAGTCTGGCTTCGCATATTGCTCAAGACTAATCGCACGGGACACCAGCCTCGCCGGACACGGAAGACCGCTTCGCCGGACACGGAAGACCCACGGAAGATTGCTTGAGGAAAAGAGGAAGCGCCTTGAAACAGGCCCGGGGACTTTTCCGTGTTGTTCCGCGCTTCGGCGCGCCAGCGCCGAAACCCGAAGCAACTGCTTGGGATGCCTTCGCCCCTCCCCCTGCACTTCGCCCACCCCTTGCCATGGTTCCTCCATTTTTATTGGACTTGAACGCGAGAATGGACTAATATCGTACTGTCATGAAAGTCATCCCCGAAATCCTCGCCGAGAATGCGCGGAACTACCCGAACGAAGTCGCCCTTGTCGAAATCAACCCGCAGGAACTTGAAGCCCGCCACACGACGTGGAAGGAGTATTCGCTCATCGAGTCGAG
>JAEEGL014945748.1_pt1 | contig 11089 bp, 7 predicted proteins | sample 9134231 | NCBI WGS metagenome assembly JAEEGL01 (sample SAMN16246548, study PRJNA631951) | gut metagenome | biome: gut microbiome; feature: rumen; material: fiber-attached | host: Bos | place: Iran: Karaj | collected 2018-10
ACCGTGGCGGTATGGACCACCTATCCCGGTGCTGACGCTGAGACGGTGAAGAACTCCGTTGTTACCCCCTTGGAAGAGAGCATCAACGGTGTGGAAGGCATGGACTATATCACCTCAACGTCTTCTACGGGTTCTGCCCAGCTCTCTGTGCTGTTCCGCCAGGGTATGAACCCTGATATGTGTGCCGTCAACGTGCAGAACCGTGTGTCTCAGGCTCAGGCCCTGCTGCCTGCTGAGGTGACACGTATCGGTGTGACGGTATCTAAGCGACAGACCTCGCAGGTAATCATGTTCACGCTGACCTCTGACGGTCGATACGACGATGAGTTCCTGACCAACTACAATAATATTAACATCATCCCAGCCATCAAGCGTATTCAGGGTGTGGGTGATGTGAACACCCCCGGTCTGAAGACCTACTCGATGCGTATCTGGCTGAAGCCTGACGTGATGAAGCAGTACAACCTGATGCCTTCAGACATCACCAATGTACTTGGCGAACAGAACATTGAGGCTGCTCCCGGTACCTTTGGTGAGCAGTCGGATGTCGCCTACGAGTATGCCATGCGCTATACCGGTCGTCTGAAGACTCCGGAGGAGTTTGGCAACATCATCATCCAGAGCGACAACGCAGGACAGACGTTGAAACTGAAGGACGTAGCCCGCATAGAACTGGGTGGTCAGCAGTATTCGGTATCGATGAAGAACAACAATCTGCCTTCTGTGCTCGGTATGGTGCAGCAGATTGCGGGTTCCAATGCCAACGAGATAGCCAAGAACGTGAAGGCTGAACTGGAAGAGCAGGCAAAGCTGTTCCCTCCAGGCATGACCTATAAGATCAACTACGATGTCACAGAGTTCCTGTACGCCTCTATCGAGGAGGTGGTGTTCACGCTGGTGTTCACCCTCATCCTGGTGTTCATCGTCATCTACATCTTCCTGCAGGACTGGCGCTCGACGCTGATCCCGCTGATTGCCGTCCCGGTATCACTGGTGGGTACCTTCTTCTTCCTCAGCGTCTTCGGATTCTCCATCAACCTGCTGACACTGTCCGCCTTGCTGCTGGCTATTGCCATTGTGGTGGATGACGCTATTGTGGTGGTCGAGGCTGTGCACGCCAAACTGGACCAAGGCTATAAGTCTGCACTGACAGCATCCATCGATGCCATGAACGAGATTTCGGGTGCTATCATCTCCATTACGCTGGTGATGGCCTCAGTGTTCATCCCCGTGTCGTTCATAGGTGGTACCTCGGGTACGTTCTACCGTGAGTTTGGTGTGACAATGGCTGTCAGCATCTTCATCTCAGCCCTGAACGCTCTGACGCTGTCTCCTGCCCTGTGTGCTATCTTCCTGAAGCCGCACGACAAGGATGGACATGAGAAGAAGATGTCTGTGGTAGACCGTTTCCATGCATCGTTCAATACAGCGTTCGATGCTACTACCAATAAGTATAAGAATGCCATTGAGAAGCTGGTGCGCAAGCCCATTGCCATCATGGTCACTGTTGTGATAGGTGCCATTGTGCTGATAGCCACCATGGCAACCACCAAGACTGGTCTGGTACCTGAGGAGGATACTGGAACCATCTTCTGCACCATCTCTATGCCGCCTGCCACCTCTGTCGAGCGTACTAAGCGCGTCATCAGTCAGGTGGACAGCATCCTGGCTGCCGACCCGGCTATCCTGAGCCGTGAGCAGATACAGGGTTATAACTTCATAGCAGGTACGGGTTCAGACCAGGCTACCTTCATCATCAAGTTGAAACCGTTTGCCGACCGCCAGAAGGGCTTCTTCTGGAAACTCAGCGGACTGTGGCAGGGTGACGGCATCTACCGTTTCTTCCTCAATCCCTACGAGTCCAACGGTGTGCTGGCTCAGATTTATCTGAAGACGGCCCACATCAAGGATGCCCAGATTCTGGCCTTTGCACCGCCCATGATTCCTGGCTTCTCCGTCAACTCGGGTGTGTCTATCGTGATGCAAGACCGTACAGGTGGCTCGCTGGATAAGTTCTTCGGCATTGTGAAAGACTATCTTGCAGCGCTGAACAAGCGTCCTGAGTTCCAGACGGCACAGACCTCGTACAACCCGAACTATCCACAGTATATGTTGCATGTCGACGTGGCGAAGTGTAAGAAGTCTGGCATCACGCCTAACACCGTACTGACCACGCTGCAGGGTTACTATGGTGGTCTGTATGCTTCAAACTTCAACGCCTATGGTAAGCTTTACCGTGTCATGATTCAGGGATCGCCCGAGACCCGTATGACACCTGAGTCGCTCAACAGCGTCTATGTGCGTACCCCAGGTGGTATGTCGCCTATTCAGGAGTTCTGTCGCCTGGAGCGTGTCTATGGTCCGTCGAACATCAACCGTTTCAACCTGTTTACCTCTATCAATGTGACGGCAACAGTGGCTAGCGGCTACTCGACAGGTGAGGCTATCAAGGCTGCCCAGGAGGTCGCTGCAGACATCTTGCCACAGGGCTATAGCTATGAGTATTCCGGTCTGACACGTGAGGAGGCGAAAGCTTCGAACACCACAGCCATCATCTTCGTGCTGTGCTTCATCTTCATCTACCTGATTCTGTCAGCCCAGTATGAGTCGTACATCCTGCCGTTGGCAGTGGTGCTCTCCGTGCCTTTCGGTCTGGCTGGATGCTTCTTGTTCACCATGCTCTTCGGGCATGCCAACGACATCTACATGCAGATCTCGCTCATCATGCTGATTGGTCTGTTGGCCAAGAACGCCATTCTGATTGTTCAGTTCGCTCTGGAGCGTCGACAGACGGGTATGGCCATCTCATGGTCTGCCGTCTTGGGTGCTGCTGCCCGTCTGCGTCCTATCTTGATGACATCGCTGGCTATGGTGATTGGTCTGCTGCCTATGATGTTTGCATCGGGTGTGGGCAAGAATGGTAACCAGACGCTGGGTGCTGCTGCTGTAGGTGGTATGTTGATAGGTACTCTGTGTCAGGTCATGGTTGTCCCGACGCTGTTTGTGCTCTTCCAGAGCTTGCAGGAGCGCATCTCGCCCATGAAGTTCGAGGACGAAGAGGAGAACCCTGACGTGGCTTCTGAGATATCCCAGTATGCACATCGTCCTGTAGACTATGAATTAGAGAAGTAAAAGAGCTATGAAGAAGATTTTGATTTTTGCTGCTGCAACCATGCTGCTTGGCAGTTGTGGCGTATATAATAAGTACGAGCGCCCCAGCGTAGACGCAAAGGGTATCATCCGCGATGTCGAGTCCGATGTCGATACGCTGGCTGTTGCACCCCAGGATACTGCCTCGTTTGGCAATCTGCCGTGGCGGACGGTGTTCACGGATCCTCAGCTGCAGGCACTCATCGAGCAGGGATTGCAGAAGAATTCCGACCTGCTGAACGCTGCTCTCACCGTGCAGATGTACGAATCGATGCTGAAGGCTGCCAAGCTGGCCTTCCTGCCAGCCATCAACTTTGGTGCCACCTCTATGGGTAACATCCATACCCTCTATACCGACCCCTCACAGACATTGAAGTCCTATTCGTTCCCTGTGACGGCTTCGTGGACACTCGACCTCTTTGGTAACGTCCTGTCGCAAAAGCGATCCACCCAGATGAAACTCCTGGGCTTCAAGGACTACCAGATGGCTGTCCGGGCACAGGTCATCGGTGGTATTGCCAACTGCTACTATACGCTGCTGATGCTGGACGAGCAGGTGCGCATCGTGACAGAGATGTCCAAGATGGCCAAGGAGACTTGGGAGATGATGAAGCTCCAGCATCAGCTGGGCCGGGCGCGCTCTACCAATGTGCAGAGTGCTGAGGCTGCTTATCTGAACACCCTGACGCAAGCCAACGACTTCCGTCGTCAGATTCGTTCTACGGAGAATGCCCTTTCTCTGCTCGTCGGACAGCCTGGCCAGCAGATAGGCCGTTCTACGCTGGCTGAGCAGTCGTTGCCTACCGAGTTCTCTGCTGGTGTGGGGGTTGCGCTGCTGAAGAACCGTCCTGACGTGCACAATGCCGAGATGCAACTGGCTGCTTGTTTCCATGATGTGCAGACAGCTCGTTCCAAGTTCTATCCCACCATCACGATTGGTACCAGGGCAGATTTTAGCAATTCTAGTGGTTCGCTGAATCCTGGCAAGTGGGCTATCGACTTCTTTGCCGGTCTCACACAGCCCATCTTCAATCGTGGCGCTTTGACGGCAAGCTTGAAGGTGTCGAAGTTACAGTACGAGCAGGCCTTCAATTCGTGGCAGACTGCCATCTACTCTGCAGGTAACGAGGTCAGCAACGCCCTCGTCAACTATCATGTCTATGACGAGAACTCCAAGCTCGAGACCCAGCGTGTCGAGGTGCTTACCAAGAACGTCGAAGACACCCGTGCCCTGTACAAGAGTTCAGGCAGTAGCTATCTGGAGGTGCTCACAGCCCAGACCCAACTGCTCTCTGCTCAACTCTCGAAAGTGAATGACGACTACTCCAAGATGATTAACGTCATCACCCTCTATACAGCCCTTGGTGGTGGAGGAAAGTAGCGCCAACTTATTATGTTATTATGTCTAAAAAGGATAAGTTAATATGTCAGAAATAAGCCCAAAAGCCGAAATAAGCCCCAAGGCAAAAATCGGCAACAACTGCAAGATATTCCCCTTCGCCTATATCGAGGACGATGTGGTGATTGGTGACAACTGTATCATATTCCCCTTTGTCAGCATCTGCAACGGTACCCGCATGGGCAACGGCAACAAGGTGCACCAGGGAACGGTCATTGCTGCCCTCCCACAGGATTTCGAGTTCCGGGGTGAGAAGACAGAGTGTGTCATTGGCAACAACAACATCTTCCGTGAGAATGTCGTGATCAATCGTGCTACCCATACTGGAGGCCAGACCGTCATCGGCAATGATAACGTGCTCATGGAGGGTGCACATGTCTCGCACGACACCAAGGTGGGCAACCGCTGTGTCTTTGGCTATGGTACCAAGATTGCCGGTGACTGTGAGATAGAGGATGGTGTCATCTTCTCATCGTCTGTCATCGAGAATGCAAAGACCCGCGTGGGACAGGGCTCTATGATACAGGCCGGCACCTCTTTCTCCAAGGATGTGCCTCCATATATTATATGTACGCGCGATTGCCAATATGGTGGTGTCAACATGCAGGTAGCCCGTCAGCATGGAGTTGACGAGAAGACCTTGAAACACATTGCCAATGCCTATCGTTTGGTGTTCCATGGCAAGACGGCACTCTTCGATGCGGTCAACCAGATTGAGGAACAGGTTCCTGATGGTCCTTTCATCCGTCATGTCATCGAGTTCCTCCGCGCTACAAACATAGGCATTATCACCAAGTAGGCTCATGTGTTCTAGTACATGCGAGCAACTATTTTGCGTGATAATAGACCTATTAAAAGAGGTGTAGGTTGTTTTGAACATTTTTGGCGAAAAATACGACGTCTTAATATCATAAAAAATGTTTAATTTTGCAGCCGAAATTTAACGAAGCGAAAATATGGCTGAAACAAACGCGCTGTTGGCAGGCCAGGAGCCGACACTCAACATCGAGGACGAGGTGATTTTTCTCGATAGCCTGAACGAAGTTGAGACATTGTCGACTCTCTCTCCTGTGAAGATGGATTATAATGCCATCGTCCATTGCCGTCGTGGTCGGGTGTTGCTCGAACTTGGCGGTAGCCAGCAGGTAAAGGTGACAGCAGGACAAATGCTCTTGGTTCCCGCCCAGAAACTGATGCATCCCATGATGGTGAGTACTGATGTGGATGCGGGAGTCCTGCTGGTCAGCGATAGCGTGCTGAAGTCGGTATTGGGAACGCAGATAGATATCTGGAATCGGGCTATGTATCTGCATGAAACCTACGTGATAGACATCAGCAGGTGGTCCCATGCGATGGAAAGCCATGCTCATAGCGTGTTTAAAGGGGAGAACCTGGCATTGTTCCGCGAGTTTGTACTTGCATTTCTGCGCGTCTACTTGCTGATCGTCTGCGAGGAACTGCTACAACAAAGCAAGGCTTCCCTCAGCGGCAATGTGTTGTCGACAGACCGGGAGAAACGAATCTTCAGTTCGTTCCTCGACTTGTTGCAACATGAGCAGCAGAAGCGTCGTCAGGTGAGCTACTATGCAGAACGACTCTGCATCACATCGAAATACCTGTCTACGATATGCCGCAATGTCAGCGGAAAGTCGCCCATGCGCTGGATAACGGACAGCGTGATGGAAGACTGCTATGCTTTGCTTCGTAACACCAATTTGTCAGTCAAGGAGATCTCCATTCGACTGGGCTTTCCCAACTCGTCGTTCTTCGGCCAGTATTTCAGGGAACAGGCTGCCCAGACTCCGATGGGGTATCGTAATAAATATAGAAGTCAACTCTAAGGTATGGGTAGAATCGATGTAGTAAAGATAGGATCCAAACGTGAGTTACACGATTTTATTCGTGTACCTTATCATATTTATGAGCATTGTCCGCAGTATGTGCCCGACTTGGAAAGCAGCATCTGCGAATTGTTCGATCCTCAGAAGAATCCCGCCTTTGAGTTCTCGCATATCCAGCCTTTTGTTGCCTACAGCCTTGGGGACGACCAGTCGGCCAAGACACCTGTAGGACGTATTGTCGGTATTATCAATCGCAAGGCCAACGAACGCTGGCAGACACGTCATGTGCGTTTTGCTCTGATTGAGTTCGTTGACGATGAGGAGGTGTCCAGGGCACTGGTCGATGCCGTTGCCCAATGGGGACGGTCGTTTGGCATGGATGCCATTGAAGGTCCTATGGGCATTACCGATTTCGATAAGGAGGGCATGCTCGTGGAAGATTTCAACCTGACGGGAACCATGAATACCATCTACAATCCAGCCTACTATCCGCGCCACATGGAAGCATTGGGCTTCCGAAAGGCTGTCGACTGGCTGCAAGTGCGCATCCAGGTTCCTCAGGAAGTCCCTGCCCGCTATGCCAGAACAGCGCAGTATGCCCGTGAACAGATTGGATTGCGGGTCATCAAATTGACGAACAGTGACATTATGAAGGGTGGTTATGGGAAAAAGGTCTTCGACTTGCTGAATACGGCCTATCATTCCATTTTTGGTTTCTCGGAACTGTCAGAGCGCCAAGTGAATGACTTCATGGATAAGTATCTCAAGCTGATAGACAAAAAACTGATTCCGGTAGTGGTCAACGACCAGGAGGAGATTGTGGGCGTGGCTATCACGATGGGATGTCTCTCGCATGCCATGCAGAAGGCAAAAGGTCGTTTGTGGCCCATCGGTTGGTGGCATCTGCTCAAAGCCATGAAATGGCAGCGGGAGGAAAGCGCTGAGATGCTGCTTGTCGCTGTACGTCCTGACTATCAAGGCTTGGGTGTCAACGCCCTGTTCTTCGACGATTTGATACCCATCTACAATCAGTATGGCTTCCGTTGGGCTGAGACGGGACCCCAACTGGAGGACAATGTGCGCGAACTGTCTCAGTGGAAACCGCTGAATCCGGAATTCGTCAAACGTCGTCGCTGCTTTATCAAGGAGATTAGCGCGTAGCGGAAAGAATATTTGTGAAATCATTGAAAATAAAAAGAAAATAAATAGAAAATATGGAAAACAGAGTAGTAATCACAGGAATGGGCATTTGGTCGTGCATCGGTACGACGCTTGACGAAGTGCGCCAGTCTTTGTTTGAAGGACGTAGTGGCATCGTTTTTAGCCAGGAGCGCAAGGACGCAGGTTTCCGTTCGCCCATCTGTGCCAATGTGCCAAAAGCAGATTTGAAGAAAGTGTTGAGTCGCAATGTTCGTCAGATGATGCCTGAGGAGGCTCAGTATGCCTATATGGCTACTGTGCAGGCCCTGGAACAGGCTAAGCTGACACAAGACTATATTGACAGCCATGAGGTAGGTGTCATCTATGGCAATGACTCTGTGGCTGAGGCTACGATGGTTGCCATGGACAAGTTCCGTCAGGTAGGCTCGACGGCAGCCTGTGGCTCTGGAGCCATCTTCCAGTCCATGAACTCTACTGTGACCATGAACCTGGCCACATTGTTCCACCTGAAGGGTATCAACCTCACTGCCTCTGCTGCCTGTGCCAGCGGTTCTCAGTCGCTCGGACTGGGCTACCTGCTCATCAAGAACGGACTGCAAGACTGCATCGTCTGTGGTGGTGCTGAGGAGAACAATATGTATGGCATTGCCTCGTTCGATGCCCTGCAGACCTTCTCTACACGCATCGATGCCCCTGCCAAGGCAAGCCGCCCCTTCGACCGCGACCGCGACGGACTGGTGCCCAGCGGTGGTGCTGCCACACTGATCATCGAGAGCTATGACCATGCTGTACGTCGTGGTGCTCCCATCCTGGCTGAGATCCTCGGTTGGGGATTCTCCGGCAATGGTGACCACATCTCTACACCCAATGTGGAAGGTCCCACCCGTTCGCTGCTGCGCTCGCTGGAGAGTGCAGGCATCTCACCCCGCGAAATCGGTTATGTGAACGCCCATGCCACCTCTACGCCTATTGGTGACAGTCGTGAGGCTGAGGCTATCGCAAGCGTGTTCGGGGACTATCGTGTTCCTGTGACCTCTACGAAGAGCCAGACTGGTCATGAGATGTGGATGGCTGGTGCTTCAGAGATTATCTACTCGATGCTGATGATGAAGAACGACTTCATTGCCGGTTCTATCAACTTCGAGAATCCTGATGAGGTTACTCAGTGCATCAACGTCATTCCCGAGACTCGTCAGGAGCACTTCGACATCTTCCTGAGCAACTCGTTCGGATTTGGTGGTACCAACTCGACGCTGATCGTCAAAAACTGCTGATATCGGAAAATAACAGTAAATAGAAAATATATTGTAAATTGTAAAATTTTAAATTGTCATGACAAGAGAAGAAATTATCGCACAAGTAAACAGCCTGCTGGCTGAAGAGTTTGAAGTTGAAGAGAGTGAGTTCACACCCGATGCTAACCTGAAAGAGACTCTCAGCCTCGACAGTATTAACCTCGTGGACCTCATCGCACTGGTGCAGTTCAACTACAAAATCACCATCCCAGTAGAGGACCTGAAGAAGATTCAGACCTTCAACAACCTGTACGACTACATTGAGGAGCATCAGGCTGCATGATATACAGCGGTGATGACATCAAACGGCTGATACCCCAGCGCTATCCGTTCATGATGGTGGATACGCTGGAGGAGCGTGACAGTAAGAGTGCTGCCGCTACCCTTGAGGTACGGCAGGACAATTACTTCATGCTGCCCGACCAGACGATGGCAGAGACAGGACTCATCGAGCACATCGCACAGTCCTGCTCAGCCTTGGCGGGTAGCCAGGCTTTGTCTCCTGAGTCATCGGCCCCTCCTGTGGGCATCATTGGCGAGGTGAAACATTTTGCCTGCCATCGTCGTCCGCGTCTGGGCGAGCGACTTGATACCGTAGTCTCTTTCGACATGACGTTTGGCAACGTCACACTGGCCACTGGCCATACTTCCGTAGGCGATGACCCCGTCGCTGAGGTTAAACTGAAAATATTCATGCAATGACCCACTTGTTGATCCGTCTCGCTCAGTATTTCCGCAGCCATCAGCTCGTCTGCTGGCTGTCCATGGTGGCTTTGTTTGCCTTCTTCGGTTACTTTGCCACCCAGATACATTTGGAGGAAGACATCAACAAGCTGATGCCCTCGTCCAAGAACGAGGATGGTACCACCAAGTTGGCTTTTGCAGACTTGAAAATCAAGGATAAGGTATTCCTGTTGTTCGAGGGAGAACATGCTGACAGCCTGGCTGAAACGTGCGATGCGTTCGTTGAGTCACTCACCAGGAGCGACTCTGCCAGCCAGACCATAGGCGATGTGTTCTACCGCTTGGACGAAGACTTGATGCCTGATGCCATTGACTATATGGCGGAACACATTCCCGCCTATATTGACACCTCTGCCTATGCGAGGTTTGACACCTTGCTCACCCGCGAGCATTTCGTACGTCAGATGCAACAGAACCGCGACGACCTGACGGGCGAGTTTGGCAGCATGTTCCCGGAACTCATCCAGATGGACCCGATGGGCATGCGCAGCGTATTGGCAGAACAGCTGGCACCCATGATGAGTGCTGGCAACTACAAAACCATTGATAACCACTTTTTTGTTCCGGACTCAACGGTCTGCATCGCCTTTATCACCCCTCGCTATTCTGCCACCAATACCGGACAGGGCTCTGCCATGTTCCAGATGCTGAACGAGCTGATAGACCAGTATGCCAAGAGTCATCCGCAGGTGCGCATCAGCTATCATGGGACACCTGCCAGTGGCTATTATAACTCTACACAGATCAAGCACGATCTGACGACTACAATAGCAGGGGCACTCGTCTTGGTGCTGCTATTCCTGCTGTATTGCTTCCGTCGCTGGGATACCATCCCTCTGTTGTTATTACCCGTCGCCTTTGGCACTTTGTTTGGCTTGGCCATGATGTACTGGCTCAAAGGCGAATTCTCACTTCTGGCCTTGGGCATTGGTGGTGTGGTGCTGGGTGTGGCCATGAGCTATGTGCTCCATGTCCTGACGCATCACCAGTATGTCAGCGACCCTGAACAACTGTTGCGCGACCAGGTAAAACCTGTACTGCTGGGCTGCATCACCACCATCGGTTCCTTTGCGGGTCTGTTGTTTGTCAATACCGACCTGCTGCGTGACTTTGGCTTGTTTGCTGCCTTTGCCATCCTGGGCACCACTTTGTTCTCGCTCATCTGGCTGCCTCAGATGCTGTCCAGCAAAACCAGTCAGCATGCCTTCAGCTGGCTGGATCGTATCAATGCCTATCCTTTCGACCGGAAACGGCCTCTGCTGGTCGCCATCTTGCTGGTCGTCCTGCTGGGTGTGGGTGCCTATCTGGTGGGGGGAACTCATTTCGATGCTGACATGCACAACCTGGGCTACGAGGCTGAGATTACGGAGCATTCCGAGAACCTGCTTCGCGACAAGACCTATACAGGCGACAAAACCAAATACTTTGCCAGTCAGGGGCGTACCATGGAGGAGGCTATCGACCATTTTGCTCTCCTTGACCATAAGCTCGATTCGCTG
>JAEEGL016446983.1_pt1 | contig 11089 bp, 8 predicted proteins | sample 9134231 | NCBI WGS metagenome assembly JAEEGL01 (sample SAMN16246548, study PRJNA631951) | gut metagenome | biome: gut microbiome; feature: rumen; material: fiber-attached | host: Bos | place: Iran: Karaj | collected 2018-10
CCCTCGCGGCCGATGATGCGGCCCTTCATTTCGTCGTTGGGCAGCGGGACGACGGATACGGTGGCCTCCGCCACGTGATCCGCGGCGCACCGCTGGATCGCCAGGGAAATATACTCTCTTGCTCTCTGGTCCGCCTCCTCCTTGAGCTGGGCGTCGATCTCCTTGATCTTGACCGCCTTCTCGTGGGTGACCTCCGTCTCCAGCATTTTGATGAGGTACGCCTTGGCCTCCTCCACCGTGTAGCCGGAGATCTTTTCCAGAAGCTCCATCTGGCTGCGCTTCATAAGATTGACTTCCTCCCTGGCCGCGTCCAGGTCGGCCAGCTTTTTGGTGAGGTTGTCGGACTTCTTTTCCAGCGCGTCGGTCTTCCGGTCCAGGTTTTCCTCTTTCTGCTGGATCCTGCGTTCCTGCTTCTGCAGCTCGCTGCGGCGCTCCTTCATCTCGCGCTCATGCTCGCTGCGGCTCTTGTGTATCTCTTCCTTGGCTTCCAGAAGGGCCTCGCGCTTTTTGCTCTCGGCTGCCTTGATGGAGTCGTTTATGATGCGTTTTGCCTTCTCCTCGGCGCTCTGGATCTCGCGCTCGGAGACCTTTTTTCTGTACGTGATACCCAGAAAAAAGCCTATGACAAGCGCAGCGACGACGATCACTGCGCAGATTATAATCTCAACTGCACCCATATAAAGATAATACACCTCCTTCTCTCTTTCTATATTTGCCAAAATTATTAGGAAACGCTTGGAAATGGTAATATGCCCTGCTTCCATAGGATTCCAAGCATATTATCCGTTTTATTTTACAACCACGCCGGTATTATGTCAAGATGAACAAACGATCTCGTCACTCTTTTTTGCGGATGTGTCCGTTCCGACTTGACACCGGCGGCGATTTGATTTAGAATGTTTCCCGTTCGGAAGACGGCAGGGCCGCCTCCGCACCATGCCCCCGTACCTCACCAGGATAGAGGGCCCGCCTCCTAAGCGGGATGTAGTGCGTTCGAGTCGCGCCGGGGGTGCCAGAACGGGAGCCAACGCGCAGCGGCGCGGTTTTGGCTCCCGCTTCTTCTGCCCGGCAAAAGTCGTCGCCTGTGCGGAAAGGATGTTTTTATGCTGAGATCGTTTGAGGATGCGCTGACAAAAAAGCTGGATCTGGAGCGCTGGAGCCGCGGTGACGCGGCGGAGCGGCGGACCATGCTCACCGAGCTGTTCGACTACGCCTCCGCGAAGCTCTCCCTGCCCATGGGGCTGCTGTTTGAAAAACCGGAGGGGGTCGACGCCTCCTTCGCCCTGGCCGATCCCATGACGGGCGATATCCACATCAACGAATCCCGGTGGAGGACCGGCGACCCCGTCGATCCCCTGTTCTATTTCCTCAAAGAGCTGCGCCGCGCCGCCCAGTCCGCCCGTCCGGAGCTGTTCCCCCCTGAGATCGCCCTGAACGATCGCTACGTGATCCAGTTCGACGGCACCTGCTACCGGGTGGAGGATGAGTGGGTCTCCCTGGTGAAACTGGAGGGGAGCGAGGATTATTTTACGGAGCTGTTTCTGGCCTCCCCCTGCCAGACAGACGCCAACGACTTCGCCCTGCGCTGCCTGAAAAACGCCGGGGCCGGCCGCCGCGCCGACGAGCTCCACGCCATGTGGGCGCCGGGCTATCACCTCTTCCCGAAGGAGAAGGCGCGGGAGGAATTCATGAACGCGGTCCGGGAGATCGACCGTCTCCTCTCGGAGGAGGAACCGCAGGAAAAAGCTGAATAAAAACAGCGCCCCGGTCCGGGACTCCGGACCGGGGCGCGACTGCCGAACCGCTATGTTTGCAGAGGGAGCGCGCCGGAGACGCCTGTCTTTGGCGCGCCTGTTTGTACGGAAGGATGGCGCCGCCTTCGAGGAGGAGCTTTCTGAGCTCCGGGTAGGGCACGTCCTTCACGTCGAGCCCCTGCCGCACGGCGATGGCCGCGGCCGCGCCGGCCGCCTGGCCGAAGCACATGCAGTGGGGGATGAGGTTGAAGAACTCGCTGAACTCGATGTCCGCCGAGAAGGCCCGGCAGGCCACCAGCAGCCCCTTCGTCCCCTTCGGCACCAGCGCCCGGTAGGGCACGTAGGTCTTCGGGTGATCCAGGGACGCATCGCCCCGGTCGTTGTCCGCGAAGACGGCAACGGTATCCTCAAAGGGCTCGTCCCGGTCCATGTCCTCTCCCGTCAGATAGTATTCGCCCACGATCCGCCGGCCGCCGCTGGTGCCGAGCTGGGGCGCGGAGAGCATGATGAAGCTGTTTTCAAAGCCGGGCATATTGTCCCGCAGCAGCTCCCAGGTCTTTACCGAGGTCCCGCGGGCCATCTTGTCGATGTAGGTCATCTCCTCCGGGTCGGTCTGGCGGACGGAGCCGATGAGCCGGTGGATCCACACCACGCCCCGCTGGTTGTCCAGCAGTCCCTTGGAGAAGAAGGGCAGTCCTCCCCGGGCAAGGATGCTTTTCCGGATCTCCTCCAGCTTCTCCGGCGACGACTTCGCGAAGGCGTCATACTTCTCCAGATCCACGCCGCAGATCCAGTAGACGTAGCCGAACTGGGCGATGCGGGTGCCCGGCAGCAGATCGTCCGCCGTCTCCGTGGGCACCTGGGGCAGCAGGTCGCCGTCACCGGTGCTGTCGATCACGATCTTCCCCAGGATCGCCTGGCGGCCGGACTTGGTCTCCACCAGCACGCCCTTCAGCGTGTCTCCATCCAGGATGGGCGCGACTACCCAGGAATGGAGCATCAGCTCCACTCCGGCCTCGTCACACATGATATTCAGCTCATCCTTCCCCACTTCCGGGTCGATCACCGCCGTATACAGCACCACCTGCTCGTTGTCCCGATTACGGCGGACGTAGAAGTGGACCATGTTGGCGTCCACATATTTTTCCACGGTCTCCCTGTCCGTGGAGCCCCAGAACCGCTTCTCCGGGAAGGAGGCCGCATGGCGCGCATAAAGCCGGTCGATGAACTCCTGGCAGAAGCCGCCGATGCAGTGCTCCCCGTAGATATTGCCCAGGTTTGGTATTATGTTAACCAGTCCCCCGGTGGCCATACCGCCCAGGTGGCCGTACCGCTCAATGAGGATAGTTCTTGCGCCGTTCCGCGCCGCCGTGACGGCAGCCGCCGCGCCGCCCGGACCGCCGCCCACCACGATCACGTCCGCCTCCCGGACCACCGTGGTCTCCCTGGCGGGCTCCGAAACCGTTCTGTTCCCGCTGAGGCGTTTGCTCTCAAACTCGTGGGGCATATCGTATCTGGAAACGACCCCGACTCCGTATTTTGCCATGCCGATCCCTCCTGTGCGTAATAGAATGGGTTTTTCTGTATTATATCGGTTTTACGGCCGCACATCAAGAGATGGGCGGAAAAAGATCCGTCCTCCGGGAAAGCGGCGCGGAGGCAGGCGGGGACGGTGTATATATGACAGATTTCCTTTACAATAGTTATATAATATGCTAGAATTATGAATCAAACAACCGCCGGATCGGCGGAAAACGAACCGGAGAGAGCCTATGATAAGCGGCACCTATCTGATCGCCGGGCTTCGGGTCGGCGTCACGTCCATGCACCGGGACGTGCATGAGCTGTACAGAGGATATGAGACGGATCTGGCGCCCGAGCTCCTGATCCGGACCGGACAGGCGGACATCGAATACGAAAAGAAGCAATCGCTGCGGCTGGACGAGCTCACCGGACGCAGGCATATCCCCTTCAACGAGGGATATCTCGAGACGCTGGCCGTCTACCGGAAGCTGGCGGAGCAGGCGCCCGGGCGGGGCGTTATCCTGTTTCACGGTTCCGCCCTGGCGGTGGACGGGGCGGCCTATCTGTTCGCCGCGCCCAGCGGCACCGGCAAGTCCACCCACGCCCGCCTGTGGCGCGAGCTTCTGGGTGAGCGGGCCGTGATGGTGAACGACGACAAGCCCCTGATCTCCGTAACGGCGGAGGGGGTGACGGTCCACGGCTCCCCCTACAACGGCAAGCACATGCTGGGCGCCAATATCTCCGTGCCGCTGAAGGCGATCTGCGTGCTGCAGCGCGCCGGGGAGAACGCGATCGTTCCCGCGGAAAAGGGCGAGGTCTACGTGGCGCTCCTGCAGCAGCTTTACCGCCCCTCCGATCCCGCCGCCCTTGCCGCGGCGCTGTCCCTTTTTGACGAAATGGCCGGGCGGGTACGGCTCTACCGGCTCTTCTGCAATATGGACGTCTCGGCAGCCGAGCTCGCCTATAACACGATGAAAGGATAAGCGAAATGAAGCTGAAGAAGGAATACATCTTCCACGAAAGCGGCGGCGAGAGCCTGCTGGTGCCCACCGGCGGCGCGGATTTTGCCGGCATCGTTAAGGGCAACGCCACGGCCGGGGCCATCTTCGGCTGTCTGGCCGAGGAGATCACGGAGGAGGAACTCATCTCCCGGATGAAGGAGCGGTTCGACGCGCCGGAGGACGTTATCGGGCAGGACGTGCGGAAGGTCCTGGAGCTTCTGCGCGGCATCGGTGCGCTGGATGGGTAAGGAACAGCTCGAGGAGCTGAAGAAGCACGGGCGGTACTTCAGCGTGCCGTCGGGCGTCAGCATGTGGCCCATGATCGAAAAGCACCGGAAGGGCATCCTCGAGATCCGTGAGCTGAAGGAGCCCGCCCGGCGGTATGACGTGGTGATGTATACGCGGCCCAACCAGCAGGGGGTCATCCACCGGGTGCTCCGCGTCCGGGACGACGACTATATCATCGCGGGCGACAACTGCTGGCGGCGGGAATACGTGCCGAAGGACCAGGTCCGGGGCATCGCGGTCAGCTTTTACCGGAAGGGAAAGTGGATCGGCACCGACAACCGGTGGTACCGGTGCTACGCCCGCTTGTGGACCGACCTGTTTTTCATCCGCAGGCCGATCCTCCGGCTGAGGGACCGGGGGCAGCGGCTGCTGAGGAAGCTCCATGACGAAAAATAAGACTCTGAAGTGGCTCTATTCCGTGCCTGACACTGGCAGCAAGCTCCGGATCGTCCTGCTGACCCTGATCCAGGGGGTAAACGGCGCCTCCGGCGTGCTCTATGCGCTGCTGCTGCGCACCATCGTGGACGCGGCCGCAGGCGGGGACGGCGCCGGTTTTCTCCGGGGCGTGCTGCTGGCCGTGCTGCTGATGGCGGCGCAGCTCACGCTGCGGGCGCTGATCCGGTGGCTGAACGAGCTGTGTTGGGCCACCATTGAAAACACGTTCAAGCGGCGGCTCTTCTCCGTCCTTCTCCGGAAGGACTACGGAAGGGTCAGCGCCGTGCACTCCGGCGAGTGGCTCAACCGCCTGACGAACGACGCCGTAGTGGCGGCGCGGAACTATGTCGAGGTCGTGCCCGGCCTTGCCGGCATGGCAGTAAAGCTCATCAGCGCGCTGATCATGATCATCGTCATCCAGCCGGTCGCTGCCGCGATCCTGATCCCCGGCGGGGCCGTTCTGATGCTGCTCACCTGGCTGTTCCGCAAGGTGCTCAAGCGGCTGCACAAGACCACGCAGGAGGCGGACGGACGTCTGCGCGTTTTCCTCCAGGAGCGCATCGGGAGTATGCTGATGATCCGCTCCTTTGCCTCGGAGATCCAGACGGAGGCGGAGGCAGAGGAGAAAATGCGGGACCACCTGAACGCCCGTATGCGGAAGAACCGGTTCTCCAACCTCTGCAACATCGGCTTCGGCGCGGCCATGAGCGGCATGGTGCTGCTGGGGGTCGTCTGGTGCGGCTACGGGATCCTGAAGGGCTTCATCAGCTTCGGCACCCTCACCGCCGTGACGCAGCTCATCACCCAGATCCAGTCGCCCTTCGCCAACATCTCCGGCTACCTGCCCAGGTATTACGTCATGCAGGCCAGCGCAGAGCGGCTCATGGAGGCGGAGGACTTTGACAACGACAGCGACGAGCCTCCCATGAGTCTTCCCGAGGCGGCTGCCCGGTATGAGGGCGAGCTCCGTTCCCTGGGGCTGCGGGACGCCTCGTTTACCTATCTGCCCCCCGCGGAAGCCGGCGATCTGACGGCGGCGGATATGCCGGAGGCGCTGCGGAACGTCGACCTGGAGATCCGGCGGGGCGAATACGTGGCCTTCACCGGGCACAGCGGCTGCGGCAAGTCCACGGCGCTGAAGCTGCTCATGTGCGTCTACCGGCTCGACAGCGGGGAGCGGTTCGTCTCCCTCTCCGGCGGCGAGGAGGAGCTGACCCCCCGGTGGCGGCGGCTCTTCGCCTATGTGCCCCAGGGCAACCAGCTCATGAACGGCACGATCCGCGAGATCGTCACCTTCGCCGACGCCTCCCGTGCCGGGGATGACGAGGCCGTGGCCCGGGCGCTGCGGATCGCCTGCGCGGACGAATTCATCGGGGAGCTGGAAAACGGTGTGGATACCCTTCTGGGCGAGCGGGGCGCCGGCCTCTCCGAGGGACAGCTCCAGCGGATCGCCCTGGCGAGGGCCATCTTCTCCGGCAGCCCTATCCTGCTGCTGGACGAGGCCACCAGCGCCCTTGACGAGGCCACGGAGCGGCGGCTCCTGGAAAACCTGCGCAGCATGACGGACCGGACCGTGGTCATCGTGACCCATCGGCCGGCGGCGCTGAGCATCTGCGACCGGGTGCTTCGCTTCACGGAGGAGGGCGTCCGGGACGTCACCTCCGGGCAGGCATAACACAGCCGAAAAAAAAGCTCCCCTGCGGACTGACCCGCAGGGGAGCTTTTCGCTTCTTGTCAGAATCTGCCGATGTCCCTCGCGATGGTGTAGGCGCGGGCGGTGGCTGCCTTGATGGTGGCAGGCCGCAGCGCGTCCCCGATCACGTGGAAGCGCCTGGCGCAGTCGTTGAAGGCGCACGCCTCATTGGAACGCGCCCGGGTCCCCACGGCAAGGATCACCGTGTCGGCGGGGAATTCCACCGTTTCCCCGTCCCGCTCCGCGAGCACGGCTCCGTCCCGGATCTCCACCGCACGGGTGCGATAGCCGATCTCCAGTCCGATCTCCCGGAGCTTCGAGCCGACGCACTCCCCGTGGAGGAAGTTGCCGCCGTCATTCAGCCTGTCGCCCATCTCGATGACGGAGACGTCCTTCCCCAGGTCCTTGAGGTAGATGGCCAGCTCCACGCCCGCGAGTCCGGCGCCCAGCACCAGGATCCTGCCCTGTGCCTTCTCCGGGGCGGCAAATATCTCCTCCGCAAGGAACACCCGCTCTCCGTTTACGCCGTGGATATCCGGCACGATGGGCTCCGCGCCCACCGCCGCAATGATCACGTCCGGCCGGAGCTGCGCGGCGAGCTCCGGCGTCACCCGGCAGCCCAGCCGCAGGTCGATCCCGCTCTCCTTCACCCGGCGCTCCTGCAGATCCAGGTACTCCGCCATGTGCTTTTTGAAGGGCACCCGCTCCTCGCAGCGGATGGGACCGCCCAGGCGCTCCCCCGCCTCGCAGAGGATCACCTCGTGTCCCTGCTCCTTCGCCGTCAGGGCAGCCTGCATGCCGCCGGGGCCGCCGCCGATGACAAGCACCCGCTGCTTCTCCGCCTCCGGCAGGCGGCGCCAGCTCTCCCGCTCGCGGCCGGTCTCCGGATTCAGGGAGCAGAAGAAGTGGCCCGTGTCCTTGAGGCCGGAAAAGCAGCTCATGCACCGCATGCAGTGAACGATCTCATCGTCCCGTCCGTCCCTGGCCTTGTTGGGCAGATCCGGGTCGCAGACCAGCGCCCGCGCCAGCTCCACCACATCGGCCTTGCCGCTCTCCAGGATCTCCTCCATCATGGCGGGGTCGCTGAGGGCGCCCACGGTGGCCACGGGCGTGTTCTTCACATACTTTTTTACCTCGGCGGCGTATTTCACGTTGCAGCCGTCGTCCCGGAACATGGACGGGTGGGTGATGGACATGGAGTCCGCTCCCGCGTCGAAGCCGGTGGAGACGTGGATCAGGTCCGCATGCCCCTCAAGCTGCTTTGCGAAGGCCACCGCCTCGTCCACTTCATATCCGCCGGGGTAGTTGGCTGCGCCGCTGATGCGAACCTCCACCGGGAAGCCCTTCCCGCAGAGCTTGTGTATAGCGTCCACCACTTCCACGGTGAAACGCGCGCGGTTTTCCACGCTGCCGCCCCACTTGTCCTTTCGGGTGTTCGTCTGGGGCGACATGAACTGGTTCAGGAGCCAGCCGTGTCCGGCATGGACCGTGACCATACCGAAGCCCAGCTTTTTCACGAACGCCGCACCCTGGGCAAACTTGTCGACGGTGTACCAGATGATGTCCTCCGGCATCTCATGGACGGGCAGCCCGTTGTGCTCGCCGTCCACCGGGCCGTAGACCGTTCCCTCAACGCCGCGCATCAGGTCGAAGGCCAGCATGCCCGAATGCTGCAGCTCCGCCGAGAGGATCGCTCCGTGGCGGCTGACGAAATCCGCGATGCGGGCGTAGTTGTGGCTGCAGAAAAAGTTGTCCGTGATGGGCTGGAAGGGGTGGCGCTTGCCGTACTTGCTGTCCACAATGAACTCGCCCATGGCGATGGACGCACAGCCGCCCATGGCCTTGCGCTCATAGATGGCCATGGCGTTTTCCGTATAGGTGCCGTCGGGGAAGGTGTCCACGTGGCCGGTGGGGGACGCGAAAATACGGTTGCGGAACAGGGTGTCGCCCAGCCGGATGGGTTCAAAAAGAAGGGGATACTTAAGCATACTGTCGCCTCCTGATTCAGAATTATTCTCCGGTACGATTATACACCGTCCGTCGCAAAGCGCAACGCAGACGCGCAGATTTGTCAGGTTGCCGCAAACGGGGCGGGATTTTTGAGCGTTTTGCGGCCCGGGATTGTATTCGATCCCGGGCTGTGGTAGAGTAACAGCAGAAACCGGGTCGTCACGACCGGACAGGAGGCACAGCCGTGAGCTACAAAGACTATCCCCATCTTTTCAGCCCCCTCAAAATCGGGAGCACCGTTTACCGCAACCGCATCTTCTCATCCCCCACCGGTCACCCGGACGTGACCCTGGACGGGGAATTCACCGAGGACGCCATCGCCATCTATGAGCGCAAGGCCATCGGCGGCTGCGCGTCCATCACCCTGGGCGAGGCCATCGTGGACAGCAAATACGGCCGCCGCCACCCCTACCAGATCTGTCTGGACAGGCCCCACGGCATCCACAACCTCTCCCGGCTGGTGGACACCGTTTCCAACCACGGGGCCGTCGTCTCCATCGAGCTGCAGCACTCCGGCGCCCTGGCAATCCAGGCCGGCACGCCGGCCTCCACCACGAAGGATACCATCGTCTCCATCGAGCGGCAGAACATCACCGAGGCGAACAAGATCCTCTTTCCCAATATGGAGGTGCTGCCGGTCTACGGTCCCTCCGACGACGTGATCGAGGGCATCCAGGTCAGGGAGATGCCGGAGGAGATCATTTACTACATCATCGACAAGTTCGCCCAGGCCGCGGCCTATGCCAAGCGGTGCGGCTTCGGCATGGTCACCGTCCACGCCGCCCACGGCTGGCTGCTCAACCAGTTCTTTGCGCCGCGGCTCAACCGCCGCACGGATAAGTGGGGCGGAAGCGTGGAAAATCGCGCCCGTTTCACCGTGGAAGTGGTGGACGCCATCCATCGCGCCTGCGGAAGAGACTTTCCTGTGGAGGTGCGCATCAGCGTCTATGAGGCGCACGAGGGCGGCTACGATATGGAGGAGGGCGTCCGCTTCGCCCGGCAGCTCGACGGCCACGCCGACATCATCCACTGCTCCGTGGGCTGCTCCACCAACCTGCCGGACGAGAGCCCCGTCTTCGCCACCACCCACCCCAGCATGTTCAAGCCCGACGGCGTGAACGTGAAGTTCGCCGCCGCCGTGAAAAAGGCCGTTTCCAAATCCTATGTGGCCACCGTGGGCGCACTCAGCGACCCCGCCATGATGGAGGAGATCATCGCCTCCGGCAAGGCCGACATCGTGGAGATGGCCCGCGGCCTCATCTGCGACCCGGACCTGCCCAACAAGGCGCTGGAGGGACGCGAGGACGAGATCTTTCACTGCATGCGCTGCATGAACTGCTTCTCCTCTCTCATGTCCAAGGGGCACTTCTTCTGCGCCATCAATCCGGAGGCCAGCCGCGAGCACATCTATGCCGACCGGCGTCCCCGGGCCAAAAAGCAGCGCGTCCTCATCGTCGGCGGAGGCATCGCCGGCATGCAGGCCGCCCTCTCCGCCGTCAGGCGCGGGCACGAGGTGATCCTCTGCGAGAAGACCGACCGGCTGGGCGGGCGCATCCTCTGCGAGCGCGGCGTGCCCTTCAAGGAAAAGCTGGCCGACTATATCGAACGCCAGAGGCGCATGATCGCCCGCTCCGCCATCGACCTGCGGCTGAATACGGAGGTCACACCCACTTATGCGGAGGCGATCGGCCCGGACGTGCTCATCCTGGCGCTGGGCTCCTCCCCCATCGTGCCGGGCATCCCCGGGGTGGAGGGCAAAAACGTACGCGGCGCCGAGGAGGTTTACATAAATCCTGACCTGGCAGGCGATACCGCAGTCATCCTGGGCGCCGGGCTCACCGGTGTGGAGCTGGCCATCTACCTGACCATGCTGGGCAAAAAGGCTATTCTGGCGGAGATGGGCCCCGAGGTGCAGACCGGGGGCAACTTCCTCCACGGCATGTGCGTGAACGCCCGCATGGATGAGCTGGGGGTGGAGCGGCACTTCAGCACGAAGGCCGTGGAGATCGACGAAGCCGGCGTGTGGTGCGAGACGCCGGAGGGCCGGGTCCACTTCGACGCGGACAGCGTGGTCTATGCCGTGGGCCAGACTCCCAACACGGAGGAGGCGTTCCGCTTCACCGGCGCCGCGCGGCATATCCACATCGTCGGGGACAACCTGGCGCCGAGAAATATCGCCGCCGCCACCGCAGCCGCCTCCACCGTGGCAAACGACATCGGAAGATATTGAGAGCAGGACATAAAAAGGAGCCGCCGGGCAGTCCCGGCGGCTTTTCTTATGGAGCATCAGGTGATATCAAGCGATATCATCCCGTATCCAAACACAGACACAAACACAAACACAGACACAAACACAAACACAGACACAAACACAAACACAGACA
>JAEEGL016982440.1_pt1 | contig 11089 bp, 8 predicted proteins | sample 9134231 | NCBI WGS metagenome assembly JAEEGL01 (sample SAMN16246548, study PRJNA631951) | gut metagenome | biome: gut microbiome; feature: rumen; material: fiber-attached | host: Bos | place: Iran: Karaj | collected 2018-10
CGTAGATCTTGCGATCGGCGTCGTTCAAGGAATCCTCCACGTCGCGACGGACGTTCATGCCGTCGCGGATCATCACGTTACCGACGCGGATGAGCGCGCGCTGGATGCTGTGCTCCTCGACGATCCTGCCGTAGTGCGTGACGTTCGCCGCCGTCGGCACGAAGCTCATCAGATCGGTCAGATACACGAGCCCGCCCGCGCTGTCGAGCTTGCCCGACTTTTCGAGCGCGTTACTGAGCGTCACGACGTCGACCGCGTTGCCCGCCTGACGGATCGCGCGCATGGCTTCGAAGATGCTTGCGTGCGCATCCTGATAAAAATCGTCCGGCTTCAGCTGCTCCAGCATCGAATCGAGCGCACCTGCGTCCAGCAGCATTGCGCCGAGGACCGAGCGTTCCGCCTCTATGCTGTGGGGCAGGGATTCTATCGTTGATTGTTCCATACTGTTTTCTTATCCTTCCGGTTATAGGGTCGGCATGCACCGGACCGCGCCCGAAAAAACCGGCGCGATCCGAAGGAACGGGAATCCTTTATTCCTCTACGATCACCTTGACGGTCACGGAAACGCCTTCAAAGAGCGAGAGCTTTGCGGAGTATTCGCCGAGCGCGCGGATCGGCTCGATCGAGATCTTCTTTCTGTCCACGTCCACGCCCTTCTGCTCTTTCAGCGCCGCGGAGATCTCCTTGCCGGAGACGGTGCCGAACAGCTTGCCGTTCTCTCCGACACGTGCTTTGACATGGATCGTATGTCCGTCCAGCGACTGCGCGATCTCGCGCGCTTTGATGCCGGCTGTAAACTTTCTGTGCTGTGCGGCGCTCTTCTGAATGTTTGCCGCGTTGATCGCCTGCGCATCTGCGGGCTCCGCCATCTTGCGGGGAAGCAGGAAGTTGCGCGCATAACCGTCGCTGACGTTGACCACTTCGCCCTTCTTGCCGCTGCCCTTTACGTCTTCCAAAAGCAATACCTTCATCGTCCGTTTCGTCCTTTCTTATTTTTGCGTGTTCTCCTGTTCGTACCAGTCGATCGCTTCCTCAAGCGTTGCGATCGCCTCTTCCGCGGTTGCGCCTTTGAGCTGCGCGCCCGCCATGGTGAGGTGTCCGCCGCCGCCGAGCCGTTCCAGGATGACCTGTACGTTGATCTGTCCGTAGCTTCTGCCGGAAATCGCAACCTGCTCGTCCGTTTCCGCAAGAACAAACGCCGCGTTGATGCCGCGGATGCCGAGGAGCTCGTCCGCCGCCTGCGCCGCCACAAGCTGCGCGTCCGGCGCGTTCTTCGGAACGACCGAGATCGCGATGCCGCTGCTGCGGATCTTCGCCTGTTCAACCACGTTCGCACAGCGCACATAGCTCTGATAGTCGTTCTGGAACATCTGCTTGACCGAGCTCAGGTCCGCGCCGTTCCGTCTGAGGTATCCGGCGGCGTCAAACGTGCGCGATCCGACGTTGAACGCAAACTGTTTCGTATCCACCGTGATGCCCGCGAGCAGCGCGCTGCAGGTGAACGCCGACGGTTTCACGCTGTCGGCAAAATACTGCATGACCTCGGTGACCATTTCGCTTGCGCTCGACGCGCGCGTTTCCAGATAGTGCAGCGTCGCGTTGTCGATATAGTCCGCGTTGCGCCGGTGATGGTCGATGAGCACGATGTGCTCCGTCCTGCTCAAAAGCTGCGGCGCGACCGTATTGGAGGCACGCTGCGTGTCGACCACGACGAGCACGGCATCCTCCTTCATCATCTCGGCTGCCTGCTCCGGCGAAATGATCAGCGAACCTGCGCCGGATTGCTCGAGCGTTTTGATCGCATCCTCGATCGTCGAATTGACGCGGTCGAGTACGATATAGGCGTGTGTTCCGACGTGATTCGCGCAGGTCATGACGCCGAGCGCCGCGCCGATGCAGTCCATATCGGAATTGCGGTGTCCCATGACGAAAACGTCGCCGCTGGTTTCCAGAAGCTGGAACAGCGCCTTTGAGAACAGCCTTGCCTTCACGCGGGATTGACGCGGATCGCTCTGCCGTTTGCCGCCGTAGAAGCGGTAATCCGTGCCGTCCTTGACGACGACCTGATCGCCGCCGCGTCCCAGCGCAAGCTCCATCGCGCGGCGCGCATCCTGCTCGGACTGCGAAAGCCGCGGCGCGATGCCGAAGCCGACGGACAGCGAAACCGCCGAGGACGAGCCCGTTTCGATCCGGTGCGCCTGCTCCAGCAGCGTGAATTTCTCCTGCTCAAGCTGCTGCATCTGCTTCGCTTCAAGCACCAGCAGGAACCGCCCGTTGTCGTATCTGCGGTAGATGCCGCCGAGGCGCTTCGATAGATCCGCGATCAGCCGTTCAACCTCCGCAAGCACCGCCGTGCTGTGGATCTGCGTGTCGCTCAGAAGCTCTTCATAGTTATCCACGAAGATCAGCGCGACGTACGGACGCTGTTCGGTATAGAGACGCTGATAGTGCGCCGCCTCCGTGCGGTCGATCCAGTACTGGAACACGAGCTTTTTCTCGGTCTCGCGCGTGATGAGCATGTTCATCACCTGAAAATTGCTGCCGTTATAGTCGATCTGCAGCGTACGCGTCGGCTGTTCGCCGTCGAATTCGGGAATCGCTTCCCGGATATTCGATCCGTCAAACAGGGAAGCAAACGCGTTGTTTCTCCAGGTGATCCTGCCGGAAAGGTCCATTACCGCAAACGGGACGGAAATGCCGGTCGCCAGCGACACGACCGCGCCGTCGTTCTCCCGGAAGACGCGATCCATCCTTGCCTGCTGTTTTTTTGCAATGCTCCGGAGCAGCAGCGTCATGATCCCGAGCCACAGAAGTCCCGCGCCGAGGATCGACAATGCGATGATGTACTGCTCCGCAACCAGCGCGGTCACAGCTGCGCCGATCAGGACGATCGACCCGAATGCAATGATGATTCCGCTGTACTGTTTCATAAACGTCCCCCGTTCTTTCCGGTGTTCAAAGGTTTTCGCAGCGACGCAAGCATGCCGAGCACCACCAGCAGGATCCCCCCGACACTCGGCAGCATCACGAGCATGCCGACAGCGATCCAGATGATCCACCCGCGGTTCATGCGCAGACCGGCATCCCGGACCGCGCAGAGTCCCGCCAGCATGCAGGGCATCCGCCACAGCACGTCCGCCGCCGAGGAAAGCGCGTTCGCCGTCTCCCAGCCGAACATGCTCAGCAGAAACGTGCCGATCGCCAGCACTGCGGAGAAGATCACATACCAGCGCTCGCACCGCCACTGCGCAAACCGCGGAAGCGGCGTGAGCGTCGCTCCTCCGTTCCGGTTATACAGGTGCGACAGCAGCGTATTCGAAAGCGACGCCGCCATCCCGCCCGTGAGCATCGACGATACGCAGATCGCCTCCGCGTTGTCCCTGTAAAGCTCGATGACGTCCGAAAGCTTCATGCCCGCAAATCCCGCTTCGAGAATGCCCGCAGACTCCAGCGACTTGCCGAACAGACCGAACGCGTTCCGGAACCATGCGTATCCGTCGCCGGTTTCGAGAAGCCCCGGCAGGCAGAACCGGCAATACAGCGCCGCAAGGATCACAAACGATCCGTACAGCACCGTTCGGAAATTGCTGATCAGAAGCTTCTGCAGCGCATACAGTCCGACGCCGGGCAGCGTGCACAGCAGCGCCGCAAATGCCGCCGTCTTCGCGTCGCGGAAAACGAGCATGCCGCAGCTGAACGAAAGCGCCGCAAAAACCGGAAGCATCCACGGTGAAACGGTCGCCGCGCTCCTTGCCCAAAGGGACGGCACAACCGTCAGAAGCACAAGCGTCAGCAGCGCTTTGAGCAGCAGAAGCATCAGCTCCTCGCCGGGCAGTTCCGGGCGGGGATCCCATGCCGGAATCAGCACAAGAAGCAGCGTTCCCGCCGCTGCGCCGAACGTAAACAGCCACCGGAGGTCATTCAATTTGGATCGGTTACAAGCTTCCATAGTCACATTTTACGCGTTTTCCGTCCACTCGTCAAGGAAAACCGTAAAGAAACGCCGGGAGGTCCGAAGGCCGTCCCGGCGGATGGTTTTTATTTGGCTCTCGTTCTGATCTCTTCCGTGATCTTTTCGATGAATGCGTCGACCGGCATCGCGCCGAGATCGCCGTCCTTTCTCGAACGCACGGCAACGGCGCCGCTTTCCGCTTCCTTGTCGCCGATGACCAGCATGTACGGGATCTTCATCATCTGCGCCTCTCTGATCTTGAAGCCGATCTTCTCGTTCCGGAGGTCGATCTCCGCGCGGATGTTCAGCGCGTCGAGCTTGTCCTTGAGCGCCTGCGCCGCATCGTTCGCACGGTCGGTGATCGTCATGATCTTGACCTGCACCGGCGCGAGCCAGGTCGGGAACGCGCCCGCAAAGTGCTCCGTGATGACGCCGATGAAGCGCTCGATGGAGCCGAAGACCACGCGGTGGATCATGATCGGGCGATGGCGTTCGCCGTCCGCGCCGACGTACTCGAGCTCAAAGCGCTCGGGCAGCTGGCTGTCGAGCTGGATCGTGCCGCACTGCCAGGTTCTGCCGAGGCAGTCCTCGATGTGGAAGTCGAGCTTCGGACCGTAGAACGCGCCGTCGCCCTCGTTGATGACGAAGGTCTTGCCCATCTCGGTGATCGCTTCCTTCAAAACGTCCTGGTTGTGCTCCCACTCCTCCACAGTGCCGATGTGGCTCTCGGGCATGGTGGACAGCTCGACGGTGTAGTTCAGACCGAAGGTCGAATACACCTCGTCGAACAGGCGGACGACGTTCTTGATCTCGTCCTTCATCTGCTCCGGGGTCATGAAGATGTGCGCGTCGTCCTGGGTGAAGCAGCGCACGCGGAACAGTCCGCGCAAAGCGCCCGAAAGCTCGTGACGGTGCACCAGTCCGAGCTCGCCGCAGCGCAGCGGCAGATCGCGGTAGGAATGCGGCTCGTTCGCGTAAACGAGCATGCCGCCCGGACAGTTCATCGGCTTGATCGCGAAATCCTCGTCGTCGATGACCGTGGTGTACATGTTCTCCTTATAGTGCTCCCAGTGTCCGCTGCGTTCCCAAAGGGTGCGACGCAGAATGATCGGGGTCGAAACCTCGACGTAGCCGTAGCGCTTATGCACCTCGCGCCAGTAATCGATCAGCGTATTCCTGAGCTGCATGCCCTTCGGCAGGAAGAACGGGAAGCCCGGACCCTCGTCGAGCAGCATGAACAGCCCGAGGTCCTTGCCGAGCTTTCTGTGGTCGCGCTTCTTCGCTTCCTCGATGCGGGTGATGTACGCCTCGAGGTCCGCCTTCTTCTCGAATGCGGTCGCGTAGATGCGCTGCAGCATCTTGTTCTTCTCCGAGCCGCGCCAGTATGCGCCGGCGACACTCATGAGCTTGATGTTCTTGACCTTGCCGGTACTTGCGACGTGCGGACCTGCGCACAGATCCACGAACTCGCCCTGGCGGTAGAAGCTGATCGTCTCGCCTTCGGGCAGGTCCTCGATAAGCTCGACCTTGTAGGGCTCGCCCTGTTCCTTCATGAACGCGATCGCCTCTTCACGCGGGAGCTCGAAGCGCTCCAGCCTGAAGTTTTCGCTGACGATGCGGTCCATTTCCTTCTCGATCTTTTTGAAATCCTCGGTCGTGAAGGGTTCGGGCGCGTCGAAATCGTAATAGAAGCCGTCCGCGATCGCGGGACCGATGGCAAGCTTTACGTCCGGATACAGACGCTTGACCGCCTGCGCAAGGATGTGCGAGCCGGTGTGGCGGTACGCCCAGCGTCCGTCCTCGTCCTCCCAGGTCAGAAGCTTCAGCGTGCAGTCCTTTTCGATCGGACGGAACGCGTCCGCGCGTTCGCCGTCGATCTCGCAGCAAAGCGTCGCCTTCTTTAAGCCGTTGCTGATCGCGCCCGCAATGTCGAGCGCGCTCATGCCGTTCTCGAATTCCCGTTTCGAGCCGTCGGGAAATGTAATGATCATATGCATTGCCTCCTTTTTGAATATAAAAAGACGTCCCTTTCGACAAGGGACGCCGATTCTGCGTGGTTCCACCCTATTTGGTGCTCTGTTCGCTGTAACGGGCGAGCCCGCTTTGATCCTCCGGCGGTCTTCACGCTGTGCTTCGTGCGGCGCTTTCACCATCCGCCGCTCGCTTTCCGAAGCCGGTAAGCGCTACTGCTTCCGGATTCGCCTCAAAGATAGGAACATTATACCACACAAAGCCCGTTTGTCAACCGGAAAATTTACAGAACGGACCGCCCGCGTAAATTGACAGAAATGGTCGGTTTTGGTATACTGATTGGTATGAAAAAGAGGAAGAAACGGAGAATAACGAACCCGCTGCGCTTTGCGGTGAGCATTGCGCTGATCGTGCTGGTCCTGCTGATCTGCTTTGTGCTGATCGCCGCGATCGCAGGCTGTTTCCGCACGTCCGCGCCGGTCGTCGAAACGCCGGAGGAAACGCCTTTGCCTACGGCCGCGCCGACCGCTTCGCCCTCCCCCACGCCGGAACCGACCTGGGAGGAGCAGCGGCTTTCTTCCATTGAGCATTATGTCCGCGCGTACGGCAACTGTCCCGACGAGGCGGCGATCGAAGCGCGCATGGCGACCATGACGATCGACCCGGAGCAGAAAATGGTCGCGTTCACGTTTGACGACGGTCCGCGCACCGGCATCACCTCCCAGATCCTCGATATCGCCGAGCAGTACGGTGTCCGCGTCACCTTCTTCATCAAGGGCGACAACATCGCAAGCCATGAGGAGGACCTGATGCGCATGCTCTCTTTGGGCTGCGAGATCGGCAACCATACCTGGATGCACACGAACATCGAAGAGCTGTCCGCCTCCGAAATGCGAGAGGAGATCGGTAAGGTCAACGACGCGATCCGTGAGCGGTTCGGCTACTCGATCCGCCTGTTCCGCCCGCCGTACATCAAGTACGGCGACAAGGGCAGCGAAACGCGGAACAACCTCGTTGCGCTGATGGAGGAATGGAACATGGCGATCATCAACCACACGCGCAGCACGCACGACACCTATGAAAAATACAACGCCGAAAAAATCTATCAGCGCGGGGTGATGGAAACCGACGAGCTCGGAAAGGGCTTGAACGGTTCCATCATCCTCTGCCACGACAAGCAGCAGAAAACCGTCGACGCGTTCAAAAAGATCGTGCCGGAGCTTCTCGAACGCGGCTACCAGTTCGTCACCGTTTCGGAGCTTCTGCACTATTCCGAAGACGGATTCCACGCAGGCTGGGTCTATTCGTCCGCAAAGTGAAAGGAGAACGCCGTGAAGGTCAGGCTGACGATCCTTGAAAGCCGCTGCCGCGACGGGCTTTGCGCCGCCGGCGATACCTTTATCGTCGAACAGACCTGCCCGCCGCTCTGCCATGAACTTTGGAGCGTGATCTATCCGCAGGTCTTTGCGCTTCTGAACGGCGCCCTGCTCGATCACGGCGATGCGCGCGCCGCCTTCTTTGAAGCGTCCTGTCCCGACGGCGGCCGCGTAAAGCTTCGCGGCGAGCTGCTTCGGGACTGACCCTCCCAAACCAAAAAACCGCCTTCGCAGGCGGTTGTTTTTTATGCGTTTTTCGGCGGTCGGACCGCGCGGAGTGTGACGAGGAACGCGGTGAAGGTCTCGCCGTCGCTTTCACAGCGGATCGTGCCGCCCATCGTTTCGATCAGATTTTTCGCGATCGCAAGCCCGAGCCCGTAGCTGCCCTCGACGTGCGCGCGCCCCTCGTCGGCGCGGTAGAAGCGGTTGAAGATGCTCTGCCGCTCCTGTTCGCGGATCCCGACGCCCTCGCTTTTCACCGCGATCACAATGTTCTTGCGCCGCTTATACGCCGAAACGACGGCGTTTCTGCCCTTCGGCGTATACTTTCCCGCATTGTCCAAAAGCGCGTCTGTGACCTGCTTGAACGCGTTTTCGTCGGCGCAGGCGAACAGCCCGTCCTCGACGTCCGAAAGCAGCGTCACGCCCTGCTCGTACAGCAGGGATTCATAGCGCAGCGCACATTCGGTCACCGCGTCGGAAACCGAGAACGTGCGGTTGTTCTGCTGCTGCATCGCGCGGTTTTTGATGCGCGCGGACTCCAGCATGCGCGTGATCAGAAGATTGATCCTGCGCGCCTCGTCGCGGATGACCGCAAACCGCCGCTCGTTTTCCTCCGGCTGTCCGGACGGACCGAGCTCGGCCGTGGAAAGGATGATCGCAAGCGGCGTCTTGATCTCGTGCGAGGCGTCCCCGACAAAGCGCTCCTGGTTCTCCCACGCAAGCTCCGCGGGTCGCAGAAGGTTGTCCGCAGAGACCCGCAGCAGCAGATAGAACGCGGCGGCAAAGCCCAGGATCAGTCCGACGCCCGCAAGACACAGATGCCGCAAAAAACGGCTGTAGCCGCTGTAATCGACGATCGCGATGCTGATCGACGCGCCGCTGCGGTCGACCATATAACAGAGCTCCTCGCTTTCGATCCGGTCGATCTGCTTCTCGCTTTTCAGCATGACGTCAAACAGTGCGCGCCAGGTCTCATCGTCTTCAAGGTACGTCTGTTCCCCGCGGATCTGCAGGATGCGGTCGTCCTTACTAAGCGCTTTCGCCTCCGGATCCCGCGCCGCCTGCCAGATCTGAAAGAGGTACGTCGGAAACCGTGTGCCGCCGACGGCGTGCTCCTGCGGACCGTCAAACCCGAGCTGTCGCACAAGCTCCGTGAGCCTGCTCTCGTTTTTCACAACGCCGCCGGTCGTAAAGTGGATCAGCGACTGCAGCTCGCTTTCGATGCTCGTATCGACAAAGCGTACAAACATGAAAGCCGCGATCAGAAAGATCACGGCAAGGATCCCGCAAACCGCCAGAAAGGAATTGCGGATAAATCGTTTGTGCTGACGGCGGATCATGCGTCGCCTCCGGCAAGCTTATAGCCGAACTTGCGCAGCGTGTCGATCTGCACGTTCGTGTGCAGAAAGCGGAGCTTTTTGCGGAGGAACGAGATGTAAACCTCGACGTTGTTGTCCTCCGCGTCCGAACCGACGCCCCACGCGCGCTTCAGAAGCTCCTCCTTGCTGACGACGACGGCGCCGTTCGTCATCAGGATGTACATGATCGAGAACTCCTTTTTGCCGAGCCGGATCGACCGCTCTCCGCAGGAGAGCTCGCAGGTCGATTTGTTCAGCACAAGATCGCCGAACGCAAGCGTGTCCATCACGACCTCGCCGCGCCGGCGGACCAGCGCGCGCACGCATGCCAGAAGCTCCTGCATCTCGAACGGCTTCGTGAGGTAGTAATCCGCGCCGAGATCAAGCCCGTGCACATAGTCCTCCACGCTCGATTTGGCAGTCAGCATCAGCACCGGCGTCGCGCTGCCGCTTTTGCGAAGCTCCTCGACGACCGAAAACCCGCTGCGCTTCGGCAGCATGACGTCCAGGATAATGAGGTCATACGCGTTTTCCTCAGCGTAGGCAAGACCGGTCTCGCCGTCGAGCGCTATGTCGCTGTCGAACCGGTTCTGCCTGAGTATTTCCCGAAGCGTTTCCGCAAGGTTTTTCTCATCTTCGACAATCAGTACGCGCATGCCCCGTGTCCTTTCGTATATTCAGATCCGCTCGACGGAAAGCGTGATCGCGTTTCCGTTGAGATCCCAGTCCTTCGTATACCCGAAGGCGCCCTCTTCGATGCGTTCGGCAAGCGTATCCGCCTTGACGCTCTCGGCGAACTTTACAAGCACACGCGCCGCTTCGCCGCCGTTCACATACCCGATACGGATATGGTCGGCGACCTCGAAGCCCGCCTCTTTGCGCATCGTCTGCAGCTTGGAGACGAGCTCGCGCATAAGGCCTTCTTCCCGAAGCTCCGGCGTCAGGTTCGTGTCGAGCACGACGGTCACGCCGTTGCCCTGTTCGCTGACGAGCCCTTCCTTCTGCTGCGTCGAGACCAGCACGTCGTCCGCCGAAAGCACGACCTCCGTGCCGTCGACCGTGAACGTGTAGTTCTGTCCCGCGTGATGCTGCAGTACGATCGCGTCGCCGTTTGCCGCAAGGTGCGCGGAGATCTTTCCGAGCAGTTTCCCGTAGCGCGGTCCGAGGGTGCGAAGCTGCGGCTTGACCTTATAGCTCATCAGCGCGTCGGCATTCTCGATGAACGCCACTTCCTTGACGTTCAGCTCTTCGGCGGCGATCGTCGTCGCGCGGTCGGAAAGCGCTTCGCCCTGCACATACATCTTTTGCAGCGGCTGACGCGTCTTCATGCCCGCCGTGCTTCTTGCGCTTCTGCCGACGGTGACGATGTTCAGCACCTTCGCCATCTCATCTTCAAGCTCCGCATCGATAAACGATTCGTCCGCCGCGGGATAATTGCAAAGATGCACCGACATCGGCGCGGTTTCGTCCACGCTCCTGACGATGTTCTGATAAATCGCCTCGGTCATGAACGGGCAGAACGGCGCAGTCAGCAGCGTGACGGTCCTGAGAACGGTGTAGAGCGTCATGTACGCGGCTTCCTTGTCGTCCGTCATCTCGGCGCCCCAGTACCGGTCGCGGCAGCGGCGGACATACCAGTTCGAGAGCTCGTCCGCAAAGTCGATCAGCAGTCTGCCCGCCTCGGTGATGCGGAACGCTTCGAGATTGCCGTCAACGCCCTTGACGAGCGTCTGCAGCCTGGACAGGATCCAACGGTCCATCAGCGAAAGGTTCTCGCGTTTCAGCTCGTGCTTCGTCGGATCGAACCCGTCGATGTCCGCATACAGCACATAGAACGCGTAGGTGTTCCACAGTGTGCTCATGAACTTGCGCTGATACTCGCTGACCGCCTCGCCCGAGAAGCGCGACGGAAGCCACGGCGCGCTCGCCGTGTAGAAGTACCAGCGGACCGCGTCCGCGCCCTGCTTGTCGAGCACGTCCGCCGGCGCGATGACGTTGCCGATGTGCTTGGACATCTTCTTGCCGTCCTTGTCGCACACGAGACCGAGCACGAGGCAGTTTTCAAACGGCGCCTTGTCGAAGAGGCACGTTGCGTCCGCCATCAGCGTATAGAACCAGCCGCGCGTCTGATCGACCGCTTCGGAAATGAACGCGGCGGGATAGCGGCGCTCGAACTCCTGTTTGTTTTCAAAGGGATAATGCCACTGCGC
>JAEEGL010227225.1_pt1 | contig 11088 bp, 7 predicted proteins | sample 9134231 | NCBI WGS metagenome assembly JAEEGL01 (sample SAMN16246548, study PRJNA631951) | gut metagenome | biome: gut microbiome; feature: rumen; material: fiber-attached | host: Bos | place: Iran: Karaj | collected 2018-10
AAAAAAAATCCCGCGGCGAAGCGCGGGATTTTTCAATAAAACAATGTCTAAGGTGTATGTTGGGTTATTAAAGCGCAGCTTTAGTTGGCCAGCATCACGGGCATTACGAGCATAAGAATGTCCTCAACCTTGGCTTCATCGCCATCGTTGATGGGGAAAAGGATGCCGGCACGACTGGGATGCGAGAGCTCCATAAGCACCTGCTCGGTGTCGAGATTGGTAATCATCTCGCTGAGGAACTTGGCGTTGAATCCGATGTCCATCGGCTCGCCGTCATAGCTGCAGGGAATGGTTTCGTGTGCCTTGTTCGAGAACTCGAGGTCTTCGGACGATATTTCCAGTTCGCGTTCCTTGATGCTGAGACGCACCTGGTGGGTCGACTGGTTGGCGAAGAGGCTGACGCGACGCAGAGTATTGAGGAATGTCTGGCGGTCGACGGTCAGCTTGTTCGGGTTGTTCTTGGGGATAGCGGCCTCGTAGTTGGGATATTTGCCATCGACAAGGCGGCAGACAACCAAGAAATTGTCGAAAGCGAAGAAGACATTCGTCGTGTTGTAGTCGATGGTTACGTCGAATTCCTCCTTGTTGGCGCTCAAAATGTTCTTGACCTGCATAATAGGTTTGCGCGGCAGGATGAAGTTGACGCTCTCGCCACTATGGATGTCATTGCGACGATAGCGCACCAGCTTGTGTGCGTCGGTAGCCACAAAGGTGACGTTTTCGGGTGTCATCTCGCAGTAGATGCCCGACATCTGCTGGCGCATTTCATCGGTCGAGGCGGCAAAGGCAGTCTTGTTGATGGCGTTGACCAGCACGGAGGCAGGCATCGAGGTCTGGACGGTTTCCTTCATTTCAGGCATTGTGGGGAAAGTGTCGGCATTCTGGCCAGCAAGGCTGTATTTACCTTCGCCCGAACTGATTTCGATGCTGTAGTTATCGGCATCGACGGAGAAGTTGACAGGCACATCATCGAGCGATTTGAGCATATCGAGCAGCAGCTTGGCGGGGACGGCAATGCTGTCGATGCCTTCGACGCGGGCGTTCTCAAGTTCTATGCGGCTCACCATAGTGGTTTCAAGGTCGGTGGCCTTGATGGTAAGGATATTGTCCTCAAGGTGCATATGGAAGCACGAAATGATGGGCACTGTGTTGTTGTTTGAAATGACGCCGTTCAAGGCACTAAGGTGCTTCAGAAATAACTGGCTATTTATTATGAATCTCATATTGTTATGTATTATTTACTGTTGAGGTATAAAAAGATTTCCGACTGCAAAATTACCTCTATTTTTGCAGTCGGAAAAGTTAAAGTTTGAATTATTTTTCAACAATTGTTGATAAGGCTACCATCTGCCGCTGGCGCCGCCGCCGCCGAAGCTGCCGCCGCCAAATCCGCCAAATCCGCCGCTGCTACCGCCTCCAAACGAACCTCCTCCCCAGCCGCCGACACGGGAATGGCCACCAAAATAGGTGCCTCCAGTAAAACCGCCCCCGCCATTGCCGCCACCTATGCCTCCCGACATCTTGTCGAGTTTATGCACAAACCAGCAGAACAGCGCGATGCCTATAATGAATACAATGAGGAGGGCAAGCGGATTGACATCGTTGTCTTTCTTGTACTTGTCGTAGCTGTATTCGCCGGCGCAGACGGGCAGTATGACATCAAGTGCGGCGACGATGCCGCCGTAGTAGTCATTGTCGCGGAAGTGTGGTATCATCACGTCCTCAATGATGCGCTTGCAGAAAATGTCGGGCAGAGCACCCTCCAAACCTTTGCCGGTGGCGATTTCCACCTGGCCGTCGGTATCGTCCTTGGGTTTGACAACGATGATAACGCCGTTGTTCATTTTCTCTTGCCCGATGCCCCAATTGCGACCTACTTCAAAGGCAAACGACGATATGTCGCGTCCGCCGAAAGCGGGTGTCACCATTACCACTATCTGGTTCGACGTGCTGTCGTTGAAGGCCAGCAGACGCTCTTCGAGCGCGGCTGTCTGCTCGGCATCCAGAAGACCGTAATAGTCGTAGACGAGGTGATCGCCTTTCTCGGGCAACCAGCCAGTGGCTTCATATTCGCTCTGCGCCACGGCGAAGGCCGTGACACAGAACGACACGAGTATGAAAAGAAGTCTTTTCATTCAGAAATACTTATAGCAGCGCTTCTGTCGACGGAGCCTCTTCAGCACCTTCCGAAGCCTGGAAGTAGCCCTTCTTCTCGTGGCCGAACATACCGGCAATGATGCTGTTGGGGAAACGGCGTATCATTGTGTTATATTCACGCACCGATTCGTTGAACTCCTTGCGCGAGATGTTAATACGGTTCTCGCAGCCTTCGATCTGTGCCTGGAATTCCTGATAGTTCTTGGTGGCAGTCAGTTCCGGATAGCGTTCCACCGTGACATTGATGGCACGGCTCATTTCCTGTGCCATTTTGTCGTAGGCGGCCTGGAACTTGGCTATGTTCTCCTCGCTGAGGTCGCTGGCGTCGAGCTGGGGTGCGTTGTTGCGTGCCTTGATAACCTTCTCGAAGGTTTCTTGCTCGTAGTTGCCTGCGCCCTTAACGACGTTGATGGCTTGCTCGACAAGGTCTTTGCGGCGCTGGTAATCCGACTGCACATTGCCCCATTTGTCGTTGACATTCTCCTGTTTGGTAATCATTTTGTTGTTGGCTCCTACGGCCCAAATAGCTATCACGGCAATGATGCCGAGAATAATCCAAAGTGACTTGTGTTTCATATCATTATTATTTAATCAAATTTCCAAGTATGTCGCGTGTCAGTTCGCGCGTGATTGTACGTGTGGCGGCTGAGGTGCTGTTCTTGACGATACGCTGTCCGGCCGAGGTTTTCTTCTTGGTCTTCTTGCCGCTTATGGCATCGCTTGCAGCGCTGCCCACGATGGTGCCCAGTGTGGCGGTGACGGCTGTCAGAATGGCTTTCAGCACCTTTGCCAGAATGCCCTGTTTTTTCTTGCCGCCGGTGCCGCCCTTCTCGTACTTGGCGGGCTTGGTGTCCTCTGTCTCGACAGGCAGGCTCTGCTCTTCGGCCATAAGCATCTCATAGGCGCTTTCGCGGTCAATCATCTGATCGTATTTGTGACCTATCGTGCTGCGGTTGATAACCTCGCGGCGTTCAGCCTCGGTGATGGCACCAATCTGCGACAGCGGGAAGAGGATTTTAGCCTTTTGAACAACGCCCGGGGCACCCTTCTCGTCGAGGAAGCTGACCAGGGCTTCGCCTGTCTCGAGGGTTGTGATGGCCTCTTCGGTCTTGAAAGCTGGGTTGGCGCGGAACGTCTCGGCGGCGACCTTTACGGCCTTCTGGTCGCGCGGCGTGTAGGCGCGCAGGGCGTGCTGCACACGGTTGCCCAACTGGCCGAGGATGTTGTCGGGAATATCAGTTGGCAGCTGGCTGATGAAATAGATGCCCACGCCCTTGCTGCGAATCAGTCTGATGACCTGCTCAATCTTGTCGGTCAATGCTTTAGAGGTGTCTTCGAAGAGCATATGCGCCTCGTCGAAGAAGAATACCAGTTTCGGCAGTTCCTGGTCGCCGACCTCGGGCAGCGTGGAGTAGAGTTCGGAGATGAGCCACAGCAGGAAGGTGCTGTAGAGCTTCGGCTGCATCATAAGCTTGTCGGCAGCCAGCACACTCATCACGCCCTTGCCGCCTTCGGTTTGGATAAGGTCGTGGATGTCGAACGACGGTTCGCCGAAGAACTGGTTTGCGCCCTGGTTCTCAAGCTGCAGCAGCGAGCGCTGGATGGCTCCCACCGTTGCCGACGAGATGTTGCCGTAGGTGGTGGTGTACTCCTTGGCGTGTTTCGACACATAGTCGAGCATCGAGCGCAAATCCTTGAGGTCGAGTATCAGCAGGCCTTTTTCGTCGGCGATGCGGAAGACGATGTTCAGCACGCCGTCCTGTGTCTCGTTGAGACCCAGCAGACGCGACAGCAGCTGCGGACCCATCTGCGATATGGTGGCGCGGATAGGATGGCCCTGCTCACCGTAGACATCGTAGAAGCGCACCGGGCAACCCTCGAAAACAGGGTTTTCGATGCCGAACTCGCCCTTGCGTTTTTCGATAAAGCCGCTCATTGCACCGGCTTTGCTGATGCCGCTGAGGTCGCCTTTCATATCGGCCATAAAGCAGGGTACGCCTGCCTGGCAGAATGTTTCGGCCATCACTTGAAGCGTCACGGTTTTGCCCGTACCGGTGGCACCGGCTATAAGTCCGTGGCGGTTGGCCATCTTGCCGTTGATTGCGAGGTCGCCCTCGGCGCAATGGGCTATATAGAGCCCTCGATTACTGTCGTACATATTCTAAACTATTGATTTATTAGGCTTTTACACCAACGCATAGTTTGGTTTTAAAATGCAAATATACGAAAAAAAAAATTGTCCGCCATTGCATTTTTTTTCAACACTCCAAATCTGGAGTTGAGTCAGAGTTGAATCAGAGTTGAATCAGAGTTGAATTATAGATAAAGTTGCGCCTTTCCCAACGTTATCGTAATCAAGCATCTTATATGCCGAGTGGTTAAATTTTCTTACGGATACGCACCGCTGTACCGGTTGTTATATAGTGTACAGAGCTCATTACAATATCTCCCGACACCTCCGCATAAGCCGGTGTCGTCACTCCGACAACGGCATCGGCATTCTTCTCGTAAGCAAGTTTAATAATCTCATCCTATTCATTAACAATATCAATATCACCACTAATGATGCCCAAATACTCTATTATCTCGTACCCTTCAATGTTTGGTGTTGTTGTAATTATCATAAAACTGTCAATTTAATGTTTCTTTTACAAATGTTAGCAACAATGGTTTTGGTGATGCGATGCAGGAAGGTCGGCGGGCAAGATGTCTGCGACTTCACCGTGGATGTCGCGAATAACTTCTTCGGGATTCTCAACCCGTGCAATTACATCGCCGTGTATGTTCTTTATCTCAACCATTATTAGATCCCTTCCACTATCTTGATTTCCTCGTCGGTCAAGCCATAAAGTGCATACACACGCTGGTCTATCTCGTGGTCGGTAGCGGCGATTTGGTCGGTGAGTTGGCGACAGGCGTCGGCATACCGGCGGAAGTAGTCTTCCCATTCGTCCTGCTGCGGAAGGGTGAGTTTGATTTTCTGCTTCTTCAGCTCTGCCACAAAAGCAGCGAAGTCCATCTGGTCGAATGTCTGTAGGGCTGTTGTAATCTTTACTCCTTCTATATTCTCCGTCAAGCGACGCAGGAAACGGCTGCGCATTTCTTGAAGTTGCTGGTTGAGAGAAAGCATTGTGTCGGCATAAAACATTATTTGTCCGATATTTTTTCTGTTGGCATCTGTGATTTTGGGAATCGGGTAATTAGACAAATCATCGAGACTGATTTTTGCAAACACTTTCCCTTTTATATCATGTAAACACCTATAAAAGTATGTGGCGGGTTTACTATTTAGAATAGCAAGAATATACTTTAAACTATAATCAGAATTCAGTTGATAGATGCCATGAACTAATGTGTCAAAATAGAAATTACTATTGTCGTAACAACATATTAGGCGGTCGCCAGTTTTCCTTATTACAACCTTTTCTGTTTCAAATAGCGTCTTGTCTCTAAGAGCAAAGTCTATTTTTGATTGCTTATTCATTCCTTTTTTGCTCTGAACATCATTTAAAGTCAAGTTGTCTGCAATGTGCTCATCGTAAAGAATATAATCTCCACCCCAGTTAATACCATACCTGCCGATTTCTCTTCCCCAGATTATTTTCTTAGTTATCTCGTTTGGTGTTCTAGTAATGAGTTTATCTTTGATGTTACCAGGATTTAAGCCATTCTTGAACTTGTAGTTTTCTTTTGCACAAGGAAACACTTCAATCTTCCCTTTTATTGTTGACGAATCTTGTGATTGAATTACGATTTCAGCTTTATCACTTTTCATCAACTCTGCCTGTGAAAGATGATTCTCAATTATATTGCGCTGTTCCATAAAGTCATTTGTCTTCTCACAACTTGCTAGATGTACAATATTGTTAGTATCCACATCTTTCTGAATCTCAAATGTTATAATCAAACTTGATCCAACCTCCGCATCCTCAAACACTTTTTCAGTTATTGTAAACATCTCCATTACTTTAGAATGTGTAAGGATAAACCTTCGAATATCAGAAAAATATGTGTTAATCAATAAAGATTTTGGTATAATAAAAGAGATGATACCATTGTTGAAGATTTGGAACATTCTTTCAAGGAACAGTATATACAAATTTAGTTTGTACTGTGCTAATGGGAAATGGTGGTTGTAAAAATCTTTTAGGGAGTCGTCAATTAATATCCCGTATGGCGGATTGCCAATCACCACGTCGAAGCCACCTTTCTCGAAGACTTGCGGGAACTCTTTTTGCCAGTCGAAGGCTTTGTCTCCTGCAACGGCGGGGTCGCTGATAAGGGAGTTGCCGCACTTAATGTTCTTGTTAAGTGTGTTGAGTTTGCGGCGAGGTTTAGCGGTTCGCAACCATAGTGCTAATTGGGCAATCTCCACACTTTCTTCGTTGATATCTACGCCATAGAGGTTGTTTTCGAGAATGCTGTTTTCAATCCCTTGGAAGACAATACTGGCGCCAGTAAGTTTGGCTTCCATTTCGTCGATAAGAGAATGCTCGGCCATAAGGAACTGTAATGCTGCATTGAGGAAGGCGCCACTTCCGCAAGCCGGGTCAAGGATGGTGAGTTGCAGCAGCCATTCGCGGTATTGGTTCAGTTTTTCAAGCAGTTTCAGCTTGGTTTGTTTCTGTCGGTTCTTATCTGCGAAATATTCTTCCTCAACAATTCCCAACTCGTTTTTCTTCTCGGCACAGAGGCGGCCGACGGTGTTTTCTACAATATATTTGGTGATATATTGCGGGGTGTAGAACACGCCGTCCTGCTTACGCTTGGAGGTTTTCGGGGTCTCGCCGCTGCTGATTTGCTGACCAACCTCTTCGATTTCCGACAGCGAGTTCTCGAAGATGTGGCCAAGTATATTAACATCAACCTCGCTTTCGAAGTCGTAAGAGGAGAGCCGGCGAGTATGCTCTACCAAAGGTTCGTCGCTGATGACGATATTGTCCAACACTTCATCGGGCTTGAAGAGACCTCCATTATAGGCAAAGATGTCGTACTTCTTACCGTGGAAACCAGTGTTCATTTTGCCAAAGTACTTCTTTATTTGGTCATATAATGGAGCATAATCATCATTTTCCGCCTTTTGCTCCCACCAATTGATAATCGTCATCATTGAGTTGGGGGGCAGCAAACCGCCATCTTCAGCAAAAAAGATGAAGAGAAGCCGGTCGAGCAGTTTCTGTGTCTTCTTGAAAAGCAAAAGCTGCCACGCTTTTTCGTCTTCTGCCCAGGTGTTACCTTCTTGGTAGGGATTGCAGGCAATGATGTCGGCAAAGAGGACGCGCTTGAACTGCGAGTAGTCTTTGTAGAGGGCTTTAGTGATTTGGTCTTCGTTGGATACCGACTCCTGCTTCATAGTGCAAGTCACTCCACGTTCAACCTGCGACCAGGCAAGGCAGAGATACAGCTCGCTGAACTCTTGCTCTGAAATATGGAAAAGGTTCCATTCGCGATACTCAACAGCGTTATCGATATAAAGGCGCAACTTTTCGAAGTTGGAGATAACGACCAGTCGTGCGTCGGGGTGCTGGCTTTTGTAATTGAAAGCTTGCGATTCGACTTTCGAGAGGTCGGTGGTCTTGTGGTCTTTCAGTTCGATGATGCCTATAACCTTACCGTCCTTAAGGATGGCGCCGTCGGCTTTCTTGGCGTCGGTCTCATTTTTCTGTTCGGTGATGAGGTTGTATTCTGGCGAAGGGTTGAGAGTATAACCAAGCACCTTTACGAAAAGTTCTCGAAGGAATCCCTCTTGGAACTGCTCCTCTTTTGAGGCCAGAATGTTCTGCTGCACCTCGGGGTTGAGAAAATAGCTTTTATATTGCATCCACGCGCGCTCCACGTTTTCAGATATCAGCATCGCGAGGTGTTTCTTCAGTATATTCTTCTGGAATAGCATATTTACTACTTTATTTCAAATTGCAAAGATACATCTTTTTTTTGAATAATTGCCTTATAGGGTAGTATTAAAACAAAAATGTACCATTGACAATTGTCGCGCCAGCTGGCGCGACAATTTGTTTTCCGTATTCAGCGCGCTTGTCTCTAAGAGCTTCACGGTTGATGCGCTTGCCAATATGCTAATACATCTTAATACTCGCGCGCCAGCCAGCGTAGCAGAAACAAATCGGCAACCCGATAGTAGGAACATTCCTTAGTGGTCTCCTCAAAAACGAGGTCTTTGTCTATTAGCGTCTGCAACTGACGGCGAGCCACAGCTCCTATTTTTACAAATGCAAAGATACAACATTTTTCCGACTTAACAAAATGTTGTTAACAAAATGTTAAGTCGAAAGAAAAGTGTTTTTTCGGCAAAAAGCAATCTTTGAAGGTGCTTTTTATTAGTAATCCAAATAATTTATGTAATTTTGCAACGCTAAAAATGTAAAATATGACAATGAAAAAAATCTTATCATTCGCAATTATAGCACTTTGCGCTGTTTGTTGCGTTAAAGCGCAGGATATTGTAAACCTTCGTATGGACCGTCAGCAGATGGGGCTGCGCGGCTATGTGGCCTCGATGGACGAGGACATTCTGCTGCGCAAGGACTATTTCCGCGAGGACTGGCCGGAACGCAAATGGTTTGTCAAGGATCTGCGCAGCATTCTGCGCGAGGATGAAGGTCGCATCGTGACTTTCAACCCGGCCGGCCGTATGCTGACAATCACCTACACACATCAGGGCAAGCAGGGCTTGACAACGCGCTGCACCTACGCTCCCAACGGCCTGCTGTCGTCGTTTGTGGGCGAAGGATACAAGGTCGAGGCAAAATACAACGGCAATATGGCAGACATCAATGTCTTTGCCGAAACGAAGGACTACAAGAGCATCAACCTGGAGAAGGCCGACCTGAACACAACGCCATACACCAACACCTATCCATTCGACCTGAAATGCCGCCAGGAGCTGGGCGACGATGGCATTGTAATAGAGTCGAAATACTACTATGTGGACAGTATGCCGGCCAAGGTGTGCGAATACAGCTACAACCACAACAACCAGCTTGTCGGCGAGAAGATTGTCGACTACACCTCGGGCGAGAAGAATGTCAGCACGGTGAAGTACAGCTACGACAACCGTGGATTTCTCGTCAAAAAGGTCACCCACGGCAAAGCCCTCGACGAGACCGTCACATACGAGAACAACGACCTCGGCGACTGCACCAAGATGACCGTCGAACGCCCCTACGGCACGGTCGTCTACACCTTTGAATATGTATACGACGATATGAATAACTGGACGGTACGCCTGCAGTTCCAAGACGGCATCTTCGACAACGCCGCGCTGCGCACGCTGACCTACCACAACGCTCCCGCCGAGCCGAAGGCCACAACTGACAAGAAGGGCGAGAAGAAAGGTGCTGCCGTAGAGAAGCCGAGCAAGAAAAACGAGGCCAACGTCGACAAACAGGCTGAGAAAGTGGCCAAAGCCAAGCAGAAAGAGGAGATGAAGGCCCAGCAGGCCCGCGCCAAGGAGGCCGAGAAGAATATGAGCAAGGAGGAACGCAAGGCTCTTCAGGAGCAGCGCAAAGCCGCCGAGAAGGAGGCCAAAGCTGAAGCCGCCGCACAGAAGAAGGCTGAGAAAGAGCGCATAGCCGCACAGAAGAAAGCCGAAAAGGAACGTATTGCCGCCGACAAAAAGGCAGAAAAGGAGCGCAAGGCTGCTGAGAAGAAGGCTGCCAAAGAGAAATAAGACAATCCTATCGATATCAGCATAAAAAAAGTTGCGTCGTTGACGCAACTTTTTTTATCAGGTTCGGCCAATGGCCTCAAAGCCATTAACTAATTTTGTCGAAACCAAGATAGGGACGCAGGCATTCGGGCATCGTGATGCCGTCGGGTGTCTGGTTGTTCTCGAGCAGGGCTGCGACGATGCGCGGCAGAGCGAGGGCGCTGCCGTTGAGAGTGTGCGCCAGTCGCATCTTGCCGTCGCTGTCCTTGAAGCGCAGTTTCATACGGTTGGCCTGGAAAGACTCAAAGTTGGACACCGAGCTGACTTCAAGCCAGCGCTGCTGTGCGGCGCTCCACACCTCGAAATCGAAGGTCATTGCGGAGGTGAAACTGATGTCGCCACCGCAAAGTTTGAGTATGCGGTATGGCAAGCCCAGCTTGTCGAGCAGGCCGCCAACGTGGGCTTTCATCTCTTCGAGACGCTCGTAGCTGCGGTCGGGATGCTCGATGACGACAATCTCAACCTTGCTGAATTCGTGCAGACGGTTAAGGCCGCGCACATCCTTGCCGTAGCTGCCTGCCTCGCGGCGGAAGCACTCGCTGTAGCCAGCGTGGCGGATGGGGAACTGGTCGGCGCTGACGATGGTGTCGCGATAGATGTTGGTGATAGGCACCTCGGCGGTGGGAATCATATAGAATCCGTCGAGCGGAATGGCATACATCTGGCCTTCCTTGTCGGGAAGCTGGCCGGTGCCGAGACCTGAAGCCTCGTTGACCATCAGCGGCGGCTGTATCTCGGTGTAGCCGGCATCGGCTGCGCTGTTGAGGAAAAAGTTGATGAGTGCACGCTGCAGACGGGCACCCTTGCCTTTGTAGACAGGGAAGCCGGCACCTGTTATCTTGTTGCCCAGCTCAAAATCGACGAGATCGTACTTTGCACAGAGTTCCCAATGCGGGAGAGCATCGGCACCCAGCTCGGGCATCTTTCCGAAGCGCCCCACCTCAAGGTTGTCGTCGGCCGTGCGGCCCTTGGGCACGCTGAGGTGCGGAGTGTTGGGCAGCGATATCAGCTTGGTATTCAGTTCCTGGAGAGCGGCAGTCATCTCGTCGGCCAGCTGCTTCTCCTCGCTTTTCAGCTCGGTGGTGCGCACCTTACGGGCATCAGCCTCGTCGCGTTTGCCCTGTTTGAAAAGCATACCTATTTCCTTGGCAATGGCATTCTGCTCGGCTTTGACGGCGTCGCTGCGCTGCTGAAGTGAACGACGA
>JAEEGL012205437.1_pt1 | contig 11088 bp, 10 predicted proteins | sample 9134231 | NCBI WGS metagenome assembly JAEEGL01 (sample SAMN16246548, study PRJNA631951) | gut metagenome | biome: gut microbiome; feature: rumen; material: fiber-attached | host: Bos | place: Iran: Karaj | collected 2018-10
AGTCCATGCTGATGCCATGCAGAAGCATGAATCCGCCTATTGCCACATAATAAAGCGGACATCCTGTGTTGCAGACAAACGCTTCGGGAAGGCAGAACAGTGTTACGGCTGATGCGTAGTAAAACAGTCGGCTCGATAGAAGCATGCCTAAGATGATGTTTGTGGAGCGTTTGTACATGTTGGCGGTTGAGTAGTGACGGCGTTTCTGCCTGATCCAGCTGCTAAAAGTGTGTTTTGGCTCCGACTCCACACGGCATTCCGGGTCGATGAAGATGCGTGTGTTGTGTTTGTTTGCCACCTGACTCACGAAGATGTCGTCGTCGCCTGATGGGATTGTGTAATGTGAGGTAAAGCCTTTGTTTTTGTAGAAAAGCTCGCGGCGGTACGACAGATTTCGGCCCACACCCATGTACGGCATCTTTGCCAATGCCATCGAGAGATATTGGATGGCGGTGTACAGCGTGTCGAAGCGTATCAGCTTGTTTAGCAGGCCTTTACGTGTGAAATATGGACTGTATCCGAGCACCACTTCGGTGCCGTTTTTGTATGCGCCAACCATGCCTTTGATCCACTGGTCGTTCTCGGGCAGACAGTCGGCGTCGGTCAAAAGCAGAAGGTCGTGTTTCGCCGATTTTATGCCCATGCTGAGAGGAAATTTCTTACCATGGAAGAAGTTGAGGCTCTGGGTGAGCGACACCACGTTGATGTCTGGACGTTGGTCGACGAGCGCCTTCAGATAGTCGGTGGTCTCGTCGGTGGAGCAGTCGTTGACGATAACGAGTTCAAAATCAGGGTAATCCTGCGACAAAATCCTCGGCACGAGCTCGATGAGATACTCGTAAGCGTCCTTGGCACATACGATTACTGAAACCGGCTCGTATTTCGGCTTGTCGTTGTCGTATTTTTTCTTATTGAAAAACGCCAAACGGCTAAAAAGGCCCCAGAAGTAGCACATCTGAATCAGCCACATTAGGCCGAAAATGCATAATATGATGAAACTCAGGGAGTTATAATTGAACTCAATATTCATGGTATTCAATATTTACAATTTGCAAAGGTAATAAAAAGCCATTAGCTATTGGATATTGGCCATTAGTTTTTTTGAAATTTTTAATGTTCTTTGCAGAATTACGACTTACCACCTGGTACTGAGAGTGTCTCGAATTGTACACTTTTTTGATATTTTTAATGTCATTCGCAGAAATACGACCTACCACAGGGTACTGTGAGTATTTCGAGAATGACATTAAAAATATAAACCAATCAAAAAATATTTGTATTTTTGCACAAATTTTTGGAATGAAGTACAGTTTAATAAAAAACGATGCGAAAAGCAATGCGCGTGCAGGTATCCTGACCACTGACCATGGTGACATTGAGACCCCGATTTTCATGCCTGTAGGTACTGTGGGAAGCGTCAAAGCCACGCATATCCGTGATTTGGAAGACGAGATAAAAGCCCAGATAATACTGGGGAATACGTATCATCTCTATCTGCGTCCGGGCTTGGATGTGCTGCACGAATGCGGCGGCCTGCATCAGTTTAACGGCTGGCATCATCCGATACTCACCGATAGCGGCGGCTTCCAAGTCTTCTCGTTGACGGATATCCGAAAGATGAAGGAGGAAGGCGTGGAGTTTCGTTCACATATCGACGGCTCGAAGCATCTTTTCACCCCTGAACGAGTGATGGACATCGAACGCACCATAGGTGCCGACATCATGATGGCTTTCGATGAATGTGCACCAGGTACTTCCGACTATAAATATGCCAAGGAGGCGATGGGTCGCACGCACCGCTGGCTTGACCGCTGTGTGAAACGTTTCAACGAGACTGAGCCGCAGTACGGTTATTATCAGTCGCTGTTCCCTATTGTGCAAGGCTGCACTTACCGTGATCTGCGTGAGGAATCGGCGGAGTTTATCGCTTCCAAAAACTGTGACGGCCATGCCATCGGCGGACTGGCTGTTGGCGAGCCCACCGAGGTGATGTATGAGATGATTGAGATTGTGAACGCCATCTTGCCGAAAGACAAGCCTCGTTATCTGATGGGAGTGGGCACTCCGGCCAATATCTTGGAGGCTATCTCACGCGGCGTCGACATGTTCGACTGTGTGATGCCTACCAGAAACGGCCGCAACGGCATGCTTTTCACTTCGGAAGGCATAATAAACATCAAAAACGAGCGTTGGAAATATGATTTTTCGCCTCTTGACGAGAATGGCACGGTTTTTGTTGATAAACAGTATTCGAAGGCATACCTGCGCCATCTGATAATCTCGAAAGAGATCCTCGGCCCGATGATTGCCACGGTGCATAACCTCGGATTCTATCTCTGGCTCGTGAAAGAGGCACGCAAACACATCATCGAGGGAGACTTCACTGAGTGGCGCGACATGATGCTTCCGAAAGTGACGAATCGTATTTCGTAAATTTGTAAAATATTGACAATGAAAAAGTTAGACTGGTATATTTTTAAAAAATTCATTGGCACATTCTTCTTTGCCATCAGTCTGCTCATTGTCGTGGTGATAGTGTTCGACGTGTCGGAAAACGTCGACAGCTTCATCAAAAACCACGCCTCGCTTTATGAGGTGGTGTTTCATTTTTACATCCCGTTTATACCTTATTTTATTAATTTGTTCATATACCTGTTTACGTTTATTTCGGTGATTTTTTTCACTTCGAAGATGGCGGGGCATACTGAAATCATCGCTATACTCAGCAGCGGCATCAGTTTCAGAAGGCTGTTGTGGCCGTATATGATGGGGGCGCTGTTGCTCGCCGGAGGCTCGTTTTATCTCGGTAACTTCTTGATTCCCAGGATGGATACGGTGCGAAGGACGTTCAAAAACCAGTATATGGAAAACCTTATGAAGAGCTCGGGTTCGAACATCCATGTGCAGATTGAAAAAGGGACGTATGCCTATATGTCGAGCTACGATATGAAGCGCATGACGGGTTATAAATTTACGTTGGAAAAGTTTGATAATCATGAACTTGAATATAAATTGAGTTCCGATAAGATCGTTTACGACACTTTGCATGACAGATGGGCAATTTTCAATTATGTGGAGCATTATTTCAAACCTGAAGAGTATCTTGTTAAAGGCAAGGTTCTTGATACCACGCTTAACATGAAGCCTGCGTATTTTTATTTCGTCAAGGAGGACTTTGAGGAGATGAATCTTATCGAGTTGAACAGGTATATCGCCGAACAGCATGCCAAAGGTGCAGATAATATCTTGCCATATGAGATCGAGAAACACAAACGGTTGGCGTCGCCGGCGGCTATTATCATTCTTACGATTATCGGTGCGGCGTTGTCGAGCCGTAAGACAAGAGGAGGTATGGGACTGAATCTTGGAATAGGCATCACGATAGCGTTTGCGTACATACTTTTCCTGGAATTTTTCAGAGTTTTTGCTATCTCCGGCGTGATATCGCCGTTTATGGCAGGGTGGCTCCCGAATATCATTTTTGCGACAATAGGAATCTATTTTGTCGTAAAAGCGCCGAAATAATTTTTTTCAACAATTGTCATTTAATCAAAAATTTTTCGTATTTTAGCGAAAAATTTGGTGTATTATGCATATTGCTATAGCAGGAAATATTGGCTCTGGTAAGACGACGTTAACTCGTTTGTTATCAAAGCATTTCGGATGGAAGCCTCATTTTGAGGAGGTCGACAACAACCCATATCTGGAGAGTTTTTATGAAGATATGAAGCGCTGGTCGTTTAATCTGCAGATATATTTCTTGAACAGCCGTTTCCGTCAGGTGATGGAAATTCGAAAGAGTGGCGACAACATCATCCAGGACCGCACGATATACGAAGATGCATATATCTTCGCGGCAAACCTTTATGATATGGGTCTGATGGAAACTCGCGACTACGAGAATTATCAGGCACTTTTCGAACTTATGAGCTCATTCCTTCAGGCTCCGGATTTGTTGATATATCTGCGTGCCAGCGTCCCGACATTAGTGCGTCAGATTCAGAAACGCAACCGTGACTACGAGCAGTCGATACGTCTGGATTACCTGAAAGCCCTGAACAAACGCTATGAGAATTGGATTGCCAACTATAACAAGGGAAAACTGCTGATTATCGAGAGCGACAATATCGATTTGGAGAAACCAGAGGATTTGAGTCTCGTGATTGACGACATCAACGCATCATTAAACGGATTGTTCTGATTATGAAGATATTAGGTATTATACCGGCACGATATGGCTCGACACGTTTCGAGGGCAAGCCGTTAGCACTCATCAACGGAAAGATGATGATTCAGAGGGTGTATGAGCAGGCGAAGAAAGCCGACAAACTCTCGGAAGTGGTTGTGGCTACTGATGATGAGCGCATCTTCAAAGCTGTGGTCGGGTTCGGTGGCAAGGCTGTGATGACGTTGACAAACCATAAGAGTGGCACCGACAGATGTCGCGAGGTGGTCGACAAGATGGGCGCTGGCTTCGATGCAGTGATAAATATACAAGGCGATGAGCCGTATATCAACCCACTGCAAATCAATCAGATAGCGGGGCTGATTTCAGACAAGGACACGCCTTTGGCATCGTTGTGTAAGCCGATTCATGATGAAGATGAGCTGAAGAGTCCCAATGCAGTGAAGGTGGTGTTTGATAAAAATGGTAAAGCGTTGTATTTCAGCAGGTTCGCCATCCCATATCTGAGAAATCAGGTGGAGCGTGAGTTTTATAAGCACATCGGCATTTATGCATATAAGACTGATGTTTTGAGGGAGGTTTCGGCGCTTCCGCAGTCGGGACTGGAGCTGGCGGAGTCGCTGGAGCAGCTACGTTGGCTTGAAAACGGCTACACGGTGCGAATGGGAGTCACGGAATTTGAAAGCTATTCGGTGGATGTGCCGGAAGATATTATCAAAATAGAAAAAATATTTACAGAATGATAACCAAATATTTATCGGAGTTATTGTTAGACCACGAGTGCGTGATTGTGCCGGGGTTGGGGGCGTTTATCACCAAGGAGACGCCTGCCTCACTCGATTACGTTACCCATAGGCTGACACCGCCTTCGAAAGAAGTGGCGTTCAACGGACAGCTTGTCACTGATGACGGCTTGTTGATAGAATACATGGCGAAACGTATGGGTATCACGACTACCAAGGTGGCGGAGATGGTCCATGAATTTGCTATGCACAGCCTGGCGGTGCTTGAGGTCAGCGGCGCTCTGCGTCTCGACGGGATGGGTGTGCTGACAAAGGTTTCTGACAGAAATTATATCATCCGTTTCGATGACGACATGAATCTCTTGGGAGATTCGTTTGGCTTGACCACAATCAAGGCACAGCCTGTATACAGAAAAGAGACATATCAGAAGATCGCGCATCAGATGGCGAGCGAGCAGAAGGCGAAAAACACCTTGATTACCGTGCACGAGGAGGAGAGCGGAACCAAGCCGCACCACGTGAACAGCCGCAACTACAAGTGGTTCCGCGCAGCTGCTTATTCCATGATGATAGCCATGGCGCTTGTGCTCCTCGGATGGGGCGCCGACAAGAGAGATTCTAACTTCGCCTCATGGAACCCGTTTTTCTATTCGTCACCTAACGAGTTTATTGCTAAGCATTTAGGTGAGACAATGGCAAGTCGCGAGTTTGCAAAAGTCGATGTGCTGGAATCGATAAAAGCATCGACAGTGGATTGTAATTGCGATGTGAAATATATCGAACCTATTGGTTATGAAACGGTTAAGCCTGTCGACAACAGGATTTATTACATCATTGGCAGCTCGTTGACAAGCGATGTCGATGCCCAAAGGTGCGTGGAGAAGTTTCAAAAACAAGGCTTCAACGATGCTATAGCTCTTCCTAAGAACGGAAAAGGCAATATTCGTATCGCATACGAAACGGTGATGGGTTATGACATCGCCATAAAACGATTGGAAATCATACAGAAAGAATATAACCAAGCCGCTTGGCTCTTACGTAAACAATAATTGTCGTGGGAAAGAAAAACAAACTCGAGCGTTTTGCCGAATGCAAGACTTTTGACAACCTTTTTGAGTATTCATTCGAGCGTATCAAGAGTGAAGGTTTTCCTCTTAAAGGTCATTGGCATGAGTTTTTCGGCAACGACAATCCAATAGTGCTTGAGCTGGGCTGCGGAAAAGGAGAGTACACAATCGGTTTGGCGAAGGCTCATCCTGACGTCAACTATATAGGTGTTGACATCAAGGGCGCGAGGATGTGGGTCGGACTGAAGCAGGGCATAGCGGAAGGTCTGAAAAACGTGGCATTCGTGCGTACACGCATCGAGCTGATAGAGCATTTCTTCGGCGATAACGAGGTCGACGAGATATGGATCACCTTCCCGGATCCGCAGATTCTGAAAGCTCGCAAGCGTCTGACAGCACCCATTTATCTTGAGCGATACAAGACTTTCTTGAAAAACGACAGCTATATCAACCTCAAAACTGACAGCGACTTGCTTTATGAATTCACTTTGGATGTTGTGAAAGAGGCCGGTTATCCTATAGTTTACAACTATAATGACCTTTACGCCAACGACGACGATTTGGAAGTGAAGACGATCCGTACCTATTACGAGTTGATGTGGCTGAAGCAGGGATTGACCATCAAATACTTGAAATTCAAAGTAAAGTAACGTTTCTTTTAGTCATTTCCGATGTTTTTCAGCATCGGGACAAATTTGCAGTCGCCGAACTCCTCACGTTTCAGCGTGCCATCGGGTTGTTTGGTGATTCGCAGCATCTGCTCGTTGAGCGGTATCACCATGATGCCGCCTGTTTTTAGTTGATTTACAAGGTCTTGCGGTATCTCGGGTGCTCCTGCAGTTATTATTATTCTGTCGAACGGACCGTAGGTGGGCAATCCTTTGTAGCCATCGCCTAAAAACGTGTTGATACGGTAAGGAAACTCCGCGAGCAGTTGTTTCGTCTTGAAATACAGGTTGCGTTGGCGTTCGATGGTAAACACTTTAGCGCCCATGTGACCGAGGATGCAAGACTGGTATCCAGATCCGGTGCCTATCTCCAGCACTTTCATGCCTCGGCTGACGTTGAGAAGCTGGCTCTGCATCGCCACGGTGAGCGGCTGCGAGATCGTCTGTCCCGAGCCGATGGGGAAGGCCTGGTCCTGGTAGGCGAACTCCACAAACGACGAGTCGAGGAAGACATGACGGGGCACCGCGCCTATAGCATCAAGCACGTTGGAATCTGTAATGCCTTTATTTTTAAGCTCTTGCACCAAGTTCTGGCGCATGCCTTTATGACGAAAAGTGTCTTCCTGCATTCTTTTGTTTTATTATGCAAAAATAGTAAAAAAAATAGATGATTTAAAACATTTTTAATGTCATTCTCGAATTGTTCTCAGTACCCTGTGGTAAGTCACAATTCTGCGAATGACATTAAAATGTCATACATAATGAATTTTTTCATATCTTTGCAAAAATTTATTTTTATGTTAAAAATCGGAGTTTTAGGTGCAGGACATCTCGGAAAAATCCACATCAACTGCATCAAGCAAATAGAAAAATACGAGCTGGTCGGTTTCTACGATCAGGATGAAAATACTGCAAAGAGAGTGGCTGAAGAGGCTGGTGTGAAAAACTATAAATCAATAGACGAACTTATTGATTCTGTTGATGTTGTGGATATTGTCACACCTACTATAGCGCATTTTGAGTGTGCGTCGAAGGCCATTGCCAAGGGTAAGAATGTGTTTATCGAGAAGCCAATAGTGGCGACTGTGGAGGAGGCCAACAAGCTCATCGACATGGCCAAGAAGGCTCAGGTGAAGGTGCAGGTAGGACATGTGGAGCGTTTCAACCCGGCATTTATCGCTGCCGAGCCGCATATCCAGGACCCTGTTTTTATCGAGGTACATCGTTTGGCGCTGTACAATCCGCGTGGCTGCGACGTGCCTGTGGTGCTTGACCTCACGGTACACGACATTGACATCCTCATCACTATAGTGAAATCGCCAATAAAATCAATCAATGCCAACGGCGTGTCAATAGTAAGTCCGACCCCTGATATCATCAATGCGAGAATCGAGTTTGAAAACGGTGCTATCGCCAACCTTACCACAAGCCGTATCTCGTTGAAAAATATGCGTAAATTCCGTATTTTCCAAAATGGTGCATATATCACCATGGATTTCATGGAGAAGAAAGCCGAGGTGGTGAGAGTGGAGGACGTGCAAGGCGTGCCTGGACCGTTCGATATGACCATCGACTTGCCAGACGGCTCAAGCAAGAAAATATCTGTAGAAGAATTGGAAATCAATCAGATAAACGCTATAAAGACCGAGCTCGAGCGATTCCACGATGCCATCGTCAACAACACCGAACCGCCAGTAACCATTGAGGATGGCGTGAAAGTACTTAAGACTGCCTACATGATTCTCGACGAGATAAAAAAACATGAAGGTCAGATGAAAAAACATTTGAAATAATACAATAAATTGTATTAATCGACGTTTTGGTTAAAAAAATAGCAGCCTATGAAAATTTTTCGCTATTTGACGGTTTTTTTGATTGTTTTGGTCCTGTTTTCCTGTAAAAAATTCAAAGGAAGTCAGGAGATTCCGGCATATCTGCGCATTGAGCCGTGGACTTTTACCACTAATTATGTGATTTACGGCGCTGCCACACAAGCCATCACCGACGCATGGGTGTATGTTGACGGCGACTTGCTTGGCTGTTACGAGATACAGTCGCACAACGACGGCATGTATGCCATGGTGCCGGTGCTCAAAAAAGGCCAGCACCAGCTGAATCTTTATCCGGGAGTCAAGCTGAACAGCATATCATCGACGAGGATACAATATCCTTTTTATCAGCCTTACATCATCACTAGAAACCTTGAGCCTGGCGAGATCGACACTATTCGTCCGGCGACGATTTATTACAGCATCGACAGTACACTGATGCGATTCAAGATGAAGGAGGATTTCGAAGAAGTAAACAATATTAAGCTTTACAGACCTGATTCGACATGGGCGGAGCTGCACCAGGTTGATTATAATAACGATCACAGTGCATGGCTTGATCCGGTTGACCCTGTTAACCATCACAGGTCGGGACTCGTCGAGTTGAACGACAGCATCAAGCGTTTCTGTCTGGTGAGTGGCGAGCTGGTGGGGCTGCCTACGGTAGGAAACTATGTTATTCTCGAGCTTGATTACAACTGCACCAATCAGTTTTTGGTCGGAATGTATATTCATAGCATGCAGAATGGATTGATAGACAAAGAGTTGTATTATCTGAAAGCTTCAAATGGCTGGAAGAAGACATATCTCAACTTCAGTCCGACGGTGACAGAGCATTTTAACGCTGATTATGTGAAATTCTATTTAAGAGGGTATCAAGGCGATGCTGATACCACAAGGTATTATTTTGACAATCTGAAACTGATTTATCTCGACAATTAAAACTGATTTATCTTGAGCAAGAAAATTAATAAGAGGAGGCAGACATTCAAATATGTGTTGTGGGACTGGATCGCATCTGTTGTGACCTGGTCGATCTTCTTCTGTTTCAGGAAGACGATGGAGCCTGATGGTTTTCATGCTAATTTCAATGTGATTCTTGACGATAAGAATTTCTGGATTGGCATTATCGTGATCCCAATAGCATGGTTGCTGCTTTATATGCTCGCTGGTTCTTATCAGAAAGTGTATTTCAAATCGCGTGTCCGTGAGCTGGGGCAGACTTTTCTTGCTACTTTGATTGGCGCGATAGTTCTGTTTTTCGCTATCATTCTTGACGATAACATCACAAATTACAAGATTTATTATACCTTATTCTCAATATTGTTCCTGCTGCAGTTTACGCTGACATATATCGGACGTCTGGTCATCACTTCGGCTACGGCCAACAAAATCCATCGCGGCGAGATAGGCTATAACACGTTGATTATCGGCAGCAACGGCAATGCTTGCAAGATTTATAAGGAGATTACAGGACAGAGGTTCTCATCAGGAAATATCATCGTTGGATTTGTCAATGTTTTTGATAAAGATGTTTATAAGGTAGAGAAATATATCCCGCATCTCGGCAATTACAAAGACATGGCGCAGATTATCAAAGACTACGACATCGCGGAGGCTATCATTGCCATCGAGCGTTCGGAGACCGAGACCATCGACAGATTGCTGGTGATGCTCGAAAACACTGATGTGACGGTGAAAATCATACCGTTGATGCATGAGTTTGTGTTTGGCGCCGTCAAGCAGGAGGGTATCTGGCATGCCTCGTTGATTCAGATTACGCCGGAACCTATGCCTGTGTGGCAACAGGTGACGAAACGTGTGTTCGATATCGTCGTTTCGATATTTGTAATCGTTTTATTATCACCGGTTTACATTTTCACTGCCATCATGGTGAAACGCTCGTCGCCAGGCCCTATTTTCTACAAACAGGAGCGTATCGGACAGCATGGCGAACCGTTTAACATGCTGAAATTCAGGAGTATGTACGTCAATGCGGAGGATATGGGGCCGCAACTCTCGAAAGACGACGACCCACGTATCACGAAGTGGGGCAAATTTATGAGAAAAGTGCGTCTCGATGAGATTCCGCAGTTCTTCACCGTTCTTGGCGGCAAGATGTCAATTGTGGGCTATCGTCCTGAGCGTCAATACTATATCGACCAGATTGTGCAGCAGGCGCCGCATTACCGTATGCTGCTGAAGATAAAACCTGGCATCACGAGTTGGGGTGAGGTGAAGTTTGGTTATGCCTCAACCGTTGATGAGATGGTGGAACGCCTGAAATACGATATCCTTTATATCGAAAACATGAATCTCGCTGTGGATATGAAGATCTTGATTTACACGGCGTTGATTGTGATTCAAGGAAGAGGAAAGTAAAGTTTTAAGACTCCAAAACCATGCAAAAAGCCGCAGGCTTATTATCAGCTTAACGCAAGGCCTGCTATTTTTTGCACGGTTTTTCCGTCTTATACGTTTAGTTCGTTAATTTTCGATTTCTCGAATTTTTCTTTGGCGTAGTTGAGGTCGACTACGAGTTCTTTGTTGCCTGATGACGGCATCTCGAACATAGCATCGTTGAGGATGGCTTCA
>JAEEGL014695617.1_pt1 | contig 11088 bp, 8 predicted proteins | sample 9134231 | NCBI WGS metagenome assembly JAEEGL01 (sample SAMN16246548, study PRJNA631951) | gut metagenome | biome: gut microbiome; feature: rumen; material: fiber-attached | host: Bos | place: Iran: Karaj | collected 2018-10
ACGTGGATCAGCAACTCCATGCCGTTCGCCTCGATGCAGACCGCGTGCTGGCTGTCCGCCACGGATGAGATTCTGCCGTCAAACGGTGCGACTACCCTGCCGTCTTCCGGCCGGATGCCGACGCCGTCGCCCAGTACGCCGGATGCGAACGTATCGTCCGGGATATCTTCGCGGGGGATCACGATGCCCTTCACGGGCTGCAGCACCTGACCCGCCGCGCAGCGGATCACGCTGACCGTGGGCACCGCAGGCTTGGCTTCCTCAGTGCTTTTCCGGTAGTCCAGGGCCATCGGGTCTCCCTCCTTCTGAATTGTATGGAATTGTTCAAATAGTATCTTTGAAACAGATTTTCCGTCTGCAGATACTATACCGTATTTCCGGCTGTTAGTAAACGGAAACTTTTTGTCATCCCGAATGAAGGATCTTCCCTGTTACGTGTCATTCTGAACGCAGTGAAGGCTGTGGAAGATCGGAATGCCCCTCAGAATTTGTGGCAGAGCCAGCGGAACCCGCCGGCCGGCACCTTCACCGCCCCGGCGTCGCTGACCGTACCGTCTATCAGGTCGGTATACTCCTTCTCGTCCCGCAGCCAGGCTGTCGCGTCCTCCGCGCCGAAGTTGAACAGGGCCAGGATCTGCTCCTTCCGGTAGTACCGGCCGATCCCCAGGATGTGGTTGTTGCCGGTGTCCAGGATCCAGGTATCCGCCTCAGTGTCGAAAGCGGCATGCTCCGCCCGCCGTGCTTCAAGTTCCCCGATCGCGGTGAACACCCTGCCTTCCGGAGTATCCTGTTGCGTCCGCAGCAGCGCCTTGTTCCAGTCCATGTCACCGCGGTGCAGCCAGCGGCTGTCCTCCCGCTTCAGCGGATCATCGTGATAGGTCTTGTCGTTTTCCTGGGCGATCTCGTCCCCGCTGAACAGCACGGGCACCCCGCTCAGCGTGAATATGAATGCGTGCAGCATGATATCCAGCCGGATCGCTTCCTCCATCGCCAGGGCATCCCCGCTCTCCCGCGCAGCCTCAATGCCGCACAGGGAAGCCGTAGTCCCGCACAGACGCGCGTCCCCCAGGCGCGGATCGTCGTTGTAGAGTTCGCCCCGTGCCGGGCTGTCCGGCCATTTGCCGGTCAGATAATCGTTCAGGAATCGCTTGTGCGGGATCTCCAACTGGCAGAACTGTCCCAGGTAACCGTAGTCAAGCCCCCAGCCGATGTCATCGTGGCAACGCAGGTAGTTGAGGAACGTGTATTCCTTCGGCAGTGAGAACACCTGCCGGAGCTGATGGACCAGCAGCCGCACATCCCGCGTGGCCACCGTGTGCCAGATCGTGGCCATCGTCGTCACATTGTACAGCAGGTGGCATTCCGGCTTTTCCACCGTGCCGAAGTAGGGCACTACCTTGCTCGGTTCCATGACCACCTCGCCCAGCAGCAGCGTACCTGGGCAGACGATCTCGCACACGATGCGCATCATCCGCACCAGCGTATGCACCTGCAGCAGGTTCCGGCAGGTTGTCCCGAGCGCTTTCCAGATATAGGGCACAGCGTCCAGGCGGATGACGTCGACCCCGTGGTTGCACAGGAACAGCATGTTCTCCGTCATGTCGTTGAACACGGTGGGATTGGCGTAGTTCAGGTCCCACTGGTAGGGATAGAAGGTGGTCATGACCACCTTGCGCGCTTCCTCGCACCAGGTAAAGTTCCCCGGCGCCGTCGTCGGGAATACCTGAGGCACTGTCTGCTCATAGGCGTTGGGGATCGTCCAGTCGTCGTAGAAGAAATAGCGATGCTGATATTCCTTCTCCCCGGCTCTGGCCCGGCGGGCCCATTCATGGTCCTCACTCGTGTGGTTCATCACGAAGTCCAGGCACACCGCGATGCCCCGTTCGTGGCAGGCGTCCGCCAGTTCCGCCAGGTCTTCCATCGTGCCCAGCTCCGGCTGGACCTTCCGGAAATCACTCACCGCGTAGCCGCCGTCGCTGCGGCCTTCCGGACTTTCCAGCAGCGGCATCAGGTGCAGGTAGTTGACCCCGCTCTCCGCGACATAGTCCAGCTTGTTCTTCACGCCCTTCAAGGTCCCCGCGAATGCTTTCACGTACATCAGCATGCCGACCAGTTCGTGGCCCTTGTACCAGTCCGGACATTCCTCCCGCGCCCGGTCCATCATCTTCAGCTTCTCCGGCCGTTCCTCCCACATGCGGTACAGCATCTCTGTGAAGTAGTCGTAAGCCTTCAGGTCATTGTGATACAGTTCGCAGTACAGCCATTTCAGTTCGTTCGCGTGCCTGCGGAAACGGACGGAATACTCTTTTTCCTTCTTTGCTTTCACGATGATCGTTCCTCCTGCTCGTCAGTCCGGAAAAGGATGTGTGCATGACCGGTCAGCCGGTATGTTTTTATATCATACGTTCACTCTGTCGTTCTGATTGTATCATGACTGGTCCGTTCCCCGCAAGAATTCATTCCTTTTCCCCGATCTCATCGACGATCTCCATCACCCGGCCGGCCCACTGGATCTCCGGACCGTCTATCCGGTGTTCCCCGTAGGTCTTCGTCTTTCTGTTGACCCTCACGACATAATCATTGTCGATATGAAGCGTTTGCTCATACTGTTCGTTCATTTTCTTTTCGATCTGCTCCCGGATCGCTGTCATCGCACCTGATTTCCTTTTCATCCCGGTGACCACACCGCTTACGTATGTATGATGCCGCCGGAAATAATGCAGCATGCTCTCATAGGAAACATACCGCGATGTATAGACCCAGATGTCGTATCCGCGTCTCTTCAGGTCGTTAAACAGGGCAGGAATGCCCAGCCGCATCGGTTCATTGATGATCCTGCTGAATGCAAAACGCAGCGGCTTCTCACTCAACTCGTCAAACTCCGCCCGGAACACGACCTCATCCAGGTCCAGCACAACGCGCCGGTTATTCTTTGAACGTCTGAGCATCTCGTAAATATCCTTCTGCTGCGTCAGGTTGACGATCTCAGCATGGATTTTCGGCAGTCCCGTCTTGATGGCTGCCGCCCAGCGATGGTGGCCGTTCAGCAGGAGATACCCGTCCGGGGTAATCCTCTCCACCATCACCGGATCTTCGAAAAACAGTTTTTCGCCGTGTTGTCTTTTCTCGTTTCCGATCGTTTGCACATAATCTGAAACGATCCCGTAGTTCGGGCCGATCGCCGGATCGCAGAATTCGTCGCCCGGGTTGGGGTGGATCTCAGAGCATTTCAGGTATCTCTTGAATTTCCGGCGCAGGAAAGAGGATCGGACCGGCGTATAGTTTCCCTTGATCCTGCTGACTTCTTTTTCCAGGAAGAGATCAAATTCTCCCTTTGATGCACTCATCCGTTTCGTCCTCCTTCAAGCTGGTCTGATTTTCGCCCGGGTCATCCGTTTTCCGCCCTGCAAACCGTTTTGGGATCACCATTTTCCTGCGCAATGGCAGGCGGCCCGCACCCCGTCCGCCTCCTGCAGCGCCGGTTCCTCCTCCGCGCAGCGCTCCGTCGCATAGGGGCACCGGGTGCGGAACCGGCATCCGGACGGCGGATCCGCCGGGCTCGGCGCCTCGCCCTTCAGCAGATGGATTTGCTTCCCGCGTGCCGCGGGATCCGGCACCGGCACCGCGTCCAGCAGGAAGCGGGTATAGGGATGTCTCGGATGTTCATAAACTTCTTCCGTCGGGCCGATTTCGCAGATCTTCCCAAGAAACATGACGCATACGCGGTCCGCGAGATAGCGTACCACGGAGAGATCATGGCTGATGAACAGATAGGTCAGATCCCGGGTTTCCTTCAGTTCCTTCAGCAGGTTCAGAATCTGGTTCTGGACGGAGACATCCAGTGCCGAGACCGGCTCGTCACAGACGATGAACGACGGATTCGCCGCGATTGCCCGGGCAATCCCGATCCGCTGCCGCTGCCCGCCGGAAAACTGGTGCGGATAGCGGTGAAGGAATTCCTCCGGCACGCCCACGGCCCGCAGCAGCTCCCGTACCCGTTCCGTCACTTCCTCCCGGCTCCCGTAAAGCTTCCAGGTCTCGATGGGTTCCGCAACCAGGTCCCGCACCGTCATCCGTGGATCCAGCGACGCATAGGGATCCTGGAACACCAGCTGCATTTCCTTCCGCAGCGGCTTGAACTCGCTGTCCTTCATCCGCGTAACGGACTGCCCGCGGAACAGCACCTCGCCGGACGTCGGCTGAAGCGTTCGGATCAGGAGCCTGCCGAGTGTGCTCTTTCCGCAGCCTGACTCCCCGACCAGTCCCAGCGTTTCACCCTTCCGGATCTGCAGGCTGACGCCGGATACGGCGTGAACGGTTTTCTTTCCGGCCGCCGGGAACTCTTTTGTCAGTTCCCGCGCTTCCAGCAGGTATTCGCTCATTCAGCGTCCTCCTTCTCCGTCAGGAAACAGCGGACCCTGTGGTCCGGCTCCGTTTCCAGCAGCTCCGGCATGTTCTTTTCACAGTTCGCGCCGCACTGCCCGCAGCGCAGTGAAAAGCTGCAGCCCGCCGGCAGCCGAAGCAGGTTCGGCACCACGCCGGGGATGGTCTCCAGCGTTGCGCTTCCTTCCCGCAGGGAGTTCACGGACCGGAACAGGCCCCGGGTATAGGGGTGCGTCGGACGGCCGAAGAGCACTTCGGTCGCCGCCTGTTCCACGATACGTCCGGCATACATGACGTAGACATAATCACACACCCGCGCAATCACGCCCAGGTTATGGCTGATGATCAGCACGCTGGTCCCGGCGTCCCGCAGGTGTTCCAACAGGTTCAGGATCTGTGCCTCCACGGTCACGTCCAGCGCCGTCGTCGGTTCGTCAGCGATCAGCAGCTTGGGTTTGCACACCATGGCCATCGCGATCATCACGCGCTGGCGCAGTCCGCCGGACAGCTGGTGCGGATAGCAGTGGTAGCGGGTCTCCGCCTCCGGGATCTCCACCTCCCGGAACATGGCGAGCGTTTTTTCCTTCGCTTCTTCCCGGCTGCATTCCGTGTGCAGGCGGATCGTTTCCTCCACCTGTTTCCCGACCTTAATCACCGGGTTCAGGCTGGTCATCGGTTCCTGGAAGATCATGGAGATCTCGGATCCCCGCAGTTTCCGGCGTTCCTTCTCCGGCAGCGCCGTAATCTCCCTTCCGCATAGCCGGACCGTTCCTCCGTCCACCTTCCCGGAGTACGGGAGCAGCCCCATCACGGCGCGGGCGGTCATGCTCTTCCCGCAGCCCGATTCGCCGACGATCCCTACGATACTGCCTGCCGGCACGTCCAGGGACACGTCGTTCACCGGACGGACTTCTCTCCGGTCCGTCCGGATCGTGACGTTCAGGTTGCGGACTTCCAGCGTTCTGTCGTTCATCATCGGCTCCTGTCACTGTTTCTGCATCCGGGGATCCAGCACGTCCAGCAGTCCGTTCCCCAGGAAGTTAAAGGCCAGCACAGTCAGCATGATCGCCGCGCCCGGTGCAAAGCACAGCCACGGCGCGTTGTACAGGTACTGCCGCCCGGTGTTGATCATCAGGCCCCAGGACGCGTTCGGCGGCTGGATACCGAGGCCCAGGAAACTCAGGCTGCTCTCCGTCAGGATCGATGCCGGGATGTTCAGTGTGAACAGCACCAGCAGCGTCGGGAGGCAATTCGGCAGGATATGCCGCCGCATGATCCGGTTGCGGGATACGCCGATGATCTGCGCGGCTTCCACGAACTCGCTGCTTCTCAGTTTCAGCGTCTGTGCCCGGACCACCCGGGCCACATTGGCCCAGTTGACCAGCGTCAGCGTCAGGAAGACGTTCAGGATCCCTCCGCCCAGGGCGTACATGATCACCATCGCGAGCAGCATCGACGGGAACGCCAGCATCACGTCCGCGATCCGCATGATCACCGCGTCGGCAATCCCGCCCCGGTATCCGGCGATCGCGCCGAGGACCGCGCCCAGGATCAGGCTCAGCAGCGCCGGCACCACACCGATCAGCAGTGAAACGCGTGCGCCGAAGAGCAGCCGCGTGAGGACATCCCGCCCGCCTTCATCCGTGCCCAGCAGGTGCTCCGTCGACGGAGCCGAAAGGCGGTGCAGCAGGTCCATCCCGTTCTCTTCGTAAGGCGTCAGCAGCGGCGCCAGTGCGGCCGCCAGGACCATCAGGATGATCACGAAAAAGGAGATCACGGCCGTCTTGTTCTCCCGGGCCATGCGGCGCATCAGGTCCCCGAAGCGTTCCTCTTCGCCGATCTGGCTCTGCAGCCGGAGGTCGGCCGCCTGCTCGGTCCGTTTCTGTTTCGTCCGCAGCATCACCTCAGCCCTCCTTCCGGATCCGGGGATCCAGTACGGAATACAGGCTGTCCGCCAGCAGGCTGCCGAGGATCACGACCGTAGTAGCCAGCAGGGCCGTTCCCTGCAGGAGAGGGATATCCCGGCCGGAGATCGCCTGCACCATCAGGCGTCCGATCCCGTTGATGGAGAAGACCGTCTCCGTGATCACGGCGCCGGACAGCAAGCCGGAAAACTGAACCGTCATCATCGTCAGCACCGGCAGCATGGCGTTGCGGAACGCGTGATGTATCAGCACGCCGAGAGGGCCCCTGCCCTTCGCCCGGGCTGTGTCGATATAGTCTTCCTGCAAGGTCTCCAGCAGCGTGGTCCGGGTCATCTGGGCCACTTGCCCGGCGGAATTCCAGCCCAGTGCGATCGCAGGCAGGATAAAGGCCGCCCAGCTGTCCGTGCCGGAGATCGGCACCCATTTCAGTTGGAAGGCAAAGATATACTGCAGGAACATCGCTGCCATGAACACCGGCAGCGAGATCCCCAGCAGGGAAAAGCCCATGAACAGGCGGTCCGGCAGCCGGTTCTTCTTCATCGCGGAGCAAATGCCGCAGGCGATGCCGACGATCCAGGCAAACAGCGCGGCGAACACCGCCAGGATCAGCGTGTTGACAAACGCGCTGCCCATCAGCTGCGATACCGGTTTCCCCAGGGAATAGCTGGTCCCGAAGTCTCCCCGCACCGCCGATGAGATATAACGGAAGAATTGGATATATAACGGCTGATCCAGGCCCAACTCGGCGGTCATGCGCGCCACCGTAGCGGCGTCCGCATGCTCGCCCATCATGGTCTCGATCGGATTGCCGGGTACGATCCGCAGCATCACAAAGATCAGCAGCGTAACCCCTGCCAGAACGATCACTGCCTGCAGCAGCCGCTGTGTCAGGTTTTTCCGCATCGGTAGGTCAGGCCGTCCTTCCTTTTTCTTTTGATTTTTGATGATACTATTATAGTCGGATTCTTTTCCCTTGGCAATTCGCAGTTTATACCTGGTCTGCCGTCTGCATTTCCTGCGTATTTCAGGTCGGATCGGAACCTTCGTTCTTGTACCGCCTCGTCCGGAGTGAAAAGATGAAAAAACTGGAAAGCATGATCATGAGGTGAGTATAGGAAGCAATATGTGATAGGAAACGGCGCCATCGCGCTCGGAGCTCTTTCCGCGGGAATCAGCCTGGTGGCGGGTTATCCGGGAACGCCGTCCTCGGAGATCATCGATCCGAAGACGGGCAAAGTGCTTCCGGACGGAGAAGAAGACCCGGCGCGTATTTGACCACAGAAGTGAGTAAAACGAGGCTTATCCGCCCTGTTTCCGGAAACACAGCCGGTACAGTTCCAGAGCCAGCACGGCGCTGAGGACATCCGCCGCACACTGGCTGACCAGGATACCCTTGTATCCGGCGATGCGGACCGCAATGAACAGCACCGCGATGAACAGGATCCCCTGCCGGCTCAGCGACAGCGCCATCGCCGGCGCCGCCTTTCCGGAAGCCTGGAACAGACAGGTCAGCAGCATCACGATCCCGCCGAACGCGCTGCCGGCTACCTGCCAGCGGAGCATCGGCACGCTGTCTGCGGCCAGCGAGGCGTCCGGTGTGATTATCGATACCAGCGGTTTCGCCGCGATTACGACCACTGCTGTCATCACCAGCGCCAGGCTGCTCACAAAGCACAGACAGAAGCGCAGCAGCTGCTTCCGCTTCTCCGTCTGGCCGCTGCCGATCAGGAACCCGAACAGCGGAACCCCGCCGAACGAGAATCCGACCAGTACCATATTCACGATCATCGCGATCCGCAGCACGATCCCCATCGCGGCGATCTTTTCGTCCCCGTAAGGCAGCAGCTGCTGGTTGATCAGCACCACACACAGGCTGGATGCCAGGTTGGTCACGGCGGCTGTGATGCCGATCCCGAGAATATCCTTCACCTGGACTCCTGTCACGCGCAGTCGTGGCACGACGGACAGGTACGCGCTCTTCCGGAGCACGATCAGCAGCAGGAACGCGTCGCTGCACAGGTAGCCGATCACCGTCGCCGCCGCGGCGCCTGCCGCGCCCATCGACGGGATCATCAGCGGATCCAGGATCACGTTGACCACCGAACCGATCACCGTTCCGGCCATGGAAAGGCCGGCCATCCCTTCACACCGCAACAGGTTCATATGGATGAAATTGGCCACGATCAGCGGAGCGCCGGCCAGCAGTACGGTTGCATATTCCGCGGCGTAAGGCAGCGTATCGGAGCTTGCCCCGAGCGCGCCGAGCAGCGGATCCCTGAACAGGAGCATCCCCCCGCCGACAACTGTGCCGGTCAGCAGCGCGATATAGAAGCAGAACGAGCTGATGTGTCTCACCGTTTCTGTTTCTTTCCGCCCGAGCAGCCGGGAGATCAGCGAGCTTCCGCCCTGTCCGAAGATATTGCCGAAGGCCATCAGGACCGTGAACAGCGGCGCGCAGACGGAAACGCCTGCGACCAGCAGCGCATTGCCTGTCTGCGCAATGAAGTAGGTATCCGCCAGGCTGTAGACGATCGTGATGATCGATCCCACCACGACCGGCAGCGCCAGATGGAAATATGTCCTGACAATGTGTTCCGTGTCCAGGGCGCCCTGCAGCTTCTCCCTGCCCTCTTCCATCGGTTTCATCCTTCCCGGTCTTACTTTTCAACCCTTGTCGTCGCGGATCCGTCCGGATTCCGTTCCCCCGGATCCGTTCCCGTCGTTTCCTGCATCTTCCGGAGCACCCGCTCCGCATCGTCCCCCGTCAGCAGGCAGGGGGAATAATTGTTGTGCCGTCTGTCGCTGGTGATGCAGATCGGGTAGAACGTCAGCGCGGTCTCCTGCAGCTCCCCATCCTCAAACCGCAGCTCTGCGCGCACCGTCAGCGCGTCGGAATCCTTCGCGAACGTCGTTCCGCCGAAGGAGCAGTTGCCGAGGCTGTAAACGATCGGCACCCCTTCTTTGATAACCAGCCCCTGCAGCACATGCGGGTGATGCCCGATGACCAGGCAGCTTCCGGCCTTGACCGCCCGGTCGACGATCTGCGCCTGGTAGTTGTCCGGCGGACGGTAGCTGTATTCCGTCCCCGCGTGCATGACCGTGATCACCGCCGCGCATCCCAGGTCCCTTAGTCTCTCCGCCTGCGCCGCGTATCGCTTGGCGCGGTTCCCGGTCAGCGAATAGTTCACTCCCAGGAAGCCGATCATGAGGCCGTCGTCGCTCCGCCAGACCGCCGGTGCGTCCGTGCCGAACCAGCAGATACCGGCTTCCTCCAGGGCCTGCTTCGTGTCCGCGTAGCCTTCCTCCCCGTAGTCGTGGGTATGGTTGTTGGCCACCGTCACGCATTCGATGTCGCCGTCGGTCAGGATCTGTGTATAGGCCGTCGGCCCAATGAAGTTGAATTCCTTTTTTTCCTTCTTCAGCTTCCGGTCCGACAGCACGACCTCCAGGTTCGCAACCGTCAGGTCGTCCGATTCCGTCAGGTGTTTCAGCCCGCGGAAGGGAAAATCCATCCCGTTTTCCGCGATCCGGCTCGCAAAGCTCAGGGCGTTTTTCGCCTTCTTCTCCTCCCCGCCGAGCGTGCAGTCCCCGAGGAAGGTCATCGTCACCGTTCCGGTGTACTCGTCATTCGGCAGCATCAGCGTCTCCGCCGAAAGATCTTCCGTCACCGTGAACCAGCTTCCGGAAGCCATCCCGCCCGCCGGCACCATCACCAGCGCCAGCATCCACATTGCCAGTTTTCTCAGTTTCATCAGGTTTACCTTCTCCACTTGCCGCTGCCATGGCAGCTGTCACACAGCCGGTAAGGCCAGTTCCACGGCAGGTGCCGCCGGCAGGACGGACACATCCGCTGCTGCAGCTTCTGCGTCGACAGAATATGGACGATCCCCCGGGAGATCAGATCCTTCCGCCGCTGGATCTCATCCATCAGTTCCTCGGGTTCCGGCAGGAACAGCCGGGTGTAGTTGTAATACAGGTCGCACCGGCGGTAGTCCGCCTCCATCGCGTCCAGCATCCGGATCGTACAGCTTTCCGGATCCTGGATCTCCGGCATCTCCGGCAGCACGTCGATATGCTCGCCCCGGCACTCGGCGTGGTACATCGCCTTCCACCGGCCAAGCAGCTCGGGGTCCTTTTCGTCGAACGGGATGCAGATGAACCGGTACAGCAGCTGCCGGTCGGTCCGCGGCGTTTCCATCATCGCAGCCAGCTCCGCCATCCTTACCGTCGACGCCTTCGAGAAACAGCCCTTGTCCTGCATCCGCAGCCATTGGTCCAGGATCTGCGTCAGCGGCAGCGGTATCCCCAGCAGGGAATCCGGAAAACCGATCACGCCCTCCACCAGCGGCAGCAGCGGCCGCGCCAGGGCCCTGGCGATCTCCTTCCGGAAACCGAATGCGTTCACGTAGCCGATCTCGTATTTTCCGTACCGTCCGCTCCGTCCGGCGATCTGTTTGATCTCTGCGTCCGTCAGCATCCGGACCATATCCCCGTCAAATTTTTCGTTCTCCAGGAATACGACCCGCTGAATCGGCAGGTTCATCCCCATCGCGATCGCGTCGGTCGAAACGACAACCTCCGTCTCACCTTTCATGAAGCGGTCCGCCTGATTCCGCCGGACGTCAGGCGGCAGTGCGCCGTAGATCAGGGAGACCTTGTATCCCCGGGTCTTCAGCTCCGCGGCCACTGCATGCACCCGTGCCTTGGAGAACACGATCAGTGCGTCCCCCGGCTGTACCGAGTTCGGAAACTGGAATCCGACCGTCTCGACCTCCCGCGG
>JAEEGL014908114.1_pt1 | contig 11088 bp, 8 predicted proteins | sample 9134231 | NCBI WGS metagenome assembly JAEEGL01 (sample SAMN16246548, study PRJNA631951) | gut metagenome | biome: gut microbiome; feature: rumen; material: fiber-attached | host: Bos | place: Iran: Karaj | collected 2018-10
TCATTATCCTCATCTTCATCATCTTCTTCATCGTCTTCCTCTTCATCAGCAGGATTATTTTTTCTTATCCCTAAAATAGTCATAAGATTTCTAATCTCAGCAATAGTCATTTCGCCATTGTCTCTTTCATCCTCATCGTCGTAATCTGAATCCTCGTCATCATCGCCATAATCCTCATCATCGTCGTCAGGAAACAAAGCAGAGCTTTTATATAACTCCTCTTGCTTTTCCTGCTCCAATTTCTTACGTTCTTCCTCTAGAGCCTTCTCTTTCTCTTCCCTTTCTGCATCGTCATGTGCATCATTGGTAAGCATAAAGCCCATAAAATCATCATCAAAGCCAAACATGGTATTTCCTTTTATTTAGTTATCAATTTCCTCATCCCAACATGCCTGTTCATCCTCTGAACCGTGAACCCTTAACCCTTAACCATAATCTGTACTATTACAGCAATTATTATCCACATAGGCTATTAATTTATTTTCCAAATGTGACAGTGACTGACCTTGTCACCTCTTCATCCCTCAGCCCTCATCCCTCAGACTTCAGCCCTCTTCCCTCAGCCTTCTTCCAAATATTATCAATCTTAATGTTTGGCATGGCATTGTTTTGGTATTACAATTGCAAAGATAAAAATAAGTATTATGCTGTCAATAGTATAGCTGCGAGAACACCTAAGCCACAACCCTTAATCTTCTGGACCGATGAACTATCTGTCAATTTGTGTTCAATGATATAATCACGCATTTTTGTCCGCCAGACCTTATTCTGTAATAGAATCCATAAAGATTCATCAAAGCTGGCAAACTTTACATTCTCCTTTAGCCAAGCCTTAGATGGAGTTTGTCTTTTACTTAGTTGTTCACCCAAATAATTAAGATGCCAAAAACCGTCTGACTCCAGATGCCAAAAAGGTTTCTCTATTCCAGTTTTATCTTCAAACTGAGAATCCTTGGCATAATGAGACATTAGCATCTTGTATCTTCCTTCCAGCCAGTCATTGATAACAAACTGGTTGTTCTGGAAAACATCTTCATCTATAGCATCAATAATAGCAACCAATAGCACAGGTTTAGCCAAGATGACCTCACCATTTATTATCTTTTGGCGAATAGAATCTATTCGTTTAGTATAATAATCATAACATTGCTCATAACTAAAAAATTGGATTAATCTATTCATAACGGGTAACCTTATAGTGCAAAACCTTTTTGTGACAGTTTCTCCTTTACAACCTCCTCTTCTTTCCCAAAAAGTTGAGCCAACTGTCCAATAGTCATTCCTGCTTTGTAATATCCAATAAGTTCATTTTCTTGGCGAGTTGACCATCTATGGGATTTTCTTACAGTTGCTGAATAAGTATCTATCAGACTTTGGTTAGTAGATGAGTATTCCTCATTCTTGTTACTGTCAATTACGGGAACGACACTCTTTTCGACTTTTGGATCAGATATTGAAAATCCATTTTCATCGTAGTTTCGCGAGAAGATTTCTTGTTTAACCTTTTCCAAGTCATTGAATGAGTTTTCGCCATTCTCCATCAACTTCATAATATGATAGAAACCTCCATTGGCATACTCATTAATCAGATTAATAGCATCTTGCGGATTTTTCATAATATCCAAAGAGGCTGCTTTAGCTATCGCAAGACAGATTAGCGCCTGGGCATCTTTTTCTCCACCGTTGTTGAACATCGTGTTCAAACTAAAAGGCTTATCTGCAATAGGTGGTGTCAATGGTCTTTTTTCATTTCTGAGGAATCCAATGATTGCAGCCCATACGAAACATTGCCAATGGAAAGAGAAAACGTTATAATCTCCACCTTGCTTATTGGAGAACTTGTATATCACTTCTTCTTTTGTTTTCTGCTCAAAAGAGAATCTAATCTCGAATATATTATCCATAACGAACTATCTATTTTAGTGATTCCACAATGGTTGACACCTCCCATATTTCAGGTTCTTCCGTATCCTTACGATATATTTGGCTATCGAGTTTGAAAATGTGAGATACATTACTTTGATTGTATAGGTCATCGTACTTGTCACTACCAATCTCGACATCCTTTGTCATGATAATCGACTGACCAAAAATATCCTTAATACCCATCAGATATTTATGGGTTGTACTTGGGTCAAAACTCGAAGTTGGTGCATCACTTATGAACGGATAGTATGTGCCAATCGCTTCCTGATTCAAAGCGAGCAAAGCGTTGATAATACTCATTTTCTTTCTGTCCTCATGGCTTGTGTTTAGACCACCATCGAAAGTGATAGCATAATCTTCGTCAATCTCTACACGACCTTTGTAGCCTTTGTCGTGCTCTGTAAACTTCTCATAGAATTCATTTGCACGCTCTTCAATTTTCTTAAGCAACTCCTTTCGTGCCTTTTCCTGAACGTCTTTACAAACAGCTTCAAGGAATGTAGATATATGTTTCCATTCAGTTTCTGCAACTTGCGTTACAGTACCAGTATTATTTGCCCCCAGGCCGTTCAATTCGCGCTCTGCATCCTGCTGCTGCCTTGTATAGTCAGCTATGGCAGACTTACAGGATTCTAAGAGTTTTTTCTGTTTTTCAAGATTTGTACGAGAGGCTCTAATGTTGCTTGACAAGGTAGGAACAGAACCAGCTTCTCTATGTGGGTCAACGCCATATTTCTGTTTTACTGACTCTATCTGTTTATCCAGTTCGGATTTTCTTTCAAGTTGCTTTCGTCTTTTTGCTATAAGCCTATCCATCTCCTCTTCCGTCTCTTGGAACTGACGATCAATCCCCTTAAGGCTTCTTAGAACAAAGTCTGGATAATCTTGAATTTTACCAACAAACATGTTAAACTGTTTCGAGAATTCCATGTTGTTGCGATAGTCTTCCAATTCTTTGTAATATTCCTCTTGCATCTTTAGACGATTCATAATCCATTCGACAGCATGAGGATGTGCTTCATCTACAGGAGAACCGCATACGAAACATTGGTGGTCTTTATTCAGAATCTCTTCCAGCTTAGCTCTGCTTGGTTCATCTATATATTTTCTTTCAGGTACAGCAGTTTCAACTTCAACATGTGAAGTGATGATTTGCTTGCTTTGCTCAACAAGTTTATCAATTCCTCGCAATATCCAAAGTGACGGTAACAGGCTACGCTGATTGTTGTCAATCTCTGTTAGCTGATTATTTATCCTAATTATTTCCTTCTCACAATCCTCATAATCCTTGATAAGTTTTGAAAAACCAGCAAGCCCTTGCATCTTGGTTTCATCGTCAGCCAAGGCAATTTCTATTTGAGAAATGTTATGCATATACTTTTTCTTATTTTCCTCCTCAGATTGTATGCGTCCTCTTAGATAATCAAGTTTCATAAGAAGACTCCGAACATTTGTATTTTGTTCATTCGCTTTTTTCAACTTGGAAACTTCTTGCTTTGCTATTTTGTTCTTCGCTTCTGAAATGATTGCTGTCAACTTTTCGTAATAAGGATAATAAGATATGTGTCTAACGGCATCTTTAAGGTTTTGTTTCTTTCTGAAATCTATAAGGCTATCCAGAGATTCACCCTGGAACCAGATATAACCTCTTATGCCTTCAGGGAATAAATCTGCGATGATGCTTTCTGCCATAATCCCATTGACAGTCTTAATACCTGTAGCAACGTCGTGTGTTACCTTAAACGATGATGGACAGACATTCCATGATTCAGGCTTATTCCATTCCTGTACAGGTTGGCGTATGGCACTTGTTTGGCGCTCAATAATATAGTTGTGACCTTTATCATCAGTCAAATCCAACTGAACATAGCAATCAACCTTACCATCAATTTTGGCATCATACAACGCTTTCTTGTTGATGTACTCAAATTTATGAAGAGCCTTGTGTGAACTCAGATACAGGTCGTCTGTAGCACACCATCCTTCACTCGTTACGTATATCTTACCAAACAAGACCCAATAAAAGGCATTAAACAATTTGGACTTGCCTTTTCCTCCGTTTCCAATTATAAGGTTCAGACCATCGCCAAACTCTATATTCTGTTCCCCATAATAAGATTGGAAATTGTGAATAGTAATACTATTTATCTTCATATCGATTATGAGTTACAGATGTTCTTAATATTCGCCATATACTGATTGACCAAGCTATCGGCTTCGGTCTTCTCCACACTAAGTTCTGTCAACATCTTGGCAACCTCTTTGGCTTTCTTGATGTCAACGAGGACTTTCTCCCGTTCTTCTTTAACAACAAGATCGATTTCTTGCGCTATCATTTTGTACATTTCATCTTGTATTGCCATGGTACTGTATTTTATTTATTTGTATTGTTCTTCTTCTTTTTCAAGTAAATCAAACATTGGGATGTTATACGAATCGCACACTTGTTTTAGTTCACCATATAGAATATTTATTTTGTTATCTGCTAAAGCCGCAAAGTTCAATATTCTCAAGACTTCACCTGTAATGAGATTGATTTCCGCTGACGGTGTAGAATCTGATATCTCTGGCGGTATTACTATCAGATCCCAAATGTAGGCTTTGTCCTTGCCCTTACAGGTTCTAAGCACTCTCCCTCGACGCTGAATAAACTGCCGTGGGTTTCCTGTGCTAGCAATGAAGATAGCATTTTGTGCCCTAGGTATATCAACACCTTCGTCAAGACACTTCATCGACAACAGAATCTGGATGTCGCCACGTTCAAAAGAATCAAGTATAGATGGTGCATCATCGAGTCCGCTTATATACTGATGGTAGGAATACCTGCGTTCGCGGAACATCTGAGAATATTCATCTATGATATGAATATCTTCGTTATCGATATTGTAGTCATCTATTTCTGCGTAGTCAGGTTCGTAGCCTTCAGGAACAAAGACAAATGTGTAATCAAGATTTCCCTTCTTTTTTTGTTCGTCTAATAATTCGGCTACTTTCTGTTTCTTATTTGCAGCTTTATGAATAATTCGCTTTCGCTCCATTAATTTCTTCTCTGCTTCTTTTTTGTATTTACCTGTTTTAGGGTCAATAAACTTTCTTAACTGTTCGGTAACTTTATTGTACTCTTCCATCTCGCTATGCGTCAAACTAACAAACAGAGGATAATACTCATAGTGACACAATATTGGCGGGTCAGATTTCCAGATTGCATCCTTCATCGTAAAACGATAGGTGTACTTTGGCGGCTTCGAGTTGAAGAAATCATATAGTTTCTTTGAACCGCCTTCATCATAAATCCGCTCAGGTGTAGCAGATAAGCCAATTCTATATTTGATATTATTTGGAAGATGCTTAATTGGACCTGTAGCTCCAAGGTTGTGTGCCTCGTCAGCAATAAAGACAAAACTCTCAATACCTTTTGTACTCCTTATAAAGTCTTGTATGTACTTCCGAATGAATGTCGCATAGGTGGTGATTATAACGATATTCTTTCTTTGGTTCAGGAGGGATTTTGTCGTATAGCGAGATAACAGATTCTTCCAATCTTTCTCAGTATGGGTAGAGACGATGTTTTGGAAATTGAAATGTTTTACCTCGTCTTCCCATTGCAAAGCTAATGCTTTTGTCGGTACGACGATGATAGCTTTGTAGAAACCATTCTCTTGATACTGCTTCAACAGACAATTCAGAGCCGTGACAGTTTTACCAGAACCGGTAGCCATCGCAAAGATTCCGTTCCTGTTGTTCTCTATCCATGCTTTGTAAGCATCAATCTGTATGGAACGCTCTGATGGGAATGGAAATCGTGGTTCTTGCTCCTTGAACTCCATCTTCTCAACAAGGTATTCTGGAAGAGGTTTAGATATGATTGGGTCGGAAGAGTCAATCTCGTTCACATCACGCAGGTCTATTTCACGGTCAAGCAGGTTCTTCAGCTTTACGCTTCCAAATTTGTCCTTTATATATGAAGTGACCTTACTAATAGGAATGTGAATAAGATGATCGTTGTCCTCATGCCAATTGTCTTTAAACTTGGTTTCAAGGTCTTTAACGTATTCAGGTGATTGCCATGATGTAAACACCGTAATGGTTTCACTATTCAATTCCATTGCTGTCTGTGAGAAGTTTGCAGATCCACTGAATGCAACCTTATTTCCGCGTTCATCTGTGAACACTCCGTACTTGTCATGTCCAAGTCCGCCTTGGGTTGAGACGGTTGCTACGAATTCTATTCTATCAACAGAAATCAGATAGGAGAAGCAATTAAAGAACTGTTCGTCTTGGCGAGACAGAGTGTTACATAGCTGAGTGACATTATTAAGAATCTTATCCTCGAAACTATCTATGATTCCAGATTGTCCCTTTTCAATTGCCAGTTTATCTTGTTCGCTTAGAATATGGTTAATAACAACCCTCATTCGTCCACCATTAGCGATGAACAAAGCGAAACCGTATGCGAGGCAGCGAATGCCAGACGTAGAGAAGAATCCTAGGCCAAGATCAAAAGACTTACTTTCAATCAAAGCCTCTGTAAAGAATTCTTTTGGCCCATGCTGTAAGCCAGAAGAATATGAGAGTTCAAAACTACAGTCTCTTAACATATCTTTTCCAATCCAAATTGTATCTTGTCGAACAAATAATCAAAGCCCACCAAATTAGGGTTGTCTTTCACGTCTGCCATTATCCGCTCCAAACCGTCATCGAGATGCAACTTGAAGTATCGAGGTAGATCTTTATCAGACATCTTGATATTGTAGTGCTTGCACATGATGGCAGCATACATAGAGTAAAGATTACCAAACAGGACATTCTTAGAATACTCCTTGCCACCAGAATCCTTCACATCCAATGGTGAGAAGTGAACACCGCTTTGCAAAGAATAGGCAATAGCTATGCGGGCTATGATATTCTCTGCCCCCAAAGCGAACTTTCGAGTGAGAACAGTTACTGCTTCTTTATTCTTGGCACTTGTCTTTATCTGGGTAAACATCTTTATTCCTTGTTTATAAATTCATCAATTGGCACCTGCTTGAACAAGGAATGTGTCACCTTGTTCTGAATCAGGTACGTTGCGTTCACTAATGGTTTCATCACCTCATACTCATCTGATGTTAGCTCCTTATAGAGCAACGGAAACAATACAACCTGCTTTGAAATCTGAGGATAGAACTCCGTGATAATCTTGGTTGCATGACTCTTATCAAACTTCTGCAAAGGAGAGTCAATGAATACAGGAAACTGTATTCCAGATTCATCGACCAAAGATTTTAATATCGAAGTGGCATATAGCTGCTGCTCACCTTTCGATAGAGAGTCTTTGTTGATAAAATCACCTTTGACGGAATACAATTCGATATCCATGTCTTCGCCATCAACAACAACTTCAACCCTACCAATAAAATCTTCCTTGTGCATCAAGGTGTTAAGCGTAGACTTGATGCGTCTCTCTAAGGAGTATTTTTTCTCCTGCTTCAGAGATACCAAGAAAGTAGAAAGCTCTGTTATCAGTTGTTCTGCTACTTTGTCCTTTTTAGCATCGCTGTCATCAAGACTAACCTTTTTGCTCAGCTCGCTTACCTGCTTACTTGTTGTGGCCAGTTCTTGTGTGATTTCACCAATGGTCTCATGTAACTGGCGTATCTCTTTATCTTTTTCAAGTATATCTGCCTCGACCTTATTTTTCTTAGAACGGATGTCCTTTATCAGTTCATCTTTCTCCTTGCTTTGGATATTTGACAGTCTGCGACTATTACGCTCCAGCACTAGCTTATTTTTGCGATAATCATCTGCCAGATGCTCAAATTCAGCCTTGTATGTCGTAGTCAGGTTGTTGAACACAGCAACAAACTCTTCATATTCCTGTTCAGAGACAGAGAGCAACACTTCTTCGTTGGCCACCTCATGCTTGTATTTGTCAAGCACATCCTGGACTTTCAAGATAAGATCTGACTTCTCAGTTGATGCTATGTTCGAATGCTCAAACATCAACATTAGGTCTGAAGTAATCTGACTTACAATCAGGTTCCTGCTCAACTGGTCATTCTTTGTTTCTTTCAACTTAAAGTCGTATTCTATCTGGTCACGAGTATCTTTAAGTAACTTGCCAGTTATAGCAAAGGGAGCATATTCAATAAAGTTCTTCAACTTAGATTTGTATTCTTCATCCTTCTGCTTGGTGGTTTGAATGAGTTTTTCCAATCTGGCTATTTCTGACGAGGTGGCATCATTACCTTCTCGCATCAATTGTAGCTGGAGTGCTTCATCGTCATTTCTTAACTGCTGTAACTCGGATTCAAGAGTAGAAAGCTTCTGCCTGTTGTCTTCGCTTTTCTTTTCCAGATGTTCGTGCTTTGAAAGAATACCCAGTAATTTCTCTCTACTTTCAATATCTGATGACTTCTTGCGGAAACGTAATCTAACGTTCTCCAAATTCTTCTTCAAATCTTCATACTTACGCACTCCAAGCACCTCATTATAGGCAGAACACAAACGACGCTTTTCTGTTGAAGTGTTCGTTTCTGCCAATGCAACAATCTGCTCTGAATCGAAGAAAAAGAAACGGGCGATGTCTTTGTTCAGGATAAAGTCATTAATGAAGACTTCTGAGCCTATCGATGCTGTCAACTCATTCTTCTTACCATCAATCAAGATGTCAACCGTTTCCTTTTCTGTAATCATGTCGTATGAACGGACAACTTTCAGCGACGTACAGGGAAGAGATGGGATGATGACATCTTCAAACTCTATGGCCACATAATAAGTGGTGATTTTCTTCAATCCTTCATTATCTGAAGAGTATCCTCTGCGCTTTATCAGTTCTTTCTCTGCTGGGTCTAATGCTTCTAACTTCGCTCTAATATTGTGGTTCAAATTATTTTTCAGGAAGGCGTTATAACCACTGTTAGCGATATCCTTTCTAACTTCTGCTTCAACCTCAGTTATCAGTCTACCATACAGACACCATATAAGTGAATGAAGGAAGGTGGTTTTACCAAATCCATTCTCACCTGAAATCAAGAAGATGGGTTTCTCATCATCCTGAGTGAATTTGATGATGTTCTTTCCCTCATAGAGGCGATAATTGCCAAGTGTTATACTTTTGATAATCATGCCTCTACCTCCTTTATAAATGATTCAAGACGAGACTCAAGGTCTGTTTGTAAACCATATCTACGCATTAATAATACTTTATTCTTCTGCAATGCAAGCAACTCTTGAATTAGTTGATAGTGCTGAGGATTGTCTGCACAAGCTTTTTCCAATAATATGCGTTCTTGCAGCCCAATGTTAGTATTAGGAATATTATAGCCATATACTTCGTTATAGATGTCATTCACAGTCGTAGTGAAGTTCCCATCACGATACCAAAGCACCTGAATGGCTATCAGCTCTTGGTTGGTGATAAGGTCTATACTGGAACGATACGATTGAGTATCCTTCTGAACCGTTAGCAGTTCTCGAAGGAGCTGAATTCTGTATTCCATCGTATAGTTGCCCAAGTTGTGACCAGTTTCATCTACGGCTTTCTGACCATTTCTTCGTGTAGAACAACGCAATTCAGACACATTACGATTATCAACAAGTCTATCTCTGAAATCAAGCAATGGTTTCATCCATTCAACCCCATTCTTGATAAGTGATGACATAGATTTGTCTTCTTTCACAACTGTGCAAATCCAACAACCAAATCGGCTCTGCCCACAAGAACGATGACTGTCATCTGTTACCACAGTAGGACATTCGTAGTCGTCAGCAGATGCATCCATGTATATTTTAAAGAGAATTTCATTATCAAACCCCCAAGGCGATGGAATCGAATTGATAATACCCCAGACCTCCTCAAGCATTAGTTCTTTAATTGGGGCATAAGTAAAGGTGTTGGGGTTCAGCGGGTGTTTAGACAATCTATGTCCTTTAATCTCGTGACGTTTAATTGAACGCTCTCGTTGTTGACTCTCAGACAATCTCGTACCAACAAGAACTATTGCTTCACCATCAGCAGCCACTTGATCAGTAATAAACTTGGAGGTTGGCTTAATCTTCATCTTTTCCGTACAGAAACGGAAAGAATTGTTAGGAACTGGATAGCCTTTACCAATAACGCAACACCAGAACGAATCTTCTAGTTCTGGGGTTGTGGTCGCAACAGAAATTGGCATTTGTTGCTCCTTTGCTGCCTTCCCAATCATATCAAGCACCTTGGTGACATACTCCTCAATAACGGGATTTTCAACCATAGTGTCATTGCAAACCACATAGACATTCCTCTTCAAAGGTATGTTCTCGTCTTTTAGGCGTTTCAGAGCGAGCCATACAAGTGTAAGAAGTACTGTGGAATCCTTACCACCGCTGAATCCTATAATCCATGGGCGATTATAGCGATCTTGTTCTTGGTACTGATCCATCAGTTCTAATATAATATTTTCTACTCTTTGATTCTTCATTTCAGTTGTTTGAAAAGTATGAGGAACAAAAAAGCGCACCCTCAACCCTTGCATACTCCGAGTTCAGGTGTCGCCAAACAACCTTGTAATACGATACACAAGGATAGGGCACGCCTATAAAGGCGTATCCCAATCCCACGAGGTCGTATTACATTAAAGTATTGGCGACTTTGAACTCAGACCTCATCAGAATTTTGAATACTCAATTCTATTCCACTAAGATTTGAAGGGCCCCTCCACTGAGGGTTTGCTGCTCCAAAGGAGCATTCTATGCCCAATCATGCGACAAAAATAACGATTATTCCAATATGCACAAAGAAAACAGGAGTTTTTCTTGCGAAAAACGGATTCACGGACTTACGGAACCACAGAGCAATTGTGGTTCAGGGTTGACGGTTAATATAATTCCGGAGCAACGTTATTGTTTGTTCAATAGGAAACCTTGAGTTAAAAGTAAGTCTGCCCGTTTGTCTATCGGACATTGCCAATTATAACGAAAAAAGCCTTCGCCCCTCATTTTTGGAAGAAAATTTGCCAAAGAAAAGGCGTTATTTATGAAAATACTGTATCTTTGCAGTAGAAACCAAGTAAACAACAGGTATGGACTATAAGATTCTCAATTTTGTAATCTTCTGTGTAGGCAGTGTGGCCGATGCGTTGAAGATGAGTGCAAGAGATGTTTACCAGAGCATGACGAAGGGTGGAATTATCTCCGATTACA
>JAEEGL014927842.1_pt1 | contig 11088 bp, 10 predicted proteins | sample 9134231 | NCBI WGS metagenome assembly JAEEGL01 (sample SAMN16246548, study PRJNA631951) | gut metagenome | biome: gut microbiome; feature: rumen; material: fiber-attached | host: Bos | place: Iran: Karaj | collected 2018-10
ATCTTTAAAGTCTATTTTATAAGTTAAACTATTTTCTTGTGGTAATTTACTTATTATTTGTTCTTCTTTATTAAATTTAATTTTATCAATAGTAAACTTATTTGATGCGGAAACGGATATAGTGAAAATAAATATTATCATTATTAATATTTTCTTTTTCATACACCCTCCACATACTTAGTAAGGATTTTAATGATATATTTGCTTGCTAAAGTAGCATTATCCTTATTAAGATAATAATCATGGAAAGCCTCAGCTATGGTTTCATCATATAAGTCTTTCCCTGCTTCATTTTTAGAGATTGCATAACTTGAGATAGTACCTCTCCATTTATCAAAATCTATTTTTTCATTACCTTCAGATATATACAAATTATAAGCTTCATCTAACATTTCTTTACTAAATTCACTAGAATCATATTTATCAACTAAAATGTAATAATTTAAATCATCTTTTTTATACATTAAAGATTGATCTATTTTATTATTTTTACGCATAGCATAAAATGATATATAATGTCCAAGTTCATGAGCAAGAGGTGAAGAAATATTAGCATTCTTTGGAAAATAACCAGTTATTGATGATTGATGAACTGTTTCTGATAACAAGTTTTCATTTAAAAAGAATCTTGAATTTAATATTATTCTCATTTTATATACTTGATTATAATTTTTACTTTGAGCAAAAGGAAATAATGGTTGATAGAATGCAATTACTCCATGTTTACGACTATCAAAGTTACCTATTGAAATATTAGTTATATTACCTTTTATACTTGGAAATAATTCATATACAGTTTTCATTGTCTTATAAAGCTCATTAGCAAGACTATAACTCATTTCACATAAATTAACTGATGTAATATTAAATTCACTAATTATTTTATCTTCAATAGTTCTAATATTACTTGGACAAGAATCTTTTTGTTTATTAGAATCTTCCTTAATTAAGTTAATTGCTTCATCTATCGTATTAATATCAATATTTGAATAAACATTATCTGTTTCTACTACTGTTTTATTAGTAGAACTATTAAGTGATAGACCACTAGTTGTTTCTTTATTAATAAAATGAAATTTATTAGAAGATACACTAATTACTGTAAATAATAATATTATCATTATAAAGAAACCTATGGCTCTACTTATTCTTACTCTATTTTTATAACTTGTTTGTTCTTTATTATAATTGTCTTTTCTTAATTCTTCTACAGGAACAAGATTATTAGATGATAAAAGAGTTCCGCATTCTGTACAAAATGCTGAATCATTTGTATTAATATGACCACAATTCTTACAATACATTCTAATCACCCTATTCTATCAATATTTTATCACAAAAAAAGATGATTTTAAATCATCTTATTCATTTATTTCTTCTAAAGTTATTTCTACATATGTATCTTCATATATAGCATCTTCAATATCACCAGTATTTTCTTCTTCAACATTAATAATTGACTTCATATCAAGTATTAATTTATCAGTATCAAGAGTTTTATTAGATTCATTCTTCTTAGCTGATACTACAATTTTTAATACTTTATCAATGTTATCTTCTTTAGTAGAAATACCCATTAAAACTAATTTATTAGTATCAATAGACATAATTACTATTTTACTATCATCTTTTGTAAATAAATGATATTTTTTACTTTCGAATTCTTTTTCACCTTGATATTTATAATCATCAAAAGAATCTGCTTTAATCTTAGTATAATCTCCATCTAGAATGTTAATACTAAATTTTACATCATCATTATCTAGGTATAAAGTATCTTTTTGATAATCTATTTTTAATCCATTAGGTATATCAAAATGGTATCCATTAAGACTTACAAAGTTATTATCTTTACTACTTAAAAAGTTATATCCAAAATAACCAATAGCAACAGCAATTAAGAAAACTACTATTAATAATAATGGATTAGTATTTCTTACTACAACTGGTTTATGATCTTCTGGTTTAGCAAGTTTAGCAAATTCATTAGTTGGTTCTCCCATAGGTTTTACAACTAGAGTCTTTGGATCAACTGTAGGTGTTATAACTTTTTCTTCTACTGTTGGTGTTCCACATTTATTACAAAACTTTTCGCCTTCATTTAAAGGACTTCCACAATTCTTACAATTCATATATATTCCTCCTTATTTAATTTTCTCTAATTTTGTATAATGTACTTTATTATTTAAATCTCTTATTTCAAGTAAACAATAATAGTCTCCACTACTACTAAGATAACCTAAATTAATATCTAGTTCATCTTTATTAATAGTTTTTATATTCTCATCAAGACTATCTTGCCATTTATTATCAAAATCTTTTTTAAACTTATAATTATTAGTATTAAATGATATATAATTATAATCATTATAATCATAAACAAGACTACTTACTACTTCACCTTCTGTTTCTTCTTCTGTTAATAATATTTGATGATTTTCTCCTATAGTAAAGTTAACTTTAGCATCTTGTTCTTTAATACTTTTTAATTCATTAGATAAGTAACCTTCTACTTTATAGTTACCATCTATATACTTTAATGATACATAATCATTATTAATTTTTAAATACTTATTTGACAAATCTATTACTAAATTATTACCATCTATCATTATATTATCTGCTGTTTTAATTAAATGATATTTATCATTCTCTTTTGCAAATACGTGATATTTAATTTCTAATATATCTTTCTTTTCATCATCTGTTAAAGTTAAAGATAATACTTTGTTATTAATCTCTATGTTATTAGTAAAATGACCTTCATCTAGTTGTAACATTGATGATGATGTTTCAGCTTGTGATTGTTTAAAATTAAAATTATTTATAAAATTATAATAATCATCATTAAAAGCAAGAGTCTTATATATTTTAAGACCATAATTCTTTGCTTTTTCTAGTCCATTAAATGGGAAGAAAATTGATAAACATTTAGATGTTGTTTCATTTGTTGAATAACAGTTAACAACAGCATCATCAAAAGCTTTTAATACTTTTTCACTATCATATGTTGAATAAGAAGATAAATCATCTATTAAATGATAAGCATCAACAATATCAAATGTTTTTACATTATTACCACCATATTCATGAAGATTATCTCTTACTCTTGATATATCTTCATAATATTCATTTATATCTATTCCATTAAAGAAATTAGCTAATTCATCTGATAAAGTATCTATTTTTGATAAATCAATAACAGAGAAAGCCATTACACGACGATTCTGTAAGTTACCTTTAACAATGGTATTATTATAGTAAGAATCGGCATACATAATACCAAAATTAACTGGATCAGTATCTCCATCTATATCATTTAAGAAGTCTAAAGCATGAATTACATTTCCAGCAAATGTTACTTCTTCACTTGCTATTAAATAATCAGAATAATCTTTAAGGGCGACACCTACTTCATATGAACTATTTAAACAAGTTTTAAATAAGATAGCTTCAAGTTTATTCTTCTTAAAAGGACTATTTGATAAAGCTTCTTTGAATTCTTTTAATTCTAGATAATCTCCTTCATTAAAGTCATCAGATACAGCTCCTTGCCATGCTCCCCCATGATCCCAAACAATTAGATCATATCTATCTGTTTTATAATTATCATAAACATAATCTAAGAAACTTTCTAAAGTATCACTTGTTGACATATTCTTTTGATTATATGTTTTTATTTTAGTAAATCCTTCACTTTGAAGTTCATAAATAGCATTCTCAGTACTATTAACTAAATCTGTATGCCATTTAGATGAACCACCAGTATATAGAATAATATTCATACTATTAAGATCTACTTCACTAGATTTAATAGCATTAATATCGCTAGTTGCTGCACCTACTTTAGATTCTAGGTCAGATCCTGACATATATATCATAATCGTACGCATCTTTGTAGTGCTATGATTATCATCTTTAAAAATATATAATGTTAATCCTACAAAAATGATTAATAAAACAATAATAGTAGTCTTATTAAAAATATTATTATTCATATATACCTTCCTATAATAATTGTAACAAAAATATATAAAAAAAGAAACAATTAATCTTGTTTCTTTATTAGTTCTGGCATCTTTTTTATACTTTTTTTACACTTTAAGAAATCTTTAGTTAAAACACATGCTTCATAAGCTAAATCTTCTCTAAAGACATCATGTGTAATACCTTCTAAGTGAACTACTTTTTTATAAGGATTATCTATTTGTTCATAAATAAGATCAATAGCATCTTCTGGTACTATTTCATCTTCTGTTCCACGAAGAATTAATGTAGGTATATGAATATTTTTACACGTTTCTTGATTTTCTTTTACTAGTTTACGAAATTCAGTTACATATGCTGTTGGAAGTTTTAAGAATCGATTAGCAACCATTTTAAAACCATATTGATCAATAATTTTACTACCTTTTATAACTGTATTCTTAAGACTGAATGTTCCATCTTCAAATCCATAATGACGAAAAGCAGGGGCAACTAGAACTAGTTTTTTTACTTCTTTATACTTGCTTGCCAAGTATCCTGCTATAACACCACCCATAGAATGACCAATTACATAAATGTTTTTATATCCATTTCCAATTAGATATAACATTTCATTTTCAGCTTTCTCAATCCATTCCTCACACTTAATATTTCTATCAGTAATACCTTCGTGACCCGGTAAAGTAAATGTAAAAACATCATAATTCCATTTTAATTCAAGTTCATGATTTAAGATTTCTTGATCATAAACACCACCCGCAAAACCATGAACTATTAATATTGCTTTTCTAAATAATTTCATTTTAACCTCTTTTTAATTCTATCATTTTTTAAAATAATTACCAATAGCTTCCGATACTTTTATTCCATCTATGCTAGCAGATGTAATACCACCAGCATAACCTGCTCCTTCGCCACAAGGGTGTATTCCTTTAATATTAGACATAAAGTTATCATCACGAATGATACGTATTGGAGAACTAGTTCTTGCTTCAATACCAGCAAGAATTGTATCTGGATTATTAAAACCATTTATCTTTTTATCAAAATAAGGAAAAGCCTCATGAAGACTTTTATTTATAGAATTACTAAATAATCTATTTAAGTTTGCAAATTGATAATTTCCCTTAAACATCGGTTTAATAGTTCCAAAACTATTACTTTCTTTATTAGATAAATAATCTCCTAATAATTGAATAGGAATATTACTAGATCCTAAAGAATAAGCTTTTTTTTCTAATTCTCTTTGATATTCTAGTCCACTAAATAGATTTTCTCCATAATCATTTTTATCTATCGTTACAATAATAGCACTATTAGCAATACCACTATCTCTTTTATGATTACTCATTCCATTAATACATAATAATCCTTTTTCACTACTAGCGTTAACTACATATCCGCCAGGACACATACAAAACGAATATACTCCCCTATTATTACTTGCTTTATACGTTAATTTGTAACTTGCATTATCCAGGTATTTAGAGTATTTGCCATATTGATTTTGATTAATTAATTTTTGAGGATGACATACTCTAACACCTACTGCAAAAGGTTTAGATTCCATATTAATTTTATTATCATTTAACATATAGAAAGTATCTCTTGCAGAATGACCAATAGCAAGTACTAAACAATTAGTTTTAATCTCTTCATTATTATTTACTATTATTCCATTTATTTCATTATCTTTAATTATTAAATTAGTTAGGCAAGTATTATATCTAAATTCTCCTCCTAAACTAATTATTCTATTACGAAGATTAATAATTACATTTCGAAGTAGATCTGTTCCTATATGAGGATGATGATTATAAATAATATCATTAGGTGCTCCACAGTCTATAAACGTTTCCATAACCATTCTTCCACGATTATTCTCATCTTTTACAAGCGTATTTAATTTACCATCAGAGAATGTTCCTGCTCCGCCTTCACCAAAAGATACATTACTATTAATATTTAATTTATTAGTTTCCCAAAAATTATTTATATCAAGAATTCTTTCTTCTATTTTTTTACCTCTTTCTATAATTAAAGGTTTAAATCCTTGTAAACACAAATTATATGCACAAAAAAGTCCTGCAGGTCCACTACCAACTATTATTGGTCTATTAATTAAAGGATGTTCTCCACTACCAATAAACTCATAATTACGATTGGGAGCTAAATTAACATCTTTTATATTTCTTTTTAAGATATTATCTTCATTATTAATTTCAATATCAACTTCATAAACAATATAAACATCTTTTCTTGCATCAATAGATTCCCGAATAATATTTAATTTTTTTATATCTTCTTTCTTTAGTCTTAATTTCTTTTCAATTAGTTTATATAAATTATCAATATTATTATCTATTACATTTAATTTTAACTGTTTAATATTAATCATTTATATCACCAGCTAAATATCCTGTTATGAAAGCAAAAGACATATTATAACCACCACATACACCATCTACGTCAATTGCTTCTCCCGTTATATATAAGCCAGGTACAATCTTTGATTCCATCGTCTTTTCATTTATTTCACTAAGAGGTACTCCACCAGTACATACTTGTGAATTCATAAAACCATTATTACCAGTTATATTAACTTTATAATTACAAATTGTATTATATAATCTTTCTTTTTCATTATTACTTAATTCATTATAATGTTTATTTCCATCTATATTACTTTCTTTAAGAAAAATATTAATTAGTTTTTTATTAAAGACTGTTTTAAGTGAATTAAATAATGATTCTTCTACAAATTTACTTCTTTTTTCCATAAAGTCATTAAAGTTACTTCTTGGGAAGAAATTAATTGCTACTTTAACATCTAATTTATTATAAATTGCTTTATTTGCTTCACCACTTATATCAAAGATACATATTCCACTAATGCCATCTTTTGTAAGTTGTAACTCTCCTCTTGATTCTTTTTTCTTTTTATCATTAATTAATAAATTAATAATTGCTTCTACTCTTACACCATCCCAGTCTTTTAAGTTTTTACTATCACATTTAAGTTTAACTAAAGCTGGTTCTACATGATTAATAGTATGTCCAAATTTTTCTAACATTTCATATGTATTACATTCTTTAACAAACGATTTGCTTCCTGATGAAATAATAACTCTATCACAAATATATTCATTTTTATTTGTAACAACTGTAAATGTATCATTATTTTTGTTTACACTTTTTACACATTCTTCAAGAACAATGTTTACACCTTTAATACTATTTACTAAGACATCTCTAATACTACTAGCTTCTTTGCTATTTGGATAATAATAACCATCTCTAATAGTTGGATAAATACCTATTTTAAACAAATAATTTAAACAATCTTCTTGATTAAATAAAATATTATCCAATTTTTCTTTATTATCAGTTTCATAGAAATCTTTTGATAAATTGGTATGCCAAAAATTACACTTACCATTTCCTGTAGCAAGTATTTTTTTACCACATTCACTATTTTTCTCAATTAAAGTTACATCATGTTTTTCTTTAAGTATAGATGCAGCAAGCATCCCACTTACACCAGCACCAACTATAATTATTCTCATACTATCTCCTTATCGGTTCAATATCTATTATGTCATCGAAAGATATTTTACTATTTTTTAGTATTATTTTTTTAAATGTATTATCAACTTTCTTTAAAATATCTATAGTTTCTATATAATCATCTAAATAAAAATATTTTACTTTTATTAAATCATTCTTTTTAATAGATTTTATTTTATTATTTAAATCATTTAATTCATCAATTGATAAATCTTTTTTTGATTCATGAATTTCTTCCATAGTACTAATAGCTTCTCTAAATCCTTTTAAGGCATCAAATGGTAAGAATTGCTTTGCTCTATCTAAATCATTCAGCATTATGTCCTCCTATTAGATTATTACGTTGTCTTGCTGTTGCATTATCCGTATAACTTACAGCACGAAGTATAGAATTACTTCCATATTTCTTTTTAATTTTTAATAAAGTTTCTTCTAAATTAGTATCTTTCTTTTCTTCATTTGTTTTATTAAATATATCTTCTTGTACTAAATCATTTTTAGCAATTGAAAAACTAATATTTAATCTTCTAATCATATTTTTATGAACATTATTATCATAATCTTCTAAAACATATCTTATTATTTTTTCAAAACTTGATGTTGGATTTTTAAGTTTATGATTTATTTTAACAGGTTCCTCTGTATCTTTTGAAAACCCAACGTAAAAGAAAATATGATCTGTAGTTTTATTAAGTGATACCAATTGAAGCGTCAATGAATCTGTCATTTCAATTAATACTTTTCTTGCAGATTCTTTATCATAATCATGAAATAATACTTGACCATTAGATATTGAATGATTACTTGATTTATAATTTTTAATATCAGCTATTGTACATGGTTCAATACCCCATGCATGATCATATATTAAGTTACCATTGATACCAAATTCTTTTAAAAGAATATTTTTATCACAATGAGCTACATCGTACATATCATTTAAACCTAATTTATTAAGTCTTTTTGATATACCTCTTCCTATTTGCCAAAAATCAGTTAAAGGTTTATGATGCCATAATTCTTCTTTATATTTTTCTTCATCAAGATAACCTATATGACTATCGACATGTTTTGCTGTTATATCTAAAGCTATTTTAGTTAAATACATATTAGTTCCAATGCCTGCTGTTGCTGTAATACCAGTTGTTTTATAAACATCATCAATAATCATTTTAGCAATATCAATTGGTTCTTTTTTATATAATTTTAAATAACTTGTAATATCTAAGAAACATTCATCTATTGAATAAACATGAATATCTTCTTTTGCAACATACTTTAAATATATTCCATATATCTTTGCTGAATACTCAATATATTTTTTCATTCTTGGTTTAGCAACAATATACTTGATTCCACTAGGTATTTCATACACTCTACATCTATTATGAATACCTCTCTCTTTCATTTTAGGTGATATAGCAAGACATATCGTTCCTTTACCGCGAGTAGAATCTGCAACTATTAAATCTGTCTTATATGGATCAAGTCCTCTTTCAACACATTCAACTGATGCATAAAAAGTTTTTAAATCAATACATAAATATATTCTTTTCATGGTTTATTCTTAAATTCTTCTACTTTACGAAGTATTTCTTTAAAATTCTTTTCTTGTCCTATTTCAGTTGGATGATAATATTTCTTACCTTTTAATTTGGGAGGCAAGCAATCCATTTTGGCAATATGATTCTCAAAATTATGAGCATATTTATAGCCTTTACCATATCCCATATCTTTATCTAGTTTAGTCTCTGCATTACGTAAGTGAAGTGGTACTTTTAAGTCCATTGTACGTCTTGCATCATCAGCTGCTTCCATATAACCAATTTCAAGAGAATTACTCTTTGGACAAAGTGATAAATAAACAACACATTGGGATAGTATTACATTACATTCTGGATATCCTATATAATGACATGCATTATAACAACTAACGGCTTGAACTAAAGCATTTGGGTTAGCAAGACCAACATCCTCGGATGAGAATCTAATTAATCTTCTCGCAATATATAATGGATCTTCACCACTTTCAAACATACGTGCCATATAGTATAAGGCAGCATCTGGATCACTATTACGCATTGATTTATGTAAGGCCGAAATTAAATTATAATGCTCTTCCCCATTTTTATCATACATAAATAGCTTATTATCTAATATTTTATTTATATTTTTATCATTAATTGTTCTTTTACCTTTAACAATAGGTGTTAAATTAATAACATTCTCTAAGGTGTTTAGTGCACCTCTTGCATCTCCTGCTGAGTTACTTGCAATAAGTTCTAAAACACTATCTGTTATTTTTACATCTTGATAATCTTCGTTCTTATCTATTGCCCTTTTTAATATTCCAACTAAATCTTCTTTAGTTAAAGAATGTAATGCATATACTTTACATCTTGATAAAAGAGCCGAATTAACTTCAAAAGAAGGATTCTCTGTAGTTGCCCCAATTAAAATAATATCTCCACTTTCAACATGTGGTAGGAAGGCATCTTGTTGCGCTTTATTAAATCTATGAATTTCATCTACAAAAACAATTGTTTTTCTATTATCAAATCTATTCATTCTTGCTTGTTCAACAAGTCTTTTTATATCATTAACTCCACTTGTTACTGCACTTAATTCATAAAAGGCTGAACTAGTCTCGTTAGCAATTATTTTTGCTAATGTTGTCTTACCTACTCCTGGAGGACCCCAAAAAATCATTGATGTAATAGTATCATTTTCAATCATTCTTCTAATTGCTGAATTCTTGCCTACTACGTCTTCTTGTCCAAAAAATTCATCTAATGTTATCGGTCTCATCTTATAAGCAAGAGGTTTAAAACTATATTTTTCTTCCTGATCAAATAGTGTATTCATAGCATCCTCCTTCTTAATTATTATACCAAAAAAAAGATATTATTTGCATAATATCTATCTTACTTTACTCATATTTTTTTCGTGTTTTTTCATACCATGTTGTGCCATTTTATTTATCATAAATTTAAATGGAATAGAAAGAATTCCAAAGAGTGCTGTTATACCTAAAACTGTAACCGTTGGATGTTGTAATACAAATTCTAAAATAGCTGAGAAAACAAGTCCTAATCCATTAGCTGATGCATTAGATGCAGCAAGTGCAGAATCCTTACCTAATTCAAATATTTGTTCTGGAGTTAATCCTTCTAAATTAGGTTTAACAGCAGATATAGATGCTATCCAATTATTAAATTTTGTAACAAGATTTCCTGTTGTCATCGTTTTTAAATATTCAAAACCAGGTAATTCTCTCATTGCTTCAAAAATAGCAGCAGCACCAACAAGTACTTTATCTACTGTTAATAATATTTTTCCTTTACCATAATTCATGGCTTTAAGTTTTGATGGTTCTTCTTTTATTTTATCTTCATTAACTTTATTTACAATAACATTTTTATCCATTATTCTGTCACCTTCTTAACTACAGACTTATATACTCTATCTATCATGTTAAATTCATCTTCGTCTGTAACAGGAATTAATTCATCACTACCAGTTCTTGAATAATAA
>JAEEGL015434068.1_pt1 | contig 11088 bp, 10 predicted proteins | sample 9134231 | NCBI WGS metagenome assembly JAEEGL01 (sample SAMN16246548, study PRJNA631951) | gut metagenome | biome: gut microbiome; feature: rumen; material: fiber-attached | host: Bos | place: Iran: Karaj | collected 2018-10
CATCGCGGCCACGGCGCCGACGACGAGGTCGGGGCCGAGCTGCGCGGGATTGTCGATGCGGATATTGAGGCCGGTCTTCACGCCCGCGCTGACGATCAGCGTCTCGCAGCCGGTCACAAGACGGACCGCGGTGTACAGCTGATCCGTCACCTGCGGTACGACGCTGGAAAGGATGGCGCCGTCAAAGCCCTCCGGATCCACGCCCTCAAGGTAGAGGATCGCGCGCATCTCCACGGCGTATTCGTCTTCCGTTTTGGCGGCCTGCGTCGCCATGCGCGCGACATGCAGGATCTCCCCGTCGCGGACACAGCCGAGCACGATATGGGTATTGCCGACGTCCAGAGCAAGGATGTTCATAGTTTTTTCTCTTTCTTTATTCTTTTCTGCCGAGCTTGATCAGGCGCACGATCAGCGGGCTGAAGATCAGGTTGGCGCCCAGTTCAAATACGAAATTCAGGCCGACCATACCGAGGATCAGATAGCTGCCCGCATTCTCATAACCAAAGGCGGCCGCCCATTCTTTGATCGTGGGCATGAAGAAGACCACACAGCCGAGCAGGAAAAGGCCGGTATTTACGACCGGACAGACAAAGGCCGAAGCCAGAACGGCCGGATATTCATGCTTTTCAAGAGCCTTGTACGCAAGTCCGGCGAGAAGGCCCGCCAGCGTACCCTTGAGGATGACGGTGACGACTGTACCGACAACGCTGATGGCCAGGAACGCACCCGCGTCCGTGATCAGAACGACCACAGAGAACACGAAGCCGAGCCATGCGCCGGCCCATGCGCCGTACAGCGCCGCGCCGACGACGATCGGGATCAGGACAAGCGAGATCGAGAACGGTCCGAACTTGATGAAGGAGCCGAGGAGCTGCAAAACAACGACGATCGCCGTAAACAGGGCAAGTCCGACGAGTCTGCGTGTTTTCTGCGCCCGCGTGAGATTGGTTTCCATATTCAATTACCTCCTGCTGCTGCTCCTTTATTGGATGCAGCGCAATATTCTTACCTGCCAGGCAGGCACCTGTATTATAAAACGATCCGGACAAAAGCGCAAGCTTTTATCCGGATTTCGTAGGTTTGACCAAGGTTTTTGACCGGAAAGCCGTCCTTTTTGTGAAAAGCTATTCCAGCGGATTCTTCGTGCCGAGAAGCTTCGCGTACTCGATGACCGGCCGCTTCTCCTCCGGCTGGATATAGTTGGGCGTCGTGGTGTCGGCCGCGTCGCACATCGCGTCCACGACCTCGATGCCCCGGATCACATGACCGAAAGCCGCGTAGGCGCCGTCGATGCTCGGCCAATCCTGATGCATGATGAAAAACTGCGAGGAGGCGCTGTCGTACACGTTCGTGCGCGCCATGGAGATCGTGCCGCGGGTGTGGGAGATCGGGTTGTCATAGCCGTTCGCCGCAAATTCGCCGTAGATGGTCGCTGCCTGATCGGCAAGCTCGCTCTGCCTGCCGTCGCCGCCCTGCGCCATGAAGCCGGGCTGGATGCGGTGGAAGGTCAGGCCGTCATAAAAGCCGATCGAAACCAGCCGCAGGAAATTCTTGGCGGAGATCGGCGCGGCGTCCGCATCGACCTCGATGATCATGGTGCCGTAATCGCGCACCTTCATCTCGACGTAGTGCTTGCCGGTCAGTACGCTGTCCGCGCTGAAATCATAGGCAAAATCCTCCTGCGTCCCGCCGCCGCCGTCCGCGGCTTCGGAAGATTTATTATCCGCCTGATGTGCGCAGGATGTGAAAAGAAGGATCATAACGAGAAGAAATGCCAAAACAGCCGTGTGTTTTTTCATATGCTGTACCCTTTCCCGGTTTGTCCCCTTATTTTACCATATACGATCGATTTGTCAAAGACAAAACACCTCGATCCCCGTTTCCCGGAGACCCGTTAAAAGGATTATTCCGCATATACGATATTGGTGATATTGCCTTTTCTGTCAACATATATCCTTTGTGCGGGAACATATTTCGCCGTCTTTTCCCAGAATTCGATCCGCCATTGTTTCAAATCATCATCAAATTCTGTCTTGATATAATCATAATTGACTTTGCACTGTGCAAGAGCGATTTCTTCCGCTCTTTCCTGTGATATGAAATCCGCGTTTGACGGCTCTTCCCCGCTGCTGTTATCCTTGTTTTCAGAGAAATCGTACAATTCGCCTTTACCGTTTTCCTCGGTGTTCTGCTGCTGCGTACAGGCGACTAGACCGAGGATGCATACAAGAGACAAAATCAATCCGATCAACCTTTTCACGGAATCACACTCCACAGATTTTGCTTGTCGGGTTGATTATACCATCCCTGTCCGACACGGTCAATCCAATCAAAATGCCGGATCTGTATGGTTTTCTTATCCGCCCGATTTGTCAAAGACAAAACGCGGCACTTGCCGGATCCGCGTCTTTATGCTAGACTGAAGATACAAAAACAAAGGAGCCGATACGTATGTATATTACTCATCCCGCTTTCGTCACCGCTTCCGGAAAACCGGTCACCCGGCTCGGACAGGGCACCTGGCATCTCGCCGAGCGCGGCGACCGAAAAAGCGAGATCGCCACGCTGCAAAGAGGCATAGAGCTCGGCCTGAACCTGATCGACACCGCCGAGATGTACGCCTCGGGCGGCAGCGAACGCCTGATCGGCGAGGCGATCGCCGGGGAAACGCGCGGGGATCTGTTCCTCGTTTCGAAGTGCTATCCGCAGAACGCGGGCCGCAGCGGCATATTCCGCGCCTGCGAGGCTTCCCTTTCCCGCCTCGGGACGGATTATCTCGATCTGTATCTTCTCCACTGGCGCGGCCGCGTGCCGTTCCGTGAGACCGTGGAATGCATGGAGGAGCTGATCGCGCAGGGAAAGATCCGACATTTCGGCGTATCCAACCTCGATATCGACGATATGCGCGAGCTTGCCGCCGTACGCGGCGGGAAGAATTGCGTCACCGATCAGGTTCTCTACCACGTAGGCTGCCGCGGCCCGGAATTCGACCTGTTCCCGTGGCTGAAAGCGCAGGGCATGAGCGCCATGGCCTACTGCCCGCTCGCGCAGTTCGGCGCGCTCGACCGCGACGTCGTGCGCAGCCGCACATTGAGATCCATCGCCGACAAACACGGCGCGAGCCTTGCGCAGGTGATGCTTGCCTTCATCCTGCGCGACGAAAACATCATTCCGATCCCGAAGTCGTCCACGCCCGCGCATGTCGAGGACAACGCAAAGGCGCTGACGCTTGCGCTGGACAAGGACGACCTCGCCGCCATCGAGCGCGAATTTCCCGCTCCGAAGCATGCGGTCCCGCTGGAGATAAACTGAATCAGGCTTTTTGGCTCCCTCCCCGAGGGAGTTGGCGCGGCGTCAGCCGTGACTGAGGGAGCGGTCTTGTTTGATTGGCTAAAAAGGGAATTTCACTGTACGGCTGAATTTATGACCCTGATCGTAGGGCTGGGGCTTGCTCCAGGCGCTTCTTCCCTACAGCTTAATCGTGCTGTATCACAGGCTCGGCGGGACCAATGCCCCGCCCTACCACGCAGCGCCGGAAGTACATAGACGCGCAAAAAGAGAACCCCTTGAGTCAGCCTCTCCGCTGACGGTTTCCCCCAAAGGAGAAGCCGTTTTCCCCTCTCGGAGGAAAACCAATGCCGCATTACAAAAAAAACTGTGGAGAAAGGAAATCCCTTCTCCACAGCTTTTGTTTTGATTCGATTTTACTTGACAAGCTTCGCGACTTCGTCGGCGAGGTTGTCTTCGCGCTTCTCGATGCCTTCGCCCTTTTCAAAGCGGACGTAGGAGCGCACTTCGATGGTCGCGCCGAGCTGCTTCGCCACATCGGCGATATGCTGCTTGACGGAGATCTTGTTCTCCTTGACAAAGGCCTGCTCGACGAGGCAGAAGTCCTGGAAGAACTTGCCGATACGGCCTTCGACGATACGAGCGGCGATCTTCTCCGGCTTGCCTTCCTCGATGGTCTGGGCAAGAAGGATCTCTTTTTCCTTCGCGACTCTCTCTGCCGGAACGGCTTCCGGATTGAGCCACTGCGGATTCATGGCCGCGGCCTGCAGCGCGATGTCGTGCGCAAGCTCGGTCAGCGCGGCAGTGTTGTCCGTGCCTTCATAGCCGAGGGACACGAGCACGCCGATCTTGCCGCCCATGTGGATATAGGTATCGTTGAGGATGCCCTCGCCGCCGTCGATGACGGCAAAGCGGCGGATCTGGATGTTTTCGCCGATGGTCTGCACCTTCTCCATGCGGGCTTCTTCGACGGTGCCGCCGTCCGGATAGGACAGCTTCAGCAGCGCTTCGACGTCAGCCGGCTTTTCGGTGACGATGATCTTGGCGACGTTGGAAACGAAGCCCTGGAATTCCGGGTTCTTCGCGACAAAGTCGGTCTCGGAGTTGACTTCGACGACGGCGACGTCGCCGTTGTCGGCGGTATAGGTCAGGACGATGCCGTCGGCGGCGATGCGGCCGGCCTTCTTGGCGGCGGCGGCGAGTCCCTTTTCACGCAGCAGTTCGATTGCCTTATCAAAATCGCCTTCAGCATCGGTCAGGGCCTTCTTGCAGTCCATCATGCCGACGCCGGTCATTTCACGCAGGCGCATTACGTCTTTCGCAGTAAATGCCATGGGTATTCCTCCTTATGCGTTCTCTTCGGCTTCCGCGTCGATCTCCGCCTCAGCCTCGGCCTTTTCCTCGGTCAGCTGCTCGCCCTGACGGCCTTCGACGATGGCGTTGGCCATGGTCTGGGCAATGAGCTTGATGGTACGGATCGCGTCGTCGTTGCCGGGGATGACATAGTCGACTTCGTCCGGATCACAGTTGGTGTCCACGATCGCAACGATCGGGATGCCGAGCTTTCTGGCTTCGGAGATGGCGTTGCGTTCCTTGCGGGAGTCGACAACAAAGATCGCGGAGGGCAGACGGCGCATCTCGATGACGCCGCCGAGGTACTTTTCGAGCTTCTCGATCTCGCCGTTGAGATGGATGACTTCCTTCTTCGGCAGAAGATCAAAGGTGCCGTCCTCGTTCATGCGGCGGAGCTGATTCAGGCGCTCCACGCGCTGACGCATGGTCTTGAAGTTGGTCAGCATGCCGCCGAGCCAACGGGAATTGACATAGAACATCCCGACGCGCTCCGCTTCCTCACGGATGGCGTCCTGGGCCTGCTTCTTGGTGCCGACGAAGAGAAGGGTGCCGCCCTCGGCGCTCAGATCACGCACGAAGTTGTAGGCTTCTTCCAGTTTCTTCACCGTCTTCTGCAGGTCGATGATGTAGATGCCGTTGCGCTCCGTGTAGATGTACGGAGCCATTTTGGGGTTCCATCTGCGGGTCTGATGTCCGAAATGGACACCGGCCTCCAGCAGCTGTTTCATGGAAACAACGCTCATTTTTGTTCCTCCTTACGGTTGTTCCTCCAGAGTCGCTCAAGCCGCGATCCCGCGCATGCGGGACACCGAACGGCCTGTTAAGCGCCCTGTGTGTTTTCCGATTTCGAAATCGGCCTTGGCTATTATACTACGGCGATTCGCGGATTGCAAGAGAAATTTTCCTTTTCCGGCGGTATTTTTGCAAAAAAGTTTTGGAATTTGAGAAATCACGCAGACGGCGGCTTTCGGCTGCCTCTCCGAGGGAGCTGTCGGCGCCCGAGGCGCTGAATGAGGGAGTTCGGCGCCGGCCGCTGATCTGCATTACAGGAAATGCACATTTTTATATAGATTGCACGGCCGATCAATGATCGGCCCTACGCTGATGCACTGCAGCGCCGAAAATACTCTCTCCAACACAAAAAGCGCCGCGGCGCGGTTTCTTAACGCATATATTTCGGCAGGACATGTGCCTGCCGAAATATACATCTCATAAATCCGGTGTGCGCGAAGCACGCGCCGGGTTTATGCCGGCACGGACACAGTCCGTGTTTCGTCCGAAAACTTTCGGGCGAACACATCTCAAAAGAAATGCCTCCGCATAAGCGGAGGCATTTCTTTTGAAAGGGCGAAGCCCGTCTCAGTGGTGGAACAATCTGATGCCGTCGAAGGCCATGACGATGCCGAACTTGTTGCACATCTCGATGACGTTGTCGTCGCGGACGCTGCCGCCGGGCTGCGCGATATAGCTCACGCCGCTGCGGTGCGCGCGCTCGACGTTGTCGCCGAAGGGGAAGAACGCGTCGCTGCCGAGCGCCACGCCGGAGATCGTGGACAGATACTCGCGCTGCTGGCCGCGGGTGAAGGGCTCGGGCCGTTCGGTGAACAGCGTCTGCCAGATGCCGTCGCCGAGGACGTCCATATAATCGTCGGAAAGATACACGTCGATCGCGTTGTCGCGGTCGGGACGGCCGATGTCGTCCTTGAACGGCAGATTCAGCACGCGGTCGGTCTGCCGCAGATGCCACAGGTCGGCCTTGCCGCCCGCCAGACGGGTGCAGTGGATGCGCGACTGCTGGCCTGCGCCGACGCCGATGGCCTGTCCGTCCACCGCGTAGCACACGGAGTTGGACTGCGTGTATTTCAGGGTGATGAGGGAAACGATCAGATCGCGCACAGCGCTGTCCGGAAGATCCTTCTTCTCGGTGACGATGTTTTTCAGAAGCTCGGCGCTGATCTTGTAATTGTTCCGGCCCTGCTCGAAGGACACGCCGAAGACCTGCTTGCGCTCGATCTCTTCGGGGACGTAGTTCGGGTCGATCTTGACGACATTGTAGCTGCCGCCGCGCTTCTTCTGCAGGATCTCCAGCGCCTTCGGGGTGTAATCCGGGGCGATGATGCCGTCGGAGACCTCGCGGCGCACGAGGCGCGCGGTCTTGGCGTCGCAGGTGGTGGAAAGCGCGATCCAGTCGCCGAAGGAGCTCATGCGGTCCGTGCCTCTGGCTCTTGCGTAGGCGCTGGCGATCGGCGAGTCGTCAAGGCCCTTGACGTCGTCGACAAAGCAGGCTTTCTTGAGCTTTTCCGGAAGCGGGATGCCGAGCGCTGCCGAGGTGGGGCTGACATGCTTGAACGAAGCCGCCGCGGGCAGCCCGCAGGCCTCGCTCAGCTCCTTGACCAGCTGCCAGCTGTTGAGCGCGTCGAGAAAATTGATGTAGCCGGGACGGCCGTTGAGCACCTCGACCGGAAGCTCGCTTCCGTCCGCCATGAAGATGCGCGCGGGCTTCTGATTCGGGTTGCAGCCGTACTTGAGTGCAAATTCGTTCATAAAAATACCTCTCCTCAAAAAATAGACGCGAAAACAAATCGGATATCGGTTTGTCTCCGCGTAGGTTTACATAACTATATATCTCCCCGCATGCACGGAATAGGGAAAGGTATGCGCAAATCCGGGCGTTTTCGTATGATTTCGACGCATTTTCCCACCTCCCATGCTGCATCTTCATTTTAACATGCCCTTTTTCCCCTGTCAATGAAGGATGCGCTTGCAAAACGACGAAAAAACGGATATGATAAAGGCGGGTTTTGACTATCCTTACACATGCGGGAAACAGAAGGAGAATAAATATGAAATTTGTAAGCTTTTGGGAAAGCGGCGTCACCCGTCTCGGGCTTGTGACGCATGCGGGCGTGGCCGACCTGTATGCCGCGGGATTTTACGGGGGTCTTAAGGAATATATGGCCTCCGCCGAGGTGCAGCATGCGCTGCCGGAGATCGAAATGAACGCGCCGCTTCTGCCCTATTCGGCGCTGAAATTCACGCCGCCGGTGCAGCCGGACAAGATCGTCTGCGTGGGCCTGAACTACCGCGCACACGCCGCCGAGACCGGCGCGGCCCTGCCGCCGACGCCGGTGATCTTCTCGAAATTCAACAATGCGCTTGCCGCCGACGGAGACGCCGTCGTCCTGCCGCCGTGGCTGAAAAAATACGATTATGAGGCGGAGCTCGTCATCGTCATCGGAAAAGAAGCGTGGCATGTCCCGGTCGAGGACGCGCAGGATCATATCTTCGGCTATACGACCGGCAACGACGTCTCCGCGCGCGACGCGCAGAACGCCTCCGCGCAGTGGCTCATCGGCAAGACGCTGCCCGGCTTCGCGCCCTGCGGCCCGATCGTCGTCACTGCGGACGCATTCGCCCCCGAGAAGCCGCACCGCATCACCTGCCGCCGCAACGGCATCCTCGTGCAGGACGATACGACGGACGATCTGATCTTCTCCTGCCGCGAGATCGTCAGCTATGTTTCGGATTTCATCCGCCTCTCCCCCGGCGATCTGATCTTCACCGGCACGCCCTCCGGCGTCGTGCTCGGCAAACCGGAGAACGAGGCAAACTGGCTGCGTCCCGGCGAGCAGATCACGGTCGCCATCGAAGGCATCGGCGAGCTGCACAACACAACGGCGTAAAGGAATGCCTGCGTGCCGATCTGAAATGAAAAGACGCTTCCGAAACGGAAGCGTCTTTTATTGTTTTCGATCCGACTAATACGCCTTTCTCCTTCTGCGGAAGATCCTGCGGAGGAAGGCTGCGAAATCCTGCAGCATATCCTTCGTGGTCTTGTCGCGGTCGTTGTCCATCTTCGGCACAAGGAGCACGACGATGGAGAAGCGCAGCGTGATCGCGGCGGCGATGAGCATCTTATAGCGGTCGAATCCGCCGAGCCCCGGCACGCCGATGGATTCGAGCCAGTCGAGCGCCGCGCCGCCGACCATGATGCCGGCGAACGCCCCGCACAGCGAGGTCAGGCAGGAGAACAGCGCGATATAGGCCGGGCGCTGCTCGTCCGAGGAATAGGAAAGCTGCATGTTCGTGGCGGCGAGGTTCGAGCCGCACCAGAACATCGCGCCGAGGAAATTGTGCGCGATCATCATCCAGATCTGCCCGTAGCTCGCGAACAGGAAGAAGCCCTGCGTCAGCGAGGCGACGAGGCCGCAGACCAGCATGACCGGCTTGCAGCCGTAGCGGTCCATGATCTTGCCCCACTGGGAGATGGCGATCATCGTAACGGCGCAGGCCGTGCTCGAGACGCATCGCGTCACCTGCGTGTTCGTACTGCCGAGCTCGTTGAGCGCGTAGCGCGAGATATACATGCCCGACATGTTGGCGGTGAAGCACCAGGCCGTCCAGAAAACGACAAAACGCATGAAGCGGCGGTCGTGCAGCACAGTGCCGAGGGATTTCGTGATCTTTGTCTTCACCGGCGGGGTCGAATAGACCTCCTCGACGAAGGTGAACATCAGCATATCCATCATGCCGAAAATCGCGCCGAGGGTAAAGACGACGGTATATTTGAGCTCTCCCGGCATCTTGTCGAGCAGGAAGGACACGAACAGCCCGAACAGCACGTTGAAGACCTGTACGATGGCGTCGCGGCGGGACATCCAGCGTCCGCGGATGCGCATGGGCACGATGTCCGCCATCCACGGGAACCAGCACACATTGATCATGCTGCCGCAGACCGAGGAGATGCCGAGCAGGATCAGCACCGTCCACAGCCGCAGCCATTTCGGATCCATCGGCAGGATAAAGGGGATCAGGCCGATGATCAGCCAGAGCACGCGGGAGAACAGACCGACGGTCAGGATATATTTCTTGCGCTTGTGCGTGCGGCTGACCAGCTGGGAAAACGGGATCTGGAACACAGCCGCGGCCAGCGGGATCGCGGTCAGCGCACCGTATTCAAAATCGCCCGCGCCGAGGAAGTTGGCAAGCTGGATCATCGCGGTGGTGCCGCTGGCGCAGATGATGGCGTGCAGGTTGCCGAACACGTTGGCAAAGAACATGGAGCGGATCGAGCGCGTGCGCTCCGGCGTGGCCTGGATCTCGGCATACAGCGCCGTAAAAGGCGAATGCAGTTGCGGTTTGCGAAGCTTCAAGGCGGCAGCCTCCTCATTATCTATAAAAAAGGGTTTATTTCCGAGTCGAGGCTATTATAGCAAAGAAAGCGCAGGAATCAAGCCTTTTCGCAAAGAAAAAACGTGTGCAGAAAACAGAAAAAAGCGCGGTTTTTCACCGCGCTTTTGTTCATTATTCGGTTGCGGTTTCAATAGAAAGTAGCGACCGGCTGCTCCGGGGCTGCGGCGGGCTCAATGGATTCAACCGTGAAGACCGGCCCGCGGCGGTTGTACACCTTGGAGAAGCGCGATTCGACCTTTGCCGTGATCGTATACCAGCCCTCGTTCGTAAGCTCGGCGATCCTGTCGTAGCGCGCCGCGAGTCCGGCAAAGCGGATATCCTCGACGCAGCAGGTCATGAGCTGGCGGCCGAAAACGAAGGTGTTGTCGGGCAGCTTTCCCTGCGTGATCACCATGGCGCGCACGCGTACGGTCTTTCCGTTGAATTTGTCGTACTCCTCGGTCAGATCGCGGTACCACCAGGCGTAGGCGTCGAGCTCGATCTCGACGATCGGGGCGCTTATGTCGTAGGGCGGCGGATCCTCGATGGCGTCGTATTCGACATGGCCGTCCACCGTCTCATAGGCGATATCCGCGCGCTTGTTCGCGCTGCGCACGATCTTGTGCACCTCCACGCGGTCCAGCTCCGGCTCGGCGCGGTTGACGACAAGAAGCTCGGTGGACTGCAGCTTGTCGTTGACAAGCTGGCGCATATTGGCGTTGTAATTCAGGAAGGTGCGGCCGTCCGCGAAGGTGAACTCCTGATAGACCGCCCATTCCTCGGGCATGGCATTGTAGAGCACGTCGAGCATCCACATGCCGTTGTACTCCACGACCACGCGGCTGGCGCGGTGCTTTTTCAGCAGCGCCTTGAGGTTTTCCTCGTTCATTTCATCCTGGCTCTCGAGCGTCTCGATGAAGACGTTCTTGCCGGAGAAGCGGGTGGGATCGTACTCCTCCTCGCCCTCTTCGCAGACCAGAAGAAGCGTGCGCTCGCCCTTGTTGAAGCGCTTGTCCTCCAGCGTCTCCTGAATGAACTTGGTTTTGCCCGACTCCAGAAAGCCGGTGAAAAGGTAAACAGGTATATCCATGCTTTACTCCCCTAAGAACAGTGCGCGCACGGCGTCCTTCTTAAGCTCCGCGCCGATGACGCAGATGCGGCCGGTGACCTCCGCGGATCCGGCGCGGATCTCGCTCTCGCCCGGCGTAAAGTCAAAGTGCAGCCATTCGTCGCCGCCGTCCACGATGCCCTTTGCGCGGATGACCATGCCGAAGC
>JAEEGL015779353.1_pt1 | contig 11088 bp, 1 predicted proteins | sample 9134231 | NCBI WGS metagenome assembly JAEEGL01 (sample SAMN16246548, study PRJNA631951) | gut metagenome | biome: gut microbiome; feature: rumen; material: fiber-attached | host: Bos | place: Iran: Karaj | collected 2018-10
AAGATATGAATGGGTTTCTTACAGAACAGAGAAGAAACAAGAAAATAGTGATACTAGAATTTGGGGTAGTTTCTCAAATCCTGCTATTTGGGCCCGTTATTCACAAGACGGTAAGGACGGAGATGGAGTAGAATATGTATTCTATGTAGATGCAGATGGAGACGAAGATTCTTCACCAGCTACACCTTCTCTAAATTCTTGGAATCCAGGTAGTGATCCTGAATATGCTGGAAAGAATACAACAGAACCTACTGCAGATGACTTTATTCCAGAAGGTTGGACAGATGAACCTAAATTGAGCAATAGTAAAGATGGTTCAATAGAATGGGTTTCTATAAGAAAGTCTATTACTAATGGAAACGGTAAACGTACATGGCAAGGATTCTCTAAACCAACTGTATGGGCAAGAGCATCTAAGGATGGTGAAGCCGGAAATTCTACTGTATTTATTTATAAATTATCTGAAACTGACATAGACGTAGCTCCTACAAGTTCAGGAAGTGTTATACCGACTGGATGGAGTTTAAAGATGCCTGCTTATGAAGCTGGTAAAGGTATCTATATGTCTTTTGCAGAGAAGAATAATACTACAGGAGTTTACGGTACTTGGTCTATTCCAACAAAGATTACAGGTGATGATGGACAGCCGGGTAAAGATGGAACCTCTATAGAGTTTATTTATGCTCGTGTAAATGAGGAACCAAATAAACCAAAAGAGAGTGACTATACAAAAGATGGTGTACTTCATCGTTGGACGGACTCTTACTTTATTCCTGAAAAGTCTGATCTAGATGCTGATAAAGATTTTGATTGGACGGATCATCCACAAGGTGTAAATGCAACTAATACTCACGAATGGGTTTGTACAAGAAAGAGAATAGTAGATCAAAATACATCACTCTCTGGATGGACTAGTTGGACAGCACCAGCATTGTGGTCTAAGTTCGGTGAAAAGGGACAGGACGGAGATGGAGTTCAGTATATCTATAAAAGAAATAGTGACGAAACTTCTGCTCCTGAATTAGTAGAGAATGGTGATAATCTTCCTTCTGGTTGGAACGAGGATCCTCTAGGTGTTACAGATTTACTTCCTTTTGAGTGGGTTTCTACTAGAAGAAAGACTGATACTACTTGGGGTCATTGGTCTGATCCAGTAATATGGTCTAGATATGCAGTAACTTATCAGATTGAAACTATCTTTAAGAATCAATCTGTTGATTTGGCTGCTCCAGAAATTCCTTCTACAGAAGTAGGAAAGACAACTATACCTAACGGTTGGACAAATAATGCAGTATCTCCTGATACTGGAGAGGTTACTTATATGTCTCAGTCTAATAAGAATACGACAACTGGCAAATATGTTGGTTGGTCTACTCCTATTAGAATTACAGGTACAGACGGACATAATGGTACAGATGGAACGGCTATAGAATTTATTTATAAACTTTATAAGCCAACTTCAGCTAAACCTACTCCAGCAGCTCCTGGTACAACACCAGCCTCTGGTAGCCCAGCTTATAATTCTGGAAAGAATGCTGGATTTGTACCTGAAGGTTGGACAGATCATCCTACAGGGATTGATTCTGATAATACACATGAATGGATGTGTTCTAGAACATATGATCCTGATGCTAAAGCTTGGAGAGCATTTGTTGGTCCTTCACTATGGTCTAGATGGGGTGAAGACGGAACAGATGGTGATGGTGTTTATTACTGGTTCTTGAGATATTCTGGAACAGCACCTACAGTAGATACAGTTACTTTAGGTGAAAATGGAGTTCCAGCAAACTTCGGAGGTGTAGCTTGGACAGACAATCCACGTGGTGTAGATAAGGATAATAAAAAAGAATATGTCCTTATGGTAAGATACGCTAATGATCGTTATACTATTAACAGTGTTACCTTGTGGAAAGAGTTTGTAAAAGACGGTTCTAGTATCGTATCTATCTATTTAAATAACGACGGTGGTAATCCTAACTTAATAGAATATTCTCCAAATAATCGAATTCCTGCAGGCTGGAGTAAAAACTTGAGCTATGAAACAGGAAAGGTTACTTGGATGGCTCAAGCTACATTAGATCCTTCTACTAATTTATATTCTACATGGCAAGGTCCATTTAGAGTAACAGGCGATAAGGGAGAGCCTGGTAACGATGGAACGAATATTGAGTTCATTTATCTTAAGACAAGTGAATCAGTATCTCAATCAACAGTAGCTGAGTATGTTGATACATTGAATAGTGATTCATTAAAATCATATTTTAATGTAGATGACTTCCCAACAAGTTCTGCTGAGAATTATAGTGAATTCCATGATTTGCTCTCTTCACAGATTAGCTCTATCGGAGAATGGAATGATAGTCCTCAGGGTGTTGATTCTACTCAGTCTCTTGAGTGGATATCTCAGAGAATAAAGGACGAAGGTGAAGATGATTGGGGACCATTCTGTCCTCCTGTACTATGGTCTAAGTATGGTCACGATGGTAAGGATGGAGATGGTATTGAATATAGATTTAAGCGAGTAAGTTCTGCTGAGGCTGATAATGCTGTAAATGCTCCAAGTACTGTTGAAGAATATAACAGAGACTGGACAGCAGATCCTAGCAAAGAAGGTGTTTCTGAGGAATATCCAATTGAATATTGCTGTATAAGAAAAACCAAAGTAAATACTAATGGTATTACTGTAAATTCTTTTAGTGTAAGTGTATGGAATGAGTTCTCACCTTATACAAGATATGCAGAAGTTGGTTATACTAAGAGCAAGAGCGGTGATCTTAGCGGATTAGCATTTAGTACAACTAAGGGCGGCCCTAATTCAAACTACTATTTAACTACTTCATCAAGTTCTTCTATTGGTACTTTAACTAATGATTCTATAACAGATGGAGCTTTGCTTTATGTAATTCTAACTGTAAAGAATCTTAGTGAAGATTGCGTTGTAAATTTGGATATTTGTAATAAGAAAAACAATACAAAGATATACGATGCAATAAAGACCAGATTTATTGGAGAAGATATTGTAGATGGAAGTGTTATTACAAAGGATGGTAGCTATAAAATATTAGTAGAATATGTAGGATTTAAAAATTCTGACTTCTCTTCTGATATTTATATTGAGCCAGTTGTATTATCAAAGACAGCTTCTACTGCAAATAAAGCGGCTAGTATTGAGGTATCTTCTTATAGATTGTCAAATATTAGTCAGTCTTCTACAGCAGATAGTAAGTTCATTGGTGTATTAACAAGTTCTTTAGTTAGAATTAGTAGTGAAGTTGCCACTTATTCTGGTGTTGATTGGACTGCATTTGAGTGGAGTAAGATATCTGGTATTGATGGAACAAGTAATGTACAAATAGTTTCTGATTCAGAGATTATAGGTGTTACTGCAGAAAGTATTATTTCTGATAACGAGGCTAATAGCGAGGTTACAGGTTATACAGTTCCTATTACAACAGAGAATCCTGCAATATTCAACTGTAAGTTAATGGAGGGTAACAACAATGTAACCTCTAGTGCAAATTGGAGACTTGTAGCTAACTCTCAATTTGGAAACAACGTAAATGGTATAGGTGGTTATAAGGCAGATAAATATACAGTTCGAGTAACTAAGTGTGAACTTGGTACGACTACTAACACTAACTTAAAGCCAGAAATTACAGTAACTGCTTCTTATAAGGGAGAAGATTATACGAAGGTACTCTACATTGGTATTACAAAGGTAGATTACACAAGTATATTCAGTGTTACTAATAAGCAGTTTAAATCTCAGTTTGACGAATTTACAGAAAGCTTCGATGGTAAGATTAAAGATGCTACAACAAGTATAGAACAAACAGCTAATGAGTTAAATCTTTTGGCTCAGAAGTCTTCTACTGGTGTAGGAACAAATCTTATAAAGAATTCTGTATTTAATATTGATGAGAGCGAGAACTCTAAGAAAATAACAGACTGGGATGGTAAGACCGATTCTGTTAAACCAATAACAGGCGATTCTGCTAGGTATGAGTTGGATTCAACAGATTATCTAAGTCAAAATCTAAATCAGACAGAAGTAAGCTTAAAATCAGGATCTTGGTATACAATCTCATTTGATGTAGAAAGTGATGCAGATAATTCTTACGTTACAGTCGGCGGATTTAAGTATGCAACTGCTCCTAATAGTGATTCTAATTATAGCTTTGACAATAAGATTTCAAGTGAAAAACTATATCCATCTGGGGTAGCTGGAGGAGAATCAGTAACTTGGAAAACAGATAAGGACTTAAAGCTTAGATTAACTTATACATTCTATAATAACAATAGTAACACCTTTAGATTTAAGAAGAGTGGCTCAGGAAATGTTTATATATCTAAAATCAAGCTGGAAGAGGGTAAAATCTCTACACCTTGGATGTCAGATGTATTAACTATGGCTGATGTTAAATCTCAGATTAATATAGAGGCTGGGCAGATAGAATCTAGTGTAAGTAAGTCTGTAGCCGAATCTATTGGTTCTGGATCTAATATACTTTCTAATACAAAGTTTGAATCTAATCACGACAAGTGGTATGTTAATCCTTATCTAAATAATGGCAATTATGTCGTATTTGGAACAGAAACTGATGGTATTCCATTTGTTAGATTTGAACAGTATGGAAATGATGCATACTTGTATCAGAATGGTATAGACAACAAGATTAGCGGAGAGTTTGAGAAAAATTCTTGGTATACATTATCTTGGAAGCAGAAGAGAACTAATGGAACGAATGGATATGTTATAGCTAGCGTTTCTGGTGTTATAGCAGACTATTATACAAGTAATGATCAAACTACAATATCAGGCCCAGCTTATGGAACTGTTAGCGAAAGATTCGGAGACCAGAATTCTTCTAATGATGTTTATGAAAAGAAATTCATAACATTCAAAACAAAGGACTCTTTCAATGCTATAGATGACACTTATAATAACAGAAGATTAGTTCAGTTCACTTATGGCAATGATACAGCAACTAATATTAGCCCAGTAACTATTGCTGGTATAAAATTAGAGAAGGGTAGATATGCTACTGATTGGAGTGATGACGGTGTTTCAAGTTATACTTTGGAATCTAGAATCACGCAAACAGAGCAGAGTATCAGCTTAAAAGTTATTGACGGTACACCATCTGCTAATAAGAATCTTCTTAAGAATACAACTTGGGATGATATCAGCAATGGAGGGGTGTTTATAACTAATCCTAATTGGAATCTAGTAAACAATAAGTATGATAGCTTTGAACATATCTCTTTAAATAAGTCTACAGACGTAGATGATTCATACAATGGAAAACCTACTTTGGTAATTCAGTCTGATCTTAATCAGACTAAACCTAGTGGACAGGCATTCTATGAGCTTCAACAGGGGATAGCCTTAAATGGTAAGAGTATTTATACATTATCTTTCTATTATAAGAATAGTAAGAATACATTTAGTACTGGTATATATTTAGATGGTGTAAGTAATGTTAATGCTTATGTTATAACAGATTTTGAAAATGTTACTAAGTCTAGTGTAATTCATTCTGGAAATAACGCAGCTTTGTGGAATATTTGGCCAGATACAAATGGTAAGTGGTATAAAGCAGTTGTTACATTCCAGACAGGTACTAATGTAAGTAGTGGTATATTCTTTATTAGACAAACAAGTAATAATGATGCTGCTGATAGTTCAGATCGTCTTCCTGTAATCAATCTAGCATGTTTAAAACTTGAGGCTGGTAATGAACCTACTTCTTGGTATTCTGGAGTAAGTGCTGATGATCTCTTTGCTACTGGTATTGACATTAACAATAGAAGTGTTACTGTCACTGCAGATAACTTTAAAGTACAGTCAAATGATGGTACCTTTAATTTCATAGAGACGAATGCTGATGGTACTTTGTCTTTGAATTCTAGTAAAATAAAGTTATCTGGTGATATTTCTGCTAATGGTAATGTTACTATTGATTCTGATGGTTGTATTACAGCTAAGAATGCAAACATACAAGGAACAGTAGATACTAGAACTGGTGGAAGTGGAGAAGGTATTCTTATCGATCCAAATAATCAGAATGTAGTTGTTTATGATGAGAATAACAATGAGGTAACTAAGATTTCTGGTCAAAAGGAGACTAGTACGACTAGTATTTATGGTGCAAAAACTGACAATACAACAGTAGAAAAAGATAATGCATCATTAAATAATACAGCTAATTGGGATACAACATATAGCTTTAACAATGATGAGTCTTTCTTAAAGGTTTTTATTAGCACAGTTAAAAGCTTTACATTAACTGAATCTTCAGAGATAAATATAACTTGTCCAAATGTAGGAGTTTATATAAATAATCTTAACTTTATTAAAGAAAACTTTGATAAGTTTAATGAATTAAGGGGCTATGCTGATCTTCTTAATGAAAAGGGAGAAACTATTGCATCGTTATCATTTAGCGCTTATAATTACGTTAATTATTATTATAATAAGCAACATATTGATGATATAATTCCTTCATTTGACAAAACATTTAAATTATCAGCTGGATCATATACTATAAAGCTAACTATATATTTTAGTGGTGATATATTAAGTAATCATATAAATCCTTATCCAGAAGATATAAAAGATGAGTTAAGTGTATACTTTGCTGATGAGTCTAATAATAAATTAAGAATTTTTGTTATACCTAATTCATTTACATCCCGTCTTTTCTCTAATGGTATTTCATTAGGTACTAACTATAAAGATAATTTAACAATTATAAATCCAGTCGATGGTGGAAATGGTACAGAACTGAATTACGTCAATGGAAATACTAATTTTAAATTATGTAACAGTGGTATTTATGGATCATATCTTGAACCAAAATCTGGAATATCTATAGAAAATAACTTCTTTAGATTGCCTCAAATTTTGTTAAATGGAAGAATGGGATATTCACGTGCAATTGGTAGTCAGCCTAACATGTATACGTTTACATATAGAGGCATTAATAACTATGGTATAAGTACTGGAGAAATTAATTCTTCTTCTAATTCTAGTTTATTAGATTGGGAAAGTGCTGGACATGTAAATTTAAACCTACGAAGTTTGTTAGCTAGCATGTATGGTAGTGATGCTATTAATAATAAATTCCCTCTATTTATTTCACTAATTACTGATATTTTTATCACTATAACTCCTAGTTCTAGTGGAACTCAAGTATCAGTTCTTAATAACGGAAATATAGATGAATGGGTTAGATTTTTTATATCATCTAATGATGGAAGCTTCTATATAAAGGTAGAACTGTTATAAAAATAATAAAAAACTTTCCAGGACTCACAATGAAAGTGAGCCCTGGAATTTTATAAAAATACAAAGAAAATAAATTATGGCAACAGATGATGTAAAGCTAAAAATATCGAGAAGTAAGTGGATTGAATCGTCTCGGGATTATGCTATTCTTAGATTGGATACAGGCATAAATCATATGACGGGTCAACCGGTTATGGTTAGATACTACACAGATGATAGTCAAGAGACGGTAAATGTTATTTTTGCTATCGGTATTAATAATGGCAAAGGTCATGATTGTTATAAGGTAGTATCTTTTGGACAAAACATTGAAGTATGGGGAGTAGGTTCAGAACTTCCTACTGCTGATATGTTAGCACACAATGAACTATATTTATATTTTAACACAGATGATGGGACATGGAATTTTGTTTATTTGTCTGGTGATGATAGAAAAATAGTTCCTTTAGAAAATGATAACGAATCTATATTTTATGATCTTTCAACTGGATATAGATGGTTTTTATTTAATGGTAAAGTAAAAAGAGAGGATGATTTCTATACAAAAGCAGAAATTGATTCTCTATTAAGAAACCTTGATTTAAACGGTGTATCTGATGGTAATGGATATCTTGGTAATTGGAATGCTGAAGAAAATATTCCTACATTATCTGCGTCAGATGAAGTAAATAATGGAGACTATTATTTCGTTACTAATGATGGTACCAGATTTGATCAGGATTTTAAAGCTGGCGACTTGTGCTTATGGTCAGATGGAAAGTGGAATAGAATATTAGGAAATAATTCTGTTTCTCAATCTAGTGGTAGTACAGGAGCTGGTAAAGTCTTAGTTAAACCAGTTATTTCTGGAACTTGGACAATTTATGGAAATGATAATTCAGAGATAAGAACTTATGAAGGAAATACTTTGGAACTAGAATATGGTTTTAAAGCATCATTTAATGGAACTTATCACTGGACACATGAAGAGGGTAAGCTTGATCCAGAGTATACAAATGGATTCTTTGGAGCTACTATGCTAACTTCTGGAGAGGAATCTACTTCAGTTAGATCAAGTGTACAATCTACAAATTATACAATAACACAAAACTTAGAAGCAAACAAAGTAGGATTGGAATTAGGTTCTGATGGTAAAACTATTGTTGAGGCTACAGGTAGAACAAAAACATCTAGCTCAGTATCTCTTGTATTTAAGCATAGAGTATTCTGGGGAAATGTAGATAGTAAGGTTTTGTCTGCAGTAAGTGTATTGCCAAGTAATGAACTTAGAACAGATTTTAGAAAAGAAATAACAGGAATTACTACAGCTAGTGATGAGTATTTCTGTATAGCATATCCTAGTTCTTTGGGTCGACTAAGTAAGATTGTATACAATGGTGCTGCTCCAGTCTTAGATGATTTTGAGCAACCTACAGAAATTGAAATTACTAATGCATCAGGAGCACAGATTAGATATTATTACTATGTGTCTAAGAATCCTGGAGCATTTAATAATAGTATTTTAGCATTTAGTTAATATGGCATTTTATCCTGGAACCTTGGAATCATCAAATATAGATGCATTTGGTATATCTTATGCTGATCAAATTGCGGGCCACAGAGTTGTAAATGTGGTAAGTGATTTGTTTACTATAACTGATCCGATTCTAAGTAAATCAAAAACAAACGAAAATGATGATGCTCTAGGACAGTCGTGGTATGTTACTGAAGAGCACTGTAGATATGAACTAATCGATTGGAATAAAAGACACGAAATTGCAGGATGGAAAAAGGTAGAATATTTTAACTGTCTATCTTATCCTGAATATCAATCATTAGTTTCAAACGAAGAAATATCAGAAACCACACTCTATATGTGTAAAAACAGTAGAGGAAATCTGATAAATAAGTTATTTTATGGATATATTCCGATTAGACTTGAAGCTTATTCTATTCCATCTCTTACTACATTGTCTATAAAAGATGTAGATGGATGGGTAGAAACCGACAGTGAAATTAACATTAGAGAGTTGATCTGTGGATATACAGGTTCTTTCCTTCCAGAAACAGGTAAACTTTATGAGGTTAACTCTGATGGTACTAGAACTCTAATCGAGGAAGGTTTAACAATAAGTCCTAGAATAACATTAAGAAATACATATTTAAAAGGAGACTTCGAACAAGGAAAGAGTTATCGTTGGATCCTTACAGCAACAGGTGATGACGATAATGAAGTAGAAAGCCAGGAATTTGTAATTAAAGCTTTTTATGACGTTCCTGTAATTAGATCATTTACACTTAATGGAGGAAATTCACTTATTACTAATGGATCTGGAAATTATCGAATTAATACATTAGAGTTTAATATTGATAATATACAAAACATAGAACCTGATACATTAGAGATTCTTGATGGTGATACTTCATTCTGGATAAATGAATCTGTTGCTACACCAGTTTCACCAATAGTAATAGGCCTCAATAAAGCTGTAACTGTTGGTAATGCTTATAATTTCTATTTACAGTTCTATGGAAAAGATAAAACTGGATCTAGAACATTGTATAAGTCTAGTGCTGTCTTGTTGAATAGTCAGATTGTTTCTACACCATACTTTGAGTCTTGGAGTGTTAAATTCTATAATTCTAATAACGAAGAGGTTTCAACAGTCAAAGGTGCACAGGCTATTACAATTAGCAACCTTGAATATAACTTAGTAAATTCTGAAAATGCAGATCTTTCTACTATGAAGTTAGTTGCAAAGTCAAATACAGATTCAGAATTTATAGATATATGGTCAGCAGCAACAAGTAATAGTTCTTCTGTATCAATGAGTCTTGAAACAGGAAAGACATATACATTCAAGTTGGTTGTTAATGGTCTGGCAGATGATGGTTCTACTATAGAAATCAGTTCATCTAATAAAGTATTTGTATGTGGTCTATATGATGTTCCTACAATTACTTGGTCAGATGTTGCTAATCCAGTATATAATTATTCTGGTGGATCACTTAAGGTATCGTTTACATCTGAAGATTATATAATTACTAATCCAGAGAATGTTACTAGTGATGTTCCTCAATTGTATTATTGTGATAACTCTGCAACAGGAACTTATTCAATATATAATTCTGTAACAGGTATTAGTTTAACAATTGGTCATACTTATTACTTCAAGTTGTATATTAGTGGTAGAAACGCTGCTGGTACATCTGATAATGAAGTTTATAGTACAGTTGTTGCTAAGACATTCACATATGATTCTACTTCATTCACAAGCTTTAACTGTAGTAACACATTGTCTGATGTTGAAGGTATAGCTACTATCACATTAAATAACGTTACTTGGTCATTTAGTGATGAGAATAAGATTGACCCAGATTCTGTACAACTTTGGTATAGTTATTCTGGAGAAACAAGTGGTTATATTCTTGTTGGAAGTATTCAAGAAGGTAGTAATATATCATTCCAAACAACAACTGACTGTATAGGAAAGACTATATACATAGCTTTGTCTGCTAAGGATTGGGCTGGTCATTCTGTAATCTATTCTTATGATAATAACTTTACTAAGTCATTCGTATGTAATAATTATAGTACAGCTACTCTCGTATTGAATAGAATAGAGTTTACAGATAAGTTATCTAATAGCAAAGTTTCTACACAATCTTCAAGCTCTACAGTATATGGTTCTGGAACAGTTGTAATTAATAAGATAACTTATACTGCAACCAATACTAGAAACATACTTACAAATGGAGAGCTATACTATAAGGTAAAGAATAGTGAAGTAGAAAATAAGATTGGAGAATTCGCTGTA
>JAEEGL016920973.1_pt1 | contig 11088 bp, 6 predicted proteins | sample 9134231 | NCBI WGS metagenome assembly JAEEGL01 (sample SAMN16246548, study PRJNA631951) | gut metagenome | biome: gut microbiome; feature: rumen; material: fiber-attached | host: Bos | place: Iran: Karaj | collected 2018-10
ACCGGTTTCTTTAAGTATAATGTCTGTACCCTTGATTGCAGCAGCATCAGTTGCCTTGTGTTCTGCATCAAAGGCATGTATCTGTTTATTCATTAGTATACCTCCTTATACGATTGTACGGTAACAGTCTGGAACTTCACACTCTAATACTACATCGGCCATGAAGCATGTAGCATCTATCATTGTACACGGATATCCTTCTATCTCTTCAGGAAGTCTTATCTTGTTGTAGTTAGAAATATAACGGATAAGACGAACTTCACCATTCTCAATAGAATAGATAAAGTCGAGTTCTGTAGTCTGATAGTATGAATACTTACGATTGAACTTTACTCTTTCTGTAAGTTCTACTTTGTCTCTAAATCCAAAAGTGGATTTCAATACAGGAGTATCATATACAGAACACTTCTCGAAGAAGAAGTGAGCTCCATTCTTATTAAGGTTGTCGAGTATATGAACTCTATTACCTGTAGAGTCAGAATCGTCATCTATAGAGAATACAGATGATGTATCAATGAGCTGTGTCTTCCAAGACTTGAAGAAGTTGATTATCTTGACAATCCAATCTCTTACATACTCTTGATTGTGTGAAGGGATAAGATTATAGAGGTATACCCACTCAGTAGAGTCAAAGTACGCCTCGAGTGCGTAAACTACATACTCACATACCTGGTTGATGTATGTACGTCTATCATCTATAGAACTGTAGTTACGAGCAGTATTGAGTATATCGGTGAGATGCTCATCACGATCACTAAGGAACTCATAGTAAGTCTCAGCTACATGAGGAGTACCCTCTTCATCTACAGTAAAGAAAGTGAAGTCGTTTTGAGTCTCCATGAATGATTCATAGAGTATTCTGTAGACGTCATATTCTTTCTTAGACTCAGCATGCTTCATCATATACACGAGATGCTCACGAAGTTTTACGTTTGTATAGTAGATCTCCTTAAGCTTCTCGAATGTCTGTATAGTCTGAATAGCTGTCGGATCCTCATCGTTGGTGTGATAAGCATTCATGAAGTCGGCTTCAGTGTTTCTGACGAACTCATATGGATGATAAGAGATGTCGACAATATGACCGAATCTTCTGGTATCTTCTATAGGGAAGATATTATCTGGATCGTACTTGCCAGCAACTACCGCATTATGTACAGTGGTAGGATGAGCCTTATCATGAATACTCTCCACGCTGTCTTCATTTATCTTGAAGTAAGCTTTCTTCTTAATGACTTCTCCATCAAGATAAGATACCTCATAGAAGCCTTCAAAGAAGTCATCTATTTTGTGGTTCTTGAGGTCTTGGAAGATTCTACTTCCTGGATCTATAGCAGTTGGTTCGTAGCGACCACAGAGGAATGCATTCTCTCTGACCTTTACTCCCTCTTCTATATACTCAAAGAACTGTTCAGGATTCTCAAGTACATCATCGAGATATACTTTCTCTCCAGTACCAGGCTGTACATAGTTAGCATAGGTATTGAAGAGATCAATGATTCTATCATACACCTGACTCCAATCTTGAGAGAAGTCAAAGCCATTGATAGTCATATTAGCTTCCATAGAGCTAGCTACGTTATCAGCTTCTACACCATTGTACAGATAGCTTAGAGCTATCATCAATGCGAGAAGATCATTCAATCTTACCTGATTTGGTGACATGAATGAATCTATATTGAGCAAGAGAGCGTCAGTAGCTCTAAGGACCTCACCACTATTAGTCATAGCATCAAAGATCATATTCATGAAGTACATAGTCTGATAGAGATACTTTGTACTATCAATAGCAGAGTCTACACAGATATACTTAGTTCTCTCACAAGAGAAATCCTGAGTAAGAATCTCGTTGGTCTTACGCATATGATAGTTGTCCCTCTCTGTTTCAGACATGATTTCATCTCTAGAGAGACCATCCCAGAAGGGATCTTCTCTAGTGATAGTATCATACGACCTACGGAGAGAAGCGTTCTCGATATACTTATCAGCATTCTGATCTTCTATAGGAACTCTCAAGAATGCCAAGTCGTAGTTTTCATAGTACTTCTCAAGACCTACCATATCTTCAGTTACAAGATGCGTACTTCCAGGATATATGAATGATGTACCTACATCCTCTTCTGTATAGTACTTAAAGTTGGCTCTGTCTTTCTTTTTTAGCTTAAGAATCCAGTATGTGTAGATCTCTATATCATCTCTACCAAAGAGGTTCTTGATATCCATGATGTTTCTGTTAGTACTCTTATACTTCAGAATCTCATTGATGTTCTTGATGAGCTTGATCTGGTAGTTCATAGGAATCTCTTTATAGTACTCGATACCATAAGACTCAAAGAGATAACGAATGGTACGTGAGTCAAAGATATCCTTATTGATGATATACTCCTGTACTTCGGCGATGAGGTCTATCATCGTTTGAATGAGAAGGAAGATGATAAGAACGTCTTCATAGTGTTCACTACCAACAGCATAAGCATCACTGTATATAGTGGTGATTGTGTATTCTCTGTTACGATCAAAGTAACGGAGGAACTTGTAGTAGATAGGGAACTCTGTATTAGTAGCTCCGAACTTAAGTGTAGGCTTAGGACAATACAGAAGCGAGAAGTCTGGTGCTGTACGAGCTGTGTAAGGATCGATAGCTTTCTCTCTAAGATGATAGAGGTACTTAAAGTCAGGACCAGTATAGTCCTGCTTCATAATGTCGAGTATGTTTATATTGCGTCTAGAACTTTCTCCAATCTCTGAGACATCTCTATAGATCTCCCAGGCTTGGTTATCTGCAGGGTCCAGATCAGGGTCTAACCAGTCGAGAATCTTTCTAGCTAATTCTCCATCAGACCCTTCAGCATTATAATCCTGCTGAATCTCATGTACATACTGATACTTGTTGACTACAGTGGGATCGTAAGTCCCAGTATCAGGATCATAGTAACCAGTACCTACATTGTTAAAGACAGTAAGGTTTGCTTCTATAGTTATATAGCCTTCATCCTTATATCTTTGGAGAGGTACATACTTAGTAGCATTCAGCTCTTGCATGAGAGCATCATATTCGTCCGCAGAGATAACACCATGATAGTCATGAGTAGTTATCCACTCTTTAACTTCTGCAGTTTCAGGGTATGGCTGTTGGCCATTAAGCTGTCTATAGTAGTTATTCAGCTCATCATAAGCTTCTTCGAGATAGTCTGACTCTTTGATAAGACCAGCCTTGTAACGAATCAGCTCATCAGAGTTTCTACGAGACTCAAGTGTCTCATGTTTGAGAGCATCTCGTTCATTCTTGACTACGGAGTTGATAGCCATGTTTTTGGTATCTCTGACAACAAGGTCTATATAGGGGTTATCAGTAAACTTCATGTCGTACTGATACGAGTAATGTCCGCCCATAGCAGTGCACTCCTTTCTCTAGTTTGATTTTACTGAGATGTTGAGGGTAGCGGGAATGACGCAAATGGAGGGATGCACTTAAGCATCCCCCCACTTGCTCGTATTCTATCCTATATACCCGTTTGACCATTGTGCTCCATAACGAAGTTGGTCACTCTAAAGTATACTCTCTTAGCTATGATATCGGTAATAGCCTCTTCATTGTAGAGGATACATAGCTGTTCATAGAGAGCTTCTGAAAGTCTTTGTGAAACGAGAGTACAGATATCCTTGTTAATCTGTATCTCTTCCTCTTCTTTAATGTAATAGTCGCTCTTGTATGCAAGGTTGAGTATAGTAAACTCTTCGAAACACTGCTCCACTACAGTATCGAGCTTCTCATCGATCTTGTTGTCGATGTCGATTGTGGTAACGTGTTTATATTTCTCAAGAGCTATCTGATTATCCTTGCTCACAGCCCATGCATTTAGAGCTTTCTTTACTATACTCCTGAATGACAGGAGGTAGAGCATACTAAAAACAATAAGGACTTTGAGCAGGAAGTGTAGAGATATAGCTGGCATATGTCTTTTCACTCCAATTCTTTATTTCTTCAGCTACTTCGAGGATGCCATCATCTACCGAGTCTCCCTCTTCGTAAGCTGTACGTATATAATAAAGCACCTTAGTACAGATGTCTGGAGTTATGCCGTTATAGTATCTCTTGAAGAGTTCTGTCCACTTTCCAAACACCTGGTTGGGGTGAGTATAAAAGTTATCAGCGTTATGATAGAGCTGATGCACTGTTTTACTCATCATAACTATTGGTACCAGATTGTTTGCATGAGCGAATCTGAGCTCTGCTACTACATGAGGTACCGATACATAACCATAGGTATTAAGAAAGTGTTCGATGATCATAACTGTAATGTCGAAGATTGTAAGAATGCAGTGGTTCATCTCCAACGTAGCCATGTTCGAATCGATATTGTGCAGTACTTGACAGTGGTCAAGACCCATCTCCATCAAGTATGCTTTGTAGTTCTTATAGAATCTAAGGCCTCTAAAGAGATTGATAGCGCTATGTATGAATCTGTTATAGAGGTCAACGTCAACCATTGAGTCTTTAGTCTGCATCATAGGGAGTTCATATGGTGAACTAGGAGAACACAACGTAGGGTTGCCGTTATTAAGGTAAGATGTTACATCAGGGAATGGTTGTCCATTGCCCATATATGCGAGGTCTAATGTCTCATTCATATCTATGCCTCCTTTAAAGCACGTATTATAAGATAGTTTGAGGCAAAAAGAGGGAGGAGGCCGTTAAGCCTCCTCTTAGAGGTGACCTGGTTCATAAAGCCAAATCGAGCACCACTTGAAGATTGGATGTCGCTACGCCAAACGACAACCGAGGGCTCAATAGGCAATACATGACTGAACCGATAGCTAGAATGAGTAATACAATAGTGTTAAATAATCCGTAGCGGAACGAATCCGTCAACATCCCGCTCACTATAGTGTTATATCTATAGTAAAGTGTTACTCGGACTCTCTAACCTTAGTTTTCTTTTCGTCAATAATAGCGAGCAACTCCGCTGGTGATACAGCAATATCGCTATTGAGAGGTCTGACGTAGATAGAATGAATCTTTCTGAAGTCTTGTAGTGCTTTGAACACGTCCTTATCGAACTCACAATGGAGTCCGATGTTATACCCCTTAATGAACATGAACAATCTCACTATTCCCCATAAATCATCCCTAAAGAATGACAGACTTACTTGCTTATCAATGATGGTCGTTTGAAGTTGGGGAATAGATTTGACTTTAAGATAACGTTCCAGTAGTGTGATGCAGATGTCGTGTTGGTCTTCGTATGAGTCAAAACCGTGTGTTGGCGTGTACCCCATGCGCTTCATGCAAAAACGTATAAAGGAATCTTTACCGTTCTTATCAATGAAGCTATGAGCTTTCTTGATAGACATAAACTGTCCCTCCTTTAAAATGATTATAGAATGGTTACGGAGGGTGTAATGAGCAGCAATGACAGAGGGAGGCTATTGCCCCCCTCCGTATATATGTCACTTGACGTTGGACACTGAAATCCAGCCAGTTACATAATTGCCGATAGGTGTTTTGCCTACGTTGCCAGGAGTATTGGTGATTCTGATACGTCCGTTGAGCACCTTACTATCGTAGAGATAGAAAGTACCAGACTTCTTACCAGAAGGATTCTTGGCAGTAGATGATGTGAAGAGATCAGCACTGGAAAGATTAACCTTCTGACCTGCTGATATAGCGGGAGCTGATGCAGTCTCTTCATTCTTAGCTTCCTGAACAGGAGCTGTTGTTGCTGTTGATGTAGGAGCATCTATCCAACCAGTAACATAGTTACCAATAGGTGTCTTTCCTACATTAGCTGCCGAATTAGTGATACGAATACGTCCATTGACTACCTTATCATCATACTTGTAGAATGTTCCAGTCTTGGTACCAGAAGCATTCTTAGCAGTAGACGATGTGTAGAGAGGAGTATTGTTGAGCTGTAGAAGATTCGGGTCGGTTGTAGGTGTCTGAGTAGGCTGCTGAACAGGCTTAGGCTCTTCCTTAGGCTGTTCTACTACAGGCTTAGTACCCTTGATCTCTGCAGGGTAGTCTACATAACAGTAGTCTCCGTCAACTTCTCCTATGATTCCAGGAATCCTGAGAGTCCAGCTGTACTGCCATATAGTATGACCAGTGTAAGGAGTCTTGTTTACTCCTACATGAGCTATCCAGACATCATATGTGTTCTTGATCTGGGCTGATATTGCTTTGGACATGTCATAGAATGTGTAGAGACCTACGTAGTAACCTGCAGCTTTAACCTTTTCAAGGAATGCAGGAATGATCTCATTCACAATGCCTCTCTGTTTTCCTTCCTCTACGTCGTAGAAGAGAGGGTAATCAAATGTCTTACCCTTTATAGCCTGAAGGAAACAGTCAGCTTCTATGCGAGCCTCTGCAGCAGACATAGCATAAGAATACCAGTAAGTACCAACCATGAGTCCAGCAGCTTTAGCACCAGCATAGTACTCTTCGAACTTATTGTCCTTTTGTGAGATAAGTCTACCATATCCAGAGCGTATGATGACAAAGTCAATACCAGACTGCTTTACAGCATTCCAGTTTACATTGCCCTGGAAACATGAGACGTCTATACCTCTGTACATAGTGTAACCTCCTTTACGGTTAATATTATATGAATGTTTAGGGGCCTACATAGTAGACCCCTAAATATCGATTAGAATGAAGGATCGTCTCCTACAACAGTCATAGAAGTGATTCTTCCCTTAGCATCAAATACGCAAACGAACTCCTTACCATCATTACTATCGATAGTAGTGTCAGTGTAGAGTCCTGAATATCCAGAAGCAGAAGGATTGTATATCGGAACTTTACCATCATCAGTACCAGATATAGTGAGAGTGTCATCCCATCTAAATGTGAGTACTCTTGTGGTAGATCTGAGTATTCCTTCCTCTGCCGTTGCATAGTAGAGACCGTCAGCATAATCGTTTGAGAACTTGGTATCTGATGTGTTGAACACCGAGCTAACCTTAGAAGCCTCAGAAGATGAATGATGACCAGAAATCTTGAAGAATCCTAATGCAAGAGGAGCCTTTCTTCCTTCTACAGAACCAGTAGTTTCTTCTCTTTCTGCAATGTAGTGATAGAAGACCTTTCTGTTGAGTATCTCCTGGAAACCAGACTTGATGTAGAATCTGTGATTAACTGCATCTATATCAATACGAGCTGGATATCCAGCTATGAATACTATAGGAGCAGTAATAGACATGTCAGTCAGTCTTTCTATAAGTCCGTCTTCAGTATTAACCTCATCGAATGCTATTCTTGTAGCATCGTGAGACTGTTTAACTACCTTAAACATGAACACTTCATATCTTACAGGATCGGTATCTCCATTAAGATAAGCATCAGCTATATCTGAAAGACCCTTGAATGATGCCCCTAAGATAGGACAGATTACAGGAAGTACTGTATCGATTTCATCGCCCACAATTCCATTATTGGCGTCGATATACCAATATGCTGGAAGGGTAGAGATGTCTATCATCATCGAATCTGACCAGAATGCCTTAGCCCAGTTGTATCTATCGTAACCTTCGATAGCCATACCAGTACTTGTGCCGTCTGAGTTGTAGATCATAGCATAACCAGTTGTAGATTGTCTATTAGGCTCTGTCAACTTACGGTTCGACTTAGCATAACGCTTCATACCTGCAAGAGGACCAGCTATATCTATACTTCTATTAGAACTAAGTCCTAACAGAAGATCCTTCCAGTTGATAGTATCAGCCTCAATAAGATCTACACCAGTACCAGTAAGAATAAGCTTATCGCCGTTCTCATCGGTCAGTGAAAGTGCAGTTACCTTCTTTAGACCAGTAGTAACCTTAGCCACATTGATTCTGTTAGCCTCGTTTACTGAGTAATCTATAGTAGGATCAGTCCTGTCTCTGAGGAATGTATCTATACCACCGTGAGGATGGTCTGATGTTACATTGAACTCATACATTGCTGTTGTAGAATATGAGTTCTCTGCTTGCCAAGCGATCGCTGTATTTGCGTCGAAGAAGCTCATCTTAGTATTGATAGTCTCAAAATTCCTGTTTTGGTCTGAGACTTTGGCTTTACCCTGTCCGTTACCGATATCCTTAGTAAAGAGATCATACATGAAATCGTACAGACTTCTGTACTTAGTCTTACTTGCATCAGTATAGATAAACTTCTCGTCGATACCTCTGTTGTACATAGCCATCTTCTCAAGAGCAGTGGTCTCATTTCTATCGAAGAGCTTCCAACAGTCTATAGTCTTAAACCACTTCTGGAAGTCGATTCCGTACTGAGTATCTGGACGAGGAGGGAACTCATTCATCTTAGGTACTCTTGGATAAGGACAGCTAGGCTGATAGAATGCTATAGATGAAGGAACTACCTGAGCTACAGAGTATGGGAACAGTCTTACACCTCTAGGTCTTATGATATACTTGTTCCTAGCACAAGTAGCACTCTCCCAAGAACTTGTTGAAGCGTTCCATGTATGAATAACGAGATTCTCTTGATAGAATACATCGTTCTGCTGTACATCAGTAGAACCAGGAGATGCAGGAGTAAAGTGAAGTGTGATAGATCTTTCATACCAACCATTAGCCTTATGTACATCGTCATTCTGACCAGTGTAGTAGTAGAGAGTCTTGTCAACTGCGGCAGTTTTATAAGCCTCATACATAGTCTTAGTTACTACTGTAGTAAACTCTCTATCCTCAAAGAGCTGGAAGGAATCTATGTGCATTTCATCTACACCAAGATTCTGTACTACATTGATAGGACGCACTATCTGTCCAGGGTTGCCATTTGCGGCAAACTCAGCACGAATAAACTCTTGAAGTATAAATACAGTAACACGCTCATAGAGTATTTCCTTGGTATCAAAGTTAACCATGTGAGGATACTCTACATGAAGCTTACGTACAGAGAAGAAGTTTCTACCTTCATCGCTATAGTTGTTGATGAAGTGAGGTACCACATCGAAGTTAGATATCTCATATTCGAATGTATACTTCGGAGTAGAAAGATTGGTTCCTATGAGGAACTTAGCGTTACCCTGTGAGTAATCAAGCTGTATTTCGGAAGTGAAAGTTGTGCCATGACTACTGTCATCAAGCTTGTATACAATGTCTTCAATATCCTTATCGATATGAACAACTTTGAAGTTAAATATAACCTCGCTACATTCAGCATCAGGTATGCTTGTAGCTGTCTTGATCTCTTCAATGATACTATCAGACATCAAATAAGTTGCCGTACAATAACGGTCATCTGTAGTAGGTGTAACAGATGTCTTAGTGAAAGGATCGATTGTAGAAGAGAGTTCTACGAACTGATCATCATTAGCGCCAAACAGTCCATTGCCGTTACCAGCAAGCACAAGATGGTTGTTTGAAGGATTAGTGAATACATCAAATCCAAGGTTCTTACTACCATCAGCTCCGACACTCCACCAATGAGTAGTGATGTATGGAGCATAGTCAGAGTTCTCTATATTGATCTCAGTGCTTTCACCATTGATTCTGAAATCTATTGGTCTCTGAGATGTAAGAGATATATAGTTGTCTACGTCTCTTACAGGAACGAACTTGATACCTTGGTTCAAATAGTCTACACTAGTACCATTGCCTGTAAAGGCTATAGTCAGATAATACTTAGAAAGCTCATTCAGCTCTTTGATATACTCAAAGTATCCTCCAGGATATGGAGTAAGTCTAAGTGGATTAGAACCATTCTCTCTATCCATGATACTCTGGTAAGCAGAAGCAGGGTCAGAAGAGTAAGGTATAGCATATTTTGTTCTGAAGGGTTCTGAGAGATTGCCTATAGTCTGTATAATAGCCTGAGTTGCTAGTATAGTAGCATAACCTCCAGCAAGTTTACCATAGACTGATCCATATTCGCCAGAGTCTCCATTAGGAGTCATGAATGCGCATACAGCTACGTTAGACTGAAGACGATTAAGGTCATCTATCTCAACGTTTGCTATAGGAGCCATCGCAAGACCGTTACTACCATGCTTTGGTTGATAAGGATAGAACTGATATACTACGAGGTCTTCATTGTTTCGAATGAGGGAGTAGTTCATACAGTTATTCTGCTGAGCTGCAGCAGCTCTCGAGAGCAGATTATATGACGTACCAACAGTAGCATTTATAACTTCTTCCACTTCTCTATCGAGATCTACAGAATACATCTTAATTGTACCAGGAGCATTGGTATCTACAGGGAAAATGTAGTTATATGAATTACTATCGGTGTCATCAAATGTACCGCAATACAATGTAGGTTGAGGATCTATATTGTCCGATATATACAACTGAGAAGGATTGATGTCTACAAAGTACATATATGCCTTATCAGCATCTCTGGACGATACATTATACGTCTTGTTAGTCTTCTTCTGTGTAAGGAACAAAGCAGATGCTTTACCCTTCTTAGTCTTAAGCTTACTTGTGACTATCTGCATAGCGCTACTAACCATGTGGTCTGTAGTAACGCTATCATAGTAATCTTCAGGATACTGTCTCTTGGTATTGCTTGCTCCTTCAGCCGTACTGTATCTGTAGAAAGTCAATGGATTTATAGACTTCATATCTATGATAGGGTCAGCATCGTTTACAAGAATAGCATTTTCATCTTCGACTACTGTTCTACGGAACTCCTTGAAAGAGCCTCCACCTATATCATTAGTTGGTGCTATGAAGATCTTATTATCATCGAGATCTATGAGAGCCATTACATAATCTCCAACTGCAGGGAGAGAATCAAGCGGGTCTCCATCGAATGTAAAACATTCTGAGCCAGTGAATGAGGCTACTACATCATTATTCTGATTCTTAACGTCGAATACTTTCTGGTTAGCAGTATACGGATAGTTAGGAAGAGTAGCAGTTGCAATATATTCTTTGAGTATAATGCCCTTCACCTTAACTGGATATGATGTATCCATCGTAAGATGATTGACAGCTGGAGCTGATGATCCAGTCTCTTGTGTAAGCGTATGGATAAGATCCATACGTCTAGTGAGAAGTTCTGAACTCATTACATTTCCTCCTTTGTGTTAATTGTTACTTAGATGTTTCGGGACAAGAAAAAATAAGGGCTAG
>JAEEGL010275701.1_pt1 | contig 11087 bp, 10 predicted proteins | sample 9134231 | NCBI WGS metagenome assembly JAEEGL01 (sample SAMN16246548, study PRJNA631951) | gut metagenome | biome: gut microbiome; feature: rumen; material: fiber-attached | host: Bos | place: Iran: Karaj | collected 2018-10
AACGGTAGTCCGTGTTCATCGCCTGGACATTGACGTCGGTCTGGACCGCCGGACGGCCGGCCGCGGAGCCGCCGGAACGCGTGACGAGGCCGAAATCCAGGATGGCGCGGCCCGTCCCGTTGTATGCCGCGGCGGCGAGGATATTCTCACCCTTCCGCAGGGCCCCTGCGGGCAGGGCGGCGAGATCGTTTTCCCGGCCCCGTGCCCCGGTATCATAGATTTCGCGGCCGTTGAGCCACACTTTCGCGCTGTCGTTACCGGTCACAAGGAGGCACACCTCCCCGTCCGGCACGGCCTCGAGGGTGAAGTTCCGGCGCACCCGGACCGTCCCTTCCGACCAGGCCGTCCGGTTGCCGCTGACCTGGAGCGTGCCGAACCCGCCAGTCCCTTCCGCCCACTGCGAATCGTCATAACCGGGACGCGTCCAGTCTCCTTCCGGGACTTCGAAGGTGTAGCGGCCTCTCCATCCGTTCTCCCGCGCGTTCGGCAGCAGGGTTTTCAGCGAAGCCGAGGGCGCACCCATAAAACGGTAATCGACCCCGTCCACGGTCAGGATGCCCGTCAAGGGCATGTCCTTGCCGGTCCAATGCTGCGGCGACGCGTTGTAAAGCGTGTCCGTCACGGCCCATGCATTGGTGTATGGATCAATCGTTACGAGCGGATAGGCGGAGGGCCGCAGGCTATTCCGGGGCGCGTCGGGAATCCCCGTACAGGCGACGGCGAACAGGGCGGCAAGCCATGGATATCTCATTGTTTTGCAGCTTTTTTCTCTTGACTTGCAAAGTTCGGAATAATTTTTGTACTTTTGTCGCACGAACAAATTAAATGATTTGTAACAATATGAAAAAAACGCTTTGCATTCTCCTCGCGGCAGCGGCGCTGCTCGCCGGAGTCCAGGCCAACGCCCAGATGTCTGCCGGCGCCGGCTACCTCAACCTGACCAGAACAACCGCCAGCGGCAGCAACAGCACGTCCGTCAATGGTAACGGCGCTTATGCCGGTCTCTCCTTCAACATTCCGCTCGCCGGCGGTCTCGGCATCGCCCCTGGTATCTATTATTCCCTTTCGACCTTCAAGACGGCCGCTGCGCTCGGTACGATTGCCAGCACTTCCGGTACGACGGTTGAACACGCGATCAATGTTCCGCTCAACCTCAATTTCGGCTACAACCTTGCCCGTGACATGCGCGCCTTCATCTTCGGCGGCCCTACCTTCCAGTATGGCCTCTCCTCCAAGACCAGCACGGAGGGCAAGCTCTTCGGACTCTCCGGATCGACCGTCACTGACAACTATGCCAACACCAACAACCAGCGCTTTGCGGTTTATATCGGCGGTGGCCTCGGCATGGATATCGCCGGCAATTTCCAGATCACTGTCGGTTACGACCACTCCCTGACGAACTTTGTCAAGAGCGATAACGTGAAGGTTTCCCGCGGCGGCATCAAGATCGGCGCTGCGATGCTCTTCTAAACAACCGTTCGGATTACAGAACGCGAACAACTCGTTTTAAGCCGGAGGGCGACGTGAGCGTCGCCCTCCTTTTTTGTTTCTTTTTTACGTATCTTTGCAGGGATGGTACGAAAATACGGAACCGATTTCTTCGAGGAATATGCCGCCGTGTCGCTCCGGACGCTGCTCGGACCCGCTTACGACGGGCTTGAGAACCGCGACCGGCCGGACCTGCAGTCGCCGGACGGGCGGACGCTCGGCATCGAGGTCACCCGCGCCATGGAGTCCAGCAAAAAGGCGGCGGACGCCTTCCTGAAGGAGATGTCGGGCATCGTGCCGCGGACGGACGGGCAGCAGGACGTCGAGCAGATGCTGCGGACCGGCTACGGCTACGGCCTCGGCGACGGCCAGTACATCGGCGAGAAGGAACGGGAGTACTGGGCGATGGCCCTCCCTCTCCAGCGGATCATCGACAGCAAGGTTTCCAAGGCCAACAGGGGCCTGTACGGCCATTTTGACCACCTCGGACTCTATGTCTTCTGCAAGGATCCGCTGAACGACGCCCAGGTCGTGAAAACATACCGCTACGTCATGGCCCTGCAACGCTACAACGACATCCGGTACGAGCGGCTCTTCCTTTCGGAAATCTGCAATCTTTACGTCTGCAATCTCGGCGAGGGCATCCCGCGTTTCACCCGCATGCTCCGCTACCCCATCACGACGCAGCAGCGCCACGATTTCTACACCGAGGCGCTCCGTTTCCAGCTGATGACCCCTTAACTGTACTTCCGCGGATAGCGGAGCAGGATGGAGAGTAGGACAGTCTGTCCTTGAAAAACATGGCAAAATATGAAGGATATTGCCAATTTTAGCTATCTTTGCAAAAAAAGGCGATGGATTACAGAACCGTTCTCTCTCCCAAAGCGGCTACCGTGCATGAGACCATGCTTGCCGAATGCCCCGGTATCGACTGCTGCCTGTATGAAAAAGGCCGGAATCTCACGATCGAGGTTCCGAAGAATGACTGTGATACGGTCGTCGCCACCCTGAAAAAGCACTTCGAAGACGTCGTGCTCGCCAGAAAGGCCTATCCGATGATTGAAGACCTTCACGGCTTCATCCTGGTCAAGCCGATGATTACGGAATCCCCGCTTTCAACCCAGGACGGGATCCCGGTACCCTCCCTGGAAAAGGAACTCACAGACATGTTCTCCGACAAGGATTACGCTTTTATGCCCCGGAAGGAAAAAGAGCGCCGCTTTCAACAGGCATTTGAAATCTATCCGGTCAATTTATCCAGACTGCTCCGATATGCCGGCCGGAAAGGAAAGAAGGAGGAAATGCTGGAACAGGTGAAATCGCTGGATTACAATCGTATCCGCCTCATTCAAGCCCTACGGGGTCCGTTGTCGGAAAGTTCTGCCTTGAAAGCCTGGCTGTTCGGTTCATATGCCCGAGGGGAAGAACGACCCGACAGTGATATCGATCTGCTTGTGCAGTTCGATCCAGCCACACCCATCGGATTGATGGCCTTCGCCGACCTGGCCCGCAAACTGGAAAAGGCATCCGGCAAGTCTGTCGACCTTGTTGCGGCAGGCAGCGTCAAACCTTTCGCGGACGAGAGTATCAATCGGGACAAAACCCTGATCTATGAGAGAAGCAGCCAGAGATAAAGGACGGTTGGAAGACATGCTCTCCGCCGTCCAGAACATCCGGGAATTCACGTACGGAATTGATTTCGAGACGTTCCGGAAAGACAAACTTCGCTTCTATGCCATCTTGAAAAATGTCGAGATCATCGGCGAGGCAGCCTATATGCTGACGAGAGCGTTTCGTGACAGTACCCCTGAAATACCATGGGACAACATGATCAGAATGCGTCATGTCCTTGTCCATGGCTACGCCTCCGTCCTCCCTGAAATCCTCTGGGAAACAGCGACAAAAGATATCGAAACGATCTATCCGAAACTGCTTGCGGCCTATGAACGACCCCTTAACTGTACTTCCGCGGATAGCGGAGCAGGATGGAAAGGAGGGTGAAGAGGCCGAGGGCGAAGGGATAATAGAGGTAACCCGTGATCGAGGCGGCGGAGACGCCGGCGAGGCCGGAGGCCATGAGCATCTGGGCGCCGTAGGGAATGATCCCCTGGACGAGGCAGGAAGTCGTGTCCAGGATGCTGGCGGTCTTGCGGGGATCCAGGCCGAAGCGCCCGGTGATGTCCCGGGCCAGCGGGCCGGCGGTGATGATGGCGATGGTATTGTTGGCCGTGCAGAGGTTGACCAGGCCGACGAGAAGGCCGACGGTCATCTCCGCGCCGCGCCTCCCGGCGATCCGCCGGCCCAGGCCGCGGATGATGAAATCCATGCCCCCGTTGTAACGGATGAGGGCCAGCAGGCCGCCCGCGAGGAGCGATACCATGATCAGTTCACCCATGCCCGCGATGCCGTTCCCGATCGAAGCCATCCATCCTACCCAGCCGTAACTGCCTGTCGCCCAGCCGAGAACCCCGTTCAGGGCGATCCCGATGGTCAGGACGGTGACCACATTCATGCCCGCGAGGGCCAGCCCGATGACCAGCAGATAGGGGAACAGTTTCACCCACTCCACCGGCGCGGCCTCCGGAACCGCTTCCAGATGAAGGCCCAGGACGACATAGACCACCGTCACCAGCAGGGCGGCCGGTGCGGCGACCCACAGGTTGACCCGGAACTTGTCCCGCATCGAACAGCCCTGGCTCTTGGTCGCCGCCACGGTCGTATCGGAGATGAAGGAGAGGTTGTCGCCGAAAAAGGCCCCTCCGACCACGATGGCCGTCAGGAACGGAATGCTGATGCCGGTCTCCGAAGCCACGCCCGTTGCAATGGGGACCAGGGCGACGATGGTCCCCACGCTGGTTCCGATGGCCATGGAAATGAAGCAGGAGGCAAGGAACAGACCCGCATAGATCAGTTTCCCGGGCAGGATCCGGAGGGTGGCGTTCACCGTCGCGTCGATGGCCCCGATCTCCTTCGCCGTCGCGGCAAAGGCCCCCGCCAGCACGAAGATCCAGATCATCAGCAGCACGTTGCGGTCCCCCGCCCCGGACGAGAAGATGGAAATCTTCTGGTCCGTGGGGATCCCGCGGGTGGACAGCATCCCCCAGGCCGACGCCAGGATGAACGCCGCCGCCACCGGAACCTTGTAGAAATCCCGCGCGACGAGCGCCGTCACCACATACGTCACCAGGAAGACCGCCAGCGGACTGAGCGCAAGCCAGCCGTTCATCTTCCGCTCCGAGCGCACCTGCGGCGCATCGCTCTTTTCCGTGTGGATCGCCATGGACTTGACGGCCTATTCCCCGTACAGGGTCCGGATTTCCGTCGCGGAAAGGGCGCGGTTGTAGATGCGGATGTCGTCCAGTTTCCCCTCAAAGGGATAGCGCTCCATGGAGGAGGGAATCCCCTTGTAATAAGACAGGCCGATGACCAGTTCGCTCCTGCCGGCACAGACAAAGTTGCGTCCCAGGTTTCCTTCCTGGGTCTTTTTCCCGTCCAGGTAGAACTGCACCTTGCTTCCGGATACCGTCCCGGTCAACATGTGCCATTTCCCGGCTGCGGGGACATCCGTATCGTTTCCGTACAGGTGGATCCCGTTCAGTTCCCCGGAGGTGACACAGGCGACCAGGTAATTGATGCCCATCAGGTAAGTCCCGACGCCGTAATCCCCCTTGTGGATGATGGCGCCGTAATTATAGCTCCCCGAACTGGTGAACACCCAGGCATTGAGGGTAAAGTTGTCCATGACCAGTTCGTCGCTGTGGGCAACGACGATTCCCGCATTTTCATCGCGCGGAAAATAGCAGGCCGATTGCGCAGCACCCTTCCGGCCGGCCGTCAAAGTAACGTTTCCATTGATATAGCCGTCGTGGCCGTGGCCGCTGGCATCCTTGGTGTCCCCGTCGAAGGGGTACCAGGCGACGAGACCGTCCGTTGGCATCGCTACCGTTTCCCCACCCGGATTCTCAGCCGGGTCAGCCAGGAAGAGCCGGGTCAGCATTTCCCCGTTCTCCGTTTTATCGCAGGCCGCCAGTACGGTCAGGCCAGCAGACAAGAGCAATAACAACTTTTTCATGCCGTCAATGGTTTATATAGGAATCCGCATTGAGCCGGTGTACGCTGCCCGGCTTCAGGTTAAGGGGTTTGATATCGTACCCATCCGGCATGATGAAACCCTTTGTAAAGAAGATTTCGATGATCTCATCCCCTTCATCTGCCGGCCAGCTGATGGTCGCCCATCCGTTTCCGTCCGTCTCGAAATCGGCATGGTACAACGTACCAAAGAAGGCAGAGGAACCCCAATAGGCCGTAATCTTACTGTCATAAAGCGTATCTCCCGCCTGTGCGCCGTCCTTGAAATAGATCTGGACCCGGCACGTGTGCATCTTTTTCCCTTCGGGAAGGGGATCCGAACGGGAGGAAGACGATGAAGAGGAAGACGATGATGTCCGGGACGATGATTTGGATGAGGAAGATGAGGACGACTGGGCAGCGCGCTGCGCAGCCCGCTTCTGGATCTCCGCCCATTCCTTGTCCCAGGTCGCCTGGCGGTACTCCGTATTGCGGGCGAAGTCGATCAGGGTGCCGCCGGGGAGGCCGTTCTTGACAAAAGCCTGCCATTCCCCCTGGCGCTTGAGCTGTTCCGCGGAAGGTTTTTCCTCGGAGTAGGCCGCCCGGACCTTCACGCCTTCCAGGACCAGTTCGGAGGAAATCTTCACGAGATCGCCCAGATTGCCGCCCCCGGCCGCGATCCCGTTCTGTCCCAGACGGCGCAGGGCGTCTTCGTCGAAAGTGACCGCCGCCGCATAGATGCAGCTGGTACCGGCCTTGAGGACGGGGATCTGATAATTGTGGAGGTTCAGGCTGGCTCTCATCGGCTGGGCCTTGATCCCGCCCATGCCGGCCAGTTTCCCGGCCAGGTTCAGCAGGGCGCCCAGTCCGGTGTTCTCCATCTGGACCTTCTGCGTGAGCGTCCCGGAGAAGGAGAGGCTGACGGGCAGGTCGAACTTGCTGTTGTTCTTCACCTCGCCGTAGACCAGGTAGGTGACACCCTTCTGGGTGACGAGACCGGCGGAGTATCCGGCATTCCTCCAGCGCTGGAACTCATCGCTGACGGAACTGGTCGTATGGGTGGAAACGATCTGGACCTCCTTTTCGGCGACCTGCTTCAGTTTCCCGCTGCAGAAGGCCTGCAAGGACTGGGTATTCAAGCCGACCGACTTGGCGTAGGGGGTCCCGACGAGCGTACCCAACTGGGAGATGATCTCGCTCCCCTTCCGGCTATTCCTCTCGGCGATGCCCCAGGCCTTTTCCAGCATCGCCTCCCGCTTGCCGTCAAAGCCCAGCCAGGCGAACTGTTCATTGAAACGGTTCAGCTGCTCCATGTTCCGGCAATCCGCGAGGGTGAACATCCCATCGTAATAATTGCGCTTCTGGTTGGAGGATACGCCGCTGAAATCAGCGGATTCCAACACGATATCCCGCCCGTAAGCACGGGACATCCCGGTCAGGGCGTCTTTGCTGTTCGCGGTCGAAAATGCCTTGACGACCGCCTGCCGCATCCTTCCGGACGAGGGGAAGCGCTCCCGGAAACTGGTGGCGTCCCGGGCGCTGGCAATCCGGTCGAAATACAGTTTTTCGCGGTCCAGCGTGTTCGTCGGGTAAAGCTTGAACGCCTCGTCGAGTTCCTTGAAACTGCGGCTCGTTTCAATGTAGCGAAGGGCCAGTTTCCCCAGGCTCGGACTGCCCGGGAACATCGACTCGACGACCGGGAAACTCTCCCGGGGCAGGACGGCGAGGGCCTGGTCGATGACGCCCTCGGCATAACGGCTGTGCGGGAAGGCCTTGGCGAAATCACGCACATCCTGGAGGTTCTTGACCGTATAGGAATCCTCCGCGGCAGGGTCGATCAGGACGAGATTGTTCCCATTCTCGTCCAGCAGGATATAGTGACCCGCCCTGCGGGCCCATGTCTTCATGTCCCCGCCCGTGCGTGTACCGTAACCGGCGATCATCGCCGACAAGGCGGACAGGCCCGTACCGACAAGCGCACCCATCACGGCGCCCCTTGCGGGCACAGGGACACGGCCTTCCATGAGATCATAATCCTGGACGAGGCCGGAATAGTAGCCGCCGACCGCGCCCGCCACGGGAAGGGCCACGCCCACCGTGATGCCGATGGCATTCGGCGATTTCTTGAAACGCGCGTTGCTGACGCGGACGCGCTGGTTGTAATCCGGTTCTGAAACGGAGCTGGCGATGGGCCTCAGGGTCGCGCAGGAGGCGGACAGCAGCGCAACGGCTGCCAGAAGAAAAAGGTGAAGGGATTTTTTCATGGCCGTGTGCTCTTAAAAACTGTATCCGACACCCACATGCATGCTGCGGAACAGGGTCTCGCTGGAAACGGGAAGCGTCTGCTTGTAGGAGGCGAAAAGGAAGAAGTTGGAGTCATCTCCCCGCAGGAAGACGACCTTCAATCCTCCTTCGAGGATAAACCCGCCCGTTCCGACCGACATCGTATAGCGTTCCTCCTCCGGGACGTTCATATTGGCATTCCCCAGCCGGGATGTCTGGTATCCGGCGCCGATATAGGGGAAAAGGAAACGGGAGACAGCCCCGAGATAGGGAAGGACGTAATAGCGGAGGGAAGCCTCGAGGCCGGCATGGCTGGTCACCCCGGCATCCATCCCGGCATCGTAATGGGTGGTGTACCGCGTGTAAAAACCCGTAAATGCCAATTCAAGCGGGCCGTAGAAACGGAGGGCATAACCCGCATCCACGCCGAACGACGGGACCAGTTCCTTCCGCAGCGTCGATCCGAAATAGTTGGCGTTGGGAAACGATTCCTTGCGCCAGGACAGGGTCAGGCTGCTGTGGGGAAGGTCGCTGACGGCTTCGAAGGTGCCATGACTCTCCGAGTCCGCCAGTCTCAGTTTCGTCGTCCCGCCCCTTGCGAGGCAGAACGGGCCGGACAGCGAGAGGAGCATGAAGGCCAAAAACAGTTTTTTCATGACAGAATTTATTGGAAATCAAATACTTGCGGTGAACGATCTATTTCTCCAGCCAGTCCAGGAACGCGACGACGCGGGCGCGGGAGACGGTCAGGTCGGTAAAGGATTCGACGCCCCGGACCGGTGAGATCCGGAGGCGGCCGCCGAGCAGTTTGGAGACGCTGTCGATGGTGTCGGCGGCGATGATGCAGCTGCGGGAGATGCGGAAGAACCGGGCCGGGTCGAGCTGGCCCTCGACGGCGTCGAGGGAATCGTCCAGGACGTAACTGACGTTCGACCGGGTCACGATGAAGGTGTTCTTCGCCTCCGAATAGAAATAGGCGATGTCACGCGCGGCGACCGGAACGATGCGGTCATTGAGCCGGATGATTAATTTCTCCCGACGCGGGCAGCCGGCCGTATCCGGGCGGGGCAACTCGCCGGAAGGCCCCTTCAGGGCCTGGAAGGCCTCCAGTACCTTGGAGAAATCGACCGTTTCCCGTTCCATGCGGAGTTTCTCCTCCACCCGGGAAACGGCCCGGCGCAATTCCGTGACGGAAAAGGGCTTGAGGAGATAATCGACGGAGTTGACCTCGAAAGCCCGAACGGCATAGCTGTCATAGGCCGTGGTCATGACCACGAGCGGCTTCACCTCGGTCTCCGCGAAGATGTCGAAGCAATTGCCGTCGGACAGTTCCACATCCATGAAGATGACATCGGCCTCATGCTCCCGGAGCCACTGGACGGAGTCCCGCACGGAGCCGGCCGTGCCGACCGTTTCCATTTCCGGGAAGTTTTCCTCCAGGAGGCGGATGAGGTTCCTGCAGGCTCGCGGTTCGTCTTCGATGATGAATGTGCGGATCATGGCGTATCAATGTTATGCGGTGGGTTCAGAGGAGGGGCAGGCGGACCCGGTAGGTCTCCGGCGTCGCCGAGATATCCACCTCGGCCCCGGCGTCATGGTACTGTTGACGGATATACTTGAGTCCCAGCCCGGTGGATGAGGCGGGCGATTTCTTGGGAATCCGCCTGTTCTCGACGGTGATGAAACCGTCCCCCGTCGTAATGCGGACGACGAGGGGGTTCTCCGCCGAGATGGCGTTGTGCTTGGTCGCATTTTCCAGCAGGAGCTGGAGCGCGCACGGGACGATGAAGCGGCTCCGGTCCCCTTCGGCCACCTCCGTCTCGACTTCGAAGCCCTCCGGGAAGCGGACCTTCAGGAGGGAATAGTACATGTCCGCGAAAACCAGTTCCTCGCTGACGCGGACGAGCCGCTCCCCCTCATGCTGGAGCATGTAGCGGTACATCCCGGCCAGCTGGTGGATGTAGCGGCTGGCGTCCTCCCGTTCGCCGTCTAGGACGAGGGAGTCGAGGATGTTCAGCGAATTGAAGAGGAAATGGGGATTGACCTGCTGCATGAAGGCCATGTAGCGGAATTCCGCGTCGTGGGTCTTTTCCCGGGCAATGGCCAGTTCATCACGCATCACGAGGGCATAAGTGACGAGATATATGATGGCGAAGAGCGTCGCTTCGGCGATGACCGCTACGAGAAAAATCTGAAGGAACGACTTGAAGGAGAAAGACTTGTCAATCCCGAACGGAATCCCGTACCCGGTCAGGACCGCTGCGACGGCCGCCATGGCCACCACGAACCCGATCACCTCCGCGGAACGGCGGTAGCGGCTCCGCGGCCGCTTCCGGATCGCCTGCATGAAAAGTACCGTCGCACAGACCATCAGGACGATCGAGAGGGAATTCGAAAGCAGTTTTCCGAGGACCTCCGAAAGGCCGGTCCCCGCATAGAGCGGCGTGGAGAGTGCGGCGTCGATGACCACGCGGAAAAGGAAGACGGCCACGACCGCGGCGGCGATCCAGCCGAGGCTGTCGTGCCAGCGCGGCTTCCGCTCCTCCGCCGGCCCGGCGGAAGGATGGGACCTCCGGGCGGACAGGTAGAGCGACCAGCCGAGGATCTCCGTCGTGGCGAAGGTGGAGAGGATCCGGACGGCCGTGTCCCCCTCCACAAAGAGGCCGAAAAACCGCGCGCCGAGCGTACCCAGGACGTAACCGAGGATGTTGACGAGGATGATGGCGATGGCGGTCAGTTCGACCGTCAGGTTGCGCCGGACGCAGAGGATGACCGTAAGGGCCATGGTCAGCAGGGTCAGGATCAGGGAGTCCTGGAAACCGCCCAGGGAACACAGGAACGTCACCACGGCATGAAGCGCCGCGAATCCGTGGATCAGATATGGGATGCCTATCCTCCTCATACCCTGCTAAGTTACGCTTTTCCCGGCATTTCTGCAAATCTGGCGGAAGGCGATGGATTTGTCCGGGATATTTCCTATTTTTGCGCCCGGTATGAAACTCGCGTCCTATTTCCGCATCAGTGCGCCCGCGGCGGAGAAGGTGCCGGCCGCCGAAGCGGACGGAGCCTACCGCCGCTGCCGCTCCCGCACCTTCTGGGGCGTCACGGCGGCCTACAGCCTCTATTATGTCTGCCGCACGGTCCTGAGCGTCGTCAAGCAGCCCCTCATCGACGAAGGCATCCTCAGCGCCGCCCAGCTCGGCATGATCAGTTCCGCGTTCATGTTCGTCTATGCCGTCGGCAAGTTC
>JAEEGL011429773.1_pt1 | contig 11087 bp, 10 predicted proteins | sample 9134231 | NCBI WGS metagenome assembly JAEEGL01 (sample SAMN16246548, study PRJNA631951) | gut metagenome | biome: gut microbiome; feature: rumen; material: fiber-attached | host: Bos | place: Iran: Karaj | collected 2018-10
CTGATCTCCGGACGGTACAGATCCAGATGCGCGGATGCCGGACGGTTACTAACAATAAAAAGGATGATATTGTTATGAAGGAACGGATACTGAACAACTTTCTTTCACTGACCCGTATACCCCGAAAATCCCATCACGAGGAGAAAGTGAGCCGGTTTCTATATGACTGGGCCCTTGAAAAGGGACTTACAGCTTGCCGGGACCGGGTAGGCAACGTTATCATAGATAAGCCGGGTGATCCCGGATACGAAAATGCCCCGAGGACTATACTTCAGGCACACATGGATATGGTGTGTGTGGGTGAGCCCGGACGGGAATACGATCCCATAAATGATCCGATAACCGTCATCAATGACGGAAAAACACTCACTGCCGACGGTACATCTCTGGGAGGCGATGACGGGGCAGGTGTGGCTATTGCCATGACTATTCTGGAAGATCACGGCACGGGTTACGGACCTCTCCGTGCAATTTTCACTGTAGATGAGGAAGACGGGATGCTGGGTGCCGACTCTCTGGACAAAGAGTATCTGGATGCCGAATACCTGATTAATCTTGATTGGGAGGAGTTCGGCTCCCTCTGCTGTTCCAGTGCGGGCAGCGATATGTATACTCTGTCCCGGCCGGCACGATGGGGAACAGCCGAAGGCAGAGCCTTCGTACTGGATATCCGAGGACTAGAGGGAGGTCATTCCGGTGCACAGATCCACCTGCATCGGGCAAATGCGATCCGAATGGCTGCACGGATACTCAGAACAGGGGAGAACGCATGCGGAACCCTGATGCTGGCCACTTTCAAAGGCGGAAGCGCTCACAACGCGATACCCTCTTCTGCTGCAGCAACAGTAGTGCTGGATAATAAAAAAGCATCCCTTTTCCTGGAGGCTGTCCGGACGGCCATAGACGAGGAAAAGGAGAGGTGTGCCCTTACTGATCCCAATGCCAGCATTACCATAAGCGAGACAGATCTTCCCGACAAAGCCCTGCCGGCAGATCAAAGCAGTGATGCATTGTCTATCCTTACGGAGATCCATGACGGTGTGAATACCATGTCTTCCGCTATTCCCGGTCTGGTTGAGAGTTCTGCCAATACAGGACTTGCAGAACTGGGTACCGATACTTTCAGCTTAACAGTTCATCAGCGGTCTTCCGAGCCCGCCATTACAGCCGAAATGAAAAAAGATTTTACGGCTCTGTCAGAAAAATACGGGTACATGATGGAGACGCTCGCATCCGCACCTGCCTGGCCCGTGAAGGCTGACAGTGAATTGATGAAGATATGCTGCAGAAAATACCATGCTCTTACCGGGAAGGAAATCAGTGTGGAGCCTGTGCATGCCGGGCTGGAATGCGGCAGCTTTTCCGCCAAAAACCCGGGGCTGGATATCATTTCCATTGGTCCTACCATACTGGACATCCACTCTCCAAGAGAGACCCTGATGCTGGATTCCGTATACAGCTGTGATATCCTTGTGAGAGAGATCCTCAAGGAGATTGCAGTAAAATAGTTTTCTGATGTTAAGTAATACTGCATTCTGCATCAGGGAGTATCGGAAAGAGTGCGTCAGTTCTCATATTTAGTACCTGCTCTGATAATGGATGTATAAAGGAAAAACGGATTAAGTCTTAACCGAAGGAAAAAACATCATTACGATACACAGCCCGGTTATTATATGAAAAGGTGACCGGGCATTATTCTTCCGTATGATCTGTATGAGCAGCAGCGGTTTACGATTGTCAGTTATATAAAAATGAAAGATTCATTTACAAAACCATCAAGTGTCTGTAAAATAACGAAAAACCGGACAGCATCAGTCCGGAGAGACCGGGAGACAGGATTATGAAGGCATTTTTAAAAAGAAAAGATATTGTAATATCTGGAAAAAGGTATTTTGTGGATGCTATGGGAGCTATGGCTCAGGGCTTATTCTGTTCCCTCCTGATAGGAACGATCATAAGTACGTTCGGTGAGCAGCTCAGGATATCATGGCTTACCGCACCGGTTGCAACAGTCGGAGGTATCGCATACACGGTTGGTGCACTGGCTTCTGCAATGAGCGGGCCGGCGATGGCATGCGCGATCGGATACGCTCTTCATTGTCCTCCTATGGTACTGTTCTCCCTGATCCCTGTCGGATTTGCGGCGAATGCCCTGGGCGGTGCAGGAGGACCGCTTGCAGTGTTTTTTGTTGCGATCTTTGCCTCAGAATCCGGAAAGGCCGTATCCAAGGAGACGAAGGTAGATATTCTGGTAACTCCCATTGTCACGATTGGTGTCGGTGTTGCATTTTCTGCTCTTCTTGCGCCTTTTCTCGGAAGACTGGCGATGAAGGTCGGAGACCTGATCATGCATGCGACGGAATTGCAGCCGTTTCTTATGGGAATAGCGGTTTCCGTCTTGGTAGGTATTGCACTGACGCTTCCGATCAGCTCCGTAGCGATATGTGCTGCCTTTGGACTGACCGGGCTTGCAGGCGGTGCTGCGGTTGCAGGTTGCTGTGCACAGATGGTAGGTTTTGCGGTGGCGTCGTTCCATGAGAATAAATGGGGGGGGCTTGTTTCCCAGGGGATCGGGACCTCCATGCTTCAGATGGGCAATATAGTAAAAAACCCTAGGATATGGATCGCTCCGACACTTACATCCGCAATAACAGGTCCGCTGGCTACCTGCTTGTTTAAACTAAAGATGAACGGCGCACCGGTTTCTTCCGGTATGGGTACCTGCGGTTTTGTCGGACCGATCGGAGTATATACTGGCTGGGTCAAAGATGTGGCATCAGGTGCAAAGGAAGCGATTACGATAGGGGACTGGGCATCGCTGCTTCTGGTCGCCATAGTCTTACCTGCCGTTCTGACATTTATCTTTGACATGGCAGCCCGCAGACTGAGCTGGGTCAGAGAAGGCGACATGAAGCTTTCATAGAACGATCAGCCATATATGATCGGTTTGTAGAGATCTACTCGGAGTTACTGTACTCAGGAATAAGCATGCAACGGATCCGTTCAGCTCTACGGTTCAACAAACCACAGGACTGTCAGTCCGGTCATCGTTTTATACGAAGCCGGGAGGACAGTCTTTATTTATGTATCGGTTTATGCCTAATACAGGGCATACTATTATAAGGGTTTTTATGATATAATAAAAACAGATTCTGATATTATCCCTGCTGCTGCAGTCTTGGGATAATGCTTGTTTCCAAGGATGTAAAAAGGAGAATAATCGTGAAAACCATCATTATCAATACGAGTCCCCACAAGAACTGGAACACTGAACGGCTTTTGAAAGAGGCGCAGAAGGGCGCTGAATCAGCCGGAGGTGAGACGGAGTATGTTGATCTTTACGATCTCAGTTTCACTGGATGCCGAAGCTGTCTTGCATGCAAGCGGAAAGATGCACAACGCAATAGATGCTACTGGGAAGATGATCTGTCCCCGCTGATCGGGAATATATTAGAAGCTGATAATCTTATCATAGGTTCACCGATCTATTTCGGGGAACCCACTGCCGGATATCGTGCACTGATAGAGCGGCTGCTTTTCTGCGTATTATCCTACGACGGAGGAGAAATGTATTACAAAAGCAGGCTCGACGTCGGCATAATCTATACCATGAACGCACCGGAACAATATTATAAAACCAGTATGCGTCCTTCACTGCAGGGTACGGAAAAGGCTATCGGCAGGCTACTGAATGGCAGGGTTCTGACTTATGCATCATGCAATACAATACAGGTAAATGACTACAGTAAATACAGTATGGGGGCATTCAGTGGGAAAGCAAAGAAAGATCATTACGAGACCCAGTTCCCTGCAGATCTTCAGGAAGCCTTTAAACTTGGAGCAGAATTAAACACACGGACCGAATGACTTTTAAAGACATACAATAACGGAAACAAAGGAGAAACAACATGGCTCAAGTGCTTTTAATCAACGGAAGTCCCCATGCTGACGGCTGTACGGCAGCTGCTCTTGAAGAGATGATAAAGATATTTGAACAGGAAGGAATTAAAACGGAACTGATCCACATCGGGAATATGGATATCCGCGGATGTGTCGCCTGCGGAAGCTGCAAAAAGAATAGAAGATGTGTCTTTAATGACATCGTCAACGAGGTTTCCCGAAAATTCGAGGAGGCGGACGGTCTCGTCATAGGCAGTCCGGTATATTTTGCCTCACCCAACGGAACGGTACTCGCTTTCCTTGACCGGCTGTTCTTCAGTACGCCGTTCACAAAGCATTTCAAGGTCGGTGCGGCGGTGGTATCCTGCCGCAGAGGCGGCAACACTGTTTCATTTGATGCATTGAACAAGTATTTTACGATCAGCAGTATGCCTGTAGCTTCATCCACATACTGGAATCAGGTACATGGATCTTCGGCAGAGGACGTGATGAAGGATAGTGAAGGACTTCAGACGATGAGGAATCTCGCCCGGAATATAGCGTTTATGATCAGGGCGATTTCGGAGGCAAAAGATAAATACGGCCTGCCTGAACTTGAACGCGGAGCTTTCACATGTTTTGCGGACGGCAAATAGATACTTCCAGAACAAATAAAAGGAGATTACAGTATGCGATATATCTGCAAAATCTGCGGCTACATATATGATGATTCGAAAGAAAAGGTTCCGTTCGACTCACTCCCTGACACATGGAAATGTCCTTTATGCGGAGCGGCAAAACAGGATTTTGAACCGGAAGAAGAAAGAGAACCGGTTAAGATCGATCCTGCCGGAATGGAAAAGTATGCTGATCTGAAAAAGTTTTCAGCAGGGCAGTTATCGGCGCTTTGCTCCAATCTTGCCCGCGGCTGCGAAAAACAATACAAATCAGAGGAAGCCACTCTCTTCCGGAAACTTGCCGATTACTTTGCGGGTATTACGCCGCCGGTTAATGACGCAAGTGTGGAAAGCGTGGCAGCTCTGCTGCAGAATGATATCGACCGTTATGCCGGTGTAAGGGCGGTTGCGGATGAGGCTTCTGACAGAGGTGCTGCACGTATATGTGTATGGGGTGAAAAGGTGACACGAATGCTGGCATCCCTTGTAAACAGGTATCTTAAGGAAGGAGAGAGTATGCTCGCAGATACGGAAGTCTGGATATGTACGGTCTGCGGTTTTGTTTACGTAGGAAATGAGCCTCCTGAAATGTGCCCAATCTGCAAGGTGCCGGAATGGAAGTTTGAAAAAATCGGGAGGAGGGACTCAGAATGAAACGCGTAGCAGTCAGGAATCTGCGCCTTTGTACAAAAGACTGTCTGTGCCTATACGTCTGTCCAGTAGGTGCGACAGATACCGAGGACAGCGTGATAGACGTGAAAAAGTGTACGGGATGCGGTGTATGTGCATCAGCATGCCCCAGCGGAGCGATCAGTATGGTCCCTGCGGAGTATCCGCCGCAGCAGTTAAAAACGGATAAAGTGCGCTCCGTATTGAATGAGATGGCTCAGAGCAAAGCGGATGGAGAAAAATCAGCTTTGCAGATTGCGGGGGAGACGGGTCTTGATGGTCTGTCACGCCTGATGACAGCGGTTGCCAGATCGGAGCGGCTTTTGGCCGAGGATATCATAAGGGAAGCAGGTTTCATGCTTCCCCAGAGCGGAAATACGCATGAACTTCTTAAAGAATTGATCAACGATCCTCCGACCCCTGAATTCCCGGTTGATGCAGCAAAAAAAATCATGGAAATGATTCCCGATAATGATAACAATAACAATGAACGATTGAAAGGAGAAAAGAAAATGGCAAAATGGATATGTACAATATGCGGATATGTTCACGAGGGAGATCAGCCGCCTGAAAAATGCCCGGTGTGCAAGCAGCCTGCGGAAAAATTCAGGAAGGAAGAAGAGGAAAAAAAGAATCCTTATTCCGGGACAAAGACTGAAAAGAACCTCTGGGAGGCATTTGCCGGAGAATCTCAGGCAAGGAACAAGTATACCTACTTTGCTTCGGTTGCTAGAAAAGCCGGTTATGAGCAGATCGCCGCACTGTTCCTGCAGACAGCGGAGAATGAAAAGGAACATGCAAAGCTTTGGTTCAAAGCACTCGGAGAGCTTGGAGATACGCCCGAAAACCTTCTTCACGCGGCTGAAGGAGAGAATGCGGAGTGGACCGACATGTATGTCAGGATGGCCAAGGAAGCTGAAGAGGAGGGCTTTACAGAACTGGCAGCCCAGTTCAGGGGAGTTGCAGAGATCGAAAAAATGCATGAAGAGCGTTACAGGGCTCTGCTTAAAAACGTAGAAGCCATGGAAGTCTTCAAAAAGAGCGGCATTACAGTATGGGAGTGCAGGAACTGCGGTCATGTGGTGGTAGGAGTCAACGCTCCTGAAGTATGCCCTATATGCAAGCATGCCAAGGCATATTTTGAAGTTAGAAAAGAAAACTATTAACACAAAAGGCAGGTATAATATAAGTATTATCTATAGATCTGCAGATTACCGCCTTCAGTTGGAACGCTCATAAGACAAAGGAATGATATGAAAAAAGGAGTATAAAAACATGGCAATCTCAGAAGCACTGCATAAAAGAAGAAGCATATACCAGCTGGGGAAAAATCTGCCTCTCTCAGCTGAAGAAGTTAAGATACTGATCGAAGAGATCACAGCACTTATTCCCGACGCATTCAATATGAAGAGCGCAAGGATCATCGTGGCGACTGAAGAAAACCAGAACATCTTATGGGACAGGATCAATGACGTATTCGAAGGAAAGATATCCCGTGAAAAGATAGACGGATTCAAAGCAGCGGCAGGAACGATTCTGTATTTCTACGATGAGTCTGTAATAAAAGGACTGCAGGATAGATTTCCGATGTATGCGCCGAATTTCCCTGTCTGGGCAAATCAGGCGAATGGAATGCTGCAGATCAATATCTGGACAGCCCTTAGAGAGGCCGGGATAGGTGCCAACCTTCAGCATTATAACCCGGTGATAGATAATGTGGTTAAAGAAATGTTTGATGTTCCGGATGACTGGAAACTGATCGCCCAGATGCCGTTCGGAGAGATATTATCCGAGCCGGAGCCAAAGGAGACGGAAGACATTTCCGCCCGCGTCAGGTTCTTTTAGAGCGTATATGCCGGCAGAATGCAGGTATCATGGTTATAAATACAGCGGATAATGATAACAGCAGTTTTTCGCTGAACAAACAGAAAAGCCGTCCTTTGGGACGGCTTTTCTGTTTTTAAAAGGCGTCAGAAACATCTGATGTTCCAATCATTGATAATAATGTTCTGCATGATAGGCGAAAAGACTTTTCAGCATGGAAGTGATATTGCTCGATGATACCGTGGCACCGCTCACCGCATCAGCATCGATCCGGTCAAGCTGGGTCCCGTAACCATTCCACGAATCAAACTCTGATTTTGTCGCTCCGACAAGAGGCTGGACAAGATGCTCATCGTAATACTCTTCGGTATACTCCGGGATATAGTAGTTCGGGTTGCTGTCGCCCCATAGTCCCTGATTGTTACCAAATGTAATGGATCTTATTGTAGCAAAATCGGAAGAGGGTCTGGTATTCAGAAGCTCGACATAGCAGACGGAATTATAATTTACAAGAGGATCCCTGCATGTACAGGACAGAAAAGAGACCTGGTATGAGGTAAAGGTCGAACAGCTCTGCTCAAATAGGATCACCGCCTTATATGTCTCTTCAGTACCGCCGGAAGCATAATGAGTATATTCAAAAGTCGTAAGGCCTTCTGCTTTGGCCGTATCCTCCCCGCTGCATGAACAGGTAACAAGAAGAATGAGTGTGGCCAGAGCTATGACGGCAATTTTTTTCAATCTTATGCCTCCATCCTGAAATATTCCGGGAATGATCTCGCTAGGGATCATTCCCGGGTTGTATGTATGGTCGGTTATCAGTCTGCCAGTTTATGCAAACGTGAAAAATCAAGATAAGCGTAATCCGCACGCCATGTGGCATAGACGTTATCGCCGCCTGCTTCTTCAGAGTAGACTATCAGTTCAAGGGAATTCTCACCTTTATAGCTCCAGTTTCCGCCTACGTTGTAGAGAAGCAAAGGATCCCAGCCGAGATACAGCAGAAGATTTTTCATCATATTTGAATATCCGCCGCCTCCGCACATCAGGAAGAGCGCCTTATCTTTAGGGAATAGTTCTTCAAGGATCATATCCGATTCCTTATATCTTGCCGATGCAGATACGACTGTTCCGTCATCAGCCCATATAACGTCATACAACCTGTCTCCGTCGTAGGCTCCAGACACGGGAAGTGACTGCAGGGTCGCCATGTACGGGAAAGGGACTACCTTAAAGCCTTTTATGGTCCTGCTTAGGTCGGCATCCCCGCCGATGGAAGAATAATCAGCCGGATCGAACAGCATCCGCACATCCCTGTATGCCACGTCGGATCTTCCAAGATAACGGTCTATCGTTGACATATTGATATTTTTGTCGACGGAAAACTGGGACGCGGGATCCGAGGCGGGTTCCGGAAGACTTCCCCCCCCCGGATGTAGCAGTTTGACAGCTGCGATGACTGCAATCAGAACGATCAGAAGTATTATTACGATCTGAAGGCCTTTATGTTTCATTGCCATCCTCCTTGGAACAGATCCGGCAGACTGCTGGGAGCAATTATTCGGCCACTATCTGAGTTACACCTTTACAGTAGCTTTTGGAAGCGGACTCACTGCAGGGGGCTACCCATATCGTTCCGCCTTCCCCGGTCTCTTTATCTTTTTCTATTGCTACGAGAGTATATTCGCTTGCTGCCTGATCGGCGGAAAGCTCACTTTCATAGCCATCATTTGCGACTGCTTTAACAGAGGCATAGCTGTCGATGCCTGCAGCCTTAAGAACATCCGAAAGGACATATCCTGTATATGTGGATTCGGAAAGCTCACCGTTCTTGTTTTCTGTTACAACAGTGATCTTGTAGATGTTCAGCCCCTCAAGAGCGGCATTTGTGATTTCGGTATCATTCACTTTGAATGAGAAATCAGAAAAAGTGACTTTATCGGTACGGTCAAGTTTTTCGGGAGCCTCTCCTGTCAGGGTGAGACCCGAACCTTCCCCGGCTGCACCGTTGCCACCGATGTCGGGTTTGCCTTCAGTCGTATTGAGAAGCAGAGATACGCAGCCTTTAAGGTAATCACCGGTAGTTACAGATGTGCACGGAGCAAACCAGGGAGAGCTCTTGAACTGGCTGCCGTCTCTTGTGATTGCAAGAAGCGTGGTATTCGCCATGAGCTCACTGCCTGTATAGGTCACTGTATAACCGTCATCCGCGGAAGCTTCGGCCCAGATATATTCCTCATTGAGACCTGCAGCTTTTGCAACGTCGCTCAGAGCAAATCCGACAAAATTCACGGTCGATTCCGTACCGGCACTGTTGGTGGAAGTTGCATTAACGGAATAGAGCGGATATGCCGCAAGAGCATTATTGTCAACTGAGATGCCGTTGACGGAGATCGTGAATTCAGGGACCGTTACGCCTTTGACTTCTTCGGCTGTGACATCGCTGATAATACTGGCTTCCTCACTGACAATACTGGCTTCCTCGCCGGCCGGTGTTTCTTTTTCAGCTTTTTTGCATGCCGCAAAAGCGAACATCAGGCAAAGAGCAAGAAGCAGTGACAGTATTTTTTTCTGTTTCATCATTATCCCTCCAGATATGAAATACTTAATATATTGGCAACAGGCAAAGCCTGATGACACCGTTCCTATAACTGATCAAGGGCAGGAGATATGCATACGTTCCGTCCGAACTCATCCATATATCTGAGTTTGAGCCCTTTACCGTATATAGAGTTCAGATTCTCCTCAGTGACAAGTTCGTCAACCGGTCCGGTACTGACAGTACCTTCCGGGGAAAACAGAGCGGCTCTTCCGCCCAGAAGCAGGGCATGGTTAGGATCGTGAGTCGTGACCGCAACGGCATAACCACTGTCGGATAGGGATCTGATTATCCTCAGTACCCTGAGCTGATTTCCTACATCGAGATGTGCAGTCGGCTCATCGAACAATATTGCTTTCGGTCTGGCAGCCACCGCCCGGGCGATAGTCACCTGCTGGCGTTCACCGCCAGACAGCTCGCTGTAATTACGGCCGGAAAGATGGGAAATGCCGAGTCTGTCGATGGCATATGCAGCATCGTCGCGTTCCTTCTGACCGGGATGGGACATAAGACCGACCCGTGAAGCACATCCCATTAGCACGAAGTCGAAAACAGTGTACCCGAAAGTCGGTATATGTGTCTGAGGAACATAGCTTACGAAAGAGGCTATGTCTTTAGGACGCATGGAGAATACATCCCTGCCGTAAAGTGCAACGGATCCGCCCTGAGGGTGCAAAAGTCCCAGCATGCATCCGAGGAGAGTACTTTTGCCGGCTCCGTTTTTGCCCATGATGGTGAGCAGTTCGCCTTCATCCAGAGACAGGCTCACACCGTTCAGGACAGGAGGAGAAGACTGACGATATGAAAATTTGAGATTGTCGATTCTATAGATCATTTCAAACTGTCCTTCTGCTGCCAGAGCAACCAATAGAAGAATACGGAGCCGACCGCGCCGGTCATGATGCTGACAGGCATTTCGGAAACTCCGATGATTCTTGTAAGAGTGTCGACCAAAAGCATGAAAAGTCCTCCCAGAAGACCGGAAACAGGGATAAGTTTTCTGTTTGCGGGACCGGTGATCATTCTCCCGAAGTGCGGTACGATCAGGCCGACCCAGCTGATCGTGCCGGCAACGCACACTGAGCCCGCAGTGAGCAGCGTGGAACAGAATATAACTATCCCGCGTATGAGCCGTACATTGGCTCCGAGGGTGCGCGCTTCATCTTCACCCATTGAAAGGACATCGATCCACCATGCCATCAGAATAAGCAGTATCATGGGTACGAGCAGGATGGGGATGATGATCATCAGTTCAACTACAGATACATATGAGAAATTACCCATTGTCCAGTAGGTAATGGACGCAAGCTGTGTTGCGGGATCAGCGGTATATTTGATAAAGCCGAGGATCGAGGACATTACCGAACCGATGATGATTCCTGCGAGGACCAGCACTATATTGGAGCGGTTGCGGATCAGAGCGGGAAGGCTGACAGTCA
>JAEEGL011583397.1_pt1 | contig 11087 bp, 12 predicted proteins | sample 9134231 | NCBI WGS metagenome assembly JAEEGL01 (sample SAMN16246548, study PRJNA631951) | gut metagenome | biome: gut microbiome; feature: rumen; material: fiber-attached | host: Bos | place: Iran: Karaj | collected 2018-10
CTCATTAACAAATAGTCAAAAAACAATATAATCTATCTAACAATTTAAAATTGTTATTAATAGTAGCAGTAAAATGGTGTGAAAGTAGTTTCACAACTGGTAACTACTCGTGCCATTTGATTATTAGTAGCTTAGGCTACTTTTTTCATGCTATAATATTGATAGGTGATTTAAGTGGACATATGTAAAATAAAGAACCCAGAAGAATTGCTAGATTACATGAGCAAAAACATAACATATGGATTTGTTGGAAAAAACGGAAAAAAATATACTAATATGTTTTCTGATGAATGGAATGATTGGTATGAACAATGCATGATTCAAAGTGGGGAAGAAGTACTTAGTTCAAAAGTTGGAACCTGTTGGGATCAGGTAGAATTAGAAAGACTATGGTTTGATAAAAACAAATACAATTATCATACGTTCTTTATGTGGTTTGAAGTGGGAAGAGAGTGTGACTATCCAACGCATACATTTTTAGTATATGAATATAACAATAAATTTTATTGGTTCGAAAATGCTTTTGAAGCTCAAAGAGGTATACACGAATTTAATACTTTAGATGAAACATTAGAATATGTTAAATTAAAGCAAATAGAATATACAAAAAAGAATTTTAAAGATGCTAGTGATAAAGATATGAGTTGTTTGACTGTTTATGAATATTCAAAGCCTATAGATCATTTAAATGTTAATGAATACCTAAATCACGTTATTAAAAATCCTTATAACAAAGATTTAAATAATAAGTTTTAAGCCATTATCAGTCACGTACTTTTAAGTAATTCAAAGTAGCTAAAGCTACTTTTTTTATGTTATAATACACGTGGAGTGATAATATGAATTATAAAAGAATGAGAGAATATACACATGAAGAATTTGTTAATCTTATCCTTGGCTTAAATGAAAATCAATTGATGGAATTAAGTGCTAAGAAAGGTGGATACCCAGTTCTATATAGAATGTCTTTAGATGAAAGAATATGCCATATACCATTTATACAACCAGGATCAGCTATAATAATACGAAATGAAAAAGGAGAAATACTTTTACAAGAAAGAACAGATAGAAATGAATGGGGGCTTCCAGGTGGATGTCAAGATTTAGGTGAAAACCTTAGAGATACTGCTGTAAGAGAGGCTTATGAAGAAACGGGAATTAAACTAGATCCTAACAAATTGATAATAATAGATACAGTTTCTGGAGCATCTAGAAGAAACACATATCCTAATGGGGATATAGTTTATAATAATACATCATTATATTTAGCTGATGTAAAATCAGAAGATTTAAAAAATTTAAAAGGTGACTCTGAAACTAAGAAGTTAAGATTTTTTAATTTTAGTAATTATCCTTCAAATGTTCCTTATAATTTGATGGATGTAGATTTAATAAATGCATATCTTAGTTATATTAAAAATAGATAATTTATTAATTATACCTTTGGGATTTTTAATGCAAAAAAATTTTTATATGATATAATAATTAAACGGGTGAGGTTATGGAAAAATATTTAGATAATTTAAATGGTGAGGTAAAGGAATACTTTAGCATATTGTCTCCTGATTTTCCTGAATGGTTGCTTGAATATATTGATACTCCAGCAATGAAAAGAATTGGAAAAATTAGTATGAGTTGCGGTACAGATTATTCTAAATGTTTTAATATAAGATATTGGTACTCTAATTTAGATCACAGTGTTGGCGTTGCATTAATTATTTGGAATTTTACTCACGATAAAAAACAAACCCTTGCTGGATTATTTCATGATATAGCAACTCCTGTATTTAACCATTGTATAGATTTTATGAATGGGGATACAGAATCACAAGAATCAACAGAAGAAAGAACAACAGATATTATAAAAAATTCAAAAGAAATAATGTCTCTATTAAATAGAGATGGAATAAAACTAGAAGAGGTAAATGATTATAAAATATATCCTATTGCGGATAATGAAACTCCAAAATTATCAGCTGATAGATTTGAATACACTTTTGCTAGCGGACTTACATTTTTTAGAGTATGGGAATTAGATAAAATAAGAAAGATATATAATAATATTACTATTGCTAAAAATGAAGATGGTGTTGATGAACTAGCATTTAAATCTAAGGATATTTGTGAAGAATATATTCACACAGCATCTGTGCTTTGGCCTGAATGGGTAAGCGATAGAGATAGAACCGTTATGCAATTTTTAGCTGATATGTGTAAATCAATGAATAATGCTGGATATTTGACTATAGATGATTTATACATATTATCAGAAAAAGAAATAATTAGTAAATTATTAAATTGTGAAGATAGTTATTTATCAGAAAGTTTCAAAAGATTTCAAAATGAGGATAAAGTGTATAAAAGCGATTGCTATATGGAAGGTAAATATTGCGTGAATATTAAAGCAAAAACACGATACGTTAATCCATTAGTTGTAACTGATAAAGGCCCACAAAGAATTAATATCATTTCTGAAAGTTCAAATAAAGAAATAAACACATATCTTAGTTTACCTAAAGGTGGTTATTATACATACTTTGACTTTGATTTTGTACCTTATGAAGCTGAAATATTGAAATTAAAAAAAAGAAAGTAAATGATATTACCATACAAAAGGTATTAATCTATATTTTACTTTCTTTTTATATGCTTTATATCCAGGCAATTCTTTTTCTAATACTTGTTCTTCATTTAAAATTCTTTTGACAATAATAAATGGATAAGCTAAAAATACAAAAAATGATATAAGTGATCCAAGTATTAATGGCATTGTTAAGAAAAGTATAATAGTAATGGTATACATAGGATGTCTTACAATTCCATATAGTCCAGTATCAACTACTTTTTGATTTTTTTGTACTTTTATAGTTCTTGATAAAAATGTGTTTTCTCTCAATACTTCAGCATATAAAATATATGATAATATAAATAAACAAGAAGATATTATTACTATAGTATTTGGAATTATAAACCATTTATATTTATAATTTAATCCTGCTAGAACAAAACCAATCATAAACATTAATCCACTTAATATAATTACTGTTTTTTGTTCGTTTTCTTTTTCTTTTACATCTAGTCTTTCTTTAAGCAAGGAAGGATTTTTAAAAATCAATATTATTCCTGCAATAAACATTGGAATAAATAATAATCCCATAAATAACCATGCATTCCAATATGTAAATGTATCAGCTGGAATAAACAAAAGAAGTCCAACCATTATTACTCCTAAAAAATATCTAGTAATTGCTTTAAAAAATAATTTCATATTATTCACCAAAACTATTATATCATTATTTTAAACATAATAATATGAAACAATTAGTTATTAATTATGATATAATAAATAAAGAATAGAGGTAGTTATGTGCGATATTTATTTAATAAGACATGGTTTTACTCCTGCTAATAATGCTAGTTATAATAGCCAAAAAGGTTTATATGAAATAGCTAACATTAAAGATATGCCATTAGAAATTAAATATGGAAGACAGCAAGCTTTAGAAGTGGGTAAATATCTTAGTACAATTAAAGGTAAATCATTAATATATGTTAGTCCATATAGAAGAACTATGGAAACTATGGAACTTGCATTATCTCAAACATCTTTAGATTATGATTTAAAAGTTTGTAATGATTTAAGAGAAATTGATTCTGGAGTACATTATGCAAAAACAATAGAAGAATTATTGGCAATGTATCCCGATGCTAAAGAAATACTTGATAGATTAAATATTGATCCAGATAATACTAGATACTTAAAAGGTGAAAGTCAAATAGATGTTAAAAATAGACTTAAAGATATCGCATTAGAAATTAAAAGTATTAGTGAATCTAATAAATATGATAATATTATTATATTTGCTCATGGCACTGTTAATAAATGGTTAGTATATTTATTAACTGGTAACACATTAGATCATACATTAAAGAATGGAGAAATTATTAGAATAAGTAATAATAATGTAGAATCAGTTTTTTTACCAATTGCTTATGTACCACAAGGTTATGTTGTGGATATAGAAGAATATAAAAAATTAGTTAAAAAGAATAATAAACTTGATTTTAAAAAATAAATATGTTATTATGTACTACGTAAATGTTTTGATTGAGACATGGTTATTATCAATTCTTACGAAGAGAGATTGTGTGTGGTGAAAACAATTTAAGATAGATAATGATTACTACTCATAAACAGGACTCGAAAGAGATTCCCGGGTAAAACCGTTATAAGAATTAAGTTAAATTATGGATGGTATCGTGTAAAGACACTCCCTATGGGGAATGTCTTTTTATTTTTGGGGTGATTTTAATGGAGGATACAAAACATATAGTAAAGAATTTATATACATGTTTATTCGTGTTAGGAAGAACAGATATTTATGAAGGATTACGTGATAAATATTTAAAAGAACATATATCGTCAATTCCTTTAAGACATATGATAATGTTCTGGAGAAATGAAAAAAATATGTATACTAAAGAAAAGATGGAAAATCTTTTAGCTAGAAAAATAATGAGTATGGATTTTATATTAAATAATAATCCTGATATTTTAGAAAATTATTTACCAGTTATAAGAGATATTAGTAGTTTAGATGCTATAACCACACTAATGCAAAGTAAAAATGATACCATTTTTGACATAGTTTATCCAAAATATTGTGAATTATTTGATGCTCATTTAGAACAAGATAATAGATTAAATAATATAGTTCTAATAAAAGAGTAATAGGAGGAAGAGAATATGATAAATATTAAAGAAGATGAAAGATTACATGTGTTAAATCACTCATGTGCACACTTATTAGCACATGCTATTAAGCATTTATATCCAGATGCTAAGTTTTGGGTTGGACCAGTAATTGAAGAAGGATTTTATTATGATATTGATTTAGGAGATGTATCATTAACTGAAGAAGATCTACCTAAAATAGAAAAAGAAATGAAAAAGATTTCTAAAGATAATAAATTAATTAAAAGAATTGAACTTTCTAAAGAAGAAGCTTTAGATATGTTTAAAGATGATCCTTATAAAGTAGATTTAATTAGTAGAATGGATGAAAATGATACAGTTATATCTGCATATAGACAAGAAGATTTTATAGACTTATGTAGAGGACCTCATGTAAATTCTACTAAGGAAATGAAATACTTTAAACTTCTTAAAGTTAGTGGAGCTTATTGGAAGGGGGACGCTAACAATAAGATGCTTCAAAGAGTATATGGAGTATGTTTTGAAAAAGAAGAAGATTTAAATGATTATTTAAATTTCTTAGAAGAAGCAAAGAAAAGAGATCATAAAAAATTAGGTAAAGAATTAGATTTATTCATGATAAGTGAATATGGGCCTGGATTCCCATTCTTCTTACCAAATGGTATGATTGTTAGAAATGAACTAGAGAATTTCTGGTATAGTGAACATACTAAAGAAGGATATGAATTTATTAAGACTCCAATAATGCTAAATAAAGAATTATGGGAATTATCTGGACACTGGTTTAATTATAGAGAAAATATGTATACTAGTGAAATAGATGATAAAGTATTTGCTATTAAACCAATGAACTGTCCTGGTGGAATGTTAGTATATAAAAATTCATTACATTCTTATAAAGATTTACCTTTAAGAGTGGGTGAACTTGGACAAGTTCATAGACATGAAGCAAGTGGTGCTTTAAATGGATTGTTTAGAGTTAGAACATTTACTCAAGATGATGCTCATTTATTCATGAGAGAAGATCAAATTGAAAGTGAAGTAGTAAGATTAATTAACTTTATAGATAGAATATATTCTATATTTGGACTTTCTTATTCAATTGAATTATCAACTAGACCTGAAGAAAAATATATTGGTGATATAGAAGTTTGGAATAGAAGTGAAAAAGCATTAGAAGATGCATGCCATGCAGCTGGACATGATTGTAAAATTAATCCAGGAGATGGAGCTTTCTATGGACCTAAATTAGACTTCCATATTAAAGATTCACTTGGTAGAGTATGGCAATGTGGAACTATCCAATTAGATATGAATTTACCTGAAAGATTTGATTTAACTTACATTGATAGTGATGGTAGTAAAAAAAGACCAGTTATGTTACATAGAGTAATATATGGTTCAATAGAAAGATTCTTTGGAATATTAATTGAACATTATGCAGGTGCTTTTCCTCTTTGGTTAAGTCCAGTTCAAATAAATATTATTCCTGTAAATAATGAATATCATTTAGAATATGCTAAAGAATTAAAAGCTAAATTTGAAGAAGCAAGCATTAGAGTAAAGCTAGATGATAGAGAAGAAAAACTATCATATAAGATGAGAGAAAGTCAAACTAAGAAGATTCCATTAACATTAATTATTGGTGATAAAGAAAAAGATGGAAATATTATTAGTTATAGAAAATTTGGTAGTCAAGAAACATTTAGTATGGAAATACCTGAATTTATAGATGCAGTTAAAAATACAATTAATGATAAAAAATATAATTTATAGTATTGACATTATATAGTATAAGTGGTAAATTGGTTGTATTATTTTAAAAATGAGGTACCAATATGAACAAATTATATTATGAAATTGTTGATAATATAATTAATTGCAAATCTATATGCAAAGATTTTGGTTGGGAATAAAACGAAAACGGATTAAACCGATTTCGTTTTTTTATTTAGGAGGTGTTACATATGAACAAATTATCTCTTGAAGATTTAATTACTTTAATTAAAACTTATAATCCTGATGAAGAAGAAAAAATTAGAAAAGCATATCATTATGCAGATACTTTTCATAAAGGACAATTTAGAGAAAGTGGTGAAGAATATATAACGCATCCTTTGAATGTAGCATACATACTTGCTGAAATGCATGCTGATTCAGATACGGTATGTGCTGGACTTTTACATGATGTAGTTGAAGATACATCTGCTACTAAAGAAGACATAGCTAATTTATTTAATGAAGATGTTGCTAATTTGGTAGATGGAGTTACCAAAATATCTAAATTAAATTATTCATCTAAACAAGACTTAAATAATGCTAATACCAGAAAAATAATAACTAGTTTAACAGATGATGTTAGGATAATAATTGTTAAACTTGCAGATAGATTACATAATATGAGAACAATGGAATTTAAAAAAGAATTTAAACAAAAAGAAAATTCATTAGAAACTATGGAAATATTTGTTCCTTTAGCATATTATATTGGGGCATATAGAATAAAGACTGAATTAGAAGATACCGCATTTAAATATTTAAAACCAGATGCATATAATCAAATCAAAGATAAAAAAGAAGCAATAGAAAAAGAATATAATGATATATTACATGAAATGTTATACAAAATTAAAAGAATACTAGAAGATAAAAATATTCCAAATGAAATTAAATTAAGGACTAAAAATATATATGGCATATATAAAAAATTACATGATGGATATAAACTTGCAAATATACATGATTTATTCTCATTAAAAATAATGGTTGATGAAATAGATGACTGCTATAGAACACTTGGATATATTCATAGTATGTATCATCCATTAAATGAAAAGTTTAAAGACTATATATCTAATCCAAAAACAAATATGTATAAATCATTACATACAACAGTGTTTGGTCCAAATAATAGATTGGTTCAAACTCAAATAAGAACATTTGATATGGATAAAGTTGCTTCATTTGGACTAACTACATATTGGGATATTAAAAAAGGTGAAGCAAGACATGTAATGCAAAAAGATCTAAAACAAAAATATCAATTCTTTAAATCTTTATTAGAAATAAATAAAGTATTTTCAGATAATCAAGAATTTGTAGATCAAATAAAATCAGAATTGTTCTCAGATAAAATATATGTATATACAACTAATGGAAGTGTAATTGAATTACCTAAAGATTCTACAGTAATAGATTTTGCTTATCAATTAGGATCTGATATAGGAAATACTTTAGTAGGAGCTGTTGTTAATAATGAATATGTTCCGGTAGATTATGTGCTACATAATAAAGATAGAGTAAAAGTACTTACAGATAATTTATCATATGGCCCTAAAAATGAATGGATAAATGCAACACATACAACTTTAGCAAGAAGAAAGATACTAGAATTTAGTAAAAAGCTACAATAGTTGACAAAATAAATTCTTATGATACAATAAATTATAATAAATCTTTTTGGAGGTAGGCATGGAATTCAATTATATGAAAGGATATCTAATATCTGATTTGCTTTGTTTATATAAGAAAACAAATGATAAAACGTATTATGATGAAATTAGATCCAGATTATCTTTTTGTTCTTTTACAGGCGATGAAATAAAAGAGTTCATTAGGTTTGAGGGAAACATAATTGATTCTAGACAGGAAAAATATGATAAGAAAATCATAGATAAATATTGGTTCCTTGGTAAAAAAAATAAACCTTGTTTCTTTAATAATATTTATGATTATATGTATAATCCCAATTCAGACAATTCAAAAGTATTATTACTTTCTGAAGCATTAACTATACTTGATGAAGCAATTTTATTAAGAGTATCTAATCAGGTAGCCGGATATAAAGCCAAAAAAGAAATATTAAATCTATCTATGGAGAATTCAAAAAATTGGGTATTTTTTGAGTTTAAAAATAGAATAGAATACATATGCAGATGTGCAAACCATATAATTGATGGACCTAAACAATCACTTTATAATGAAAAAATAACAAATCTATATGACAACGAATTGCAAATAATAATGTTCAGGTGGCCAGTTGAATTTTTTGACCTTTCTAATAATTTTGTTCCATATTCTAACCAATATTATGATTGGAAAGGAGAAAATGAATAATATGCCAAGTGAATCTAAAATAAGAAGAGATAACAATACTGGTTATCCTAAATATGATCAATTTACAGAATACGAAGATGGAAAGCATGATCATAGATTTGGTGGATATACTAAGAACGGCACATATTACGAAGGATATCATGGTGAAAACACTGACAATGACACAAAAAAAGATTCAGGAAAATTGTTTAGAAAAAGCAGAGGAGATTAAATATGGAATTTAAAGATAAAATAACAAATATTATTAATGAAGAATTGTACAATAAACTATTATCCGATTTAGATGAAAGAAATATTAAAACATATTTTTATCATTTTATAGTAGTTAAATACAAAGACCATAATGATATTTCTACAATTAAAATTGATAATATTAAAGATTTAGATAATATCAAAGACAAGGAGATCTTATCTAAATATTATGTTGAAAAATTACATTATTATAATAGATTTGATAATGATTTATATGCTGAAGGTATGCCTTGTCATATATATAATTTAGGATATTTTTTAGTAGATGGTGATGTTAATAGTATTAATATCGAATTGAATAAATTATTTGATGAATATGACAAGAATTATTCTAATATTAAATTTGAATTTAATGATATTGAATTCTTATCTTTAAATAAATAATTTGACATCTTGTATCAAATATGATATAATGTATATGCTGTTCGGTTAAAAGACAACATATAAACATCCTGTTTTCAGTATTGAAAATCGTAATAATATCTTATTTATCATAAAAAAGCAAGTAACTAATTACTTGCTTTTTTATTTTTGTCTTCTTTAATTTTTTCAATTTTAACTGTATATCCAATGGGTCCTAATATTTCTAATAGGTTCTTAATAGTAGTAGAATGCATACCACTTTCTATTCTAGCTATTTTAACTCTATTAACATTAGAATAAATAGATAACAATTCTTGAGTTAAGTTGTTTTCCTTTCTGAACTTTATAAACTCATGTATAAATTCTTGTTCTAGTTCTTCAGGTGTTTTACTTACCTCAATATAATTTACATAATCACACATCTTTTTCATATGTCACATATTGTAGCACATTTGATACATTTAGTCAATCAAAATATTTAATTAAATATTTCTTTGTGCTAAAATTGATACTGAAAGAGGGGAAAGAAATGGAAAAGAAATTTACGGGATACCCAAGCATTGACTTACCTCAATGTAAAGATTCAACATACTTTGAAAAAAATCCTATTATACCAAGTATAGATACTATACCAATTTTAAAATTATTAAGCCGAAAATTTAGCAAATAAATTGCGGTTAATTGTGATGATTTAAAAGTTTCTTATCAAAAATTAATTGATGCTTCTCATATTATAGCTAAATCATTACTTGAATTAGGCGTAAGGAAAGGCGATATAGTAACTATTTCATTGCCTAGTAATTATCAGGCGTTATTAACCTTTTTAGCATTAAATGAAATAGGTGCCGTTACAACCTTCATTGATACATATTCAAGCAAAGATGATATTATTAATTATCTTAATAACTATGAATCTCCAGTATTTATTGATTTTAATAAGTCTGTTGAAGAATTAATAGATATTAAGAATAATTCTAAAGTAAAATATATTATATCTTTAAATGATCAATTAGTAAATTCAACTAATTTAAATAATTCATTAGATATGAAAAATGATTGGTACATTGATTTCCATACACTTGGAACAATATCTAATTTTAAAAGAAATACATTAATATTTCCAAATGGGGGTAATACTAATTCACTTATTTTATATACTAGTGGTTCGACTGGTCAACCTAAAGCAGTTGTATTAACTAATAAGAATGTTTTAGCAGCTCAGTTGTATGCAGGTAATACTAGCCATACTGAAAATATTACAGGTACAAAAACTATGACTTGTGTTCCGTTAAGATATCCATATGGTATGGTGACATCATTATTGACATCATTATTATGGGGAAAAGAAGCAATTATGACACCTAGATGGGATAGTAATACAGTTCAATACTATTATAGTAAAAAACCTAATATAGTATTCGGTAGTCCAGCTGTCTTAGATTTGACTATGCGCTTTGTGCCTGAGAATATGGATTTATCTCAAATATCACACTTTATTTCTGGGGGGGACTTTTTGACTATTCAGCACGCAAATAGAGGATATGATTTCTTTAAAAAACATAATAATTCAACGGTCGAAATTGGCAATGGGTGTGGCAATGCCGAAACAGTAAGTATTGGCTCTACACCAGTAGGTGTA
>JAEEGL012386025.1_pt1 | contig 11087 bp, 2 predicted proteins | sample 9134231 | NCBI WGS metagenome assembly JAEEGL01 (sample SAMN16246548, study PRJNA631951) | gut metagenome | biome: gut microbiome; feature: rumen; material: fiber-attached | host: Bos | place: Iran: Karaj | collected 2018-10
AACTCAAACGCATAGGATAGGCACTATGGCAATGCTCCACTCCCGGCAATTGCCTCTTGGCGGACTTCGCGTTCCCTTTGCGCGCTTTGCGGCGAACAAAGCGCGCCACTTCGGACTTCTCGCCATTGCGCTTTCGTGCGCAATGGCGGCGTCGGCCGCGACCAACACACTGACCATCATCCAGACGACGGACATCCACACGAGTGCGGACTTCGCGCGGCTGGCGACGCACATCGTCCGCGAGCGCGAGGCGGACCGCGACCTTCTCCTCATTGACTGCGGCGACCTCACGCGCGGCTCCTTCGCCGCGACAGTCGACGGCGGCGAGGCGGAAGTGGCGACCCTCAACAAGCTCCGCTACGATGTCTGGGTGCCGGGCAACCACGAGTTCCGCGCCGGCCAGGGCCATCTTCGACGCGTCCTCGAGCATTTCAAGGCAGGCGACGTCCTCGCCGCAAACCTCTCGTTTGAGACCGCGCCGCGCCCGCGCAGGAAGATCCTCCCGTGGAAGATCTACAAGCGCAACGGGCTTCGTGTCGCGGTCATCGGCCTGATCTCCCCAGACCGCGAGCGCTGGTATGGCGGCATGCTCTACAAGGGCATTGAAACGTGTTCGGCGCGCGAAGCCTTTGAGACCGTCATGCCGGCCGTCCGCGAGGCCAAGCCGGACATCATCGTCGTCGCCGCGCACATGGGCGCCTATTCCTCGTCAGGCGACACAAACGCCCCCTTGGCCAAGCTTCCCGAGTTCATCGCCTCCTTCCCGGACATTTCGCTCCTGCTGGCGGGGCACACGCACCAGACAATCCAGCAGCGGGCGCTTTCCGACACCTGCTGGATGGTGCAGCCCCCGACCCATGCCAAGGCCGCCGCGCGCATAACGCTGTCCTTCGACACGGATGCGCGAAGGGTCGTGTCCGTCACCAACGTCTTTCTCTACGCGAAAGACGCGGAGCCGTGGCCGAAGATGCCGAAGGAATGGGTAAGACGCCCGGAGATGGCGAAGATCGCCGGGGAGGAAATCATGGCCGTTCTTCCCGAAGGCCTCGCGCTGCGTCCTGCGAAGGATCCCGCAGCTGGCAATCCGCTGCCGGCCTTCTGCGCCCGCGCGATGGCCGAGGCCACTGGCGCCGATGCCGCCCTCGCGGAGATTGGACGCCGCAAAGCGCTTCCGCTGGGCGCTGTGACGCGAGCCGCCCTCTTCAACTTCGCCTCGCATGAAAACTATCTGTCCGTCATCACCGTCTCGCCCGAGGAATTGCGCAAGATCATTGACGAGCAGAAGGCGAAGGGCCGTCCGCTCACGCCCTACGGCCTGGACTACGACAAGCTTCCCGACCACCCGATTCGGCTCGCCCTCGGCGCCTACGCCGCAAACGGCTCCGACGGGGCCTACCCCGTCCTTCGCACGATAGCCGAATCGGGGCAGGTCTCCCGCGAAGACACCGAAATCGCCATGCGCGACTGCGTCGGCCAGCTCCTCCGCCGCCTCTATCCGCCACCACCGTCGCGCTAGCGCTGCGGATGCTGACAATCGTATTTACTATTGACAAAAAATATTGACAACCTCTTCCTTATCATATTAAACTAAAGCAAAATGGTGAATAGGCATCCCCCAACAGCAAGGACGGATACTATGAAGTCAAAACTGAACTTGGCGACGACCGCGTTGGCCGCCGTGTTGGTTGCGTCATCCCTTTCCGCCCGCCAGACTACGCGCGGATACGAGGTGGAGTACATCGAGTCGGGCGGCTCCGAGTACATCGACACGGGCATCAAGCCGACGAAGGACATCCACCTGGTCCTCGACATGGCGATCTTGAACGCCTCCGCCAATGCGGCCGTCTTCGGCCTGGAAAGCCAGACGGTCTCCTATTCGATGTACCGGAACACGGCCTCGTCGGCCTACTGGGGCTACACCCACAACGATGGCAGCGCCAGCTGGCAGAACAGCGGCTACCCCGCCGACACCGCCCGCCACGTCTTCGACTTCAACCGCTACATCGCGGCCTCCAACGCCTACTACCTCGTCTATGACGGGCGGGAGCCGTACAAGGAGCTCGCCGGCAGCATCACGAAGGAGGGGAAGTACACGCTGTATCTGGGCGGAAGGCGCAGGGGTTCCGGAGCACCGTCGTACTATTCCAGCCACAGGATCTGGTCATGCCGGATCTACGATGGCGAGACCATTGTCCGCGACTTCGTGCCGTGGGACTACATCAGCGGCGAAAAGGGGCTTTGGGAACTCACGGAGAACAAATTCTATAAGAGCAAAAACTCCGGCGGCTACTCTGCCGGCGGAACCATCGCCACGAACCGTGTCTATTTCTTCTCCGAATGGGAGGACAAGTGCTCCTCGACGCCGGCCTTCAACCAGGGCGCCCACCGCTACGCCCATGGCGACACCGTGACGGCCTCCTTCGCCTCCGACGTCCTTGACGCGAACGACACCTATGACGACGGCGTCGACCACATCCGCTTCGCAGGCTGGCGCCTTTGGCGCAACGGCCAGATCGTCGCGACCGGCCCGGGGAAAACGGCCTCTTTCACGCATGACGCCTCCTCCTACGAGGAGCTCGAGTGGTACTTCGAGGCATCGTTTCACGTAAACATCTTAACCGAAGGCCCCGGTACCGTCTCCACGAACCACGCCCTCCTCGCCGAAGGCGACTCCGTCTCCGTGACGGCCACCCCGGCCCCCGGCATGGCGTTCTTCCGCTGGAAAGGCGACCTCATCGTGGCGCAGGACCAGCTCGCCGAGACGATTGCCGTCACAGCAGACCGTGCCCGCACGCTCACGGCCGAGTTCTACAATCCCGCGACCGAGCCGCGCGTCTATTTCGAGGCCGTCGACTCCGACGACAACACCCAGTGGATCAACACGCGCTACTGCGTCAACCCGACGACCTGGGCCGTCTACGACGCGCAGTATCTGCAGACGCAGGGTCAGGCCGTCCTCTTCGGCAACGACGGACCGCTCTACTGGATCATCTATCAGAAGAACGAAGGCGCCGCCGGCTCCACAGACGCCCTCCGCTACTGGTTCAATACAAGTTCCTCGGGATACGCCGACACCGGCAAGAAAACGGACCGCAACCGACACATCTTTTATTGCAATTATAAACTGGCACCGACTACGCGCGGCTTTCGCAGTGAAAACCCCGACGGCTCCGTCCACACGGCGGAGAAATCCTACGCACTCCAGAGTAAATCGGCTACTTCGCCCCTTTGCATCGGCACCCGCCGCCGCACTCTCGCGACCCGCACCCGCCACCGTGTCTACAGTCTCACGATGTACGAGGACGACTCCGACGACCCTGTCCGCGATTTCGTCCCCGCGGCCATGCGCGGCGTGACTGGACTCTGGGAGCGTGCCGAGGGCCGCTTCTATCCGAGTGACGCCTACGCGGACGGCTACGTCGGCGGCGGCTACGTTGGCTACAACCCGATCACGAACCACGTCGATGTCGTAAGCGCGGACGACTGGATCGATGTCCAACCCGCCTTCGGACGGCATGTGTGCACGAACGGCGACACCATAGCCTACAGCGCGCCGGCGATTGTCACCAACGGCACGTTGGCGGCGGTCTGCACGGGTTGGCGGCGCTTCGTCAACGATCTCCTTGTCGAGCAAGGAACAGGGAACTCATTCTCGCGCGAAAAGGTCTGGGGACTGGAAAGGGTCGAATGGTTCTTCACCACCGCATACCAGGTCGAGGTGACGGCCAGTGCCGGCGGATCCCTCGAGACCAGCGGCGCAGGCGAGTGGTTCGCCAACGGCACGACGAACACCGTCACCGCAACGGCGATACCGGACGAAGGATATGAGTTCTTCGCCTGGTCTGGCGATCTCCCCGCCGGCGTTGACATCCGCGTCCCGACAATCTCCCTGCAGGCGACGGCGGCCGCCTCGATAAAGGCAAACTTCCGCCGCCTTGACGGCGAAAACGAAGTCACGGTCTTCGAATATGTCCAGAGCGAGGACGAGCGGCAGTACATCAACACGGGCTATACGGTGACGCCGACGACATGGGCCGTCTTCGACATGCAGTACCTCATGAACGAGGGGCAGGCTGCGCTGATCAGCGTCCGCGGCCCGCTCTACTGGGGTCTCTACCAGCGCGGCACGGCGGCCCGCTACTCAAACGGAAAACTCGGATACTGGTTCAATACCAATTCTTCAGGCTACGACGACACCGGCAAGAACACCGACACCGTCCGCCACATCTATCGCTGCAACTACAAGATCGACGACAACACCCGCGGCTTCCGCGGCTGGAACGTCGACGGTACGGCCTTCACATCGCAGAAGACCTTCGCGCTTCAAACGGCCTCTTCCACCAAGCCCCTTCTCATCGGCGTCCAGGTCGAGGGCGACGGCTCGAGCGCCTCGTCACGCCCGACCCACCACCGCGTCTATGGCGCGACACTCTACGAGGACGCCCATGCCGAACCGATCCACGACCTCCTTCCAGCTGCCATGTGCGGCGCGACAGGTCTCTGGGACCGCGTGACGGGCGTCTTCCACCGCAGCATGGGCGGCGGCAACTACGTCGTCGGCGGCGACCCCGTGACTGACCGGCTCTACGTATTCTCAGACTGGGCCGACATGGTCGAATCGACCCCGGCCTTCGGCGCGACAAACGGCCTCGCCCCTGGCCAGTCAATCACCTACAGCGTCTCCGCCACGACCACAAACGGCGCCACGGCCATTGTCTGCTCCGGCTATGTCTTCCGGCGCAACGGCCTAACCGTGGCGACCGGCGCCGGCAACTCCGCAACCGTCACGCACCAGAACGGCATCGAGAAGCTCGACTGGCTCTACGACGTCTTCCACCGCATCGACGTCGCCGCCGGCGAAGGCGGTTCAGTATCGTCAGATGGCGGCTGGCTGGAGGAAGGGGAATCGATGTCCGTCACCGCGACGCCGTCCTCCGGCTACATGTTCTACCGCTGGACGGGCGACATTCCCGACGGCGCCGACGCCACCTCCGCCACGCTCTCCATTCCCGCCGACATTCCGCGCGCCGTCACTGCGACATTCTCGCCTGCTACCGCATCCGGCGTCAAACTCTACACCGGCGCGGACTACGGCGACTGGGACACCGCCTCAAACTGGACACCCGAGGGGGTTCCGACGGCCACCGACTCCGTGTTCATTCCTGCAAGTGTCGGCGTACGCATCCCGCTCACCGCCGACGTCTTCTCGCTCACCGTCTCCAACGCCGCCCTCGTCAACGTCAACGGCCCCGCCTCAAAGCCGTCCTCCATCTCCGGGCAGACAGCCGGCAACACGGCCACGACCGACCCCGTCGGCCTCAACGTGCGCGGCGACCTTCTCCTGTTAGGTTCCGCCAAACTGGGCATCGGCGGCAAGAACCAGCATTCGCATCCGCACTTGTCCGTCGGCGGGAATTTCACAATGGAAGGCTCGTCCGCCTTCGCCATTCACGCCGGCCCCATTGACGATGAACACGACTACGTCACCGGCGGCGCGAAGGTAACCGTCGGCGGAATGACGACCATTGGCTCATCCTGCGTCGTCCACCCCTGGAGCCACTTCACCACGGCCAAGAGCACTTCCAGCGAGCTCTCCTCCGGCAGTGGCGTCGTATTCGACCTTCACGGTTTCGTCTTGGAGGAAGGCGGCCTCATCAACGGCTACGGCAAGGGATTCCCACGCTACTACCGGTTCAACAGTGTGCATGATGCCGGCTCGTCCCGTATCGGCGGCAGCCACGGGGGCCGGGGCGGCGCAGTCTCAGAATCCGGTTCCCGCAACTCCACCTACGGGCGCCCATACGCGCCTATCTATCCTGGCAAGCCGGGCGGCAATGCCCAGACCGATGGCTCGGGACGCATCGGCGGCTCGGCAATCCGAATCGCGGCCACCACCATCCGCCTCGACGGCACAATCATGATGGACGGCGCCGCCGCAGAGGGTGGCGGAGGCGCGGCTGGCGGCTCCGTGTTCCTGCTGTGCGACGACATCCAGTTCGGCCACGCCGCGAAGCTTTCCGCCTCGGGCCGATCCGCCGGCGAGTACAACACGCCATCCGGCGGCGGCGGTGGCGGACGCATCGCCATCGCCCTGGGCCTGACGCAGGAGCAGAGCGCCTCGCTCCTCGCCGACGGTGAACTCCCGTCTGGCGTAGCGGCCCATGAGGCTACGGCACTCGTCCCCGACGGACGCCTCATCGTAGCCGGAGCCATCGGCAACCAGCCGTACGTCAACTGGGACGACGGCGAGGACGGCACGGCGTACTACCTCGTCAACGGCGACTTCTCCACGCTCACCGTCGCCACGACTCCCGCCACTCGTGCCGAAATCTCCCCGTCGGCCGGTCTCCACGCTTACGCGTCCGCCACAACTGTCACGGCCACCGCGCCCGAAACCGCCGACGCATCCCTCGACCCTTCCTTCAGCTTTGCCTCGACCTCGGCCTCGGCGCCTGCGGCAATCGCGGACTCTGGCAGCCGCCGCGTCTGTGCGGGCTGGACTCTCACGGACGCCGGCGGCACCGTGGTGGCCTCTGGCGACACGACCAACGCCGTCTTCACGATCGGTATCGGCGCGCATACGCTCACCTGGAACTACGATACGCTCGAAAACCGGCTCGACGTCTCCGCCACCGAAGGCGGAACTGTCCCGTTCGCGCAAGAATGGGCCGCGTCGAACGGGCGATTCCCCGCGTTAACGGCCACGCCCGACGACGCGGAGCACGTCTTCGCCTACTGGACCGGCGACGTCGACGCGACGAACCGCTTCGACAACCCGCTCTCGCTCCCGGCCGACCGCGCACGGAACGTCATGGCCGTATTCGCCTCCGCAACGCCCACCACGTACACGTGGAACAGGTTCCAGAGCAGCGTCGCCCACAGCTGGCACGACGCCGCCAACTGGACTCCTCGCGGCATACCCGGGCCTCATGACAGCGCAATTGTCAGCCGGGACTCAGGCACGCAGGCGAACCCCCTGGTCGAGTCATACGCCTGCGTCTCCAACCTCGTCGTCTGCGGCGCGCAGGCCTATCTCCGCGTCGGATGCACGACCTCGTCATTCGGCAACCACACCGCAGGCTACCATTCGCCGCTCGCCTCCGTCACCTCGCCGATCGGACTCGACGTCCGTGGCGACCTGGCAGTGACCAACTCGACATTCCTCATCCTAGGCGGCGAACTTCTCAAGCAGCCCGCGTACCTCAATGTCGGCGGCGACCTGGTTGTCGGCGGCGGCGATGCCTCGACCCGCTGCGTCATCTTCGGAAGCGACGCGACCGCCATCGCGGACTCCCGCTTCAACGGCACTTCGCGAATCACGGTCGCCGGCCGCACGACAGTCCTCGACAAGGGCGAAATCTTTGCCACGGAACACTCCAGGACGGACGGCTACGCGTTCCTGTCGCTCGGCGACCTCTCCATTGAACAGGGCGGCGCTGTCGCGGCCTACAGCATGGGAGTCAAAAACTTCGTCCGCTCCGGCAGCGAGTACAACTACCCCTGGCCCACGCACCAGCAGAACGCATCGCTTAGCTACTTCGGCGGATCGCACGGCGGACGCGGCGGTGCGACGGCAAAGGACGCGGGCGGCGCCATGCAGTACGTTGGCGAAGTGTACGGCTGCACCAACACGCCAGTCCACAGCGGCATGCAGGGCGGCAACAGCGGCGGGCGTCCCGGCGGCGTCGTACGCGTCGACGCGCGCACCGTCACCCTTTCAGGTTCCTTCAAGGCGTACGGCGCCAATGGCGGCGCCAGCAGTGGCGGCGGCGCCGGTGGCAGCGTCTGGGTTACCTGCGAAGAGTTCCACCCGACTGAAACGGCGTCAATCGACGTCTCCGGGGGAACGCCGACAAAGGACGGAACCGGCGCCGGCGGCGGCGGACGCGCCTCGGTTTGCGTCGGCCTCACCGACGAGCAACTCGTAGCCCTCCGCGCATCCGATGAGGTCGAAGGCGTCCTTCGCACACCGCTCGTCGACATCGTGCCCGGCTTCACGGCCGCCGGCGGCGACTGCGGAGGCTGGAGCGGCAGTTCGGGCGAGGAAGGCACGGGCGTCTACATCGTGCATGTCGGCGCAGGCGTCACTTTGACGACTTCCGGCGATCCCATCGCCGCCGGCATCGTCTCGCCGGCCTACGGCGTGACAGGCCAGCCAAGTGGAGAGCCTTTCGCAATCGAAGCGCCCGAAACCGCGGACATGCCAGGAGCTGAAGGCAGCGCGCGCTACGTCTGCGCCGGCTATCTGGTGACAAACGCCGCCGGCACCGTGCTCGCGACTGGCGAAGGCCGCACCGCAACGCTCACGCTCGATGAAGACGCCTTCCTCACCTGGTTCTGGAACATCGAGCACCATGTCACGGTCGCGGTCTCAGAAGGCGGAAGCATCACGACAAACCAGATGGGCGACGCATCATCCGAATGGCAGGCCGCCGGATCGGGCATCTCCCTGACCGCCGTGGCAGACCCCGGCTACGTCTTCATCGGATGGCTGGGCGATGCGCAAGGGCTTGACCGCTCGTCCGCGACGCTCGAGTTCGACTCCGACCAGGGACGCGCCCTCACCGCGCGCTTCGCGACGTCCGCCTCTGGCGTCAAGACCTGGATTGGCGGCACGGGAGACTGGATGAACGACGACGGCTGGGATCCGCGCGGCATCCCGGGCCCAAACACCGAGACGCACGTCCCGTCCGGCCTCGTCCTCCTCGACAGCGGTTTCCCCGCCCCAGTCGGATCGCTCTTCATTTCCGGCGGAGCACGGGTCGGCGTCGCCACCGAAGGAACCGGCGATGGGGCGGCACCCACTGAAAACGACTACGCCTCCGACACCGTGGGCCTCCGCGTGGCCGGTGACCTTGACCTCGGCGGCGCCCTCTACGTCGGCGGCTGGAACCAGCTTCGGACCAGTCTTCTCGAAGTCGGCGGCGCCCTCGTCCTCACCAATGGATCATCCAGCGTCCTGTATGTTTTCGCCGGCTGTCGCGACGACAGGTTGGGCGACCCGGCGATGTTCCGCGAGGGCGGCGCGAAGGTCCGCGTCGCTGGACGGATGCGCGTCGGCGGCGGAGCCACCGTCTCCCCGATTTGCGCCTCCCTCTCCGGCGCGCCCGTGATCTTCCAGCTCGGATCCCTCCTGCTGGAGGAGGACGGACGGTTCTCCGCCAACTACGGCGGCTACTGCGTCCGCACCTCGGCTGGCGAGCTCATCGGCTACGCCCCCGGCGCCCCACAGACACGCGCCGAATTCCTCGCCACGCCATACCGGGGCGGCTCATACGGCGGCAAGGGCGGCGGAACCAAGACGACCGCCACCTACGGCGTCGACTTCGCGCCCTACCAGCCCGGCTCGCCGGGCGGAAACGCCGAGAACGGGCGCGCCGGCGGCGCGATACGCATCGACTGCACCAGGCGTGCGGAACTCTACGGCACCATAGCCGTCAACGGCGCAGTCGGCACGTCTTCGCGCGGCGGCCGCTCCGGCGGTGCGATCTGGATCACTGCGAAAAAGATCGTCTCGTCGTCCACGGCGTCTCTGCAGGCCAAGGGCGGCAACCAGGTCGACTACGCCAATTCCCTGGCTGGTGGCGGCGGACGCATCTGCCTCGCACAGGGACTCACGCCGGAGCAGATCGCGTCGCTCTACGAAGCAGAGACTCTGCCGAGGCGCTACGAGAAGACAGATTTGCTCACGGACACCGTCCCCGAATGGCTCGGCACGGTCAACGTCTCCGGCGGATCGCTCGCCGCGCGCCCCGCGAACGACGGCCACCCCGGAACAGCCGTCTTCGTCCGCGCCCCCGTCCCCCACACAGTTATTCTCCTGCGCTAGGGAGAAACACAAAGGAAGAAAACCATGAACATGAAGAAAAACGTCCTCTCGGTCATCGCGCTCGCCTTGGCCGCCGTTGCATCCTTTGCCGCGCCGAGAAAGGCCGCAGACATTACGGTGTCAGGCTACTCGGGCGAATCCACCCTCGAGAACTTCCCCGTCCTCGTGCGGATTTCGCCGGAGCGCATAAGCGGCTTCTCCTACGCCGACTGCGCGGCCGGCGGGGCCGACATCTCCTTCCTCGCCTCCGACGGGGAGACGATCCTCGCGCACGAAATCGACACGTGGGACCCTGAGGGCGAGTCGCTCGTCTGGGTGCGCCTGCCCTCCCTTTTGGGGACAGACACCACGTTCACCTTCCGGTGGGCCGACGGCAATCCGCCGTCCGTGACGGCCTCCGACGTCTGGAGCGCGGGCTACGCGGGTGTCTGGCACCTGGGCGAGGAAGGCGCGGGCGGCACCGCCGCCAACTCGACCGCGAACGGCTCGCTCCTGGACGGCGAGAACACGGATACGACCGTCGGCGTCGCCGGCAAGATCGGCGTCGGGCGCCAGATTTCCGACAGCACGTCAACCAGCGACAAAATCGGCGGCATCTACGTGGACGGCTCGCTGAGCTGCACGGCATTCGACGGCGTCTTCACCATTTCCGGATGGTTCTGGCACAAGAACCAGGCCTACTACTACGACCACCTCTTCTACAAGCGCGAGGCTTCCAACTCCACGACCGGCGGCATCGCGATCGAGATGAACAACGCGAGCGAAGGCCTCGCCATCCGCGGCGGAAACAACACGTCCGCCAGCGTTTCCACGACGACTTTCAAGAATACATGGTCCTACCTGACCTTCGTGTACAACGGGACGAAAGTCTTACTCTACCAAGACGGCGTTCTTAAGACAGCCGCAGGCGGCGCGACCATTGCCAAGGCCGCGGACAACACCCTGCGCTGGGTCTTCGGCAACGACACCGACGGCTACGGCGGCGCCGCGGGCGACATCAGCTGGAAGGGCGTCATCGACGAAGTCCGCCTCCGCGCGGGCGTAACGTCCGCCGACTGGGCCGTTGCCGAGTATGCGTCCATGGCGGACGCGGCCTTCCTCACCTACGGCGCGGCGGAAAATCTGTTGAACGACTCCATGATCCGCATCCTCGCCGTCCCGGTTGAAGTCGGCTCGCCCACGCCGGCCTACGGCCCAGTCGAGAACCTTTCGGCGAACGCCGCCGTTTCCCTGTCGATGGCCGCCACGGCCGTGCCGG
>JAEEGL012729170.1_pt1 | contig 11087 bp, 9 predicted proteins | sample 9134231 | NCBI WGS metagenome assembly JAEEGL01 (sample SAMN16246548, study PRJNA631951) | gut metagenome | biome: gut microbiome; feature: rumen; material: fiber-attached | host: Bos | place: Iran: Karaj | collected 2018-10
TGAAGAGGTGCCGTTCGCCGATAATAAAATCGGACCAGGCGCGCCGCCAATTAAAACTGAAAAAGGATGGCTGACAACGTTCCACGCGGTCGAACTCCATCCAGAGCGCGGCAAGAACGGGTGGGAAGAGCGCTGGCAAAAAGAGTATACGGTTGGACTTGCGCTGCTTGACCTTGACGACCCGTCAAAAGTGATTGGCTATTCCCGCAAGCCGCTGATGGCGCCCGATATGCCCTTTGAACTGGAGGGCGGCTTTCGCAACAACGTGCTGTTCCCGTGCGGAATGGTGCTCGAAGAGAGCGGCGAAGTGAAAATCTACTACGGCGCATCGGACACGGTCATTTGTCTTGCCACGGCAGATGTGAATGATTTATTGCGGCTCTGTCTTGAATAATTAGAAATGAATAACGGCGCCCTTCGTGCCGTCGTTTTGTCATATTGCCGATTTGTCCCGCATACTGTTTTGCAGAAGGACGGCGTGCAGCGCCGGGCATCACGGACGGAGGACGGAATATGACAGCAACCAGCATTTATAAAGACATTGAAACAAGAACGGGCGGGGATATTTATATCGGTGTCGTCGGGCCCGTGAGAACGGGCAAATCGACGTTCATCAAGCGCGTTATGGACACGCTCGTCTTACCGAATATGCCGGACGAAGCGAGAAAAGAACGAGCTCGCGACGAGCTGCCCCAATCAGCCGCCGGTCGCACCATTATGACGACCGAACCGAAGTTCATTCCCGAGCAGGCCGTGCGCGTGGAACTGCCCGGGAACGCCAATCTCTCGATGCGCCTGATTGACTGCGTGGGGTACGTCGTACCGGGCGCCGCTGGGTACGTGGAAGAAGACAAGCCGCGTATGGTCAAAACGCCGTGGTACGACCACGAAATCCCGTTCAATATGGCGGCGGAACTCGGCACCCAAAAGGTGATGACCGAACACTCGACCGTCGGCGTCGTGGTGACAACGGACGGCTCTTTCGGGGAATTGCCGCGTGAAGAGTATGAGGAGGCCGAAGAGCGCGTCCTCAGAGAAATGGCCGCCACAGGCAAACCGTACGTCGTATTACTCAATTCGTCAAATCCGAAATCGGCCGGTACGGCTGCCCTTGCCGAAGAATTGCACGCCGCCTACAACGTGCCCGTGCTGGCGGTTGATTGTCTGAATCTTACGGAAGAGCAGATTCGCGACGTGCTGGCGGCGCTGCTGTGTCGTTTCCCGGTACGCGAAATCGGCGTTGCGTTCCCGCGGTGGGTAATGGCCCTCGGTAAAGATCATTGGCTGCGCGCATCGCTCTGCGATTGCGTCAAAAGCGCGGTGCCGTCCGTTACCTGCGTCGGTGACGTCGGCAATATGAGCGAGGCGATGAAGGGAAACGAGTACGTCGGCGATTGCCGCGTCGCGTCTCTTGACCTCGGTACGGGCTGTGCGCAGGTGGAGGCCGAACTTTCGCCCTCGCTTATCTATAAGATTATTCACGAGCGCACGGGCCTTGCCGTCGGCGACGAAGAAGAACTGATGCTGCGGTTGGAAGAACTGGCTGCCGTTCAAAAGAAATATGCGCGCCTAAAGAATGCACTTGACGAGGTCGAAGCGACGGGGTACGGCATTGTGATGCCGGAAGCGGATGAGCTGACGCTCAAAGAACCCGAAATCGTCAAACAAGGCGGGCGGTACGGGGTGCGGCTGGCTGCTTCTGCACCGAGTATTCATATGATGAAAACCAATATCGAAACCGAGGTCGCGCCGGTTGTCGGGACCGAGAGCCAGTCGGAAGAGTTGCTCAAATACCTGCTCAAAGGGTTTGAAGAGGACCCGCACAAGATTTGGGAATCGGACATTTTCGGAAAATCCCTGAGCGAACTTGTGAACGAGGGCCTGCGCAACAAACTCTGTCACATGCCGGCAGATGCGCGCGGCAAGATTCAGGAAACGCTGGAACGCATCATCAACGACGGCTGCAGCGGCCTGATCTGCATCATCTTATAATCCAATAAACGGAAAGGGGAGCCATGGGCTCTCTTTTCTTTTATTTACAAATGCACAAATCTGTGCTATGATGAAAGCACCAGATAAAACGAAAGGATTGGTATTTATGGACAAAACGCTGGTCATTATGGCGGCGGGCATGGGTTCGCGCTACGGCGGCCTGAAACAGGTCGACCCGGTGGGCCCCGGCGGTTCCATTATTATTGATTATTCGATTTACGACGCCGTCAAGGCGGGCTTCAATAAGGTCGTTTTCATTATCAAAAAAGAGAACGAACAAATCTTCCGCGAAGTGGTCGGCGACAAAGTTGCCAAGCACGTCAAAGTGGAATACGTGTTCCAGAGTCTGGATGCGATTCCCGATGGTTTCACTGTACCCGAAGGGCGCGTCAAGCCTTGGGGGACAGCTCACGCGGTTCTTTGCTGCAAGGGTGTTGTCAATGAGCCGTTCGTGGTCATTAACGCCGACGATTTTTACGGCCGCAGCTGCTTCCAAGTACTCGGCGAATGGATTGACCGAACCGATTTTGCGGCCAATCCGCAGCCGTTTGCAATGGCGGGCTTCTATCTGAAAAATACACTGACCGAAAACGGCACCGTTTCGCGCGGCGTCTGTGAAGTCAGCCCCGAGGGCTTTTTGACCGACGTGGTGGAACGCACCAAGATTATTCGCCGCGACGACGGGCAGATTGCCTACACCGAGGACGGCGAGAACTGGACGGCGCTCCCCGAAAACTCTTACGTTTCGATGAACTGCTGGGCGCTTCCCGCTTCGTTCATTGATCAACTCGACGCCTATTTTGCGGACTTTTTGCGTGACGAGGTGCCGAACAACCCGCTCAAAGCCGAAGTATATCTGCCTTTTGTGATTCGTGATATGCTCGAAAAGAAAGTCTGCACGGTCGAAGTATTGGAAACAACGGACAGATGGTTCGGCGTGACCTATGCCGAGGACAAACCGCAGGTCGTCGCTTCTGTTCGCGCGCTGATAGACGTGGGCGTTTACCCCGAAAGGTTGTGGGACGAATGAAACGCGTTACCGCTTTGATTGCGCTGCTTTGCGTGCTGGCTCTCTGTTGTGCGTGCGGCGTGAAGGAACCTGCCGAGACGACTGCGCCGTCTGCGCCCGAAACGTCCGAAGATGAGATTTCAATCACCATTCCGACGCTCAACGTTGCCGATAAAGATACGTTTACGGCGGAGTTGGACGAGTTCGGCGGCATCACCTGCGAAGAGATTGAGGATGCTTTTCTGTTGACTATGTCCTCTGCAACCTACGATGCGTTTATGACGCAAAAGGGAAAGAAAGCGCGTGACGATTTCGACGAGGGCATAAAGGACCTGTCGTTTATCACCAACGTTGAGATCAGCGAGAATTATCGCATGGTAACTGTAACCGTCACGCCCGGTGAATATACGGTGGACGAATCGCGCCCCGTGCTTGCCGACGCCGCGGTCAACTTGCTTGCCTATCAGTTATACACGGGCGAAAACCTGTTTGTGACCGTCAAGGTGTTTGATACCGACGGCGAAGTGGTTGATTCGTTCCAACTGCCCGTCATGACGTAACGATTTGCATAGAACAACCCCCGTCAACACGATGTTGACGGGGTTGTTGTTTGTGAGTTCAGTCTGTTGTTTCGTCCGGTTCGGTTGGCGGGGTGTCGGTTTCGGGTGCTTGTGCCGCTTCACGCTCTTTTTCTTCGCGAAGCTTGCGCTCGGCAATCTCTTTGAGGTTGGCAACGTACTCGCGGTGAATCCATACAAACGAGAGAATCCACGCGAAGATGATGGCCAACACGATGTCGATGCGGCCCATCGGGAACCACGAGACGAACAGGAAGAACAGACTGGCCCAGATGGTGCGCACGCCGAGAATCATTAAGAGCCACTCAAACACAATAATCAGACGGCAGAAGGGGAGAGCGCACACCACCGACCAGCACAGACAGGCCGTCTGCGGGCCCCAGTGCTTGGGCAGCCGCCACATCATGGGCACGTATCTGTCGGCGTCGCCGTAATTGAGCAGCGAGAGATAACGGCGCATATCCGTTTCGTTTGTGACGGGGCGGTTGTACTTCAAAAACGCGTAGCGCGCCATCAGCACGTAACCGGCGTAGGTGATCACGTTGATGGCGATAAGGCCCACCCAACCCATATTCAGTTGATCCATCAAGGGGTTGCCCTCGAGCAGAAGGTTCGGCGTTGCGATATAAGTGAACACCAAATCCAGCACCGTTACCGCAAGGTAGGCGAGGATGGCAAGCCAGAATTTGATTTTGCGTTCTTTCATAACACACCTCTTGCATAGTCTGTCACAATTTTAATCGGTAATTATGAATTTTTCAACCGTTTTCGGGAAAATTACGCGTCGGTTTTCAACGAAAAGAATTGTTGCAAAATCCGTGAAAAAAACTCTTGCATTTTCAAAAGGTTTGTGGTATTATGCTTCTGCTTGTTTATTTGACCACAGAGAGGTGACTGTCATGAAAGAAGGAATCCATCCGAAGTACGGTGATACCCAGGTTCGCTGTGCTTGCGGTGCCGTGCTTGATACGGCGTCCACCAAAGACGGTATGCGCGTCGATATTTGCTCGAAGTGCCATCCGTTCTTCACCGGTAAACAGAAGCTTGCCGATACCGGCGGCCGTGTTGACCGCTTCAACAAAAAGTACAACATTAACAAGTAATTCAAGCAAAGTAAGACGATGCTTGAGGCATGCGGATAAGGAGTTTCATTTGTTTGAACTGATTATGCCGCTCGTACTGCTTCGAAACGCGAACTAAGGCTCAGCCTTGGCCCGCGTTTTTCGTCGTTTCTAAATACTTATTTTTGAAAGGGGAACCGCCGTGAAACCGTACAAAACGCTTTGCGAACGCGCCGTGTGCGAATACTTGGAAAAGAAGTCGCGTTTTATTGCGGCGGTCGCGCCCGTTGCAAGCGAGGACGAAGCGCGCGCGTTTATCGCCGAGATTCGCAAACAGCATTACGACGCGCGACACAACGTGTGGGCGTACGTGCTGCGTGACGGCGTCAAGCGTTATTCCGACGACGGCGAACCGCAGGGAACGGCGGGGATCCCTGTCCTGAGCGTGCTGGAGCAAAACGGCCTTGAAAACAGCGTGTGTGTCGTCACGCGCTATTTCGGCGGCATTTTGCTCGGCGCGGGCGGCTTGGTGCGCGCCTATACGCACACCGCTTCGTTCGGCGTGGCCGCGGCCGGTATTGCCGAGGTGCTTCCTTGCTCCGTGTGTACGGTTACCGTTGCTTACCACTTATATTCCGTCTTGCAAACGCTCTTGCGCGATTTTAACGCCGCAGTGGATAACTCAGCCTTTTCCGATACCGTTACGCTGACGGCGCGATTGCTGCCCGATTCGATTGATTCTTTCAAGGCCGCGCTTGCGGACGCCACCGGCGGACAAGCCGCATTTGCGGTGATCGGTGAGGGCGAGATTACGGTACGTCGCGACGCGGAATAAAAAATTTGCTCGAAAATAAAGGACTTTTCCCGAAATCGCGGTATTAATAATTAGGACGGTGATTTTGTGAACGACGCCATTCGTCTGAGGACGCTCGAAAATGAAAAGAAAACCCTTTCTTGCTACGCGCAACTGTGCGAGAATACGCGCGGCCGTGCCACGCCGGAAGAGGAGTGTCCGGTGCGTACCGCCTATCAGCGCGACCGTGACCGGATTCTGCACTCGTCATCATTTCGTCGTTTGAAAGACAAGACGCAGGTCTTTCTTGCGCCCGATAACGTTCATTACCGCACGCGCCTGACGCACACGCTTGAAGTGTCGCAGATTGCGCGCACCATCGCCCGTTCTTTGTCGCTCAATGAAGATCTGACCGAGGCCATTGCGCTCGGTCACGATTTGGGCCACACGCCGTTCGGTCACGCGGGTGAACGCGCTCTGAACGACGTGTATGAAAAGGGGTTTGCCCATTATCAGCAAAGCTTGCGCGTGGTCGACAAACTCGAACGCGACGGCAAGGGGTTGAACCTCACTTGGGAAGTGCGTGACGGCATCGTCTGCCACACCAAGGGCAAAGAGGCCGAAACGCTGGAAGGCCGCATCGTCAAACTTGCCGACAGAATTGCCTATATCAATCACGATATTGACGACGCCGAACGCGGCGGTGTTCTTACCGAGGACGATATTCCGCTGGAATTACGGTTAAAACTCGGCTTTTCCAAAAGCGAGCGGATCAATACGCTGGTGATGTCCGTCGTCGAGAATACGAAAGACGAACTGAAGCTGGCGCCGGACGTGCAGCAGGCGTTTGACGAACTGCACTCGTTTATGTTTGCCCACGTCTATACCAACCCCGTCTGCAAAGGCGAGGAGGGGAAGGCCGAGAATATGGTGCGGCAGCTCTTTAAGCAGTTTTCGGGCGATCCGTCGCTGCTGCCGCCGTTCTATTATGAAGTCGCCAAAAAAGAAGGCGCGCCCCGCGCCGCGTGTGACTTTATCTCGGGCATGACCGACAGTTATTGCCTGAAGGTCTTTAACGAACTGTTTATCCCGGAGTTTTGGATTGATTAAGTCATGTGTCGCTTTTGGCACATTGGTTATGCTATTCTATGATTGTGAACATTTGAAAGGAGGCGAGGCCGGTGCCGAGAATCTCCGACAGTTTTTTAGACAGAATCCGCGAGACATCCGACATCGAGTCCGTCGTCTCCGGCTACGTGAACCTCAAACGGCGCGGCAAAACGCTTGTGGGTCTGTGTCCGTTTCACAATGAAAAAACGCCCTCGTTCACCGTTTATCCGGACAATAATTCGTATTATTGCTTCGGTTGCGGCGCAGGCGGCAGCGTGATTGAGTTTGTGCGCAACATCGAGCACCTTGACTTTTACGAGGCCGTCAAGATGCTCGCCGACCGCGCGGGCCTGCAAATGCCCGAAGAAACGGTCGACGACGGTACCGCGAAGCTCAGAAGACGCATCTTTGAAGCCAACCGCGAAGCGGCGCGCTTTTTCCACGAAACGCTGAAAACCGAGGCCGGAAAGCCGATGCTCGCGTATTTGCAACGCCGCAAAGTGCCGAACGAAATGATTACCCATTTCGGCTTGGGAGCCGCTCCCGACGACTGGCGCGCGCTGTATAATTATCTGCGGGAAAAGGGCTTTCGCGACGACGAACTGCTCGCTGCCGATCTTGTTCGTAAGGGGACTTCGAAAAAGGACGGCAAGACTGTCATTTACGACCGTTTTCGCAACAAAGTGATGTACCCGATTATCGATGTGCGCGGCAACGTGGTGGCCTTCGGCGGACGTGTGCTTGACAATTCCAAGCCGAAGTACCTCAACACGGGCGACACGCTGGCCTATAAAAAGAGCCGCGAGCTTTATGCGTTGAACTTTGCTAAAAACGGGAACGACCGACAGTTGATATTGTGCGAGGGCTATATGGACGTTATCGCGCTCCATTCCGCCGGTTTCACCAACGCGGTCGCCGGCTGCGGCACCGCGCTGACGGACGAGCAGGTGAGCCTGATTTCACGCTACGCCGACGACGTGTTGCTCTGTTATGACAGCGACGAGGCGGGACAGAAAGCCGCGCAAAAAGCACTTGCCTTGTTTGGTAAGACGGGCGTTCATATCAAGGTCATTCGGATGGAAGGCGGGAAAGACGCCGACGAAATCATCCGTGAATTCGGCAAAGAGCGCTTCCGCAAACTGCTGGATGACGCCGAAAACGACGTTGAGTATAAGTTGACGAAACTCAAGAGAAACTATGCCATTGACACCAACGACGGCAAAATCGGCTTTTTGAAAGAGGCGGCCGTGATTTTGGCGCGCGAAGATCCGCTCACGGTGGATTTGTATTCGTCGCAGCTTGCGGACGAGCTCGGCGTCGCGAAAAACGCCGTCGTGGCACAGGTTCGCGCTGTGCAAAAAAGCAACAATTACCGTGAAAAGAAGACACGCCTGCAGCAGGCAACCACGCACGCCGTCAACCTCGAAAAGGCGGCCGACCCCGAGCGCATTCAAAATCTGCGCGCCGCGCGAGCCGAGGATATTCTTCTGATCACGCTTCTCAATAACAATTCGTTTTACCGCAAGCTCGAAAACCGGCTTTCGCCGGATCTGTTCGTGACGCCGCTGAACCGTAAGATTTATGAAGTGATAGCGTCACGAATCGCGGCGAACGAACCGTGCGACAGTGTGCATCTGTCGCGGCTTTTGGAACCTCAGGAAATGGCTGCCGTCGCGCGATTGTATGCCCAGGCGCAGGCCGTTACCAATTCGCTCGCGGCGTGTGAAGATTGCATCCGCGTGCTGGAAGATGAAAAACGCAAAGCTAACGTGCCCGATGCAGCGGGGATGGACGACAGACAAATGCTCGATTTCATCCGGTCGCTGCGCGGGGACGCGAACGACAAAAACTGACGCAAGTCAAAATGTGGAAAGGTGTGGATTTATGGACAGTTGGGAAAAGAACCCGAAAATCAAGGCGCTCATCGAAAAAGGTAAGGTGAACGGCAAACTCTCGACCAACGACATCAACAACACGATGCTGGAAACCGAGTTCGACGTCGAGGACCTCGAAAAGTTGTATGAAGTAATTGAGAGCAACAGCATCGAGATCATCGACGACCTGAGCGAGGATCTGTTCGGCGAGTTGTCGCTTGACGACGATGCGACCAAGTCCGCCGCCGAAGAGAACGGCGTGGATACCAAATCGTCCGGCGTGGACGATCCCGTCAAGGTTTATCTTAAAGAAATCGGCCGCGTGCCGCTGCTGTCTTCCGAAGAAGAAATTGAGCTCGCCATGCGCATTTCGCAGGATGACGAGGAGGCAAAGCGCAAACTGTCCGAGGCCAACCTGCGCCTTGTTGTCAGCATCGCCAAACGTTACGTCGGCCGCGGCATGCAGTTCCTGGATCTGATTCAGGAAGGCAACCTGGGTCTTATCAAGGCCGTGGACAAGTTCGACTACACCAAGGGCTTTAAGTTCTCGACTTACGCCACGTGGTGGATTCGTCAGGCCATTACCCGCGCCATTGCCGACCAGGCCCGCACCATCCGCATTCCCGTTCATATGGTCGAAACCATCAACAAGGTGAAAAAGGCGAACAGCCAGCTGCTGCACGAGAACGGGCGCGACCCGTCCGCAGAAGAGATTGCCGAATCGCTGGACATGCCTGTTGACAAGGTGCGCGAGATTCTGCGCGTCGCGCAGGAGCCCGTTTCTCTTGAAACACCCATCGGCGAAGAGGAAGACAGCCACCTCGGCGACTTTATTCCCGACGACGAAGCGCAGGCGCCCGTGGATGCCGCGTCTATGGCGCTGATGCGTGAGCAGTTGTCCGAAGTGCTGAAAACGCTGACGCCGCGCGAAGCGCGCGTGCTGTCCCTTCGTTACGGCCTTGACGACGGAAACCCTAAGACACTCGAAGAAGTCGGTAAAGAATTTGACGTTACGCGTGAGCGTATCCGTCAGATTGAAGCCAAGGCGCTGCGCAAACTCCGTCACCCGAGCCGCAGCAAAAAGCTCAGAGACTTCCTCGATTAATCAAAACGCAAAAAAGACTCCGACAAGTTATGTCGGAGTCTTTCTCATTTGCTTAATAATTGGCGTCGGTTATTACGGCCTCGGCGCATTTGATGCCGTCCACCGCGGCGGAAACGATGCCGCCCGCGTAGCCGGCGCCTTCACCGGCGGGGTACAGTCCGCGCAGCTCGGTCGCCTGATAAAACTCGTCGCGCACGATGCGTACGGGGGAGGAACTGCGGGATTCCGGCTCCGTTAACACCGCTTCAGGGTGGGCAAAACCGGGCAATTGACGGTCGAAACTCGCCATCGCGCCGCAAAGCGTTTCACAGACGTGACGCGGCAACACCGCGTGCAAATCGGAAGGAACAACGCCCGTCGGGCAGCTTGGATTGACGAACGAGCCAAGCGTTTTTGAGGGCTTACCTGCCATAAAATCGGCAAGTGTCTGGGCGGGTGCGGTGTAATTGCCGCCGCCGAGGCGGAACGCCGCACGCTCGATTTGCCGCTGCAATTCTATACCCGCAAGCGGATGGGGCGTGTCAAAAGGCGGTTCCACACCGACAAGCAACGCGCTGTTGGCGTTCTCTTTGTCGCGGGCAAATTCACTCATACCGTTGACGACCATGCCGCCCTCTTCGCTGGAAGCGGCGACGACCGTGCCGCCGGGGCACATACAAAACGTGTAAAGGCCGCGCCCGTGCTCGGGGTGCGCCGAAAGTTTATAAACGGCGGGCGGCAGCAGGGGAGAGTTCCACAGTTTGCCGTAAGTCAGTTTATTGATATACTCCTGCGGATGCTCAATGCGCGCGCCGACAGAGAACGGCTTTTGCGTGAGGGTGAGCCCCATCTTATAGAGCATTTCCATCGTGTCGCGCGAGGAGTGGCCGATGGCGAGAATCACGGCATCCGTTTCGATGTCGGTTTCGCTGCCGTCGGGACCGATAGTGCCGACACCGGCAACCGAGCCGTTGGCTTTAAAAATCTGCGTCAGGCGCGTGTTGAAACGCACTTCGCAGCCAAGGCGCAGAAGCTCTTCGCGCATATTTTTGATGACGATTTTCAGTTTGTCGGTGCCGATGTGCGGTGTGGCGGAAATCAGAATATCATCGGGTGCGCCGAATCGCACAAATTCAAGAAAAACCTCGCGGCAGCGCTTGTCTTTGATGCCGGTTGTCAGTTTGCCGTCCGAAAACGTACCCGCGCCCCCTTCACCGAATTGCACGTTCGATTCGGTATTGAGTTTGCGCTCCGTCCAGAAACGCGTGACGTCGGCGGTGCGTTCTTCTACCGCGGAACCGCGCTCAAGAACGACAGGCCGTAAACCGGCCTTGGCGAGCGTCAATGCAGCGAAAAGACCGGCGGGCCCCATGCCGACAACGACCGGACGCAGTTCGGATTTGCGCTTGCAGGCAGGGATTTCGTAGGTATAGGGTTCCGTCAGCGTTGCCTTATTCGCTGGGAAGTTGGCAATCAAAGCGGCCTCGTCGCCGCAATACGCGATATCAGCGGAAAAGACGAGGTGGATATCGCTTTTATGGCGGCAATCGACCGAGCGACGGGCAACCGAAAAAAACGTGATCTCA
>JAEEGL013200220.1_pt1 | contig 11087 bp, 11 predicted proteins | sample 9134231 | NCBI WGS metagenome assembly JAEEGL01 (sample SAMN16246548, study PRJNA631951) | gut metagenome | biome: gut microbiome; feature: rumen; material: fiber-attached | host: Bos | place: Iran: Karaj | collected 2018-10
AAACCTGCAACATCTCAAGGCTACGGTGGCGTGTGTAATGAGCCACTTTTAGCAAGTCGCCTTGGTAGTTCTTAATCAGGTTCGTGGTAAAGTAATGCCTAAAACCGTGGGTGCTGTTCTCAATGCCAAGGCTCTCAAGCACGCCTTTTACTATTTTTCGCACGCTACGGGTCGTCAACCGTTCGCCCGTTCGGTTATGGCTCTCACTCGTAAATAACGCCCCACTCTTTTTGTGGCTTGCCGTGAGGTACGTCTGCAATGCCTCAACCGTGTATGGGTGCAATGCTATCGGCTCTTTGTCATCTCTGCCCTTGCCTCTAATAAATGCCTTGCCTGCCTTTAGGTCTAAGTCTGTGACGTCAAGGCGAGTAATCTCAACCTGCCTCAAACCCTGATAAATCAAAAGGCTAAACAACGCTTTTAGTCTCAGGCTCATGTAGTCGCTACCAAGCCCCCTAAAATAATCAGCAAGGCGTTGTATCTCGTCTTGGCTCACGCCGTCCTTTTTGTGCTTTTTGTCCTGTCTAAAGCCTCTCAGGTCTTGCCCACTAATATCTTTGCCAATGTCACGAGGTATCAAGTGTGCGTTGTACAAAACGCCACAGTAACGCTTGGCTGTCGTAAAGTACTTGTTTTTGGTGCTAATGCTGTAATCATTGCGAGCCTGCAAGTATTTTCGGTAATCAAGCAAGGTGTTGGCGTTCAAGCCGTTTTCGTCAATAAATGCGATAAAATCGCCCACACGTTCCTTGTAGTCTGCCCTGCTCGTCTCACTAATCGGCAACAGGTCAAAAGCCTGCTTTGCCTGCTCTGCGTTAATCTTGCTCGGGTCAACCGTCAGGCTGTCGTTGCTTAGTACTATCAAGTCGTCTGCCATAATTAAACCTCAATGCCAAAGTGGTTAGGGGTTAGGTTTTTCAGCAGGTATTGGTCTTGCTTGTATGGTGTGTCTGCCTCGCCGTCTTTGGCGTTCGCAAGCACCGAGTTCATAATCTCAATGTCGCTGTCGTCATAGGTTGCGTACTTAAACTGCTCGCTCGGGGTGTCCTCGGCGTTGTTGTCTATCTCGTAATGCAGGTTTTGCATGGTTGCCTGATAATGAGCAAGCCTACGCTCGTTCGCCTTGTCACGCTCTCTCGCAAGCCTCTCGGTATCATCACCAAGCACCTTGCCCTGCAACTCAATTGGCGTGAGGTAATCGTCCATAATATATTGGTCGCCCCTGATTTTTCGCAGGTTCGCTACTCTCGTTCGCTCAAACGCCAAGCCGTACACGCCCCTAATAGCGTTCACGTTCTGCAAAATTGCATTGCTCTTTTTGATGTTGGCGTCGCTACTGTCGGCGAGTACGCTCTCAATGTTGTCGCTCAAAATGCCGAGTAAACCACCAATTGTGGTGACGTCTATTTTACTTGGGCTGTTGCTCGTGTCTTTGCTCATGCTACCTCACTTGCCTTAATTATTATTTTATCACAACGTTTACTTACAAAGTAAAACTGTTGCCCCTATTGTATGTCCTGCTCGTGAGTTTGTCAACAATAAAACCGTTCGGTTGTTCGTTTTTATAACACCGTCAGGGGTGAGCATTTTTGTATAATTTTTGTGTTCGCAAAACCGTTCGGTTGTTGTGTCTCAATTGTAGGTTTTTGTAGGTTCTTTTTGCCTCGTAAAAGTCAAGTTTTGTCAGGTTCGCAGTTCTAGTTTTTTCTAGTCAAAATGTTAGGTTTTGTTAGGTTCTCGCCTCTGTTGGCAACAGGGCAGGGGTCGTTCGTGGTACAATTGCCTTAACTAAGCGAGAGGGCAAAAGAGTGAGTAAAAAGAGTATCATCATCACAGTTGTGGCGTGCGTGGTCTGTTCGGCTGTCTCATTTTTCGTTGGGTTCAGCATACCACGTGATAATCAGGGCAGGGCAGACGGCGAGGCGTCTCAGACTGCAAAGCAGGACGACGAGGACGCAAAATACGAGGGTCTTTACCTTGCAGAGTACTACGAGAACGGCAAGCAGTTTACGAGCAAAATCTACCTCAATGCAAACCATGACTGCAAAAGCCCTGACGCTATCAACCCTGCCTCAACCTGTGAGTGGAAAATAGAGGACGGCAGGCTCATAACGACGAGCGTCAACGGTGGTGGTAGCCTCGGTAAAACTCAAGACGAGTGCAAAAAACAACTTGACGAGCAAGAGAACGCAAGACAGGGGTACAACTACTACTACGACGGCACGATAGGGTACAAAATCATAGAGGCAGACGAAAAGCACAAGGCTCAGGGCTTTGTCTGTCTAGTCACCCCTATCACCGAGAAAAAATACGATATTTTGGGCGACGGCTCACTCTCGGGCGATAAGCACTACTACAAGCGATAATGCCCATGCTTGCAAGTTCTGAGCAAGGGGCAGTACAATGCAGTCAGACTTTTTTTAACCACTATGCAAAAGCCCACCTGTAAATGGTGGGTTTGTGCATGTCAGGGTAGGGCAACAAAAAACGCCTCGTGAGATAGGCGTATTTTTGCGTTCTATGCTTGATAAAAGCCTCATGGTCGCCGTTGTGAGAGGCAAACCTGTGGCTTGGTAATGTACAAACAATGCCCTCTTGTCACAGTCTCGTTATATCTCTCGTGGGCAGGGTAGTGCAAGCATGAGCCAAAAACGCTTGTCAAAATCACCCCCAGATTTTTGGGCAGTACACCGAGCAGGCAGAGTAGGGCAAAGCAAAGGGCGACTACCCCCACCTGAGGGCTTGTGCTGTACAACTTTTTTATGCATTTTTCGCCCCTGTTATAACCGTTCGGTTGTGCGACTTTAATCAAAGAGGCTGTACAACTTTTGGCTCTCACGGTCTGTGGCTCGCTTGCCCTCAAAATAGCCGTATGCCCCATAATAAGTGACTGCAAGGTCGCTACGTCCTGTAAATCTGCCCTTAATCACGTTCAAAAACATTGGCTTGCCCTCGCCGTTCTTGCTGTCCTGCTCAATGCCTTTAATTGCCTCGTTCAAGCGTTCCTTTTCGTCGGCACTCGCCTTTTTAATCATCTCGTCAGGCGTGATAAGTTCAAGCACGGTGTTCGGCTTATGTATAAAGGTCATACTGCCCATGACGTCGCCGTAACTGTCAACGCTGTTCACGCTACCTTTGTTCTTTTGGGCAGTCACAAGTATTGTTGCCCCTGTTTTCTGTTGCAAAATCGTGAGGTCACTAACTGCCTTAATCTCTGCCTGCACTTGGTTCGGGTTGTCCGTCGGCACGACGTCCTGCACGCTATCTATCAGTACAAGCACCTTGTCGCTACCTGTTTTCTTTTTCACCTGTTCAACGTCATCATAAATGGTCGGGGCTTTGTCCTTAGGGTCAGCAGTCGGCAAAATCTTTGGTATGCCGTTGGTGCTGTCCTTGATGTATAACCGTTCGCCCGTTCGCCCTAACTCGGTCAAACTTTGCTCAATTGCACTTTTAATCTCGTCGGGCAGGGTAGGGCTGTTGCCTTGTAACTCAATGGTGTTGGTAAATAGTCCTGTCAGCCCGAGGTTGTGTGCTGTTGTCTTAACAAGGCTCGTGATAATCTCAAACTTGCTCATCTCAAACGAGTAAATCAGCACAGGTACTCGCTTGTTTGCTACACCAAGGGCAAGTTGTAGGGCAAGGGTTGTTTTGCCTGCACCACTACGCCCTGCGAGCAGTACAAAACGGTCAAGCCCACCTATCAACTTGTCTATCTCGTCAAAGCCACTCGCCAAGCCTCTAAACTCTTGCGTGCCGTCGCCTAGGCTCGCCTTATAATCTTGCAACAGGTTGGTGACGGGGTTCAGCATAGCGTCACGCTCTTTTTTCGTTTGTTCGTCAGGTTTAAAACTTTGCTTTGTCATTTTCGTTGCCTCGTTAATTTTGTTAATCATCATTGGTTAATTTTGTTGTACATTTTACCCCCGTTCTAACCGTTCGGTTGTTCGGCTAATCGTTGCAGGTGTTCGCCAACATCTTTTAGGCTCTCGTGCCACTCTTGCCACTTAAACAACTTGTTGGGGTCAAACCCTGCCTTGTAAAGTGCCGTGGCTACGGTCTTGTAAAAATGCTCGCCTGTCTCATCTCGGTCAGTCACAATGTTTACCGTGATATTGCGTGCAGTATCAGCCCCTTGCAACATCTGAGCAAACTCTCGCAGGTCAAGGCTATGCTCGCTCTTTTGTCCACCTGCAAGGGCAACGGCGTACACCTCTTTACCTTTTCTGCGAGCCAACTCAGTAATTGCAATGCTGTCGGTCTCGCTCTCTGTGACGTAAATCTGAGGTCGCTCAGGGTAAACCGTACACCACTTAAAAAGCCTGTCAAACCCGTAAATAATCGGGCGTGGTCTCTGCTCAACCTCTTGTGGTACTTTTGGTGGCAAGTATTTTGGCAATTTTCGCCCGTCCTTGGTGGTGGCTGTCTGCAAGTTCCTAAACCTGATGTAGCCAACCTCAGGTGCAAAATCGGCGACTAGGTTCTCAAGTTCACCTACGTAAAAAGGCACGGCAACATCATACCCTTTATAAATATGCTCTAATTGCCCCTTATTTTCGCTCACAAGCCCTGCTTTAATCAAAGTCGCCCCATCATACTGTCTGAGCGTCTTAGCCACCGTCTGAGGCGTCACACTACGCCAACCGTATTGCTTTAGTAGGGCAGGGCTAAAACCACGCTTTGCCCACCATGCACGCAACTGCTCGTTTGGCTCGTCGCAGTTGTCATAGTAGGCTTGGTAAACATCAGCAAAGGGCAACTTGTCTCGGTCATACTCGTACCAGTCGTTAATACGGCTCGGTGCGTCATAGTCTGCATAGGGGCTTTTCTTATCAAAGTTCGGCTCGTTGCTAAATCTCGTCTTTGTCTTGGCGTTTTCTCGCCCAAGGTTTACCCCATAAGTAGTAGCAAGCCACTCGCACGCCTCTTTAAAATCAACGCTTTTCACCTGCATGACAAGGTCAATAGTTCCACCATGCACCCCACACCCAAGGCAGTTAAACCTGTTCACACGGTCAATAAACCCGAGGCTTGCGTCACGGTCACCATGTTTGTGGGCGTTCGTATTAAAGCAATGGGCGTTGCCGTTCTCACGTCCTCGTGCAAACTCAATGCCCAACCTCTCTGCCACGTCTCGTATTGGCAGGTCTCGTAAAGTCTGTATGCTGTCGTCGGTTATTTTTGCCATGGTACTACCTCGTCGGGTTCAAACAATATATTGCTCGGTACGCACACCCCTGTGCCGTATCTTGGTTTATATTGTGCCTCATAAAAAACAAACGCCCCTCAAAAAAGGGCGTTTTGTTTATTAAAAGGTTAATAATAGTTAGGGCGTTAATTTTCATCTGTTCTGCGTTACGTAATTTTGGGGTTTTGGCTCTCAACTTTACGTAATTTTGGGGTTTTGTTTTCAAAGTTTACGTAAAATTGGGGTTTTGTAATTCTAATGCCCACGCTTTTATAACCGTTCGGTTACTCGGTCAAACACTTTTCGGCTTGGCTTTTCAAAACCGTTCAACCGTTCAACCGTTCGCTTTTGTTAAAGTTCCTGTAATTATGCTTATCGGTCGTTAAACCTCGTCATAGCCAATAATCTCACGCCCGACGTGCTGTATTGTCTCGTCGGTAATTTTGGCTGTCTCATAGGTGTAAATCTTGCCCAACTTTGGGTTAATGATTTTCAGGTACTTAATGTTGCTGTAAACCTCGGGTTTTTCGTGTAAGCCCATGATGTAATAAACCAACAACTGCAAGGTATCTTTGGTGCTTGGCTTTGTCTTGCTTGTTTTCAAGTCTATGAGGCTGTCCTCGGTGAGGTAGTCACCGTCACTTGGGCTAATATTCTTGCTGTCAATTGCACTAAAACCGACGCCCAACTCAAGCAAGCCTTTTTCTTTTTCAAGAAAATGCACGAGCAATGCCCCTATCATCAAGTTAATGACGTCTGCGTCAGTTGTGCTTGGCTTAGGTGGCTCTGCCGTTGGGTCAAAGTAGCCTGCACGTACCACGGCGTCATATACTACAATTCTGCTAGCGTTCACCACAATGGTGTTGTAGTTGTAGTCGTCTCTGTCCTCTCGCTCTAATTCTTTGGCGATTTTCTTTAACATCTTTTCAACCTCTTTGCCCTTGCCTACAAGCATTGCCCCTTGTATGCCGACGAAAAAGGCGTTTTTCAAGGCTTGCATAGGGGTAAAGCCGTACATGAGTGCAAGTTCGGCTCTAAGCATATAATCAACCACCAAGCCCATGTTACTAGGCGTAATATTGCTCACGTCGCAAGCCTCTTTAATCATGGTTGCGTACTCGTCATCAGTTGCCGTACCGTCTGAGCCGTCCGTCAGGTTGGCGACTGTCATCTCTTTTACAGGTATAAAGCCCCCGTAGGGTTGCAAGCCTGCCTGCGATATGGTTGCTGTTACTGATTTTCTAATCTGTTGCATGGTTTGTTGTCCTTGCTTAATATTTTTCTACTAACTCAATGATGTCGTCGCTTATCGGCTGTTGCCCTGCAAGCATGCTGTCTAGTTCAGTTCTCGTGACGCTTAACTCTTTGGCGAGTACGTCAAAGTCGGTGTACCCCTTGGCGTATTTTTTCAGGGCGTTTAGTCTCGCTTTTTGCTCAAGTATGTCAACTGCACGCTCGGCACGGCTCTGCTTTTTCGTTACCAACATGTCTGCGTATGTCTTGGTCGGGTAAATGAGCAAGGTTTGGCTCTCTTTGTCAAAGCCTCTGATTTTCTTTGCCCCGTTCTTTGTCTCATACTTGGCAATGTATTTTCGTTTTACGAGGTCGTCTAGCAAGTCCTGCACCATCTCAAGTAGGCGAGTTTTGTTGCTGTCGTAAATGCCTGCTTTTTCGGCTAGGTTCGTTGCAGTCAACTTAATCGGCTTGTACTGCACCGTGCTTGTCTGATATTGCGTAAACTTTTCGCAGAGGTATGCCCACAAGTTCTTTTGCTCAACTTTTGGCAGTTCTAGTATGCCGTCCTGAGGCACGCCAATGTTAAGGCTACCACTCGCCTTGTACTCGGGGGTAAAGTCCACTTTTACGTGCGTGATATTGCCCCACTTGTTCGTTTTAAACTCGGTTATGCGTTCCATGAGGTAAATGCGTTGCCAATGAGAGTTGCCCTTTTTATCGGTGCTTATCTTGTAGTTGGCACTAATCATACTGCCCAACTGCAAGCCTGTGTACATGCTCTCAATTGCCCCGTCTTTTAGTTCGTTGCCACGTCCACGCAGGTTGTTAGGGTCAAGTCTCGCCAAGTCTGAGAGTTTGTGCCAACCGTTGTTGTCAGGGTGCAATATATTGTCACGTCGCAAAGCATGGTGAGCAGTCAGCACCTTTGCCTTGGCTTGGCTCATAAATCTTGCGTGCGTTACGGGGTCATTTTCGCCATAATCTATTGGCAACTCAGTTTGTGGGCTGTCCATGTGGGCAAGCCACTTGCCTGACGCCTTAATCTCTTTGTTGCTCTCGTATTTTTCACGCCTGTAACTGCTCTCAAGTTCCTTAATGTCTCTGCCCTCTAAAGCACCGTCAATAAGGTCAGTCAGGGCTATGGTGTGAGGTTGCATAACTACGTCATGCTCGTTGGCGTTGCGTACGTTGGTAATATCTCGGCTCTTTTCTGCCTTTTTCTTGTCCTCGTCCTGCTTGTACCTGTACAGGTTGGCGAGAGTAAATACGACGTAGGTACGCACGAGCCTATGCTCAAGCATAAAAATGGCAGTAATGCCCCTTGTGGCGTCATTGTAGGTGTAATACCCAAGCCCACTAGTCAAAGGCAGTTTGATGTCCTCGCAAAGCGTGTAAATATCGTACAAAGTGCTACTGTTGCTCATGGTCAGGTCGTCGCTCGTGTCCACGAGGTTGTAGGCGTAGGTTTTTGGCAGTTTGTCTAGCAGTTCCTTAAACTTTGCCTGCTGTGACAATGCCCAACCCGTCACCTTTTCTTTTTTCAACTCGCCCACAATTGGCAGGGGCAGGTCTTGTATGTTCTTGTTGTTGGGGTTTGCCTCTTTGTATGCAACTGCTCGCTCAACGTCAGCCTGCGACGTCATTTTGCTGTACTCTCGGGTCTCTTGCTTAAAACAAGCCTCAAGTGCTTTGTACTCGGCTGTTTTGGGGCTTGGCAGTTGTGGTTTTTCGGTAATAATCAAAAGGTTTGCAGGGTCACTTTGTAGCCTCTCAAAATACTTGCCTACCCTGTCAAAGTTCTTTAGCAGGTGCTTTTGTATCTTGTTCACGTCAAACTTGTTGCCCTGAGCGTCTTGCAGGTCGCTGTTCAACTTGATGTCGCTCAAAGCCTTTTTTACCTTGCGAGCCTTGTAAAACTCGGCAATTGGCACGGTGGTGCTTGTACTGCTCAAGCGTTCGCTACACTTTTTGATAGCATAATCAACGTCGCTGTACAGTTCCATAATCTCGCCAATATCACGAGGTTTGGCTTGGCTCTTAATCTCAACACCGTTCAGCGTAATATCGTCTGTCGTCTCTTGCTTTGCCATAACTAGTTATACCCCCTTGGGTCGTTAAAAACGGCTTGCTCAAGTTGTGTGAGCCGTCGGTTAATATCACCCACCTTGTAAGCCTCAATAAGGGCAATGATATTTTGCACGACTGCGTTGCTTGTCCGTGCGTCTATCTTGCCTGCTCTGAGGTCGTTGGCGTTGCGTAGCAAAGCGTCTTGCAAGTCACCGAGGGTTTGCCCCTTAATCGGCTCATAAGTCTCAGCAATAGCCCGAGGGTCAAACTTTGCCCCACCTCTCTTGCTTGCCTCTCGTTTGCTCTCGTCGCTTATCTCGGGGTTGTGACGGTAGCAAAAACCGTTCGCCATTGCTTTGGCTTTGCAGGGCTTGCCTTGGCTGTTTAACGCTTTGCAGTTGCTCATTGCTAAATCTCTCTCAGTTCACGGGCTAGGGCGTCTCTGATAATCTCGCTTGCACTCACCTTTTTACCTGTGCTTAGTTGTATCTCAGCAATACGCTTGTTCAACTTGTCTTTTAGTTCGGGGGTAATCTCAAAACTAAAACGCACGGTTTGGTAAACGCCCTTTTGCCTCTTACTAATCGTTGCCTTGACGTTCTTGCGAGGTGGTTTTACCTCTGTTGTAACCGTTCGGCTGTTCGCTCTCGCTAGCCCGTCATCTATCGTGAGTTGGTTGGGGTTTGGTTCAAGGCTCATTGGTTCAATGGGCTTAAACTCTCTCGGCTTGCTCATGTTTTCAAGGTTGCCTAATGCTTGGCTCATATCAAACTTTGCCATGTTCTATTGTTCCTCTGCTCTCTCAATTTTAGTTATCACGTACTTTGCAAGGTCGGTGTAGGCTTGCGACGCACTACTGCTCTCTGCATAGTCCACCAACGGTATGCCTGCGAGTTGGCTCTCTGACGCCTTGATAGTCAACGGTATCGGGTACGGCAACAGATAGTCAGCATAAAAGTTTTTCATGTATGTCAAAAAGGTGTTGCCCACGTTCGTGTTGGCTTGCACCATAGTAGGCAAAACACCGAGCAGTTTTAGGTTTGGGTTCACCTGCGTCATTGTCTGCACGAGGTCAATTGCCTGCCCAATACCTTTTACTGCCAAAGTCTGAGCCTGTGCAGGTATCAGGGCGTAGTCGCTCGCTACGAGGGCGTTGCGAGTAATCACACCGTCACTTGGTGGGGTATCTATCACGATAAAGTCATACATTGGTCTGAGCGTGTCAAAAAGCATTTTAAAGGCGTACAAGTTCACCTGAGCCGTGAGCCTTGCCTCATACTCTGACAAGTTACTGCCACTCATCAACAGATATAGCCCTGCCGTCTCTTTAATTGCCTCAGTCAGTTTTACCTTGCCCCCAAGCACGCTTGCAAGGTTCTGCTCGTCCTCAGCAATGCCAAGTGCCATGCCCACGTTGCCTTGGCTGTCGGCGTCAATGAGTAGTACACGCTTGCCCTGCTTTGCTAGCCCCTTGGCTAAGTTAATTGCTGTGGTGGTTTTGGCACTACCACCTTTGCGTATCATGACTGTAATGACTGTTGCGTTACTCATTTTCGCCCCCTTTGCTCATGGTCGCAAAGTTTAGTAACGTGAGGTCAACGCTGTGGGCTAGTTTGCCCTGTTTTGCGTACTCGGTCACAATGTCCACCATTTTGTACCCCTTTGCTTTTAGTTTTTTAATATCAGCCAAAATTGGCTTGCACTCGGAAACTTTGTAATATCGGGCTTTGCCCTTGCCCTTGGTCTCATAAGGCAACAAGCCCAACTGCGTGTAATACTTTAGCGTGGTCTGTCGCACGCCCAAAGCGTCGGCAAGGTCTGCCTGCAATATCGGTTGGTTTGGGTCGGGTTTTGTCATGGCTTTTATTCCTCACTTGTTAGTTTGTTAATAGTCTCAATAATGGGCTTGGTTTTCTGCTCATACTCGTCATGTATCGCCTGCACCTTGTCTCGCAGTTCCTTGATGTCTGCCTTGGCGTCTGCGACTGTCCATTGCCCTTTTTGCTTGACTGTCTTTATAAAGCGTTGCTCAAGGTGTTGCTCTAGGGCGTCCAACTCGCTAGCCAAGTAAACGACGCCCATGCTGTTCATCACCGAGGTTTGCTTAATGACGTCATAGTCATGTATCAAGGCGTCAATAACCTCGTTCAGGTCGTCAATATCGCTTGCCTGCTGTGCCTTGTTTGGTGTTCGCTTTAGCGTGATGTCTATGCTCATGTTTTCAAGTTCCTGTAATTATAGTTATCGGTCTTTGGGCTATGTTTAGCCGTTCGGTTGTTCGGTCTTGGCTCATGGGTCATAGTAACTTGCCTTGTGCTGTAAATAACTGATTTTTGGCACGTCGTCCTGCATGGTTGCCGTAAACTCGCCTATCTCGCCCGTGTCATCACGGCAAAAGCCAAAGTGCCTGCCGTCACGCCATATACTAAACTGCACGGCGTTGTAGTCAGCGTCCGTAAAGGTGTACTCGTAATTGTTGGCGAGAGGTGGCTCAACTGCCATGAGGTAGTCGTAATAGTCTCTGTCGGCTCTCTGCCCTGTAATGCTCAAAAGTTCCTTGATATGCTTGCTCTTTGGCTCAATAGTATGCACGCCT
>JAEEGL013573399.1_pt1 | contig 11087 bp, 9 predicted proteins | sample 9134231 | NCBI WGS metagenome assembly JAEEGL01 (sample SAMN16246548, study PRJNA631951) | gut metagenome | biome: gut microbiome; feature: rumen; material: fiber-attached | host: Bos | place: Iran: Karaj | collected 2018-10
CTTTTTGGAAAAAATGGATTTTTTTTATCATTCATATTACAAATTTTAATTGAATTATTAGTAATATAATAATATGATATAATATGATTATCATATGTTGCAATAATATATTCAAAATTATTTTCTTTATTAATATTTAAAATATTAATTAATGATTCAATAATATAAGAAATAAATCCATATTTCACAGAATTATTAGAGATATCTAAATATATTATAATTATTTCTTTAATATTATATTCAATATTTTCTTCATCTAATATATAATCAATTGTTGAAGGAAGGATATTATCTTGTTCTTTATCTTCATTTTTTATATTAGGTAATAAATAAATATTATTTGTATTTATAAGTTTTTCATAGTTTATATTTATTACATTATTATTATTAATGGTATAAAAATTATTTTTCATTAAACATATTTTACATACATATGTATAAGTTTTAAAATATAAATTATCTTTAACTTTATACATTTCAAACAATTGAGGATAATAATATGCTTCACAAACTTGACATTTAAAGCATTTTTTATTATACCTATTATTAATATTTAATTTATAATATAATATTTTTTCATCTTTAAATTCACTTTTTTCATTACCAAAAGGTTCTATATTAAATCCAAAATATTTAATTGTTTCATTATAAAATTTCATATTATAAGGTAAATAAAACATTGATGGTCTAATTAATCGAATTGAAGAAGAACCTTTTTCATAATTAATATAATTTGAATTTGGAGATGGAATATATAGATAATCGTATCCAGAATAATAAATATTATTTTGATGAATATTATTATAAATAATATCATCAAATGAAGGTCTAGGAAGATTTTTAGGATTTAATTTATATTGAATTGATCTTTTATGAATTTGAATAGGTTTATTTTTATAATTATTATTAATTGATTTTTTTTCTGATGATGAAGATGATGAATTTAATTCTGAATTTGTATTTTCATCATCAATATTAAAATTAGAACTATTCTTTTCATTATCATATGATTCATTATTATTTTCTGAATCAGATTCATCCCAAAATAAATCATCTTGCATTTACTAAAATTTAATTTATAATATTGAAAAAAATACAAAAAAAAAAATTATTATAAATTATTCTAATATAAATTCTAAACTTTTATTAATAAATAATAATCAATTAAAATATTATTTCAATTGTTTTGAGTATTAGATAAATCAGAAAAAGTTGCTTCATTACACTTTTTATTAAAAGTTTCTTGAGAAATACCATTTAATTGTGTATAAGTAATATTTTTAATAAATTCTCCAATTACATTAACTTGAGAAACTAAATGATCTTTTGGTCCATTTTTCAATTCTTTATTCATAAACATATTCATATATTTAAAATTAGAAGAAAATTTATTAGGTTGTGCTTTAATAACAGCATATTGAAAAATAGGAAGTGAATCATCAACACCAACAACATCACTTCCATTATTAAATTGAATAATATTTTTAATTTTATAAGATATTTCAAATAAACAATCTATTTTTTTTAAAGGTGATTTTTCATTATCTAATTTAAGTAAAAGTTCTTTTGTTTCTGGAAGAAAATTATCAAAAATATAATTATTCTTTCCTATTAAATCATTTGGTTCAATCCAAGATAAACGTACAGAATTATGATATATTTTTATATCATCTGGATCTGGTTCATTTGGAAATATTTTATCATATATTTTTACCATTATATAATTTATTACTCTATAATATATTTCATCTTTGTCTTTTATTTGATTAAATATTTTACTTTTATTTATTGCTTCTTTTACTAATTTAAAATAAAATTCTAATCTATCTGGTAAGTTTAATTCACTTTCTAATTCGAATAAATCTAATCCTTGTTTTTCTTGAATATAAATTAAAGGAGGAAATCTATTTGTAAAATCATATATATTTTGATATATATTCCCTTTTTTTCTCTTTTTTCCATCATCAAATAAGAAATCATCTAAATATTTTAATTTATCATCAATTCCAATATTACTTTTTTCAATTGTAAAAATTCTTTGTGATAAATTCAATGTAACTTTAACCTCTAAAGGATGATTTTCTACAAATTCAATAATTAAATTATTAGTTTCTAATTCATCAATAGCACTTAAATTTAAGTTTATATTCTGTAAAGCTCTTTCAGTATATTTTAATCTTTCAAAAATTCTACTTAATTCTTCAAAATCAAGAGTTTTAATTGAATCATTTAAATCATTTGTTAATTTTACATATATTTTTTCATAATCATTTAATTTATATTCATCTGGAACTGTTTTTAATAATTTTAAAAGAGAATTAACATACCATTCTGAAGGAATTGAATTATCAATTACAAAACTACCTGTTTTTAAAAATTTAGATAACTCATTTAAAATATTTATTGTGTTTGTTGTTGTTCCTTCTGTAAAATCAGATTTATTTAATATTCTATAATTATATAATAATTTACAAATAAAATTTTGAATCTTTATTAAATTATTATTTATAAAATCTTGTTCTGTTTTTATATCTTTTATTTCTGGTATTGTTAAATTTGGTTGAGAACTTTTATGAGTTATATTCATTAAATCTGAGAAATGTTTATTATATTTAATATCTATTTTTAAAAAATAATTTTTTTGCCTTAGTTTCTTTTCTGAATTAAGATGAGCTGATATAGTTTCAAAATGAGTTTTAATTTCTAATTTTGATATTGTCATACCAAAAACTCTTCTTTCATTCATTTTTTGTTTAGCAATTTCTTCATTTAATCCAACAACAGTAGGTTTCTCAATAAAAAATTCTTTATTATTTAAAACAATTTTATATAAAACATAAATATCATTTATAGAAAAACAAATAGATTTATGTAAAACAAATTCAGATTTATTTTCTTCAAAATAATCATAATGATAATTATCATTATTAGGATCATTGATAATTTTTTCAATATAAGGAGGTAAAATAACATTAGTAATTTTATCAAAAAATTCAAAAGCACTAGGCATAATATCAAGAATAAAAAACCAATTAAAAGGAGTATAACTTGGTTCAGATTGTCCTTTGAATAATTGACCAGAAATTAATTTTTCAATTATATAACAAATATTATTTATATTTTTTCTAGTTCTCATTGATATAATAAATGAACTTATTAATGCATTATAATCTGGTTTTTTAAAAATAGGAGAAAATAATTGTTCAAAGAAAAATTGACCAACAAAAGCATTTAATTCAACTTTATTAATATTATTAAATTTTTGTTGAATTAATAATGATATTATTTTACAAATACATTTTACTGAAAAAGGAACTAAATGCATATTTTGATTTAAAATATTAAATAATTCTTGAATAATATCTATACAACTTAAAAAATCTTTTTGATAAAAAGATAATACTTTTGATGGTTCTTGAGATAAATAAACTTGAGATAAAAAGTTTGAGTTTGCATAAAGTAAATCATCATTTCCAAATTCAGTTATTTGTTTTAATATATAATCTTTCATATCTGAATTTTGTTGTTTTTGCATAATTGTTATTAATTCTCTTTTTGTTAAATCTGGAATATATTTTGATAAAAAATCACTTTCTTCTTTTTCTTTATCTGCATTTTGTTTATATGTACTTAAATCAATTGTATTATCAAAAGACATATTTAAATTAGAATTTTTTGTTAATTCTGAAGTATTTCTTTTTTTTTTATTTTTTTCCATTTCTTTCTTTAATTTTGCAACTAATTCTCCTATTTGAGAAACATCAAAATTCCAATCTGAATTATCACTACTTTTATTTTCCATTTTATCAATTACTCCTTTAAATATCATATTAAAATATGACTTTACATCATTTTTCATTATTAAACCATTTAAAATATTACCAATTACAGTATTTTTTAAAAAAACTTGTGGTTGATTTGATACTTTTAAATTATTTATTTCATATCTTAATCCTCTTTCAATTAAAGCAAGTAACTCATCTTCAATGTAACTTGGTGATAAAATATTTTCATAAAAGTTATTTATTATTAAAGAAGATAAACTATTTTCAGCATCTTCAACTGTTGCTTTTTGAATTATTTTAAACATTAATTCTTGATCATTTCTTAATGAAAATAAAAAATTTGTTAAGTATACATAACATTGACTTAAATTATTTGTTGGTGAATTATTGAATTTATATTTCATTGGTTCTTCTTTTTTTTTTTAGTTTATCATTTTCTTCTAATTTTAAATTTTCATATTTTTCTAAAACTTTTAATTTGTTTTCATATAATTTGCAACATTCTTGTTCTATTTTTGTTTTTGCTTCATCTTTTGTTTTTGAAACTATAAATTGTAATTATATAAATATATTTTTACATAATTCTTTCATTGCTGACTCTTTTTTAACTAATGATTGTAAAATTTTTAATTTTTCAAATCTATTAAAATCTTGATTTATATTCATATTTTGTGTTTCTAGATTTTCTTTTTTAATTTCATTATTAACTTCTGGTGTTGAAATGTTCTCTTTTTGATTCTTGATGTCATTATTTTCATTTGGGGTTTTTTGATCCTTTTGTTCATTATCACTCATATTAATCAAATAATTAAGTTATAATCTATTAAAATAATAATAATTATTCATAGAAAAAATATCATATTATTAAAATATAAATTAAAAATAAAAAAAAATTATTTTTTTATTTTTATATTTAAATATACAATTAACAATAACCATTTTAAAGTAAAGATTCTCTCAAAGGAAGTAAATTATTATTTTCAATATAAAACTTTTCCATTTGTAAATTCACATATAAACATCCAATTTGGAAAAATAATGAAAAAAGATTTAAATATTTATATAAATTATTGACCATATAAATATTTCCATTAAATGCATTAACTTGAAAATAAAAACAATAAATTAAAAAAAGACTCATTCCCAAAATATCAAAAATAACAAAAATATTTAAAATTTTAGTATAATTGACAGAATCTTCTTGATTTAATTTAATAAAAGTATTCAAATGATTAATCCCAAAAATTCCAATAAAAACATTATACAAATCAAAAAATAAAAAAATAAAAAAAATAAAATTAAAAGTAGAAAGATAAAAATAATACCCTTTATAACAAATTAAAAATAAAGAAATTAATCCTAAAGAAACATAAAAAAAAATCCATAAATGAATAACAAAATCATAATTTTCTCCAATACAACCAAAAAATTTAGGAGGTAAATTAATACTAGTATTAGTAATTTTATCAGTAGATAAAATAGGAGGTGAAATTTTATGAATAATATTACTTCTTTCTCCTTCATCTTCTGATTGAGCTTCTCCTTCATTTGAAGGATAAAAAAATCCATATTCTTCTTCTTTTATTTTTCTTTTTAATTGATTTTTAATATAATTTGGAAATTTCATTGAACCAGGACGAAATCTAACATTTCTTAAATTTTGTTTTTCATTTTCTATTTTATTATCTGTATTTATTTCATTTTCTATTTTATTTTCTTCTGTGTCATTTTGACTTTGTTCTGTATTATTTTTACTTTTATCAATTTGTTTCTTTATTGTTGAATTATTCATTGAATCTAATAATTCTGAATAACTCTTTGTTAATGAATTATATTCTGGGATTCTTAAAGAAAATAAAATATTTTCTTCTTTTGAAGTTTGAGATAAGGAAAATATTTTATTTATTGATGATGAACTTATTGGAATTTCATATTGAGGAAATTCTACATATAATGTGTCATGATTTGAAAATATTCTTTTTATTGTTTGAATTGATGAGTCATCAAATATAATTTTTGATTCATGTTTATCTTCTAAATAGTCTTTATACATTTTTTAAATAATTTATTGAAAAAAAATTTTTATAATTATATAAAGATAAATGTATTTGATATATTAATATATTACCTATTATATATTTTGAATTTAATTATGATTATTTTTAAAAGAAAAAGATATTTCAAATTATTTTAACTATTATTTTTTCATGCAATAAAATAAAACAATTTTTATATTATTATTCAAATAATATTTATAAATTAATAATATCTAATTTAAAGTATAAATATATTTTTAAATAAATATATTTGAAATAACCAAATATTTAAAATGTCTGATAAAACAAAAAATATTAAAGATATTTTTAAACATCATATAAAAAAATCTTTATTATCAGTTACATGGGAAAAAGAAGGACAAACTGTAAAAATATAATATTAAAATTTAAATAGATATTATTTAACAATAAAAAATCATCATTAACAATAGAAGAAAAGCAAATATTAAAAATATTAATATCAACAGGTATTCCAAAATTATATAGAAAACAATTATGGATGTTATGTAGTGGAGCAAAAAATGATAAAAATGATAATCCCCAATATTATAAAAAATTAGTTGAATTATCTAAAGATGTAAAATCATTATATTCAAAACAAATTGAAAAAGATTTAAAAAGAACTTTCACAAAAGAAATTAATGAAGAAAAATTAAATCAATTAAGACAAATTTTAATTTGTTATTCTATTAGAGATTCTAGTATTGGTTATTGTCAAGGTTTAAATTTTGTTGCTTCTAATTTAATAGAAGTTTTAGAAGATGAAGTAAATAATTTATTTTTTATTATTATTTTATAGGAAGATGCTTTTTGGGTTTATAGTAATATAATTGAAGAATTACTTCCTTTAAATTTTTATTCTGAATTATGTGGTGTTACCACTGAACAATTTATTATATTAAATTTTTTAGAAAAATATTTTCCTACTTTAAAACCAATTTTTGATGATGAAATATATAAAAATTTCATTAATAATTTTATAAATCAAAGTTTAATTAGTATATTTGTTGAAAATTTAAACAATGAAACAACTAATTTTATCTGGGATTGTTTATTTTTAGAAGGAAATATTGTTATAATTAAAGTATTTATTGCTATATTTTGTGAAATAAAAAATGATTTATTAAAAATTTCACCAGATGATTTAGAAGGGATAAAAAATATATTTAGTAAAAAAATAAAAGAGATAAAACCAAATTCAATTTTTTTATTAAATAGTTTATATATTAGACAATTTGAATTTAATAGTGAATATTTAGAAACAATAAGAGAATCTATTTCAAATTATTTTAGTGATTCAACTGAAAATGATCATACTGATAGAATTCAAGTTAAAATTAAGAATAGATTTAATGTTGGTTTAAATGAACAAGTTAAAAGATTTAAAGAATGTAATAAAGATTGGCCTTATTGTTATAATGATTCTTATTTTGAAAATGTTATTGAAGTTATTAAATTTTTAGTCCTTTCTCCTAAAAATAATCCTGAAATTATTGATGATTACTTTTTTAATGTTAATAAAAAAAATATTAAAGTTGATTTATTAGTAGATGAAGATAAATTAAATTTAAAATTAGAAAGAAGACCACATTTTTGTTCTGATATTATTGAAGAAATTAAAAAAGAAAGAGAAAATGAAAAAGAAGAAGAATTAAATGAAAATGATAAAGAAGAACAAGAGGGATTTTTTACTATATTAAAAAAAACTACTTTGAAAAAAGCAAAAGAACTTTTAGGAAAATTTAATCCTTCTCCTTTTTTTAATGATAGTTAAGTTGATTAATATTATATTTTTAACATAATATATCAATAATAGAATTTAAAATTTTTATAATAATTTATTAATTCTTAATTGTAAATATTTTATTTCAGATAAAATTATTTCCATAATTTAATGTTAAATGGAAAAGTAGTTGTTGCTATAATTCCATTATTTAAAATATTCATTAAAATAACTCTATTATTATTTAATTTATGTTTTACTTCTTTTTTTATAATATCAATATTTTCTATTTTTTCATTTCCTTTTTTATTTTTATTATCTTCATTAATTGTATTTTTTTTTACAATTTCCCATTTTTGGATTGTATCATAATTCCCTTTAAATACACCATTTGTAAATAAATAATTCCCTTTTTTTATTATATTTGAAACACCACCTACAACTTTAATTTTTTTAATTATTTCACGACTTTGAACATCTATTAAATGAATTCCTGAAAAAACTCCAATAGCCAAAATATCATTATTTAACATTAATAAAGAATTATGAAAACCTTCAAAATAAATATTATCTAAAACAAATACTTTATTATAAAATATTAAACTCCAAAATTGTAAAGTTTGATCTTTATAAGGAGAAATAATAATTTCTTTTGTTTTTTTAATAAAAACAATTGCTTCAATAGTAGAAGAAAAACTAACAATTGTCATTATACATTGATATAAACTACCATATTTTTCATTATATTTATAAATTCTTACTGTTTGATCATCAGAACAAGATGCAATTTCAAAATTATCTAATTCAATAACTCTATTAACACTTAAAAAATGATTATTTAAAGTAGAAATGATATTATAAGTTGTTAAAGAAGTTAATTTAATTATTGTAATTGTTTTATCAGAACAAGAAGAAATTAAATAATTATTATATGATAATTGAATTATATTATTTACAGGATATTCAAAGTCTTTTATTACACATTGAGAATCAAAAGTTTCTTTATTATAAATTATTATTGAACAATCATCTGATGATGATGCCAAACGATCATCATTTAATATTAATAAACACATTACAAATGATGTATGATAACTTAAAGTTTTAAATGAAGTTATATTCTTTAAGTTTAATTTATCCATTTGATATTATAATTTAAATGAAAGAAAATTTTGATTTTAATATTTTTTTCATTTATAAAATAATATATTATTATATTTTAATAAAAACTTAATATAATAAATAATTTTTATGCTTGAGTTTTAGATTTAAAAAATACACTACTTTCATTTTTCATTTTTGTAACTTCAGATTGTAAATCTTTAACAGTTTTACTTAATTTTATAATATTTTCATTTTTTTCATGAATTAATTGTTTTAATTCTTTATTTTCATTATGTAATAATTCAATTTCTTTCATCATTTCATCTCTTAATTCTAAAATAGCAAGAAAAGCACATCTACAATTAGGATCAGGATTAATTGAAACATAAATTCTAGTTCCTTTAGTATTTGGAACAGGATATTTTTTTTCAATTGTACTAGATTCTTTATTATATATTTTTTGTCTACAAGGACAATATCCATAATTCATATGAATATATTCTTTTAATTCTTTTTCTGATAATTTTTTTTCTAAATTAAATGATTCTAATCTATTTATATTTCTTTCATTTGGAAATTCTCTTCCTTCCCATTGACAAATTTGAACTATTACTTGGTTACCCATAAAAAAAGAATTAAAATTTAATTTTTAATTATATAATATTTTATTTTTTTTACTATTTAAATATATTTATTAAAAATATTATTTATTTGATTTTCTAAATTATTTGGAAAAGTTGATGTTACGTTATTAGAATACTCAGTTGAATCACTATTAATTTTATTTATTGTATTGTTTTCTATTAAAAATGAATTTTTATTTTCTTCTTTAGCATTTGTTCTATTTCTTTTATCTAAAAAAAATTTATTAGATGCTTCAATATATAATTCATTATTTATAACATCTAATAAATTTAAATTTCTTTTTTTAGTTTTTATATTTTTTTTATTACTTAGTACATTAAGAGTATTTATATCTTCATTTGAAAATGTTGGATATATTTTACTTACTTCGATATTTCCTTCTTTAATATTTTTATAATATGTTTTAACAAATTGATTAGCAATTCTATTATCAGATAAAAATAATTTTTTTCTTTTTTCATATAAATCTACAACATCATTTTCAGTTTTTAAATTCATATTAATTAATCCTTTTTTAACATTTTCTAATAATTTTGTCTTTATTTCTAATGTTGAAGATTTAGAATATGAAATCTCATCATATTTAATAATATCAACTAAAAAATTTAAAGTATCTTCATCATTTGAATTTATTAAATTATAAGTTACTTGTCTACATCCATTTATTTTTTTCTCCCTATTAATAAAGAAATTATGATTTTTTAAATTTTGAAAATATTTACAACAATGAAGACAAAGTTTTCTTTTTTTAATTTTAGTTTTTCTGACTTCTTTTACAAATTCTTCAAAAGGTAATTTAGATTCAATAAAAGTACTTTTGATTTTATTTTCATTTTTAGAAAAATATGTGTAATAATTTTTAACTAAAGCAAACTCATTATCAATTTTTTTTAAATACTTTTTTTCATACAAATTTACCATTATTAAATTATATTCTGTAGTTAATGAATTTTTAAATTCATTATATTCATCATTAAGTACTTGTTTTATTTTTTCAAATATAACATTTTTATCATTTATTTTTAATAGATTTGCATAACTTAAAATTGCCATCATATCTCCAAATGTAAATTCATTATAATTTTTATAATGTATTTTTTTGTGTTTAATGTGACATATTTGATTACAAATTTCGCATAAATTAAGAGATTCCATGAAAATTATATATATTTATTTATTGTATTTTTTATATTAAATCCAAATATTAAAAAATTATAATAAAATATTATAAAAAATGATAGAATATAAAATAATAAAAGAGAGTTTATTTTATATTATTGATTCTTTTTTAAAAAATAAAAAGAAAATAGAAAATAGAAAAATTAAATAAAAAAAATAAAACTAACTTTGTATATAATTTTTTTTTGAAATTATATTAATTAAATGTCAGAAAATTCAAAAAATTTATTAGAATTTGATTCATTACCAACATATATATCATTAACTAAATTTAAAACATTTTTAAAATGCTTGCTGCAAACTATAATGGATGAAAATTTAGGAATTACAAAAGATATTTTTTATAAGTTATTTCCTTATTTGCCATATTTTGCAAAAAAAAAATTATTTCTTTTTTTACTTCATTCTGAAAATAAATGTAATAATCAAATTTCTTCTATTTATTTAATTAATATATTATCAAAAATCTTATATGGAGATATAAATTATAAATTAGAATTTATATCAAATTTTTTTTTATTTAATAGTGATAAATTAATTACTTTCGAAGATATAAGACTTTATTTTTATCATTTTTATATTTTTTCATTTAAA
>JAEEGL013959185.1_pt1 | contig 11087 bp, 9 predicted proteins | sample 9134231 | NCBI WGS metagenome assembly JAEEGL01 (sample SAMN16246548, study PRJNA631951) | gut metagenome | biome: gut microbiome; feature: rumen; material: fiber-attached | host: Bos | place: Iran: Karaj | collected 2018-10
ATTTCTCCAGCAGCAGGAGCGCACCGTTGTAAAGCCCCCAGAAAACAAAGTTCCATGAGGCCCCGTGCCACAGGCCGGTTAAGGCCCAGACGATCAGAATGTTCAGCAGATGGCGCGCCCGGGATACCCGGTTGCCGCCCAGAGGGATGTACACATAGTCCCGAAACCAGAAGGAAAGGGTCATGTGCCAGCGCCGCCAGAACTCGGACACCGAGCGGGAGGCATAGGGATAACGGAAGTTCTCAGGCAGATGGAAGCCGAAGATGAGACCAAGCCCGATCGCCATGTCGCTGTAGCCGGAAAAGTCAAAGTAGATCTGCAGCGTGTAACAGAGCCCTGCCAGCCACAGGGCGCCGGTCCCGGAGAGCGCGGGCGCCGCGTAAACTGCCCCCACCAGCGCGGCCAGACTGTCGGCCAGCAGCACCTTTTTGGCAAGACCGCGCACAAAGCGCTTCGCCCCGGAAAGGGCGTTGTCCCAACTATGCCGGCGGACGGAGAGCTCGTCCGCGATCTGACCGTAGCGCACGATGGGCCCCTGCATCAGTTGGGGGAAGAAGCAGACATAGAGCAGAAAACGGAAAAAGCTCTTTTCCGGGGAAATGTCCCCGCGTCTCAGATCAATCACATAGCTTAAAAGCTGGAAGGTGGTAAAACTGATAGCGGCGGGCAGAGCGAGACGCCGGAGGGAAAAGCCGATTCCCGTCAGGGCAGAAAGCGTATCGGCAAAGAAGTTGAGATACTTGAAGAGAAAGAGCGAGCCGATGAGCAGAATAAGGGCTGCGGCAAAGCAGAAGCGACGCAGCTTTTCCGAACCGTCCGCGATGCCGAGACCGCAGAGCCAGATCAGCAGCGCCATCCCCGCCAGCAGCGGCAGGGAGCGCGGATCGCCCCAGGCGTAAAACACCAGCGAGGCCGCCACCAGCACGCCGCCGCGCCACCGGGGATCGGGCAGCAGGAAATACAACAGCACGGTCACCGGCAAAAAGGCATATAAAAATGTCAGGCTGGAAAAGAGCATACCGACACCTCAATGCGAAAATCAGGACAGCAGGAGCGTGGAGGAATAAAAATCAACGCCTCCGATGAAAAGCACCACGTCCACATCGTGTTCTGCGGCAAAGGCGGGCAGGTCGAAACCCTTGCCCGTGTCGTTGTGATAGGCCCTCAGATCCACGCTCCAGGTCTTCCCGAAGCCGGAGGCGAGAGCCTTTAGAATGGCGTTGTCGTAGGAGTCGCCGAGGATCAGGGCGGTGCGCCCTTCGGCCCCGGTGTCGAGCAAGATTTCACCGCCGTCGCCGCCGAAGACACTGCCATAGGAGAAGCCGGGCAGCTCGCCGTCAACAAACTGCCGCTGCATGCCGTAGTCCTCAAAGACAATACCGCACGAGCTGACGGCGAGAGGCGCGTAGCGGTAGAGCACCACGGAGAAATCCTCCGGCGCGATACCCTCGATGCCTGCCGCCCGCGTGCCGAGGTAGTGGCCGCGGTCGGTGTAGAGGCCGTCGGTTTCCAGCGGCTGCAGCTTCAGCATTTTGCAAAGCTGCAGGTAGGCCCGGTAGGCCCCGGCTGCGTTCCAGTGGTGATCGGTGCCGAGAAAGTCCCGGCGATAGTCGTCGAAGCTCTCAATGCTGAGCTTGCCGACGTGCTCCTCCGGCAGAGCGAGACCGTCTGTCAGATACGCATAGATCCCGCTTTTTTCGCCCGTTTGCAAATCAATGTCCCGGTCGGTTTCAATGTAGTAGAGATAGAGCTCCGTCTCCGGCAGGGCCTCATACCAGGAATTGACCAGCTCCCGTGCGGTGTCCAGCAGCTCCGCCCGAGCCTGCGGCGTCTCCGGCCGCAGCACCAGCATGTCGCGAAAGAGAAAGACATTGCGGTAGCCCACATAGCGCCCTGCGGCGGCAAGCCTCTGCGCAATGGGGAGGGAGAGCTTCGCGTCAAGGATGTTGTAGAGTTTTTTCATTTTGACGGCGGCGGGGGCCTGGTCAGCCAGGGCGTCTTCCACGGAGTCCTGGAAGCTGCCGTCCAAGAGCGCGGCGCTTGTCAGCGCGCCGATGCGGTTTGCCGGGCGGTTTTCATAGTAGATCTCCGTGTCAGGGTGCAGGAGGGTGCGCACCAGGCCCGCCAGCAGCAGAACAAGAGCGAGACAGAGCGCCGCGATGCGCAGCGTCCGGGTCTTCATGGGCACGCCTCCTTTTTGTAGATATCCGGATTATACCACAACAGGGGACCGCTTGAAAAGCATCAGAAAAAACTCCTCCGCCGGGCGGAGGAGTCTGGACTAGAAGATCACGTTCATATCGGCCACGCCCCGGATGCCGTTGACACTTCCGCTGGCAGTAAACTGCCACATGTCGTAGGGCCGGGCAAAACTGGGGAGCTTGTTGTCCCTTGTATAGCTTGCAAGCCATGTGGTGTAGGGTCCGTAGACCGCGTAGGGGATGTGGTTGTTCAGGAAGTTCAAATTGGAATACAGCCCCGGGGTGTAGCCCGCGGCGCGGATGGTCTCACAGAAAGCAGGGATCACCTGCGCGCGCACCGCCTTGCCCAGGTAATCGTGACGGCCGGGCGGAATATCCTCGGAAAGCTCGGTGTCAAAATAGACAGGGTAGTCGAGCTTTGCCCCGGCCAGCAGGCCGACCACGAAACTTGCCTCCTCCCGGGCTTCGGCAGGGTTCATGGCGGAGGAGTAGAAGTATACGCCGAGCTTCATCCCGGCGGCCTTGGCGGCCTTGATGTACTGCTCGAAGCGCTTGTCCTCCCACAGCAGGCCCGTGCCGTAGCCCCGGTATCCCACCCGCAGAATGGCGTAGTCGATGCCCTGAGCCTTGACGGCGTTCCAGTTGATGGCCCCGTTGTGGTAGGACACGTCGATGCCGAGCTGAGAGGACTTGACCCCATTCTGGTCAAAGTAACAGAGTGTTCCGTCAATCAGGTGCATGCCGCGCAGGACCTGATTCCTTGCATTGACGTAGTAGAGCTTGCCGTCAGACTCCCGCCAGCCCGCGTCATACAAGGGGAGAGAGGGCGTCTCTTCCGGGCGCGGCAGCACCTGGATGGGAGCCGGCGCGGCGCTGTAGGCCGCCCCGGCGCGCAGGCGCACGGTATAGAGACCGGGTTCCAATCCACTGAGATAGAGACTGCCGTCCTCCCCGGCGCTGTAGCTCAAGGCGGTGCCGGCAGGATAGACGATTTCAAAGCCGAGGCCCTTGCCGGGCACGGAGGCGCCGGTCTCGTCGCGCAGCAGGGCGTAGAGGTCGCCGCCGGAGGAAAAAGCGGCCAGCTGCAGATTCACAGGTGCGGGTGTCTCGGAAAGCTCTGTCGTGGGGGCCGGGGTGAGCAGCGCCGCCTGCTTCGGCTGAGCGGACAGCTTCGGCAGCAGCGCAATCAGGGCGACCGCCAGCGCGAGACAGGGCAGCGCCAGTAGCAGGATCCAGCCGGTGCGCCGCTTTGGCGCGGAGCGGTATTCTTGTTTCTTCATGCTCATAAGGCGTTTGTCCCCAGTCTGACGATTTACGAAAGGCTCAATTCAATATGTTTACATAATAATTGGCAAGAAAGGAAAAGTCAATCGGGGATTTTCACGCCCCCTTAATTTTTCTTATCCTCCTTGTCCGGAGCCGGGGAATGTGGTACAATCATCCTTATGATGAATACATTTGAACAACAGTATAAACAGGCGTGCCGGGAGCTGATCCTGCGCGATTTTCAGTCCCTCAATCCCATGCAGCAGGAGGCTGTGCTGGCAACGGAGGGGCCTCTGCTGATTCTGGCTGGGGCGGGCAGCGGCAAGACCACCGTGCTCATCAACCGGATTGCAAAGCTCCTGCGCTACGGCAAGGCAGGGGACACGGACTTTGTCCCCGCGGAGGCGGATGAGCAGACGCTTTCCCTGCTGAGAAAAGGCGGGGAGGAGTCCAGACGCCTGGCTGCCCTGGACCCGGTGGCGCCGTGGCGTATCCTCGCCATCACCTTCACCAACAAGGCGGCGGGGGAGCTCAAGGAGCGGCTTGGCCTGATGCTGGGGGAGCAGGCGGACGACATCTGGGCCTGCACCTTCCACTCGGCCTGTGTGCGCATCCTGCGCCGGGACGCGGAGCGTCTGGGCTACACCGGCAGTTTTACCATCTACGATACCTCGGACAGTCTCAGCCTGATGAAGCACATCCTGAAGGACATGGAACTGGACGAGAAGACTTACATCCCCCGTGCGATCCTTGCGGAGATCAGCCGCGCGAAGGATGAAGGTGTCTCCGCCGCCGAATACCGGCAGCGTGCCGACGCCTCAGGCGATCTCAGACGGAGGAAGACCGCCCAGGTGTACGAGGAGTATGCCCGGCGGAGCTTCGCGGCAAACGCCATGGACTTTGACGATCTGATCTACAACACCGTCAAACTCCTGGAAGAGCACGCCGACGTGCTGGAGCACTGGCAGCGGAGGTTCCAGTATGTGCTGATCGACGAGTACCAGGACACGAACCGCCTGCAGTACCGGCTCTCCTCGCTTCTCGCGGGCGGCTGGGGCAACATCTGCGTGGTGGGCGACGATGACCAGAGCATCTACAAGTTCCGCGGCGCCACCATTGAGAATATTCTGGACTTTGAGAGCCAGTACAAGGGCTGCCGGGTCATCCGCCTGGAGCAGAACTACCGCAGTACCGGCCACATCCTCGACGCGGCCAACGCCGTGATCGCCAACAACAGTCAGCGCAAGGGCAAAAACCTCTGGACCAACAAGGACGGGGGCGAGATGCTGACCCACTATTTTGCCGACAACGAACGGGATGAGGCGGAGTTCGTGGCCTCGACCATCCTCTCGGATTACGGCCGGGGCGCCAACTGGAGAGACCACGCGGTGCTCTACCGCATGAACGCCCAGTCCAACCAGTTTGAGTATGCCTTCAAGCGCAGCGGCATCCCGTACCGCATCATCGGCGGCACCCGCTTCTTTGATCGGGCGGAGGTCAAGGACGTGCTGGCGTACTTGAGCGTGATCTCCTCCCCGAACGACGATCTGCGCCTGACCCGCATCATCAACAGCCCGCCGCGGGGCATCGGCGCACGCACGGTGGAGCAGGTGGGAGAGCTGGCCAGGGAGCAGAGCTGCTCCATGTTTGAAATCCTCGAGAAGGCGGAGGAATACCCCGCCCTGTCGCGCGCGGGCATGAAGCTGAGGCTCTTTGCCAATCTCATCAGGGAGCTGCGGGAGCTTGCCCAAAAGGAAACACCGGACGAGCTGCTGGATGCCCTGCTTGACAAGACCGGCTATGTCCGGGTTCTGGAGGAGAAGAACACCACCGAGGACACCGCCCGGGCCGAGAACGTGCGCGAGGTCAAAACCAGCATCCTCACCTACATGAAGGAGTCCGGCGACAACACGCTGGAGGGGTATCTGGCAAACGTGGCCCTCTACACCGACATGGACAACTACGACCCGGAGGCGGACGCGGTGATCCTCATGACCATCCACAGCGCCAAGGGTCTGGAGTTTCCCACCGTGTTTCTGGTGGGCATGGAGGAGACCATCTTTCCGGGCCTGCGCGCCATCGGGGAGCCGGATGAGATGGAGGAGGAGCGCAGGCTCTGCTATGTGGCCATCACCAGGGCCAAAGAGCGGCTCTATCTTACCTCCGCCCACAACCGTATGATCTTCGGCCGCACGACGGCCAACCGGGTCTCCCGCTTTGTCTTTGAGATCCCGGAGGAGCATATCCGCAAATCCATCCCCAGAAACTACGGCTTTCAGGAGCGGACGCGGGAGGAGGGCTTTTTCGCCTCCCGGCCCAATCGCGAGCATGCCGCGTCCCGGTCTGCGCTGCCGGTCAAGCCCGCCTTTGCCGCCCCCGGCAATGAGAAGAAAAAGGAGAGCGGGAGCTTTGCCGTGGGGGACAAGGTACTGCACAAGGCTTTTGGCCACGGTGAGATCGTCAAGATGACTCCCATGGGCGGGGACTTTCTGGTGGAGATTCGCTTTGAGGGCGTGCCCAATCCCAAGAAGCTGATGCTCCGCGCGGCGGCGCAGCACATGGAAAAGACATGAGCAGGAACCTGCCGCTTCTGGGCAGACTTGCCCTGCTGTCCACAGCGCTCATCTGGGGCACCTCCTTTGTGGTGCTGAAAAACGCGCTGAACGACATCGGCACACTCTGGGTACTGGCCATCCGCTTTACCGTGGCGACAGCGCTGATGCTGGCGCTGGTGCGCGGAAGGCTGCGGAGCATGACCCGCCGCTGCCTCAGGGGCAGCGTGCTGATGGGGATCGCCCTGGCCTCGGCCTACATCATCCAGACCTACGGCCTGTATTACACCACCCCGGGCAAAAACGCTTTTCTCACTGCCACTTACTGTGTGCAAACCCCCTTTCTTGCCTGGCTGTTCTACCGGCGCAGGCCGGGAATCTCCAACGTCCTGGCCGCCGTTATGTGTGTGGCCGGCATCGGCCTTGTGTCTTTGAGCGCGGGCTTCGGAGAGATCAACCGGGGCGATATGCTGACGCTGTTCAGCGGGGTTTTCTACTCGCTGCAGATCATCCTCATGGAGCAGTACATCGACAGCGGCGAGGCCGCTGCCATCTCCGCCGTGCAGTTTCTGACGGCGGCGGTGATCTGCTGGGCGGGGGCGCTGCTGTTTGAAAAGCCGCCCGTGGACGTCCCGGCTGCGGCCTGGGGGAGCATCGCCTATCTCTCTGTCATGTGCACCGGCGTCTGCTTTTTCCTGCAGGCCTGGGGGATGCGCTACACGCCCTCCTCCAGCGCGGCCATGATCATGACGCTGGAGGCTGTTTTCGGTGCTCTGGTGTCCATTCTGTTCTTCCACGAGGTGGTGACCGCACGGGTCGCGCTGGGCTTCGGCCTGATCTTCGCCGCCGTCGTGATCAGCGAGCTGTACCCCTTCCGGGGACGAAAGCTCGCGTGAAAGGAGGTTTTCACCTGTGCGTGAAATCCAATGTAAAAGGGTTTACCGCCATTTCAAGGGGGACTGCTACCTGGTGGAAGAGCTGGCCCGCCACTCCGAGACCGGAGAGGAATATGTGGTCTACCGCAAACTCTACGGGGATGGCTCCCTCTGGATCCGACCGAAGGACATGTTCCTCGGCGAGGTGGATCATGAAAAATATCCAGACTGCAAGCAGCAATACCGCTTTGAGCTGCTGGACATCCCGAGCAAAGCCGGGCATACGGACTGAGGAGGCGAGCGCATGAATATCGGCGGTTTTGAAATCGAGCGGAAATTCCTTATCGCCATGCCCGCGCCCGAGGTGATCGAACGGGGCGAGACGTCCCACATCACCCAGACCTATCTTGTCGGAGAGCCCGGCACCACCGAACGGGTGCGCTGCCGTGCCTGGAAGGATCACGCGGAGTACACCCACACGATCAAACGAAAACTGAGCAATATGCGCCGGCTGGAGGATGAACATCAGGTCGGCGAGGAAACATACAGGCAGCTGCTTCTGCGGGCCGATCCGGACTGCCGCGTGATGGAAAAGGATCGCTGCGTGCTGCTGATCGACGGTCTCACGTGGGAGCTGGACGTCTTCCCGTTCTGGGAAGACCGGGCCCTGCTTGAGCTGGAGCTGACGGGGGAAGAGCAGAACTTCAGCCTGCCGGACTGCTTTCATCTGATCCGGGAGGTCACGGACGATCCCCGGTATACAAACGCCGCGCTCTCAAGAGAGATCGTGACGGAGACACTGCCCTGAAATGGAAAGGAGCAAGAACATGAAACACTTTTTTTCGGGACTGCTGGCCCTCGTGATGTGCCTGAGCCTCTGTGCCTGCGGCCTCATCGGCAAGGTGGATCTGCCGCCTGTGCCCACGGCGGAGACCGTGGTGGTTCCCACCGAGACACCCGCCCCGGCGGAGACCGAGGCGCCGCCCGCGGCGACAGAGACCCCCGCCCCTGCGGAGGCGGTAGGCCAGGTGATCGTCAGCGTGGAGAAGACCGAACAGGAGGCCTTTGATCCCCAGTATGGGGAGACCCTGATCCTCTCCTTCAGCTACGAGACGCCCGTGGTCATCAACGAGGAAAACCCCGTTGCCGCCGACAGAGTCAACGAGTTCATCGGTCTGATGAACGAGGCCTATATCACCGGCGAGGACTATGGAGAGGGCGCGGGCATCGGCTACAACAACATGCTGACTTATGCCGAGGAAAACTACGGCATGCAGCTGGAGATGAACCTGGAGTACCCCGTCTTTGAGCTGACCTCCGCGCGACACATCGCCATCCCGAGAAACGACGGGAAGGTGCTGACGCTGCTGTTTAATGACAACAGCTATACCGGCGGAGCTCACGGGACCTACTCCACCCGCAGCTACAGCTTTGACATGGCTTCCGGCGAGCGGCTGAGCCTGGCCTCTCTCAGCGCGGACGAGGCCGCCCTGCGCGATTTTCTGACCCAGGAGATGGCGCGCCAGGCCCGGGAGGATGCATACATCCGCGACCAGATGGAGGGCTTTGTCGAAGAGGATGCGCTGGAGGAAACCTTGGCTGCACTCCTGCGCAGCGGGTCCTGGTATCTCGATTACGAGGGCATGGAGATTTTCTCCGACCTCTATGAGATCAGCTCCTATGCCGCCGGCATGGTGAGCTTCCGCATCCCCAACGAGAAGCTCCTGGGGCATGTGGACGAGCGCTTTCTGGCAGTCCCTGCGCCTTCCGGCGGTGAACTGCGCGCGATCCCGGCCGAGGCAATGGAGGACGGCAGCATGGAGATCGTGGACATGGTGAAGGTCTATGACGAGGGCGTGACCGTGTATCTTGCGGCGGACGGTCCTGTGCAGGATCTGCGCGTGTCCAGCGTGGACTACTTCGACTACAACGGCACCTTCAACGAGAGCGCAGTGCACTGGTCCTGCAGCGGTCTGGAGAACGCCGCCGTGCAGCTGGTGACGGTGATTCCCGATGGCATGCCCAATCTCAAAATCGCCTGGCGCGGCGCGGCAGGCGAGCAGTCTGTCTTTTTGACTCAGAGCGGGGAGGACGGCAGCCTCATCCTCATGCCCGGGGACAGCATCGAAGCCGTGGGATAATTTTTGGAAGATTTGCCGAAATTTTACCGGAAAAATTGTTGACATTGCGAGACTCCCGTGGTATTCTATCTAAGCCGCATTGAAGGGGTAAGCAAGAAGAGGTCTGCCCTCCACCCTTAGAGCGAGTCCTGTAAAGAGGGAGGATATGTTCATGAAGCATGCTATCATCGTGACCGGCGGCAAGCAGTACCGTGTTGCTGAGGGCGACGTGATCTTCGTTGAGAAGCTCGAAGCCGCAGCTGGCGAGGCTGTGAAGTTTGACCAGGTTCTGGCTGTGATCGACGGCGAGGCCGCTACTTTCGGCGCACCCGTGATCGAGGGCGCTTCCGTGACCGCCAACGTCGTCAAGAACGGCAAGGGCGCCAAGGTTCGCGTCTACAAGATGAAGCCCAAAAAGGGCTACCGCAGAACGCAGGGCCACAGACAGCCCTACACCAAGGTTCAGATCGAAGCGATCAACGCCTGATCTTTTCCGCAACTGATTTTTGACTGAAGGAGGAGAAACCTGATGGCACATAAAAAAGGTATGGGTTCCACCAAGAACGGCCGCGACAGCGAGTCCAAGCGTCTTGGCGCGAAGAGAGCCGACGGGCAGTTCGTGCTGGCCGGCAACATCCTTGTCAGACAGCGCGGAACGAAGATCCACCCCGGCACCAACGTGGGCAAGGGGAAGGACGACACGCTGTTCGCTCTTGCAGACGGCACCGTGAAGTTCGAGCGCATGGGCAAGGACCGCAAGAAGGTCTCTGTTTACGAAGAGATCGCTCAGTAAGGTGAGCTGCAGGCCGGACGTTTTGTCCGGCCTGTTTTTAGTATCCCAATGGCATCCGCTGTCCAGCGGAGAAAGGAGTCTGGAATGGCTTCATCCTTTGTCGATAAAGCGAGAATCAGCATCCACGCCGGCAAGGGCGGCGACGGCGCCGTCGCCTTCCACCGGGAGAAGTACGTGGCGGCGGGCGGCCCCGACGGGGGCGACGGCGGCCGCGGCGGAAACGTGGTTTTTACCGTTGACGAGAATATGTCCACGCTGATGGACTTTCGCTATAAACGCAAATATGTGGCGGGCAACGGCGCAAATGGCGCCGGCAAGCGCTGCTACGGCAAGGACGGGGAGACTCTGTATATCCGCGTCCCCCGCGGCACCATCATCCGTGACACCGAGACCGGGGCCATCATGCACGACATGTCCACCGGTGAGGACTGGGTTGCGGCCAGAGGCGGCCGCGGCGGCTGGGGCAACATGCACTTTGCCACGCCCACCCGCCAGGTGCCCCGCTTTGCCAAGCCCGGCCTTCCCGGCGAGAGCCACGACATCACCCTGGAGCTGAAGCTCCTGGCGGACGTGGGTCTGGTGGGCTTTCCCAACGTGGGCAAATCCACGCTGCTCAGCGTGGTGAGCAAGGCCCATCCCAAGATCGCCAATTACCACTTCACCACGCTGTTTCCCAACCTGGGCGTGGTGTATGTGGACGAGGGCGTGTCCTTCGTGCTGGCGGATATCCCCGGCATCATCGAGGGCGCTTCCGAGGGCGCGGGCCTGGGCCACGATTTCCTGCGGCATATCGACCGCTGCCGCCTGCTGGTGCATCTGGTGGACGTGTCCGGCAGCGAGGGCCGGGATCCGGTGCAGGATTTTGACGCCATCAACCAGGAGCTGCGGGAGTATAACCCGGAGCTGGCGGAGCGGACCCAGATCGTGGTGGCCAACAAGTGCGACCTGCTGGGCGAGGATCGGGAGAACCTGGACCGCCTGAGAGCCCATGTGGAGGAGCAGGGCTATACTTTATATGAGATGAGCGCTGTGACCCACGAGGGCACCCGCCAGCTCATGGGCGAGTGCGCAAGGCTCCTGAAGGATCTGCCCCCGGTGCAGCATTACGAGGCGGACTATGTGCCGCCCGAGCCCAGCATCGACACCTCCGAGGACCTGGAGATCACCCACTTCGACGATATGTGGGTGGTGGAGGGCCCCTGGCTGCAGCGTCTGGTGGCCACGGTCAACTTCTCCGACTATGAAAGCCGCATGTTCTTCGACCGCATCCTGCGGGAGGC
>JAEEGL014063237.1_pt1 | contig 11087 bp, 8 predicted proteins | sample 9134231 | NCBI WGS metagenome assembly JAEEGL01 (sample SAMN16246548, study PRJNA631951) | gut metagenome | biome: gut microbiome; feature: rumen; material: fiber-attached | host: Bos | place: Iran: Karaj | collected 2018-10
GGCTGTTCGAAAATATTAATGGAAATGATTGAAATTAGCAACGATATGATCAATGCGATCACTGCGTTTCTATTTCCTGCATTCTTTTTCAGGAGTCTCCATATGAACCGGCATAAAAAAAACGTAAAAACGAATAAGCCAAAAACCCCGAATTGCGCGATAATGGCAGTCAGTGTTCCGTCAGTAATCGAAGTCGCAGCCTTCAAAGATACCGCCGCATTGGTCCGATCCCCAAGTCCGCTTCCAAACACGACCTGTAGCAGAGGTTTTTGAAACAGCAGCATAAACAAACCGAACCTTCCGCCCGCTGAAACGGCCAGCTTGCCCCGACCCACATAGTTGGATAAAACTTTGACTGCAGGGATTCCAAGCAGGGCAATCAAGGGAAGGATAATCATATATAGTTTTTTCCGAGACAGCTTAAAGAGCGATAAGCAGGCATCTACCCCAAAAAACGTCGTAACGACTAACACAGTAACAAGGGCATTCCTGGAACCGCTGGCCAAAGCAATGATGCCTGCCAGGGCAATGAGCATCAGTGTCTTAGTTCTGCTCAGTCTACCGGAGCTGTATAAGCAATAAACGAAAACAACCGCTCCGATAGCGAAGTATCCCAAGGACCCTCCATTACCCATCGTTCCAGGGAGTCTGTAACCTGCTTTTCCGATTCTTGACCACATATGATGCCTTGCCACCTGCAAAAGCAAAAAAACGCACTCCGTCACCAATGAAAAAGCGGTCACCTTTTCGATTTCCCGCTTTTTGATCAGGTATTCCCTTCCGGATTTTCTCATTTCGATATTCAGCATCAAGCACACCATCAGGGGCAGGAATTCGCGGATGCCTGCGACAATCAACAGCAAGGATCGGCTTCCGTTTTGTGGGATGGTGATGCAGAGGCAGTAGGCCGCAAACGGCAGGGTCTTTAAATATGCACTTCGGACGCGCTTTCTTGCAAGGAGCATGACAAACAGTACCAGCATAACAGCGTCTTTAATATATACCGTGTATCTGAGAGGACCGGAAAGGCTCACCTTGCCATATTCCCAGTAAATGAAAATCCTCCCGGTGAGCGCGGTCACGGCATAAGCGGTATAGGAGAATACCACAGCTAACAGCCATATACAAAACAGCAGGTCAACCAGCCTGATCCTGTTGAATATATGCACGCTTTTCCTCACCTATAATCCTACTCCTCACTGTGTTGCTCACCGCGGCGCGGTTATGAATCGTCTAGTCAGTTCATCTCTGGCTGGCACGATCAATCATATCCTGATAGCCTTTCAGCAATTCATTCATGCGTAGTTTTTCCTGCGCATATGCCTCCAGTCTCTCTCGAATCCCGTCGAATCTATTTTGGTCGGCTTTGATAATTCTGTTTAATGCTGCTGTTAACATGGGGATATCATGCAATTCGCACACGATCCCGCCCCGGTCATCCAGGTCATCCCAAGGAGTTGTACCTCTGCTTAAAATCACCGGGCAGCCTGCGAGCATCGCCTCGACGATCACATGTCCATAATTCTCCGTGAGTGTTGGAAATGTGAAGGCATGATAATTGCAATAGGTCTTCTTTGCGTCCTCCATATTCAGCGGCCCACAGTAAGAAATTTTTACGTTTTTCGGGACTTTTTCAATTTCTTCGCAGCATTCTTTCCAATACTGCTTGTCTTCTACCGGTCCATAAATATCGAGCTGCATCGCTCCAGTGACATGCTGTGCGGCGATAATCACATCTTTCAGGTTCTTTTTTGGGTGGATTCGGGAGATATAAAGCATACGTGCTGAACCGGCTTCTTTTTCTAGCCTGTCCTTTTTGTATGATTTGCTGTGGATATTGGGAAGCAGGAAAACTCTCGACTTGTCTATCCCCAGATAGTGTGCCAACTGCTGGATTTCTTCTTCGCTGGTCGCCTGAAACCGGACGCCCTTGTATTCGCCAAGCTTTCGCATCAAATAGAGATAAGGCAGCTTTTTATAACTCTTCATTGCCAGGACATTTTTACAGATCTCTCCGCGTGTCGCAATGATTGTCGGTATACTCAACCGACGCGCAGCTTTAATTGCCGCATGGTTCAGGAAATAGCTAAATACACCCGTCAAGTATACCAATTTGACCGGAAATGGCCGCATGAGCTCTGTGAACCTTTCTGCGGAATACTCCTTTTCGTCCAAATACATGACCGATGCTTTTCCCACCGTATTCCAACCGTCGGAAATGCCCTTATACTTTTCTTTCGAATTGGCATCATGGTTGCTACATATAATCCGAATGTCGTACCGGTCGCCGAAATGCTCGGAGAAATTGAATATACTGGTCACGGGTCCGCCATATTCCGTGCCCGGCAAATAACCATAGATGAAAACAAATACAGAGTCCTTCATTCCAAGCGTCCCCATGTCTGTGTAATAGCTGGAACCCATTGGCTTCCGCATTCAGAGCCTTGTGATCGCGTCAATGTACTTTTGAATACTGATGTCCTTTGTCAAATGCTTGAGCAGGTAATCATGACCGCGCATGCCCATTCTCTCCAGTCCATCTCGGTCCGCATTCTGTATGAACCAACGCAAATTGTCCTCAATCGCCGAATAATCACCCGGTTCGGATATGCGACCGCAGCCGATTTCTCGAATCAGCATCTCTACTTCTGAGCCTTTTTCAAGAACGCCAAGCACCGGCTTTCCCACACCTGCGATCCCATAGAACTTGCTTGGGCAACTTACGCCTTTTATCCCCTTCGCATTCACGCACCAATGGACATCCGCGGCATTCAGGGAATAGATCAACTTGTCCTTATCCTGATACGGAATGAAAAACACATCTTCCAATTGATGCGCTTCAGCATATTGCTCCAGCCTTTCCAGCATTGATCCTGCTCCGACAAATGCGAAGGCAACTCTTCTACCGTCCGAGGTTCGTGCACCACAGAACTTCTCAATAACTCTGATAATACCTTCCAAATCGTAGTACAAGCCTATATTTCCGCTGTACATGATCACAAATCTCTCGGAAAGGCCATACTTCTTCCTGAACTCGAGCACTCCAGGATGATCCGATGCCAAGGGAAAGATTTCCTTTTCATCCACCCAATTATTGATAATCGTATAATTTGGCACTTTTTTCCCGGCGAATCGTTTCTGTAATGTTTCCCCGAGGTCCCTTCCTACAGTGATTACCAGATCGCTCTTCCGGCAACTGCGATTATCCAGCCATCTTGCCGCAGCTAATAGTGACTTCGTTTTTATATACCCTGTCGCTTCCGTCTGTTCGGGGTTAAAATCCTGAATGCAGTAAATCAGTTTTGCCTTAAGCTTCTTCTTCCCATAAACACCCAGCATCCCGCCCATGATTGGCGGTTGAGAGATTGTGAAAACATAGTCCTGATGGCCTACCTGGACTGTCAAACGCTTGCTATTTCGGACATATGCCATCAGATTTTTAATCCTGCTCTTTTTACTGCTCTTTGAAAACTCCGGAACAGGCACCCTCAGCACTCGAACGCCATTGATTTCTTCTTCATAGATTCGTTTATCTCTGTATTTTTCCTCAATCACACCGGTATAGGAAGGCACAGTGCAAATCACGGTGATATCAAACAGGTCCTTCATTCCTTCCGCCTGGTCTTGAAGGATCTGCCCAGTCGATGCCACATCCGGAGCGTAATAGTGGGCATAAATCAGCATTTTTTCTTTCACTGCGCTGCTCCTAATGTTCTAATTACTCTGGCAGGATTCCCGGCAATGACACTGTTTTCCTCGAATTGTCCCGCAACAACAGCACCTGCTCCGACTACACAACCGTCTCCGAGAACGGAACCCTTTAATATAATACTATTGCATCCGATAAAGCAATTCTTTCCTATCTTAATTTCTCTTGCTGGAACTAATCCGCTATCACCACCATGGGGGTCACTTAAAAGCTGGTTCCGTTCTTCTACCTCGAGAGGATGGAAATCATTGTCCAAGATCTTCACATTTCCGCCGATGGCGGTGTTATCACCGATCTCGATTCCTTTCCTTGCATAGATCGTTGCTCCGCTGATACCCACGTTATCCCCAATTCGGACATAAGCGCCAGGTAATCTGGTGACAATAATCGTCCGGCCGTAGAGCCCCACCAAGTTCGAGAGAAAGGATGAATTGATCGTGACATGATCCCCTATGATAAGCTCTGCGCCCTTTTTGTTGAAAATCACCGGGAACCCTTTCAGCGTCAGTTTTTTCCCGTACCTGACGCCCGTCGCTTTTAATACTGCTTTAATGAAATTGCTGTTCATGCCAACCCTCATTCCGCACGATTAACTCTTTGAAGCGCTTCAATCCGCCACCGTTACGGAACACTCCACGCCATACTCATTCTCGATCCACCAAGAAACAGAATCCGCCTCTTCTCTTGCAACAACGACATCCATGTAATCGCCCGGCGCAAGCTCGCCTGTCAACTGATACCTGCTTCCGAGACTGTTCACAAAAAACGACTGCTCGAAACGATGGTTTACAAATGCTTTGCCTTCATTATGCAAGCGAACGGTTTGTGTGTTGTCCTCATTATTCAGGCAAATTCTCTCCATATAGACCGCCATTTTCGATGCATTGATGTCCTTGTAGTAGTAAAACAACGGCGTATTATGCTCCAGCGAAACTACTTCGCCCCTGCCCTTCAGGTACATGCAATCCCGAAACTTCAAGTACTGTTTTCGGTCATAGTGCGACAACGGAACATACACGCCTCTCTTTCCGGATACTTTCTCAGCAAAACCTCCGAATAAAATCGCATCAAATTCGATCTCGTCAAGCTCGACAAAAATCAATCCGTCAATTCTGCTCTCACCGAAGATTACATTATCGTAATAACCGCCAATGGAAGTATCATCATACCCATTTTTAAACTGAAAGGCTGCTGCATTTCCGGGATTGACGTATACCAGTTCATCATGCATGATGTTATTATCAATATATGCAATGTTCGAATCCATTTCTTCGCCGGACCAGTAGATCATATCCTTATTCACCAGGAATTGTATGGCATTGTTGGTGAAGAAGCCCAGTGACAAAATCAACCAGACGGCCAACTGTACCGCCTTTCTGTTTTTGATCACAAATCCCAGTAAACCGTCCAATGCATATCCCACCAATATTGCCGCGATCGGGTTAAAAAAGCACCAAAGTCTGTCCACCATCGGGTAAAAGTGCAGATAGGATGCGAATAGGCCAAGGAACACAGACAGATGAACACCTATAACGATTTTGTTTTTCTTAATAATCCCAACGACCAGCGAAGCGAAGTACATGATCATCACGAATGTCTGTACCCATCTGGTACCGGTTTTGATAAAGAATTTCGAGAACAAGTCCATAAACATGGTCCTCATTTTCATGAACTCGCCGTGCGATGTGGGGATCAGAGGGAATGCTTTGCTTGCCCAGATGGTCTGCATTCCGCTGACATTTCCCCGCATCCAATGGAAATAATGGATCGAAAATGAAAGCGTGATGCCCACGACAATGATTACCGGGTCTTTCAGCAGTTTCCAGCCCTTTTCTTTTCGCTCTTCTCGATGGATGATCATTGAGATCAATTCAACAAGAAACAGGCCCGCCTCAAAAAAACAGGACGGCAGCGAAAACCAAAAGACAGCCATCCAAATGACCGTCAGCGTGAAGACTGACATTTTCTTCCGTTTGTATAATGAAAAGGCTAGAATGACGAGCAGAATGCAAAAGCAATCCCAGATATATGGCTTGAACATGTTGGAATAAACCAGCAGAAAGTGCATGTTCGCCACAAATGCGCTTGTTGCAAGACCGAAATGATTGCTGCTCAGTTGATTGACAACAAAGCAGGCAAACAGCACCGTAAGGCAAAAGCCCAGAATACTCCCGATACGCAAGACAAATCCTGTCTGTCCCCATAGGACAGTGAGTGTTTTCTCAAAATACAGCCATCCCAAAGGAGCGCTCTGCAGATTCTCAAAAGGCCTGGAACCAAGTTCTGAAAATGACCGGCGGCAAAACAACTCCGCAAGTGCGGCTTCATCGTGCCACAAGGACCTATCAACGAAATTCATGTATACGCTGGTGAACATGCCGAGAGAAATTAACGCTACAGAAATGATGATAAGTGTTTTTGAAAGTACCGAATCATTCGACAGGTTGACTTGCATCTCATTACCCATCTGTCTATTCTCCCTTTACCTGCGTCCCAAAGCTGGTTGAACGCCTGTTTTTCTGACTTCAGCCCGTCAATCGGCTTTTTGGAAGTAGAATGCTCGTGTGTCTGCGGGAAGAATGCATACAAACGGATATGCCAAACATCCACCTGCCCAAAGTAGCTGCTTTCTAACCCTTCCGATATCCATCGGTACCGCCTCAATCCGTTCGCGAATGCTTTTGAACGTATAGCTCTTCATTCTCTGGCTCTTTTGAACCGATCTAAACCCACTGTTCGACGTGATCCAGCCGAGAGATTGTTTATTATAGTACAGGACATGCGGAGACTCCGTATCCAGCTGATACAGGCGCCGCAACAAGAAGCCGCTTCCCGCTCGGTCCAAAAGCATTGCAGTGCGGTACGTGATCCCGCTTGTCACCGGAAGATTAATCACGACAATCCCCCGCTCGCATAATAGCTCCCTGCACGCTGTCAATACATTTCTGCTGTTGGGGATATGCTCAAAAACATCGTTGAAAACAATAAAATCAAATTTCTCATTCAAATCTGGCATATCTTCCGGAAAGAAGCCGTGAATAACGCTACATCCTTTCTGTTTTGCGGTCTCACAACTCCTCTCCATCGGTTCAATGCCAATCATGCGAATATGGTACTGTGTAGCCTTTTCTATGAACTGCCCTTCCGCGCAACCCACCTCCAGTCCATACAGGTTTTGCCTATTGTCATACAGTGCGCAAATGTTGGACAGTATCTTTCTGAAATTGATCTCCCTGACTGTTTTCACTGAATTTAGCAGTTTCTCGTAATAATCAGGGTTCGAACAAATGCTTCCCTCATCAATCATTCGCAATCCGCAGGCTGTGCAACAGTAAATATCCTGGCCTATGCTTGCTGTGTAGACTTTCGTCGCCTCACCGCAATTTCTACAATTCAATCGATTCGCCTCTCTTTGTTTTTTCCCGATAGTCGCCCATCGCACGAATAAGATCAATCTCGAATTCCCGTCGGTTTTTCTGATTGATCGAACTCAATATCTGCCCCGCAAAATACGACTGGATCGCAGCGATTATGACAAATCCGCACACGATCAGAGTCGGGAACCTGGCCACTAGCCCCGTTCTTCCGTATTCGACCAATACCGGGATGAGAAACCATAGAAAAACGCAAAACAGGAAAAGTGCGATCATGCCATAATACAGAGTCGGTCGATAATTTCTCAGAAGGCGGCGTATCATTTTGACAACACGAAACCCGTCGGAAAACGTATTCAATTTTGATACACTACCAACCGGCCTGTCTTTGTATAGTACAGGAACATTTTTCAAGCTCAGATTCTTATCAGCTGCATGCACAGACATCTCTGTTTCAATTTCAAAACCAGTAGAAAGAACCGGAAATGTTTTAACGAAACGATAAGAAAACGCTCTGTAGCCTGTCATCACATCTTTAATATCATTTGAGAATAATCGGTTGATAATCGAACGGATCCAAACGTTTCCGGCATTATGGAACTTTCTTTTGTTCTCCTGAAAGTAATTTGAAGAAAGCCTGTCTCCAATCACCATATCGACCTGATGGTCTATCACGAGGTCAACCATTTCTCGCGCCGAATCGACGGGATATGTGTCATCTCCATCAACCATTAAATAGCATTCCGCATCTATCTCAGCAAACATCCGCCGAACGACATTGCCTTTGCCCTGCTGCGATTCACTACGCACGATTGCTCCTGTTCTCCTTGCGATTTCCGACGTACCGTCTGTCGAATTATTGTCGTAAACATATACTTTTGCTTCCGGTACCTCCTTCAGGAAATCGGCAACAACTTTTCCGATTGTTGCTCTTTCATTATAGCATGGAATCAAAACAGCAACTTTATCCATTAGTAATGACGTCCTTTCTGAAAACCAGTCTCTCCGCGGCTTTATCAAGCCCACGTCTTAGCTGGAAGCAAGCCGAACACATTTCGTTTTCATATCATCCCTCTATGGAATATCCCACACCGTTCAAAGCGCCTACAACGCTTATCTTGCACCTTTTCCCTTGAGCACGGTCGCTACAGTCTGAAATAGGATTTTTATGTCAAGCGCATAGCTCCAGTTCATAATATACTCAGTATCTAACCGCACAACCTCTTCAAAATCCTCAATATCGCTACGCCCGTTGACTTGCCACATCCCAGTGATGCCCGGTTTTGTACTCATGCGAGCGCGGTGATGCAAGTGATAACGCTCCCACTCATCAACCGTGGGGGGACGTGTACCAACAAGACTCATATCGCCCTTTAAAACATTCCAAAACTGCGGAAACTCGTCCAGTGAAGAATTGCGGATAAAGTTTCCTACGCCTATCGGTTTCCCGTGCTTGTCCTTTTTTTCGCTTCCGATGATGCGCGGATCGTCATCCAACTTAAACATCAATCTGTCTTCCTGCCCGCTGGCCTTGATAAGTGCAGCTTTTCGTTCCTCAGCATCCATATACATGCTACGGAATTTATACATCTTAAAACGTTTGCCATTCCTGCCAATGCGTTCTTGGGCAAAAAACAGAGGCCCGGGTGACTTGCTCAGAATAAATGGCGCAATACAAATAGCAATTAGTAATGTGAAAAAAGTTCCAACAATACCTCCGATGATATCAGTCAATCGTTTGAACGCGAGCTGCCAAGCTGGTGTCATCTTCATGCTTGTTGTAATTACCAAACTGTCGCCAATGCGCTCGAACACAAAATCGCAGCCAGATAAGCTTTGATAAGCAGTAGCATTGATATGGATGGTAACACCCATCTCTCGAAGGCTGGAATAAACAACCTCACTGATTTCATCATCCTGTGGCAAACGCACATATACTTCGTCGACCCAATCATGAAGTATAAAGTCGTTTATCGTCTCGCGGTTTGCAACCACTGGGATCCCCTGAACTAACTCACCTGTTACATCCCGATCAAGGATGGCTAATCCCTTGATGCTAATACTGATATGTTTATCGTTTTGGATGCTTCTGATGGCCTCCCCGACCTCAGAGTAAGTAGAAATTACGAACAGGGATCTGCTGCTTTCCCTTCTCCCCCAGCGAACTGCCTTGTAAACCATATCGACGAGATATGTAATTGCAAAATGTAGAATTGCTGTTAGAATTATTAAAACTCGAGAATAGGTAACGCTGTTCTTCGTTGCAAAGAGATATACAGTTACCGCCGCTAAAACAATGAATGAATGGCGAGCAGCGGCAAACATTTGTCTAAACCATCTACGTTTCAGGATTCCGCTGTAGGAACCGAACAACACCGCAACAAGAATATCGAACAACGACATCATAAAGATAATGTTCGCGTAAACGTCTTGAACATAGGGATTTTGTCCCTTTCCGAAGCGATACCAGAATGCCAGAATAAAAGCAATTTGCATACAGGCCAAATCCAGCAATATAAAATCCAAATGCTTAACCCAGCCCTTTGTCGGTTTTTTATACACTTATCTTACCCTCTACTGAAAGAATCAGGCTATCTCATATTCGAGTCTTCTGTACCCTAACTCCTAGTCGATTCTTTTGTGCCATAGTGCCTCGAAGAAAATCGTCAGGCTCAATCCATCGAATTTCCTTGAGGCTTTCTTATATCCAGCACCTCTGATTCTGTGAAAGAATACTTCGCTAAAGGCATTGCCAATGCAATGTTATAATAGACATCCACTAAGTGATGCTCAGAAAGAGAATGAAACGCAATTAATGCCACGACAAGAGCCAAGCGTCTATCCCCATATTTCTGCGCCTTACGGACAACAAAGAAGGTCTGAACCACAACGGTAATCAGGCAGAGGTATCCATACCGAATAAGTGATAGCAAATAACTGTTGTCGATAAAGTTATAACCCTCTATGCCATATGCACCTTGTGTGGATCCATATCCAATCAACGAAAACCTGCTTCCAAAGGGATGTAGGCCATAAGTCTTCATTCCCTGATAGGGAATACTAATCCGATATGATAGACTCTTATCAATCCTTTGCATCAGTTCCCCGTCCGGTTTATATGTGAACAGCAATCCGACAGAGAGGAATGAGAAAAGGAATACCAAGCCTGCGATAATCCAGTCGTTCGTTGCACAGAGCTTTGGGTGCCGATGCAACATGCAATTATACCGCTCATGATAGACTATTGTGCTGAAGAATAAAACACTACAGATCATGCTTGTTGTGCTGTATGCCACTCTCCATGCCAACGCAAATGTGACTAATGGCAGAACCAGACTCACCCATCCTGGCATTCTCTTTAATCCAACCCATAGATACAACGCAAAGAACAAAACCAATGATGCAAAATCTGTTGGATAAATCGTCCCCATTGAATAGCGAAAATGCCCGTTCTTCACAAAACGTAGATTATCAACAATCCCAGTCATCGCAGCAACTGTAACAAGAGCCAGTGAAGTACCGATCACGATCAAATAGGTCCGGATGATTTTCCGATAATCGATTTCAAGAAAGCCGATCGTACAGGCGGCAAGAAAAAGGAAATTGCTGTTGCCCGAAAAATAAAACACACCCGCATATATGACGCAAAGCCCCGCGCCGAGCCAGACCTTTCCGGTTTTAAATCCAATCAGCATCATACGCAGCCCCGCGACGGTGAGCATCAGGCCAAGCAAAACGATCTTGGCAAACACTGGCGCATCCCCCGGAAACATGGAGATCGTATAAACCATATAAGCCATATAGATGCCGGAGAGCACCAGGAAAACGTTGTCCAGCGGGTTCATCCATGTGCTCTTCTTGATATCGCTCTTAATGGAAATCCCCCCATATCAGCTGAAATGATGCAAAACGGCGCTCATTTCTCTTAGATCGCTGATTGATACTGATGACCTTTTCCGATTCCGCTACGCCGGGACAACAGGCAGCAACCATATACGTATCTA
>JAEEGL014618335.1_pt1 | contig 11087 bp, 7 predicted proteins | sample 9134231 | NCBI WGS metagenome assembly JAEEGL01 (sample SAMN16246548, study PRJNA631951) | gut metagenome | biome: gut microbiome; feature: rumen; material: fiber-attached | host: Bos | place: Iran: Karaj | collected 2018-10
CATATCCATCCTTACCTCTTCAACTTTCTTGTCATATTGAAGAAGCATGTTGGCTATAGCTTTAACGTACTTATTCCTCGATTTGCTACCACGCTCTATCGATGAATAGTCTGCCGGAGTATATCCAAACTCGGCAGTCATGTCTTCATCTGACATGATTTCTTGAAAAAGAGTATCTAACTTTGACATAGGCCAGGCTGTTTTATTGGTTTTGTTTCAAACTGATACCAGTCACTTCTCTTTTATATTCCGCATCAATATTGTGAAGTTGCTCCTTTATTATGCCCCGTCGGTGAAGAGCGGGGCGCAAACAGAACAACTCAAACTCCTCAATATTAACATCGTTGACGGTTCGCCAATGTGGGAATAGTAGCTTCATATAGGCTGTGGCGATTCGCTTTACGCCCTTCGAATCACGCAGATAGGTTCTGGGGGCAACATCAACCAGTTCATCGTATATCTGACTATATACGCTCTGGGTTCTCAGTTCGTGTATGATTTCTGAGAAGTATTCCACATTGATTGTCCAGCCCTTATATATCATGCTGGAGTTGATGCTAGGTAGCTTCCATCCCTCAATGAAACAATGGAAGCGGTCAAGCAGAGCAGACTCTCTGAAATTCGCGGGAAGGTTATTGAAATACAATTGTGATGTTGGCATCCTATCCTTCGTAAGAGGAATATTTCCCATCAGCATCAGCCCACATTCAGAAGAAAACTCCTGATTATCAATAGTCGTCTTACCACTTTCGAGATATGACTTTAACGCAGCCTGTATTTCTGCTGGTTCTTGGAAGATGATAGTCTGTATCTCGTCAAAGGCTGTAAAGTCGTGGTTCTTGATAATACCATTTTGCTGTTTTTGCTTATCCCAGAACAGTTTGGCACGTGTTACCTTACCACCGCTTACTAACCATCCATATTTGGACAGGTTTCCAAACACATAACTCTTACCAGTTCCTTTTGGAGCCAGTTCAATCACGTTTAGTCGCGGCTCAATGAAAATCAGCAGACGGGTAATGAATTCCATCTTCTGGGTCATATTCTCAAAACCGTCCGGGTCATACTCCATTGCAGAAATCAACACATCAATCCATTCAGTTGTCGTAAACTGCTTACGGGCATCTGCAAGATAGTTCACATCAACTGAGCTATAAGGCTTGAACGGTTTGAAATCCACCATCTCGACGTGGTTCTTCTTACCATCCGCATCAGGCATCAAACACAGCTTGATAATTCCCCACTTCTCTCCATCCACAAGTGCATCGCGATGCTTGTCATAGACATAGGAAGGAATCTGTCCTTCATTCAACTTGATGCCCATGTCTGGGATGGAGAACCTGCGTATGTTCTTCACCAAATCTATGTAAATGATGAAACGACATAATAACGTCAAGTCATTACCATCCTGTATTCTGGCTTTCACCTCATTCGGATTCTTTGGAATGACGATATCAAGGAAACTGCTTAGTCCCTGACTGTTCAGGTTACCATCAAAATCAATGTATCGTTTCATCAGGAAGTCCTTGACAAACGAAGGCAGGTTGCGACCAGTAAAGACGCTATTGGTCTTCTCGGGGTCTTTATAGATGGCCATAGCAGAAAAGCTCTGCTTTATTTTTGCGGATAGTTCTTGGTTCATATTATTGTCACGTTTTTAAATGTCTAATCCCATACAGCCAAAGAGATCATCCTCCTTGCTTCCGGTGTTTACTTTTATGCTCTTGATTTCCGAGTATTCACCAATATACAGTCTAATGGACGTTTCTTCTTCCGTGAGTTCCATTGGCTCACTAACAAAAAGGTTGTTCCCCTTACTTACAAGTTTGTACATCTTGCCATTGTACTCAACCTTTGGCGCATCAAGAGAAGTCAGTCCAATAATTCGAAGTTCCACAACAGGATTGCTGCCTGTTATCTCATCGTTCAACAATGTTGCATCCCACGTTTTGTTGTTTGGCGACGAGGAAATTATGAAGATGGGAACCAGGACTTCTTCTGGAGTACAGCCTCCGTGAGCACCCATTCCTGTATCTATCTTCTTTCCAAGTGAACTATGATTCAATGCACAAACAGTTTTCCCGTCATCCAAAATGAAATAGTTGTTGTCGCTCGTGGCATTACCACTTGTCCTAGTTGCATAACGGCCGTAATGATGGTATTCAAAGCCACCAAGATTCAATCCGGCTACACGTTGTGACAGATAAGTCATACCGTGGTCAGATACGATAGCGATTTTCTTACCAGTGTATTTACGAAGCAACTCATGGATAGCGTTACATACTGCATCTATCTCGTTGATAATGTTGTTAGGATATACATTCGTGTTTTGGTGAGCCATCTTGTCTATGTCGCCCACCTTCTCAAATTTCACCTCGCCTTTAACGAGCTTCATCAGGTTTTCTTTATTGATATCTGTCTTGGTCGGAAGAACAGCACGAGCTATCTTGACATCATTCAAGAACACCTTTTCCTGTTGCTGGTCAGCAATCAGTTTGGTAATGAGTGGTATCCAGTCAATACCAAGGCCGTCAATCCAGTAAAAGACTTCAATATCTCCACGATTATAGAGCAGATGGTGTGTGGTCTGGAATTTCTGGTACCAGTTGTTGAATCCAATAGAATTCCCATTGTAGTTGCCAACAAGTTCTTTCACTACATCCGAATATTCGTCTGTTATCTTTGCCCGCTTGTATTTGTCTATATAATCGAGCACCCATATCTGATTCGGGTCGAGTGTTCCCGTAGATGGTTCCAAATAGTAATAAAGTTCCGGGTAGAAAGCCAACACGTCTTTTTCATGAATATGGCCTGCACCTAACCAGTTGATGGCCATTTCCTTTTCCATTACAGACATCGGACTGAATAACTGTATCGCCGTGTGATAATTGTTGGGCTGTGCAATTTCTTCAAGCTTTTTACGCAGACGGTTCTGCGTTTCGACTGTAAGTTGTATATTACGTTTGTGGGCTTCATTCAGACAATATCTGCGGACATCCATGTCTTTGCCATTGGTTTCGTCTATCGCCAAAGCTATCTTTTCCACAAAGATTCTGTCTGAATAATCGTCCAACTCTTGAAGGGCCTTACCAAGATAATCTTCCGTACCTACATTATTAATATAGGTATTTACAAGTAGCCATCGACTGAACCCGTCAGAATATTCAAACCAAAGCTTCACAAACGATTTATACCCATCAACATTGGTGGTCGAGAAGTGTTTGCTGAAGAATTCTTTGAAGTCAAACTTTTCTTCAAGGTCTATTTCTGCAGCCAGTTCTTCCCAGTATTTGTCATCAACATCACGATGATTCAATCCTTGGAACTTTAACCCCAATCCTTCTGTCAAGAACTTATACACATTATCGCACGGACAATATGAAAAGGCATTGTCCGGCTGTGCATATTCTGCATTGGCATAAATTGCTTTTGACGTACAGATGATATTGGGCTTGCCGTGATAGTCTTGATTGCGCCAAAAGTCAAGCCACTCCTTGACATTTTGAATAACCGTATATTGGCTATCTATATGCTTAACATCGTAGGTGGTCTGATTGGTCAATATGAGTCGATACGATAGTTCCTGGTCTTCAGAACGCATATACCAAATTGTGCTCTGCGTATCATCGAAGAAGAAAGACATCTTTCCTTCCAAGCCAATGATGGGTATATAGATGCGCTGTTTCTTTTCCCAACCTACAGGGAGAGCTTCAATAGCTTTCACCGTTCGGATGAGCGTATCATACTCTATATCATCTTTATTATTATAGAAACGGGCCAGTTCTGAGAATGGTGCAACAATTCTGCTTTCACCATCAAGTCCCTTAATGTATTCGGATAGGCTTTCTGCCAATCGCGAGTGAGACATGATGATATCGGGATAGTCGGCATCTATCCACCCCTGAATTTCCTCTACCTTTATCTTCATCTCTTGTATCAGACGGACGATAAAGGCATACGAATCGCGGAAATTGTCGAAAAGCACAAAGCGAACAGGATAGCGGTTCTGTACAAAAGAACTGGCACCCTCTGCATGCTTGTCTTTTCTGATAGCCTCCATCAGGTCATCTATACTGGAAAACTCATTGTACATACTTCAAAATGATGTTTACGATATTCTTGTCTTCGTTTTCAATCACTTTTTCGATAGCCTTTCTCACTTGTTCATCTGAGGCGTTAGCTATGACAGTCTTGGCCTTTTCCTTCCGTTCTTCCTCGTATGGGTCATTACCGGGGTCATCATTTACTACGTCAACGCCCTCACCTGTAGTCGTTGGATAAGAACTTCCGCCACTAGCAGAAGAACCTCCACCGTTTCCACCTCCATTACCACCATTATAGCCTTCCATGCGCCAATAGAGTTCCTGAAGCTGTACTTCGCTTTCGCTCCAACGGCCAATCTCTCCTTGTAGATGTTTTAGCAGATAGTCGTACAAGGTCTCAAATTCTTCTGGCTTGAACTTAACTTTGGGGTCTTGCATCAAGAATGCCATGAATCCCTTCTTGAACACATCCGTTTCTACCAACAAGAGGTTCAAGTCCAATTCTTGTTTCTTGATAGACTTCGAAGCATCGTTGATCAGTTCCTGATTAGCCAATCCGTTAGGGTCACATATCTTCACAATGTCATCAATGAGGCTGGTCATCGCTTCACTACAGCCACTATACTTTAATGCCCAAAGTGGGAAGCCTTGTTTCTTTGCATATTCAAGGATTGCCCAACGGGCATCAGTCAAACTGGAAACGTCTTTATAGCCGGGTAACTGCTTCAGTTTGAAGATGTCTATCAGATATTTGCAAAGTTCGCTCGACTCTCTTGACTCGAACATAAAGTTCAGCTTGTTGCTCTTTTTGCCATCTTCCCAAGCCTTGAACATCTCGCAGACATCATCTACGATATGACGTGCCTCTCGGGGCTTACCATTCAGGTCGAATATCTGCTTCACGTATTTACGCATTGCAAAGGCCACCATGCCCATACCTGCATACGACTGATACAGTCCGTATGGTGCCAGCGAGAGATCTTTCAGTTTCTCACCAAGGTTGAATTCCTGATTCTTATTGGTATTCTTGAATACCTTGTCAATGTATGCGCAGACTTTCTTAAGCGGATGCTCTGGGTCTACGTCTGATTTCCACGTCAGGTCACTTTCCACGCTGTCTTGGAAAATGTATTCCACGTGCTTACCCTGGCCAGGAATGTTCTTCAGTATCTCTTCCTTCGAATTGAACTGCAATACAGCATCAACGGCTTTCTTAACGGCTGCCTTCTGCCAATAGGTCTTCGAGAACTTAGATTGTATCAGCTGTAAGGTTTCAGGACCAGACGTGAAGATGAGCGGAGCAACGGCACTATTGATAGTTGATGCCACCTTGATTCCGGCAATCGTATCTTCGAGACCGTTGATATAGTAGGTCACGTTACCGCCTTTCAGTTTTGCGGCCCATTCTTTCACTCTGTTCTTGGCATTCTTTGTATAGGTTTCCTGCTGAGGTGTTAACCCGTGACGTTGAGCACAGGTGGCATTGGCCATAAAGTCTATAAAACTATCATAGTTCTTCTGCTCCAGACAGGAGTCGAAAATCATAACGACCACATCTTTCAGTTTGCCGCTTTGGTTCCAGTCATAGGCTTTAGTCTTCAAGAAACTGAGTTCGTCAAAGTTACGAGCTACAAGGGCTGCAATAAAGATCTCATAGCCTTTGCTTGCTTTCTTGCCATTCTCGATTTTATTGACCAGCGTATATTCATTTGCCTGTGGGCTATATATCTCAATCCTAAACGGACGGGCAATATTGGCGTATGCCTTATTGAACTCACCAGTTACGATATCAGCGAACTTAGCTACTTGGTCGGTAAACTTAAACTGGCCACTCTTCAGGTCTTTCTTGATTTCTTCTATTTCCTGTCCAGGTAAGGCTGTGAACTGGATAGAGAATACATCTCCTGGCAGTCGCTGAATGATGCTCTTGTCATTAAAGAAGTTCAGAGCTTCATCTACAAACTGAGCCACCTCTGTACCACAGAACAGATTCTTGATATTCTCTTCTGTTGGCGTAACTGTATCCTTATGGGCAATGTTGTTCAAGGCATTAAGCAGGAGAATACCTTTAAATACCTTGGCGAATGCTTCACCCTCATGTTCTACCTTTAGATGGTATGTGTCGTATTTCTCAGTCACGGCACCAAACTTGGCAGAATCTTCATTGAAGGCTTCACGCACATAGTCCCACAGGTAATCAGCGGTAATAGTACATCCGTTACCAAAGAGCAGGTCGTCATCAAAGAACGCTCTCACGGCATTGCAGGCAAGGAACTCAAATACACTTCTGCTACTGCTACCTGCTTCACGTGCATAGTGTGTGGCAAGGTCTGCTGTTGCTGGATGCAACGGGAAGAGTTTCTTCATGTCTGCCTTTGTCTCTTCCGGCTGATTAGATGTATTGGAGTATATGTCGAGTAGTGCAGAATGGGCATCGTAGAAACTTTCAACCAATTGCTTATGAGCATCTTTATCTACAATGTTGAACTTACGCGACATAATCTTGAATGCCGATACGGTTTCCATATTGTAGGTAAAATAGTTATAGCGTCCTATGGTTTGGTTACGTTTCTCTTCGCTCAAAGCATTGAGGGCAGACGGGTGGCTGATGAGCAGGAAGTATGAATCGTGCTCTGGCGACATCAATGTATCTGATATTTCCTGTAATCGTTCCAACAGCTTCACACCGATGGCAGGTGATGTGGCAATCTCAGTAAACTCGTCCCATACCAATAGCAGGCCATTGTATGTACCTTCTTCACGCAGTTTGTCCTGTACCTGAATGAGCCACTTGCACAGGTTCTTGCTATCCATACGCACATCAAGTCTGTTCTCGCGCAGGGCCGCATTCACTTTGTCCAGTACACCTGGGTCACAGTTGCGTAAGTCAGATACCAATTTCTTGATATCTGGTGTCAGCGACGCTAACTTTGGACTACGTTCAATGAGCATCGTCCAGAAGTCTGGGTTCTGCTCTATATGTTCAACATAGGTATCGTAGTCGGTTTTTACATTCAGATGCAGACCTGCAGCTTCCAATGCACTCTTTACCTCTCGTTGTATTTGCAACGATAAGTCTGCTTCATGCGAAATGCTCTGCTGACCATACAAGCTAACAGGAAACAGACGCTTGCTGTCACGCAGCGACAACAAGTTTGAGCGTAGCAAGCCAAACTTGGGATCGTTGTACTCCAAGTCAACGTAGTGCATTATTTCGCTAACGGGGTCACATAACAAATGCTTCAGTACTGCTCCAGCATGTGATTTTCCTGAACCGTATGTGCCAGCCATCCATATTGACTTGTGGTTGTCTGGATCATTGTTCATCACAGCCTTTACTGTTTTGTCAAGTAAGGCATTGAACTGCTCGTTCGCAATAAACGATTCCCAGTCTTTGGGACCTTCTTCACGAATGTTATATACGGTTCGTGAAGTACCAAGTGTTATAATGTCGCTATATCTTGTTGCCATAGGTTATTCTTCTTTGGGTTTTAGGAAAAAATTGATGATGGTCTCTCGAAACTCTTCTCTTACGTTGAAGTCCTGGAGTAAATCCCATAGGGCTTGGTCGAGATAAGAGTATTTAGCATTCTCTCTTATATATTTCCCCGATGGAGAATGGGCGTTTGGTGATGGAATAAACGGCACTCCACTCCAATCAATATGATAGAAAGATTCGCTTATCAAATGATAATAAGGAAGGATATAAGGCGAAGGTATTCTGTTAGGTTCATATTGCTGACAGATATCGTAGTACAAGTTTCGGACTGCATTATCATCAAAGCAAACCTTGTTATTGAGCAGTACCCCGTTCTCGATAGATTCAATTATCGACAACAGGAAAAGAGGTTTCGCATTAACTGGACATCCATGCGAATTTCCTCGGTGAATCCTTGTCACCTCCGTCAAATAATATGCCTTCCTCAATATACTCATCACACTTTAAGCAAAGATTTTAATGCATCAAGTGGTTTCAGATCGTCTCTGTTAATCGTGATGCTGTCAAGCCCCATATTCAATTCTGCCACAAAAACACGATCCCTTTCTGAATTAAGAGAACGAAGAGCATCAGTAAAAGCACTCTTGGATATGCAGAATTCTTTATTAACTCCACCTGTCGCATCTGGAGAATACAAGTCATGCACACGCAAAGTCTTTATCTTGCGAGCGTCTGCGTATTTAAAAATAGAATAAGCAATAGCTTCTCTACTCAAATCATCATACGATTCTCTGGTAAACGATTCTTTGTCAATCTCACTATATTGCTGCAGAATAGAACCAATAGGTGACTCTTTTAATGTACGACGCAATTGGTAGACTGCATTGTGAACGGTTTTCTCCTTGTATGCAGGAAATTGTTCATGGATTGTTTCTTCCAAACCCTTTTGGGATACAGGTGCCCCTTTCTCTACATTTCGTGTAAACCAATTCACTATAAACGAGTTGTAAGAAAGGTTTATCCATACTATCTCCCAAGCAAGATTTGGATAACAGGCAATTACTTCGGGATTTGCAAGAAGTTTGCCTAATTCTGTAGCATTATTCTTATCATCGATAATTTCTGCATCTCTAAGCCATGCTTTGAGTGAAGGTATCTGATAGTTTTCATTCAAGCCATGGTTGCTAGTCCAGAAATTATCCGTTTCTGTAAGGTACGAACTTAGCCACTCTTCCTTTAGACCGAAATTCTTGTAACGGTCAATATTACCAACCTTAGATGTCATAGAATTACCAGTTGTTATGATTAATGAGTTTGCCGCAATACACCCTTTCTCGTGAAAATTCAAGCATTTGTGGCAATGGATACATTTATTTTTGTCAATTTCTACTTTTGGATATACAGACAATGCCCCAGTTGGACATTCAACTTCGCATGTTTCGCAATTAATGCAATAGGTGCTTTTATAGAGTACACGTTTGACTAATCCGACAAGAATAACGTCGTGAATATTGTACAACTCAAACTTGCATGTGTTTTGGCTATCCCATTTGAGAGAGAATTTGTAAACATCCTTGCTGATTCTTATTTCTCCCTGAGTTGTATTACCATCTGTTGTCGTCGTATAACTACCAAGTGTCTGGAAGAAAGACAATACATTTACTTTCGGATTCTTGATGATAGCAACCAAATTGGGAGTCGAACTCTTGAAATCGATGAAAGAACTTTGCTCAACTAGATTGCCGCTTGCTCTTCTTTTCCAGCCTCCTTGACGGACGTAGTCTTGAACGTCTCTAACACCACCTCTCTTTGCAAAATCCTCAATCTTTTCCAAGAATGGTTTTACGCTATCTTTATAATGGACATTGGCCAATAGTTCGTTCCATTCGTTTGCAAAAGGACAAACCAAGCAGCCAACGCGAGTCATGCCTTGACGATATGCTGGGTTGATATGTAAATTGTATTTGAAGAGATAAAGGAATATTTCTGTGGTACTCCAGTTGAGAATGGGACGCGCATTTATAACTGTATCATGCTTGACACCCTTTCCAATTCTACTGTACCCAGAACGTCTAGTACTTTCTTCAGCTCGTACTCCATCGAAGGTCAATACCTTTGCCTGCTTGTTGTCTTCCGTTTTCAGCATACGGTACAAAGGGGCCGTCTTCATGACAGCGCAACACCAACGATGGGTATCGCTGGGTGTTCCTATCTTGTCCCAATAGCTCAATACTGAAGCATGGTTACGTGCAACAGAGAATTTTAAACGGGGATATAGCTTCTGATAGTGTTCCGTAATCTCTTGGTAGAGCTGTAAGGACGGTGGAAGTTCATAGCCAGTATCACTATAGATCACTTCAAAGTTTTCTGGTGGGATGGCTCTTGTGCAAAGGTCAAGAACTACTTGACTATCCTTGCCGCCAGAGAAACTGGCCAGGAACTTATCTATCTTGGTTGTCTGGTAGATTCGCTTGCCGCTGGCTTCAGCCTGTTCAAGGGGCATCACTTCAAAACTGTCGCAGTCCTCTTTCACGATAGCCATCTTGACTTTCGTCTTCTTCTCTGCTCGAGCTGCCAACGCTTCATAATCCATTTCGTTGCTCTTGGCTGCATCAACAGTTTTCTTGGCAGACGAATACATGGTGTAAACGTCGCGAATGAACTCAATGGCTTCACTCTCTATCAAGAACATCTCATCCTGATTCTTCTTGAGCATCGCCTCCACGTCCACAGGTTTCACCTTTAACTTTTGGAAGCCTTCCTGCAGAACTACCATCGGGGCATCATAGACATTAGCACCTTTTACCTCAAAAGCCAATTTTCCACGATAAAAATACTGTTTGTTGCAAGCCCACAGAAGCGGCTCCTTACATTCGGGATAGCTCCATCCCAGTTCCTTCAGCTTCAGCAAGTCCAGTTCCTCAAAGAATACCGGACGTGGAGACACACTAAGTGCCTCCGTTGCCACCTTCGGATTCAGTCTAACACCACCAGTTGTTTTATCCCATACTATTTTAAACATATAGTCAATTCTTCCTTACTAATTCTGTCAGTTCAACATCAAGCAATTTTGCAATTTTCAGATACGTCTCCATTGGAGGCTGGCACGCATTGGTACACCATTTTGACACTGTTGTTGGTGCACAGCCCAGTTGTTCTGCCAGCCACTTGTTGGTTCTCTTCTTTTCTGCAAGAACAACCTTAATACGATTGATATCTTTGTCCATGATAAATTTGGAATTGTATGTATACAAATATACATTTTTTTCTTAAAATAGAGTGCAAAAGAATCTATTATTTAACCCATGCGCTCACTAAATTGTCTTTTTCCTCACTTTCTGTACCGCGTTGGACTAACGAAATATTCTCATTTGTTCCTTGCTTTTTTCGTTTTTATTGATAACGCGCTATAAAGGTACTAAATTTTTGCAGACATCGTACACAATTACTACTCAACTACTCACCTACTTACTTACTATTTTTTGTGGGTGGGTGTTTTTTTTCAGTAGTGAGCGGTCACGCGTACCTTATATAAAATAAGAAAAAATTCTTTATATATATAAGATTTCACTCTCAGGAAACACCTGACATAGTAAGTGAGTAAG
>JAEEGL014936436.1_pt1 | contig 11087 bp, 13 predicted proteins | sample 9134231 | NCBI WGS metagenome assembly JAEEGL01 (sample SAMN16246548, study PRJNA631951) | gut metagenome | biome: gut microbiome; feature: rumen; material: fiber-attached | host: Bos | place: Iran: Karaj | collected 2018-10
GAAGCAGATCTGACTCCTTCCAATTCCCTATAAGAATCCCGTCCATTCAAGTTAATATTGAACAAACTTAATCTATGACTAACCTGTGCTGATGAGATTCTCTCAAGATAGTCAATATCATAATTCTCATCTCGATACGACTCACGAATCTGCGACAGTCTGTCTGTAATCTCTTCACGCAGATAATCCGGCTCTATGACCTCTGCATATTCTCCGAACTTTAACGCCCAATCGATAATGCCTTTCTCTGAACTTCTTATATGCACAGTAAGATTGTTTGATTCGTCATCAGCTACATCGATGCCGATCTTATTGCCAAAGGCATCGACGAGATCACTGAGAATGCTTCTGTCTATCTGAAGAACAGCCTCAACAGGCTCACCGGAACTCATATAGAGATGTTCCACAATGTATTCTTCCGGATGCTTCCTGACATTACGGACTTCCATATCGTCGACATCACTGTCTTCATCCAGCATCTTCACGCCGCCGATCATATCAACACGGCAGTTCTTTATAGCAAGCGAACCTGTCTCGCGGTATATCAGATAGTAATTACCGTCGAAGCACACGACAGAAATTGGATTAACAACTAAAGTACGATTACCTGCTCGCACTCTCTTAAGCTTCGCATTATATTCCGTGTTATAGAAAGAGATCTTCTTCCCAATACGGATCGCTTCATTAATATCCTCCATGAACAAGAAGAAATCTGAACTTACAGGGCGATAGTTATCGTCGATCTTCTTATATGAAGGAACGTTCTTCCTGAAGTTCTTTCCCGCTATATCAAGTAGCTTCTTCATCATGGAATCGGCCGTCCTCTGATTAATATGCCGCGAGAACTGCACGGCATCCATAAGGAACATGATCTCGCCGTCAGTCAGCTTGTCTTCATCATCTTCTTCAGCGAATTCGAACCAGTAATCTGTATATTTATTCGAAGATACTCTGTGCTCAACTGTATAGCGAAGGCACATCTTAGGATTACACCATGTACCGTCATCATACTCGCAGTATTCTGACCTCAAAGTCTCAAGTGCGTGGCCGACAGCCTTACGCTCTATGACTTTTTCACCATATCGATCTTCTATTATTCCGAGAATCTGATTGGCCTTTAACTTATTGCCTTTAAGCGACTCTTCTTCGATTATCTCTTTTATGATTCCTAAGTACTGATTATGCCGTGCCATAGTACACCTCCAACAATAGTTTGTAATCCATTATCTTGCCTTCGATGTACCTATAATATACCATGAGATGTCCCTATATTGTCCCATCTTTTCCGAGTTTATCGAGCCATTCAACAGGCTTGCCATATAACTTAGACATTGCTTCAAGAATGCACTGTCTGCCCTTCGTCCACTTACCGTTATAACGAAGGCCATACTCAAGGAGCTGTATCGTATCAATAGAGTAATGCGTCAGCCTGGCAACATCTTCTCTACGAAGCCCCAAGCTGCGCCTGGCCTCAATCATGTTATAACGCCACCTGCTGCGGCTATCAGAATGTTTATTTGCCATGTTGATACCTCCCTATGTTTGCTTGGTAACAGCATTATCTCTTACATCAAGTTCCATAATTGTCGCATCACAACCACCGAGATCAACATCATTTGGCTAGTTGCCACAGCCGCGCGTAAAAATCACCGCATTTTAAAAGGCGGCAGATCAAACACTTCCAGCTTCAGAGCCGGTATAGTTAATATGTGAATCGTGTACTATCAATCATAAAATCAAGTCGCATTACTATCAGGATCCCAATTTACATAATCATATTCAATGGGAATAAGGCCTTTCTCACGAGTGAGTATCGCTACCATGCTTTGATACTTCTCATATATATCAATATTGCTTTCATCCAACTCTGTCCAATTCACCTTCTCCCAATTAGTCGTTTCACATTCACCTATTTTTATTATAATTAGCTTCCTTTCGTCATCCGTGCATTCCGACTTCTTAAGATAATTCTTAAACGCCCTCACCACTCTGTCCTTCATATTACTATCCATGGGGCAATGACAACACGAGAAATTATCTCTATCACCTTTATTTTTGCTATGGTAATTCCTAATGTAAAAGTATTTAGCCGTAATATTAATTAGCTTTTGCGCATTGCCAAAATTGAAATTGCTATCTATTCTGGATAACGCATGCACAACTTGACTCGCAGTAAAATAGAAATCTGGATTATCACCACGCACGATATCATCTATATAATTCCTTACTTTATTCCTAGCAATCTCTGCGTCATTCAATGCCTCTGGATTAAAAGTCAAAAATCTCTTTTTACTTCCCCTTTTTACTTTAGATCTTTGTATCGCATCACCCATCGCCTCACGATAAATGAAATCAAAAATCTTGTCTTCAATTCCTTCTGGCATTTTACTCATTTTTCTGTCCCCTTTATTACTATTTCCCGTACACCTTCCTCACACTCTCGCTCCACTTCTTCATCCTATCCACCATGTTCTTGGGTTCGAGAATTACTACATCCGGAGCGCAGCTTTGTGCGAAGCGTATCATGGATTCTTCATTTACTTTCGCTGACACGACAACATCCGTGTCTGTCTCTTCTTCAAACTTCACGTCCTTGCCGAACATATCGATGACATCACTAATCATCGCGCGCACTATCCTGAACTTCACATGTGTGTTGCCGCCGTGATGCATGTAGATGTGATCCTTCATATACTCACCCAAATCAAACGCCATTCCGTTTGAATCCTTGAGCTTCGAATACGGTTTACATTTGCTGTCGAGGATCTTGATATCAGTGATCCTGTCTATACGGTAGTTTGATATATCGTCGTAAGCATCGTAGTTGCAGATTAGGTAATACTTGCCTTCTTTCGCCGCCATCTGGTACGGGTTAACAATATACTCTCTGACATTGCCGTCAGCATCTTTAGCAGGATGCAGCTTCTTGTCTGTATCGTAGTACACATATCGAAAAGACACCTGGCGCTTCTTCGATATCGCCTGATCCAGCACCTCGATGTTATAGAATATCTGCTTATTGGAATCGCCCGCATCAGGCAGCGTACTTATGTGCCTGACATAAGAGCGGAAATTCTCGCTCGACAACCCCTCTATCTTTCCTATCAGCTTCTGAAGCTGCTTATGAGGAATGTGATTCGAGAACAGAAGACTGTCTATAAGAAGCCTTAACTCTGAATCTGTTATCTCCCTGTTCAGCCAGAAATCCGACCAGACTACACCACCTTCACGCGAAGTCTCAGTGTACTCGATGGGAAGTCCAAGATTAACGAGCTCTGTGAGATTACGACGCACTGCTTTTCGCTCGACCTCAAGTTCGTACTCAGAGCGCAAAAGCTCAATAATCTCCTTCTGATCGAGAGTGTGTTCCTCGTCAGAATGCGTGCGCAAGATCTCCATTATCAGTATCGGCAGCATGCCTTTGCTTGGTACCATAGCTTTTTCCTGCCTTGTCAGTATGTTACCCATAATCTAACACTATCCTCACGACACGAGATTAATTCGGTGCATACTTACTGTGAAATATGTGTTAAGGGAGCAGTAATGACCATGTCCATAAAATGTCGCATGCGTCCTTGTATCCTATGAGTGTAAAAGCACACACAGTTTCGGCAAAACCAACGAGGTGAATATTATGGAAAATGAAAACAACAAAATAATTAACGAGAAGATTGATGATTTTAAGGAGTGCCTTGCGGAATCCGGTGTTAATACTGACGGGCTTGATATTAAGCCAGATGACAGCCTTTGGGATATTTTCATGAAGATCGGCATCAGCCAGATCGTCGTCTGCGATGACGCCCGTACTTTTGACAGCAGCGACATGGACAGGATGCGCGAAGAAGGCAGAGTTATCAGCGAGATCGATGTGAACAAGGATGATTAATCCTCATGAGACTTCAATCTTTTGACGGAGTCATAGTACTTATTTGTCTCATAGCTCTTTATAGAATTGCATTAAAAATATAGGAGGAATCGATCATGAGTGAGAATAAAGTAATAGATGATTTCAGAGGTGACTATGGTTTTCTTTCCAACTTCCACCAGTGTCCCTTTGAGTTTAAGGGACTTACTTACCCTAATGCAGAAGCAGCTTTTCAGGCACAGAAGTGCGCCACTGAAGAGGCAAAGATCAAGTATACCGTCACCAAGAACCCTGTTGTAGCAAAACGCATGGGCAAGAAGGAAACCGGCTTTCCTTCCAACTGGGATGAGATATGCTATGACATCATGAAGGATATCCTTACAGTCAAGTTCTCAAATCCAGAGCTTAGAGAAAAACTGAAAGCCACAGGTAACGCCACACTGATCGAAGGCAACCGCTGGCATGATAACCGCTGGGGCAAGTGCACCTGTGACCGATGCAAGAATAAAGAAGCCAAGAACTGGCTCGGCAAGATTCTTATGGAAATCCGGGATACGATCTCATAGGAGTTATTTATACCGAATTGAAAAAACTATATGTCTTGACGCGGAGGAATTCTTACAACAAGAATACTAAACTTATTGTTTTTCCCTCCATTTCCTATATCGGAATACTGTTTCCATTTTAAATCATAATTATTCTTAATCTGAATTGGATTTGGTCTCTTAGTGATCTGTGAATCTATTTGACCGGCATTAATCCTTCTTGGCTCACCATCTCCACCAGAAAGAATGAAATTGGCATGCTTCGAACCCTCATTAACACGACCGCTAATATAATAACTATCGTTGGTAAGAAAAATCGCATAGCCTTCTTTAAATTGCTCCTCTTCCGATATTGTCTCAATCCTCTCAATATCTTTGAAATAATCATAACAACCCCAATCTTGTGCACTTTGATCTTTCAGATTACATACGCAGCCGTCATCATCTTCATGTTTGATTTTTTTCGTCTTGTATTTTAACTCTATGGGAATCCATTGTTTTTTATCGTCGCTACCCCATAGAACTAGAATATCAATATGCATAGAGTCATTAAAGCATGGACAATACTCAAGCCTAACTTTAGCCTGCGGATACATTCGTTCAATTACACAAGCCATAGATAATTGAAAATCCGCTTCTGAAACAAAGATTTTTCGATTTTCCTTCAGTTCGTTTATTACACTATCAATTCCAAACTCATTCATTAACTCATCATTTTTCATAATCAGTCCACCGCCTCCCCCAGCTTCTCCCACACCTTCACCATGGCATAGGTATCAAGCTCGCAGTACTTGAGCAGATTGTGTCTCGCCACCTTCTGCTCCTCCGGCGGCATATCCTTGATCTTCGGGAATATGGTCATCGCCTCGCCGCCGTTGTGTACGCCTTCGAGGTTGTGGTAGTTAAGACTCGGATCATCCGGGAACAACGCCGGCAGCACACTCTTTATCGAGAACGATCCGCCCATCGCACGGTTATAGTAATAACCCGACTGGAACGGCACCAGAAGATCCACGATGTTATCCCTGATATTAAGCAAGTGCTCTGCCAAATCAGGGAATGTCTCCGCCAGTTCCTTAATACGCGTACACTCGAAGGCCTTGTTATATGCAGTAACACACACATTCATCGGTATATCCGCACACAAGCTCTCCGCTATAGCTCTTCGCGGATCAGTACCGGACTCTGCCAGAAACTCTTTATGCTGCAGTTCGCCGCCCTCACTTTCGATATAATGCAGTGAATACTGGAAAGGAATCTGTGCGTACGGCCTCGTGCCGACAAACTCCGGTATCACAGGCTGTATCGTCTCGAAGTCCAGGAAATACAAAGGATACGACAACGACTGCAAGAACAACGCGATCTCAGCCTTATTGGTATATGTTCCCTTATCCTCAAGTGCGAACTCTATCTGCCTCATATGCTTCTCATTTAGCTTGGGGACATTCTCCAGAACATCTCTGTAAGTGATCCACCCGTTGTGGTAGTACTCAAACTTCTTTTTCGCTGCGAGCCGGTACAGCTTAAACACCGACTCCTCCGGTACATGCCGCGAACAATACTTCCAGAACGAGCACTCGTAAGGCTTCTTGCAGTAAACACCAAGATCGATATCCGGCTCCTCATCCGAAGTCAGTATTCTTTCTGCCGTCACGAGGTTAGGCTCTATACTGCCTATCTCGGCACTAACCTCATCTGCCACATCCGTTACATAAAACAGCTGCGACAGATCAAGATTACCGTCGTACACGTAATCTCCGTTAAGGCACACAAGATAAGTGCCGGTAACCTTCACACCGCAATGCTCGAGCACATACTTCTGGTAAGAGATATCTGCGATATACACTTCCTTATCGTCAGTATAGGAACCGTCATCCTTCTTGTGCTTGGTGGAGCTCTTCACCTCATATATCGCCCACCCGTCTCCGTCCTTACGCAGGATGTCGACAGCACAGTACAGCCCGTTATAAGAGAACGACGCCTCGCAAATGTTAGCGGTCCCCTTCTCCATCTCCTCGCAGGTAGCCTCGATCATCTTCTTAAGATCCAGCTTCTCCCCGTTATACGCAGTTACTTCCACATACTCACCATAGAGCCCCATCGCGAGATCCCCGACAACATTTCCCGCATCGAAACGCGCCTGCACCATCTCATCTATAACAGCTTCTTCCGGCTTATACTGACGCATCCACGCAATCTTCGGGCATTGCCACAAGCCGCAGTATTTGGATTTGGAAAGGTAGATCATAGGAGTCTCCTAAAATAGCAGTTCATGTTATATGAATTATTATGTGTTATATGTCATCATCATTCTATCTGAACCCAATGAAGAAACTGTTAAGCGAAGGTGAATAATACCCATAAGAAACCATATCTTCAAGATAATAACCTGGTATTGTATCCGACTATACATTTTCCGCCGCAGCCCAAAATAGTATAGCGAAAAACATAGGGATTATTTGGTGCATTCGACTTCCTATAATCGATTTATAAGATGAATAAGAAGGACTTGATATGGATATTACAAATTTTATTAACTCCAAAGATATACGCGAATATCACCGAGAGATCGGTTATCAGTATAATGCACTCGAGGCAGCTTGGCTGGTTTATCAATGCGATAGTATTACTTTGGAAGAGGAGTTGTCCAAGACGGTTCCGTCTTCTACACAAAAGAAGGCCTTCGCAAAGCGGGTTTCCCGGTTGTAAAGGAGTGACCTAATGTGGACTCGGGTAATCGTCTGCGGCGGCTGTCATTACAACGACTATGAAGCATTCAAGTGTCAGCTTGATCAGGTGTTGGCTAAATATGAGAACGTTATGTTGGTCTCAGGTCATGCCAAGGGTGTTGATACCATGGCAGAACGTTATGCATCGGAGAAGAAGATACCCATCAAGGTGTTTCCTGCAGAGTGGACGACATACGGAAAAGCCGCAGGTCCCATACGAAACAGCGCCATGCTTAAGTATGCCTTAGAGCAGACTGCAGTAGTGACTGCGTTCTGGAACGGCTCCAGTAGAGGAACCGGAAATATGTTGAAGCAGGCAAAGAAAGCCGGCGTGGAATGCCATGTGTTTTTGCATTAGTTAACCCTAATTTAATGGTGATATTTTATCCATTGGGGTGTAACACTTTTCGCCGCAGTCCAATCCGTCGTCTTTAGACAATCTGACGCCATGGTCAGACAAGAAACGGAAAGAATGTAGAAGACAGCGCCGTTGATTTACCAGAATCGCGGCGCTAAATTAATAGAGTGGGCGCATGGTTTGACGCTTACAAAATAAACTCACTGTTCTTCTATGCGTATCATCGAGACAATAATCTATTATGATAAGATACTGATTGAATTATTTCCGACTATACATTTTTCGCCGCAGTCCATTATCGACCTATCTACTAAACAGGTTAATTATTCTTCTATCTGAGGCAGATTATGATTCTTCAACTCCTTATTTATAACCTCCTTATAGTCGTCCTTGCCATTATAATTCCTTGGAGAAAAATGAGGAAGCCTTACTACCTTATGATTTCCAATTATGTTTGGGTTGAATAACAGCATACGGTACACATCCCAGCCAAAGGCAAAAATGACTTTAACATCATCAAAACATTTAAGTTCCTTTTCAAAGATTCGAGCGTTGTGTGAATAGATTTCTGGATTCTTATAAATCTCGACCATAACACTATTGGAATCACCTTTGTTAAATGGCTTTGTATTCTGAATATCATTGTACTTCAGAATGTCGGTTACATAACAACCCTTATATTCCGTATTCTCAAATGCCAATTTCAGATTCAAATCGCCTTTCTTACCAGTATGAAAACTTCCCCATTTTTCTATATCGAATTCATCTGATTTGCAGGACGGATTCAGCGCAACAAAAACATACTTAGTGTTGATATCATCCTCGAGTGTTTTAATCCATTCCCGACCCTTACCTACATTGTCTCCTTCATCCCACAACAGCCAACTAGACACAAAACTATGCTCATTCAAATTCTTTATAATATCCTCATTTCTCATACGTTATCCTCCTTCGGTTGCAACTACCACCGCTTTCCTCAATTTCTCCCACACCTTCACCATATTTCGATATTCCAATGTTTTTGATTATTATACTTTATTCCCGCATCCAAAGATTATAATGAAACATGGAAGCAATTATGAGTTTATTACAAGAGAGCAGAAGATATGATGCTTTTATAGAAGAATTCCATCTACAAGGAAATAATATTATTTTATGTGATTGTGTTTTATCAATGTGTTTAACTATACTTATAATAGAAAGAATTAAAGGATACACTACTATACAACAAAGGGGAGATTATGATCACAACTATTGACGATTTTATACGAGAATATAAAAAAATCCAGTCTATGGGATGGATCAAAACACACAGGTCCGGAAATACAGGCATAGGGAAAACCCTTGAAGATTTACTCGGAATAGCAGAAAACAATTACCAAGAGCCAGATTTTGGCGAGTACGAACTCAAGGCGGGAAGAAACAACACCGACAGCATGCTTACATTATTTACCAAATCTCCGCGCCCAAGAGGGGTTAACACCAAGTTGCGAAAAGAATTCGGATATGCTAGCGAAGCATATGATAATGACGACAGAGTCCTTCACGCAACTCTAAATGCATTGTCTTTTGTAAGGATAGCCAACACAGGACACCAACTCAAAGCCGATTATGTCATAGAAGACTCCGGAGACAAGTTAATCATCGAATCTGAAGGCGGACCAACAAACGCCTTTTGGTTCGTAGATGATCTTAAGAAGAGTTTTATGAAAAAGTATCCCAATAAACTCGTTTATGCTAAGGCTGATTCCCGTGGTTCTGGTTCCGATGAAGAATTCCTCTTCACAGAAGCATATATATGTGATGGTTTCAGTTATGATGGACTATTTAAACTGTTGCAAGAAGGAAAAATATATATTGACTTGAGAATAGGTCAGTATCCAGATGGTCGTACTCACGATCACGGTACAGCGTTCCGAATACGCGAATCTGATCAAGATTACTTATTTACAAAACACAAGATTTGTTAAGGAAAAGGAGTGAGATGTTCTCACTCCTTTCTTAATACCACTATTAGTTCTTCACACATCGTTTTAACTTTTTTCCCGGCTTCATTCGTTGGAGAATTTAAGCTGGGCATTACTTTGTTACTAATTCTTCTATCCATGGTCATTACATGTGTTAAGCCAAGGTTTTTTCCTAATTCAACCAGTATTTCATCTGTTTTTAGATTAACACCTTTTACAGTTCTATTTCCAACCACCCAGAACTGATAAGAATTCTTTCGACACTTTGTCGTAACAGTCTGCAATATATCTTGAAGATCTTTGTAAAAACTATAAACATCACCCGCTCTTTCGATATTATCCTCATTTTCACAAATTTCATGTAAGGCACCTCTCAGTACTGGGCTACACAAATTGTTTTCAAACCCTTTCTTATACTGTGTTCCACCCATTAATGTCTTATCAATGTCAATGATCTGCTTATAAGTCAAAGAATCAAAATCGCACCACTGAAGTGATACTCTGCTAAACTGACCATATGCAACAGTCGTCCTGCTATCACCATAAGGCGGAGATGTAATAACAATATCAACCGAGTTTTCTGGCACTGCACTTAGTTTTTTCGCATCGTCAAAGCTTAGAACAACTCGGCCTAAATCTCGCCCTATAACTCTCTCCTTTAAAGAAACCATTTTTTCAACATTTGCACCTAATATTTCTTTAAACACTCGTTTTACGTCAGGATTATATGTTCTTACTTTCTCTGGTTTCATTCTATACATCTTGAATTCACCATTACGTCTATTGGAAACGAGCCGAGTTACTTCTGAAAACGCAACTGAAAAATAGTCTTTAATATCGTTATTCGAAATCTCATTTATTGCATTCTGTATTAATTGCAATTCTATAATGCATTTAGGGACAAACCAGAAACCAAGACCCTTTATGTCTTTCACCCTCAGTGATACCCCTTTTTCATCGAGATATTCATTCAGTATTATCGGTGCATTGGCTCCCCAATTCTGCTTATCAATAAGTTTAGAGGTGATATCATATCCCCTGTCATCAACATATCGTGATACATTACAGAGAACCTCATCATATTCCTCGTACAGTTCATCTATTCTATTTTTTAGACCTTCAGCATATTCTCTTATGTCATCAAAAATAACTGTTGTTTTTGCTTTTGATATTCTATGAGCAAGAGGATTCAGATCATTTCCATATATCGTTTTACATCCAGCCAACAACCCCTCAAGCAACACGGTCCCCGAACCCATAAACGGATCCATTAGTGTTTCTATTTCTTGAAGTTTAAGCATTCTATCAAGGATATTTCTACTTATGGGATAAACCATTACCGCAGGGTAATTATGAATACTATGGGTAAGTTCTTTTGTATCATTATTCTTGAAATCCCAAAACTCCTCAGGCAGCTCTCCAAAGGCACGTTTCACCTGCAAATCTACATTATTTAATTCTTTTCTCATTATAATTCCCTTATCTTACTTTGATTTCGACTGTGCATATTGTATCGTTATGCCATCCCCCGTGAGGAACCATAAGAATCCTAGATATTTCAAACCCTTTTGTTTTGCCAATGCCACCACTATTCCAGCCAAATGTTATTACTTTACCACCGAC
>JAEEGL015542516.1_pt1 | contig 11087 bp, 5 predicted proteins | sample 9134231 | NCBI WGS metagenome assembly JAEEGL01 (sample SAMN16246548, study PRJNA631951) | gut metagenome | biome: gut microbiome; feature: rumen; material: fiber-attached | host: Bos | place: Iran: Karaj | collected 2018-10
ACGACATTGCTGCCACAAGATCCTTAGTCTTGCTCGTCTGCCAATTCCGACACTTCCGCCCGCTGCCGTTTCACGACTGCCTTGCTATATTACCACTATTAGACGTGGCATGTCAATACATATTTAAAGAAAATTAATACAATATTTCAGTGCTTGTATCCTTCATACAAAGCAAGCAATTCTTTGCGGTTGGAACAGGCTGTTTTGCGTAGGATATTCTTAACGTGATACTTAACCGTTGACTCCTGAACGAAGAGCTCTGCGGCTATTTCTTTGTTGGTAAGTCTGTTGGTTATATGATATAACACCAGCATCTCTCTGTCTGTTAGTCTGTAATAGTCTGAGAAGCCGATGGATGTTTCGCTATTAGCTGACTGTTCATTTGAAGCCATCTCTGCATAGAAGTTATTACTCTGCATAGCCATCTCGCCAAGATATAACCTTGTAAACAAAGCTAGGAATACGATGACAGTAATGACGAATATAATCGCCGTAATTGAATTAAGGATTATAGGTGATGAAGATAACTTAATTCCTATGACTGTACTGATGAAATCGCCAATTCTGCCAAACATTAATCCGAAGGGAGCGATAAATAACAGACTCTTACCTTTGGATAATGGCTTATATATAAGAGATTCCCACGCTATGTCGGAGAATAACAGTACGCGGTATACGACATATAAGCCGGTAATAGAATAGTTGATTATCCACAGAACCGTTCCGCTTACGGATGCACTGTTAAGAAGAATCAGTACAAACGGGAATACAAGTGCGGCAACACAGAGGATTCCGCCCCATCTGCGGTTAATATCGTTAATTATTCCTGCCAATAATAAGCCGATGGCATAATACATCCTCGTATATTCAAGTGACATACCGCCTGTCCACACATCCGAGAAATCGAAATAGAATCCTAAGCCCTTAACCAGACTTAATAAGATTACTACTGCTGTGGCAAGAACTATTATATGAATCGCTACGTTGTGTATGTCAGCCTCGTTTGCCGGATTGTCAGGCGCATCTGCTTTGCCCGTAAAGATCTTATATACGGCCGATGCCTCGGTGAATATGCATGTATAAATAAGAATAATGGTCACAACCGTGACGGCTATATATATCTGTATGCAGCGGATGTCTCTTAGGAAGTTGCCGCTGTTAATAAGTGAGATAAGATACGAACCGATTGAGCCTATGGAGTAACCGACACCGAATACTATGCCTCGTCTGCCGATCTCGACATACAGTGTCAGCATGTATATGTACATGGCGGCTATTATCCCGTGCAGGATGTTCTGGATATATCCGAATATAAGTGCTGTGGAAAGAACTGCCGTATTCATGCATATGAATGTAATCATAACATCGGTCAGGCTGACAATTAGAAACGTTGCCTTTAGCAGAATGTCAGCCGAGTGAACAACGCGGGTTGAGATTAAGTAGTGTCTGATAAACAAAGAGAAGATAAGTATACCAAGTGCCTGGAATACATAGCCCACACCCTCTGTTAACAGTTCCAATAAGTCTATGCGGTTTATCGGCTCAAGTAAGGCAGCTACGTTATATACCCATGATAAGAAGGCTGAACCCGTCCATAAGAAGCTTAAGCCTATTACCAGAATCGCTATGATGTTGTTCCAAACTCTGTTTATCTTCTTATTATGCATAGGTTCATTATATCCTTTATATGAATCAGCGTAAATATGCAATCGTGGACGGATGACATTTTATTAATTCACGAGTTAATTATTTGAAGATTGTTTTACTTATACTATCCCTCAGGCTTATTGAATATGCTTCTTCCATATAAGAAAATATCTGTATATCGGGCTTCTTGATTCAAGGTGCCCTTTCACGGAGGATGGGATATGAGAGAAAGATATGTCAAAGTGAGTAAGAGAATAAAGAGAATAAGACGTATATCAGCTATGGCACTTGGAGCAATGGTTCTTACGTCGATATTATCAGGCTGCGGTAAACAGGAAGCGATGCCTGCGAACAGCAATTTGGGAGAGGAAGCAGCACAGGATAATAATGCATCGGGTGCAGCCAAGAATGTCATTGAAGCACCGGAAAAGGATGAAAATATCATAGAATATTGGATAAATAACGAGGGTTATGTAATCACGGTGGACGTTAATCATGATGATTATGCGACTGCTACGGACCCTGTGGATGCACCTGAGAAGTACAACGGGGATATGCGTGCTGATTGCATAATGTCTTCATTTACGGCTGAACATGGTGCGAAGGAGTTAAATCATCCAAATGGTCTGGCAACGGATGGGACACATTTTGTTCTGTGCGATACATGGAATAACAGAGTGCTTGTATGGAACAGTATTCCGACCGGCAATGTACAGGCTGATGTGGTACTCGGACAGAAGGACTTTACTACATTTACAGCGGGATATGAGACGGACCAGCTCAGCTGGCCTGTGGGTGTCACATTTGCCGGTAAGAGGCTGATTGTATCGGATGCAAATAATAACCGTCTGTTAGTCTGGGACAGTGTGCCGACTGAGAACGGAACACCTGCAGATCATGTTATAACAGCCATGACATCCGCAAGTGATCTTAACTGGCCTTGGGAGACATGGAGTGACGGAACGAGGCTTATTGCGACATCTACCAACACAGGTGAGGTCGCTTTCTGGAATGATGTGGATTCTGCCATATCCGGCGGATACGCCGATTATGTTATTAAAACAGGCGGAACGCCCAGAACCATTATATGTGACGGGGATTATCTTCTCATAGGTGACCACAATATGGGATGGGATGGTAAATATGATTACGGAACTCCGGGAGCACATGTATGGCTGCATTACCCTACGGAAGATAAACAGCCGGATTTTAATATAGATCTTCAGATTGCAGGTGAGATAATTGACGGTGATCTGTATGCGATTGCATTCAACGATGAAAGTATGCATATATATGATGGCCTGATAGACAGTGAAGATGAGAAAAGTGCTGTTACTCTAAGTACGAATATGGAATACTTCCGCCCGGGTGATAACAGTACAATGCTATATGTGGACGGAAGGACCTATGCCGTATATTACAACAGCGGACTTGTGGCTATATATGACGGTAAGATAACCAAGGATAATTACATGTCTCCGATCGGATTCATAGGGGCCGATGAGAATGTCAGGAGCATGAGTGTTTTAAGAGGAGAATATCAGAATCCCAATCCCGCAACAGATGGGACCAGTCTTGTATTCATTGATGACTTTAACGGAATTATCGGCATTTATAAGACTTTCCCAGACAGTGAAAATGCAATACCCGATTTTCTGTATCATTTCCCGCCGGAATGGGATACACCGATAGATGTTGACGTGGATAAGTACGGAAGGATGTTAGTTCTTACGGATTCGTCACTGCTTGTATGGAATCAGATTCCTCTTAACGGCGAACTGTATGATAAGAGGATTGAATTTGAACATTGTATAGGCAGAAACAGTTCGAAAGCAGTGGGTTGTGATGAGGGATTCATCCTGTACTCGCAGGCGGATAAGAAGTTATTCAAGCTTCCGTTATCTGACGCTGCGTCTTCGTTTGATAATGCCATTGCTCAGACAGATGCCGGCTATATATCCGATTTAAACACTGACGGAAAATATCTGACTGCGGCCAGCGAGGAAGACAGAAGAGTCTATATATACAATGTATCGGATTTAAGCCTTTACGGAGAGGTTTTCAGTGATTCGAGCAGACCTTTTAAGCCGGGAGATCGTCCGGATTTCGAGGTTGTGCGAGGCTCGATACTTCTGCCTAACGGGCAGTTCTTAGCTGCCGATCAGAATGAAATCAGAGTATGGGATTCGCTTGATGCAGCGATAGCCGACAGAGAGTTTTCCGACTATGACGTTATGGGAGCGTTAGATAATTATTTGGTATTAACGAAAGAAAACGGCGTACAAAGAGATGCATTCCACAGTATTGCAACAGACGGAAGTATATTCAAACCCACATATCTGGCATATTCGCACGGACATCTGTGGGTAGGAGAGTATAAGTTCTCTTCACGACTGTTGAGATACGATATTAAATATGACGGCTCCGAAGAGCCTGTAGCAGAAGCCGATTCCGCGGAGGATGAGGAAGAGAAAGAAGTAAGTAAAGGCAGTGATGAGTACGACATGTTGGTGTCTCAGACTATCGGGCTTAACAGTACAATTACGCTTTCGGCAGATGCCAATGCCAAGATTGATATGGAGATTAACAAAGACTTCACCGTGGATTGTGCCGGACATGACCTGAGTATATCAGGAAGAATAACACTTAAGGCAGGCGAAACAGAGACTCTAACGATTATCAATCCGGGTAAACTTGATCTAAGCGGCCTTGAATTTGTTAAACCTTCAGATATATCTGTCGGCGGTGATACGGACTACATTGTGTCTATTAAGGGCGAGAACTTAAATATTGTTCCGCCTTCAACCGTTCCGGAAGGCAGCCGTAAGGAAAGAACCAAGGGCTTCTTCTACGAGCCCAAGAGCAGCTCCGCATCGATAAGATATGGCGGACAATAATAGTGATGGAACTTGAACCGGCATGGCTTGACTCTGCGCTTTAGCGCGAGCAAGCCATGCCAACCGTTTGCTCGCTTCGTTCGTAAACGGAAATTGGATTCATATTCCGGTATCTTCTGCATAAATAAAGGGCAGCCTATCGGCTACCCTTATTTATGCAGAAGATGGGACTTGAACCCACACGGTATTGCTACCACAGGCACCTGAAGCCTGCGCGTCTGCCAATTCCACCACTTCTGCCTATATAACGGACGTCCTATTTAAAACGTCCGAATGTTATTCTATATGCTAGGAGCGCTTATGTCAAGGATGATATCTAAGGCCCTTGGGATAGTGATTCTTAAGCACTCCGCCGGATGCTTTGCCCCATCCTAAGCTGTAGCCGTCTACGTATAAGGCGGCATATCCCTTAAGTGAAGGATCGCAACTTATGCTCTCACCCTGAAGGTATTTAAGAACGCGCTCATCGCTGGCTTTAAGCATAACCTCGTTAACACACATTCCGGGTGATAAGGCAAGAGCAAGAGAGTGGGAAGGCTCTATGCGGCCTTTCTTAATTATTCCTATATGAAGTCCCGGACGTTCTATTCGAAGAGACTTTGATTTATCAGAGGTCTTAACATATGGAGCCAGTTCTTCGGGTACGGAGTATATATTGTCTCCGAATGCGATAACCATACCGCCCGGTATAGCGGCTCCGACGGATGTAAGATTATCGCCTATAAACTGCTTAAGCAGATTCTGAGCATCTTTGGAAACACTCTTATCAAATACGATATCCGTTCTGCGTTCGGAAATAACATCCAAAACTTTAGAACAATCTTCGCTTGTCCAATCGCTTTCATCTGCAGCCGTAAGCACTGCGGCGAAATGTCCTTCACCCTTATGCTTATGTGGCCATATCCTGTATGTGCCGTCAGATGATGGCTCAATTCCGGATACATTAGTCCCCGCCACGCTATATCCGGGATAAGAATCTATAAAACGCCTGACGGCCTCTTCGTTCTCCGCAGGTTCATATGTGCATGTCGAGTAGATTATACATCCATCATGTTTAAGGCAAATATGCGCAGCATCAAGAATCTCTGTCCCGCGCTTAACACACATATCCACGTTTTCTTCGGACCATTCCGTGATTGCGACATCGTCTTTACGGAACATTCCCTCACCGGAACAAGGCACATCCGTTAGTATTACATCGAAAAATCCGGGGAAGACTGAGGCTAATTTATCCGGCATCTCATTGCATACCAAAGTGTTCGTAAGCCCCATTCGCTCGATGTTCTGTGACAGGATCTTAGCACGTGTCGGTACGGGTTCATTGGCAACAAGTATCCCTTTATTACCTATATATCCCGCAACATGAGTGGATTTACCGCCGGGAGCGGCGCACATATCAAGTGCCCTTACAAAGCCTTTCTTTCTGATAACCCTGTTAATTGCTATATGGGCAAGTTCTCCGGGTAACATTGCGCTCGGTTCCTGAATATAGAAGGTGCCTGCAGCATGATAAGGATGAATTCCGGGTCTTAAATCATCGCCGAAATAGTATCCGAGGTTACACCAGGGAACGTTAGATATATCACGGTCTTCACAGTTCGCCCCGTTATTTAAGTATAGTTCGGATAACAATGTCTTAGTCTCGGCCGCATTTACCTTAAGGGGATTAATCCTTAGGGCGCGAAGTGCGGGCTCATCGTAAGAATCTATGAATCTGTCGAATTCATCCCCAAGCAGTTGTCTCATCCTATCAAGGAAGGCTGTGGGGAGTTGTGGTCTATTGCTCATATTTAAAACCTCGGAAATAGGATAACACACACTTTTTTGGTTGTATAGTTAACGCAAAAAGCGTATAATAAAATAGTTATCTGTCGTTTAATAAGCGGTGTGATTATGGATAAGAATATAATCAATCAGAGAACAAACAGAATAGATACTCTTCTTAAGTCGGCGTATACTGTAGCTTTGTGCATTGCGGCGGCTATGTTTTTCTATTCGGTTACCCATGGCGGAGTACCGGGTGAGGCTCATATAGGCTCGTTTGAGGCAAATGAAATCGAATGCGGATGGACACTTACGCAGCCTGACGGTACGGTGCAAGAGAATATATCGCTTCCGACATCGGTCAATGCGGGTGAAGGCTCGAAATTCAGGTTAAGTAATACGCTTCCTGATGATATCAGGTCGGGAATGCATCTGTGTATACGCTCGGTTCGTCAGGATGTGACCATATATATTAACGGTGAGTTAAGGGAGTATTACGGCAAGGACGGATTTGAGGTCAAACATGAGAGTGCCATAAGTGCGATGGTGCTTGTGGATCTGCGTGATTCGGATGCCGGAGCGAGAATCGATATCGATATTGAACCTAACAGTTTCGGATCGGGCAAGGTATCCAAAGTGACTTATGCATACGGCAATAACGTATGGTTCCCATATATCAGGGACAATCTTGTGTTGGTAATTACAGCAGTAGTTATAGCGATTGCGGGATTGGCCTCAGCAATAGCTTATTTCTTCATAAGGAGGCGTGTTAAGTCACCCAAGGCATTATTATACCTGGCACAGCTTATGATAGTGACGGGGCTGTGGATAATGTGTGAGTCTCCCGTAAGACAGCTTATCTTCTTATCGCCCTCGCGAACCAACGTATTCTCGTTTATACTGGTGGCCATACTGGCACCTTTCGGCGGAATGTTCTTTAATGAACTTCAGGGGCGAAAGTACGGCGTTGTATATATGATCCTGGGCGGATTAGCGCTTGTCCAGTTAATCATCAACTCGATCCTTAATTTCACAGGTATTGCAGATTACTATGCTACCCTGTCATTTGTTCACATCTGGTCGGGACTTATTATGGCGTGGTTATTTGTCACTACGATAAGGGACATTGCAAGCGGAAGAATCAAGGAATATAAGATCACTTCCATCGGCATGATAGTCATTGTTGTCGCAGTGTTCATGGAGATATTCAGGTTCTATCAGGGAAGTGTTCATACAACCGGTGTGTATGTCGGATTTGGTCTGCTTATGATGCTAGGATGTACAATTCTTCAGCTTGCGGTAAATACCCTGCGTGATATGGATACCAGACGTATCCAGATGGAGAAGATGACACAGTCTACTTTCGCAACTATCGCCGGTACGCTTGATGCCAAGGATGAATATACGGGTGAGCACTCTGCGCGTGTGGGACAGTACGGACGAATGATAGCAGAGAGAGTTGCAAGCAGATACGGATTTAAGACGGCTGACCTTGACAGAATTGAATATATCGGCAAGATGCATGATATCGGCAAGATCGGTGTGCCCGACAGAGTTCTTAATAAGAATGAGAAACTCACAGATGCCGAGTTTGACTTGATGAAGAGGCATACGGTAGTGGGGGATTCAATCCTCACTGATATAGATAATGTACCGGGACTTAAAGAAGGCGTCAGACATCATCATGAGAGATGGGACGGTAAGGGATATCCGGACGGACTTAAGGGACTGGAAATTCCGATCATTGCAAGAATCCTCTGCCTGGCTGACTGTTATGATGCTATGACATCGGATCGTGTATATCGTAAGAGACTCCCCAGGGAGAGAGTAATCGAGGAAATAGAGAATAATAAGGGTACACAGTTTGATCCGGAACTTGCCGAGGTGGTCCTTAGGATGATTCGTAACGGGGAGCTTGAAGGTTAGAAGCTTGATTAGGACATTGTGTTAGAAATAATGTTTCTAATCAATATAATATAAAACTTTAGTCAAAATATTTCACATTTTTCTTTAAAAACGCTTACAGTTCTGTTACACATGCTGTGATATTATAAGCGCAGATAAGAAAAACTCCCCTTTTTCTTTTTCATTTTTAAAATGTATCCGGAGATGGATACGGAAAATATTATATACTCCCCTTTACATGGCCGACATCTCCCCCGATGTCGGCCTTTCCCTTTAAGTTTTGGGAGTAATTGTTTGCCGGATATTTAAGCTGGCTAAAAGTGTAAGAAAAAATCGAAAATTCGTGTTAATTTTCTGAAATGTATGCTATAATAGCATAGGATATTTATACTGCGTGGTTAGCAGTTAACAAAATGTGAGAGAGGTATCAGTATATGGATAGCAAGATTCTTATGGAGAGTGGAACTAACGAGCTCGAAGTCCTCGAGTTCAACGTGAGTGGTAATTCTTACGGTATCAATGTAGCTAAGATCAAGGAGATCATTCCTTATCAGCCTGTTACACCGGTGCCCAATTCGCATCCCAGTATTGAGGGAATATTCATGCCGCGTGATATCATGATTACGGCAATCGATCTTCGTAATTGCTTACAGCGCGGAACATCAGAACCAGGTGGTCTGTTTATAGTTACTAACTTTAACAATTTAGACATTGCATTCCATGTAGATACGGTACTTGGTATACACAGAGTATCATGGACAGAAATAACCAAACCCAATGAGACCGTTAATACTGTTGACGAGAGTATCTCAACAGGTATCATCAAGATTGACAATAAGCTTGTGATCATCCTTGACTTCGAGAAGATCTTAAGTGATATCAATCCGGAGACAGGTCTTAAGGTTGATGAAGTTGATCTTATTGAGAAGAACTCTAAGCGTAATGAGAAGGCTATTCTTATTGCCGAGGATTCAATCTTGCTTAACAAGATGATCGTTGAGTCACTTAAGAAGGCCGGATATGTACAGCTTATTCATACAGCCAATGGTCAGGAGGCATGGGATGTTATCCAGCAGTGCAAGGCTAAGGGTACGCTTAAGGAAGATATCCAGTGTGTTATCACAGATATCGAGATGCCTATGATGGACGGACACAGACTTACGAAGCTTATTAAGACAGATGAAGCGACTAAGCACATACCCGTTATCATATTCTCATCACTGGTTAACGACGAGATGCGTAAGAAGGGCGAATCACTTGGAGCCAACGCTCAGTTGTCTAAGCCTGAGATAGGTAATCTTGTAAGATTGGTAGACGGATTATTACTTGATTAATCATATCAAAAGATAGCCGGGAGAAATCTCGGCTTTTTCTTTGTATAGGAAGTAGTTTAGGAAGTATTGATGGATTTTGACGAGAAGTATCTTGACGAGTTATTAAAGTCAATAGAGCCGATAGTGGGACCGGATGATTCTGCAACTAAGGACGAGGGACCCAGGGATGACGTACCGGATATGCCGGAAGAAGAACTTGACAGCGAAGTAGCTGAAGTTCTGGAGGATGACCCGGAACCCGAGCCTGAGCCGGAACCCACACCCGAGCCGGAACCCGTGGCAGAAGAAGCGCCTGAAGCAGAGGCGTCTGTTTCTGTTGCGGACATAGATGTATCGGAGATGAGTCCGGAGGAGAAGACCAAGCAGCTTACTCCCGAAGAGATTGCGGCAATGTTTAATGCAGCGGATGAGGCAACACCTGAGCCGGATGTACACGTCAGTGAAGAGGCAGATGCCGGTGAGGAAGCAAGTGAACCCGAGGGTGAGATTGCCATAGATATGGATTCGCCGGAACTTTCATCGTTACTTGATGAAGTTGAATCGGATTCTTCGGATGAACCCGGTGAGGATGTATCGCTTGAGAGTCTCTTGGCTGAGAGTAATGCAGAAGATGATCTTGCAGCTGAACCTATTGAGATAGACCTTAATGATGAAGAAGCTATAACGGATAACCTTATGTCGGACGGACCGTCGCTTAGTGATCTTCTGGCAGAGTCTTCGGATGATGCGGAAGATGATTTGGCAGGTGCTTCCGATGCTATAGAAGTGGATCTTAATGAGGTCGGAGACATTGGACTTGATATCGATCTTGGTTCAGACCTTGGATTTGATATTGGCACAACGGGAGATGAGGTTCCGGAAGAACAGGCGTTATCTGCAGATGAGATAGACGCTATGCTTGAAGCGGCACAGAGTGCAGGAAGTGAGCCTGATGCGGCTTCTGATGTAGCCGCTACCGATGCGGATGCGGATGAGCTTATGTCATTACTTGCCAGTGCAGGTGATGAGGACTTAGGTGATATACAGAGCTTACTTGACTCGGATGAGAAGGGTGAAGTTGTTGAGGCGGCTGCACTTGAGGCAGCAACTTCTGTTGATGATATTGCATCAGGAGTATTGGATACACCCGAAGAAGCTGCGGCTAAGGCCAAGGCAGATAAGAAAGCAGCCAAGCTTAAGGCTAAAGAAGATAAGAAAGCTGCTAAGGCAGCCAAGAAGGCTGGTAAGGGCCAAGAAGCCGGTGAAGAATCTGAAGGTGCAGAACCTAAGAAGGGATTCTTTGCGGGTCTTTTGGCTATGCTTACAGAGACTGTTGATGATGAAGAAGAGGCCACTTCTGAGGGTGAAGGATCAGCAGAAGGCGGTGATATTGCTTTAGACGGTGAAGGTTCCGAAGTGGCCAATATTTCTGATGAGAATAAGGAGATATTGGAAGAACTGGATAAGGAGCAGGGTAAGAAGAAGGGCAAGAAAGCCAAGAAAGATAAGAAGAAAAAGAAGAAAGGCAAGGGCGAAGCCGCAGAAGGCGGTGAAGGCGAAG
>JAEEGL015803067.1_pt1 | contig 11087 bp, 9 predicted proteins | sample 9134231 | NCBI WGS metagenome assembly JAEEGL01 (sample SAMN16246548, study PRJNA631951) | gut metagenome | biome: gut microbiome; feature: rumen; material: fiber-attached | host: Bos | place: Iran: Karaj | collected 2018-10
GAGCCTTTGCAAGAAGACAAGCAGGTGATGCAGCGTATGGCAGACGACCTAACCAAAAAGGAAGGCTGGCGAGGGGTCACGGTCCAGTTTGACGTGGATCCGTATTGAGCGAGTTAATATTTTTTTATCTACATATTGTAAAAAAGTCGTAACTTTGCATCTTAATACAAAAGCACCCCCCATTGCCAATGGAAGGATGTTTTTGTTGTACAAGTTATTGATTATGCAAGCGATAATACTAGCAGCTGGAATGGGCAAGCGCCTGGGCGAATACACAAAGAACAATACAAAGTGTATGCTTGAGGTGAATGGGGTGCGGTTGATTGACCGAACACTGACGATATTGCACCAAGCTGGTGTATCGAAAGTGGTGCTTGTGGTGGGCTACCAGCGTGAACATGTAAAAGAATATCTGGGCAACAGCTACCAAGGCATGCCCATAGAGTATATCGACAACCCGGTGTTTGATCGCACCAACAACATCTATTCGCTCTATCTAGCCAAAGAACAGCTACTGGCAGACGACACGCTGCTGCTGGAAAGCGACCTTATTTTCGAGCCAGCCGTCATAAACAAGCTGCTGGCTGACGGATGCCCAAATATCGCCTTGGTGGACAAATACGAGAGCTGGATGGACGGCACCGTAGTAACATTGGACGAGGAAAGTCGCATCACACGATTTATCAACAAAGACGGCTTCCGCTTCGAGGATATCAAAAACTACTACAAGACTGTGAACATCTACCGTTTCAGCCGAGAGTTTTCGACAAAATACTATGTACCGTTTCTGACAGCCTATAGCACAGCATTGGGCAACAACGAATACTACGAGCAGGTGCTGCGAGTGATACTCCACCTCCACGAAGCACCGCTTAAGGCACTGCCACTGGAGGGTGAACTCTGGTATGAGATAGATGACATACAAGACCTGGACATCGCAGAGGGGATGTTCTGTCCCACCGACGACGAGCACCTGACGGCGGTGGCTTCGCGCTACGGCGGCTACTGGCGCTATCCGCAGATGCTGGACTTCTGCTACCTTGTCAACCCTTTCTTCCCTCCACAGCGGTTGGTCGACGAACTCAAAGCCAGCTTCGACACACTGTTGCGCGAGTATCCGTCGGGCCAGCGTGTGAACGCCCTGCTTGCTTCTAAAAATTTCGGCGTCCGTGAAGAATACATCGCCGTCGGCAACGGAGCCGCCGAGCTCATCAAAGCCCTCGTTGAGAACGAGACGGGACGCCTCGGCTTTGTGCTGCCCACGTTTGAAGAATACCCCAACCGGTTGGCTTATGGGCAACCCATGTGTTACATCCCCGCAAACGACGCCTTCCGCTACACGGCCGATGACCTGATGCACTTTTTTGCCAATCGTCCTGTCGACACTCTGTTGGTAATCAATCCCGACAACCCTTCGGGCAACCTCATTCCACGACCAGACCTGATGCGCCTTATTGAATGGACGGCAAAAAAGGACATGCGACTGGTGGTAGACGAGTCGTTTGCTGACTTTGCCGACGGAGAACCGATGACGCTGCTGGACAACGACATCCTCGCCGCCCATCCCCACCTGACGGTGGTGAAGAGCATCAGCAAAAGCTACGGTGTACCCGGACTGCGTCTCGGCGTGGTAGCCAGCGGCGACAAAGTACTGATTACCAAGTTAAAGAAACAGGTGGCCATATGGAACATCAACTCCTTCGGTGAATTCTATATGCAAATTTACGAAAAATACCACAACGACTACGAACGTGCATGCCAACTATTCCGCCAAGAGCGTGAGCTGTTCCGACAGGAGTTGGAACAAATCAAATGGCTCAAGGTCTATCCCTCACAAGCAAACTACTTCCTCTGCAAAGTAAAAGAGCGCTTCACGTCACACGAATTAGCAGCGAAACTACTGAAACACAATATCTTTATAAAAGACTGCGGAACCAAGAAAGCATTCGCCGGTGGCAACTACATCCGTCTGGCTGTACGCGACCGCAATGACAACCATCGACTCTTTGAGGAACTGAAAAGTCTATGAAAATCTGTATTTGCGGCGGAGGCGGTTTGGGACATGTCTGTGCAGGGGTCCTCTCCACTCAAAAAGACGTGGAGGTGAACCTGCTGACTGGGCATCCCCACCAATGGAGCCATACCTTGAGCGTCAGCGACCCTGACGGTAAGACTTTCGACGGGCAGATACACCTCGTCTCGAAACGACCCGAAGAGGTGGCCACGGGACAGGACATCATCCTCCTTTGTCTGCCGGGCTACATGATTGAAGAAACACTCGTCCGTATCAAACCCTATATCGGGCACGCTGCCGTAGGCTCGGTTGTCTCCAGCACCGGCTTCTTCTTTTTCGCCCACCGTATGCTGAATCCCAACACACCTCTCTTCGGATTCCGCAGGGTGCCCTATATCTCGCGCGTAAGCGAATACGGACGCAGCGCCCGGCTACTCGGGTACAAAAACGAGCTTGAGGTGGTCCTCGAAGGTATTGCTGAGCCCGAGCCCTTCCGAATGCTCCTCTCCAGCCTCTTCCTTACTCCCGTCATCCTGCTCGACAATTACCTCGAAGTCTCCCTCTCCAACTCCAACCCCATCCTCCACACGGGCCGATTGTACAGCCTCTTTCACGGACACGAAAAAGAAGTGTTCAACCACAACATAATGTTCTACAAAGAGTGGACCGACGACGCCTCACAGACACTTATCGACATGGACGCCGAATTCTTCTGTCTCCTCCACGCCCTTGGCATCCACACCATACAACCCCTCCTTGAATACTACGAAAGCACCGACGCCACATCGCTCACCCGCAAAATATCCTCCATTCCCGCCTTCCAAACCATCACTTCGCCTATGTGCAAAGTCCCTGGCGGCTGGCAGGTCGACTTCTCCAGCCGATACTTCACAGAAGACTTCCCCTTCGGCCTCCGTTGGATTGTGCAGCTCGCCGACCAACACCATATCGACTCACCACAAATCCACAAAATCTATCATTGGATATGTCCCACAACTTGACTATTGCCATCAGAGAGAACCTGATGAAAGAATTCTTGTTCCTGACCGACTTCTTCCAGCGGCACTCTCTCCCCTATGTCGCCGCCTATGGCACAGTGCTGGGTGCTGTACGGCACCACGGCTTCATCCCTTGGGACGACGACATAGACCTCTGTATGATGCGCGCCGACTATGAGCACCTGCTGACTCTGCGTCCCGAACTACAGAAAGAAGGCTACGACATCGTGACATACAATGACAAAGGCTACTACCTCCCCTTCGCCAAAATCATCGACCTCTCCACTACCCTCTGGGAACACAAGCAACTGCCCTGTATCCTTGGCAACTTCATTGACATCTTCCCCTTAGACTGCTTCAACGCCGACAACTCTGAACTCGAGGCCATGCGCCGACGCAGTCGCAAACTCTTCTATCGCTATCAAGCTGCCATCACCGACGACCACGGGCTAATCAGCATCCTCGAATACTTGAGAGCGCGCCACTTCGGCTCGGCCGCCCGCGCCCTCTTGTCGTTCGCCTACGGCAAAAAAGCCGAACAACACCTGGCACAGTACACAGACTACATCGACAGCCTAAAAGGTGACCAAGGCGAGAAATGCGTATACATCACCTCGGGCATCCCCGCCATCTTCCAACGCAGCTGGATGACGGAGACCTGCGAGGTACCCTTCGAGAACACGACCATACTCATTCCGCGCCAATACGGTCCCTATCTCCGTGAACTCTACGGCGATTGGAAGACACCGCCGCCCGTAAGCAAACAGACAGCCACCCATGGCGACGTACGTTACTATATAAACCTGAAGGAAAGACTGACTCTTGAGCAAGTGCGTGATCGCATCGCCCAAGGGGAAACCTGTGTTTTTTAAGACATGTCACAGCAAAACGCCACACAAGCCCTGAAGAACACCCTCTTCCTCTACGTGAGGATGCTGGTGGTGATGATTATCGGGCTTTACACATCGAGGGTTATCCTCAGCACCCTGGGGTTCGAGGACTTTGGCATTTACAATGTCGTGGGCAGTGTCGTCATCTTCTTTTCCTTCCTTAACGCAGCTTTGACAAACGCCACCTCGCGCTACCTCACCTATGAGCTCGGCACCGGTGACCGGAAGAGGCTGAACGAGACCTATTCCATGGCCATCAACTCGCACCTCATCCTCGCACTGGCTCTGTTTGTTATGATGGAGGCTGGAGGTGTGTGGTTTGTCAACCACAAGCTCAATATAGCTCCCGAGCGTATGGTAGCTGCCAATTGGTGCTACCAATTCTCGCTGATAGTGTTCTGCCTTTCAATAATCCGAGTACCTTTCCACTCCAACGTGATAGCCCACGAGAAGATGGACTTCTACGCGGTGGCTTCCATCGTGGAGGCATCGTTGAAATTGGGTATCGTCTTCTTGCTGCTGGCTTCTCCTGTTGACAAACTTATCACCTACTCTATCCTTATGGCCGCCGTGGCCTTAGTCATACTGCTGGTGTATATCATCTACTGCAGAGTGGCTTTGATGGATTGCCGTTTCATGCGTTTCTGGGACAGCAAAATGCTTGGACGGTTCGCCTCCTATTCGGGGTACAGTATGCTGGTGAACGGCGCCGACGGTGTAACCGTGCAGTGCCGCAATGTCTTCTTCAATTGGTTCACCGGCACGCTGGCCAATGCCGCCATGGGTATCGCCAACCAAGTAATTTCTCTGCTGAATGTCTTCGTAGAGAGCTTCTCGCAAGCATTACGGCCACAGATTATCAAGTCGTACGCGGCAGGAGAGCACGGATATTTTATGCAGTTGCTCTACTCGGCTTCAAAGATGAATTACTACCTCTTTCTACTTATCAGCATTCCGATAGCATTGAATCTCGACTACATACTCACCTTGTGGCTTGACAGCTACCCTCCCCTGACAGCCCCCTTTGTGCTGGCCATCATGGCCTACACCGCCTTCGATGTATTCCAGCAGCCGTTGTGGCAGGCAGTGCATGCCACCGGAAACCTGAAAGTGCACCAGATAATGATTGCCAGCATCAAGATATTGGCCATCCCTGCAACCTATGCCACCTTATGGCTGGGTTATTCACCTGTGGCGGCACTCTATCTGTGGGCTGGTTTGAATATGGTGTGCGCGGTGGCACGAACCCTTTACATGCGCAAACTGATAGGTTTGGTATTGGGACGCTACATGCGTGAAGTAGTACTGAAAATTTTGGTTGTCACATTACTTTCTCTGCCCATTCCACTGCTCCTCTCGTGGACGATTGAGAGCGAGTGGCTGCAGCTGGTAGTCACTACCTTCACTGCCTTGATCGTAACGGCGGCCACCTCTTATTTCATTGGTCTTTCATCGACGGAAAAACACTTCCTGCACAACCTTGGTGCGGTGCAACGTGTCATCTCCGCTTTCAAACGTTCTTAGGTATGCCAAAAGTCAGTGTAATAGTCCCCATATATGGAGTGGAACGGTACATCGGACAATGTGCCCGAAGCCTCTTTGCACAGACATTGGAGGATATGGAGTTTATCTTCATCAACGACTGTACCAAAGACCATTCAATGGAGGTACTGGCAGCGGAGATTGAGAAATGCCATCCGAGATGTGAAGAGATGCATTGGACAGTTCGGACAGAGCAGATGGAAAAAAACAGCGGCTTGCCTGCCGTACGCCGACGTGGTTCGGAACTAGCCAAAGGTGAATATATTGTACACTGCGACTCGGACGACTGGACCGACAAAGACATGTATCGGTTAATGTATGAAAAAGCATCTGCCGAGGGGTTGGATGCAGTGTTCTGCGATCATTACAGAAGCGACGGGGAGCGACACAGGCACGTGCGAAACTTTCCTTGGACAACGGTCAACCGACAGCGTGCATTCGACAGCATGTTTGCCGACAACAGAGGTCATCATTGCATATGGAGCGGCATGTACCTCGCATCGCTCTACCAACATGTAGAGGAGTATCCACATGCCAACATGGGCGAGGATGCAGCGCTAACGGCGCAACTGCTGTTTTTTGCCAAAAAGGTTGGCTATATTCCGCAACCGCTGTACTACTACCGCCAACGAAGAGGTAGCATAGTGCAAACAGTGTCGACAGAGCAACGTTGGGAAAACGCACGGCAGTTGATGGAGAACCAAGCGTTGATTATACGGTTCCTCAACAAACATCAGGCGGATGAGAAGTATGTTGTCTATGCCAAACTGACAGCACGTTTCGCACTGGAGGGATTGAGAAAAGAGAAAGGTTTCCGCGAAGCTTGGAAAAGTTGTTATCCCGAAATCAAACATCGAATAATGTGCAGCAAGGATATTCGCCTGGGTGTGCGTGTGAAGTTTGCACTGTTGGATTCGGGACTATATCGGTTTATTTATAAAAAGAGTTGAGAAGATGGGCAAGAAGGTGTCGATACTGGTGCCGGTGTACGGCGTGGAGAGGTATGTGGGGCGTTGCGCGGAGTCGCTGTTCGGACAGGACTATGAGGATGTGGAGTATGTGTTTGTGGACGACTGTACGAAGGACGATTCGGTGGGTGTGATAGAGCGGACTCTAGAGCGCTATCAAGAGCGCAAAGAGATGACCCAAATAATTCACCACGAGAGAAACCGTGGTTTGAGTGCGGCGCGCAACACAGCGCTGGAGGCGTCGAGCGGCGACTACCTAATGATTGTCGACTCGGACGACTGGCTGGCGGACAAGGGTGTGGTGAGGCAGCTGGTAGAGAAGATGGAGGCGACAGGTGCCGACATTGTGGTGTTCGACCATGTGGATGTGTGGGACGAAGAAAAGGAAAGTGGTGAGGTGAGGCACAAAGATATTCCGAAAGAGAAGGATGCCTACCTAAAGTTTGTGCTGGAATGCCGCTGCACGCCGTCGCTGGCGACGTCGATGTACAGGGCGTCGTTGTGGAAGGAGAACGGGGTGAGGAACATCGAGGGGTTGGATATGAGCGAAGACTATACTGTGCAACCGAAGCTGATTTACTATGCGAAGAAAATAGTGTATGTGAGGGAGGGGCTGTACTGCTACAACCGTGCGAACGAGGGGTCGTATATCAACCGGATGAAACCGTCGGGGTCGACAAGCATACCCGAGATGGATGCGGTGGAGGCATTCTTTGCCGACAAAGCCGACCGACGCAAGTACGCGGTATCGCTACGGGCGGGGCGTCTGGTGAAAGAGGCGCGCTGGTATGTGAACTGGGCGAAATATTCAGGAGAGAAGGATGCGTACGATCGGATTCCGCGGATGAGGTCGGCGGCCTATGTGCTGAACGGGCGACTGATGTTGAAGTACAAGGTGGTGATTGCGATGCAGCGGTTGCACCTGGAGAAGTTTTTTTTGAAGTATGTCAGAAAACAAATGCAAAATGTACAATAACGACCATATGCCTTTTTCGGTGCTGATGTCAGTGTACGAGAAGGAGGCGGCGGAGTGGCTGAGGGAGTCGTTGAGGAGCGTATTCGAGCAAACGGTGGCGCCGAACGAGGTGGTGATGGTGGAAGACGGGCGGCTGACAGATGCGCTGTATGCTGTGCTGGAGGAGACGGAGAGGGAACATGCGGAGCTGAAGCGGGTACCGCTGGCGGGTCACCAGGGGCTGGGTCCGGCGCTGGCGGAGGGTGTGCTGCACTGCAGTCACGAGCTGGTGGCGCGGATGGACACAGACGATGTTGCGCGAAGAGACCGCTTCGAGCTGCAGCTGGCGGAGTTTGCAAAGGATCCAGAGTTGGAGATATGCGGAGGACAGGTGCTGGAGTTTGAAGGGAACACGGAGAATGTGGTGTCGCGGCGGAGGGTGCCGCTGACGGAAGAGGAGTGCCGGCGCTACCAACGGAGACGCGATGCGTTCAACCACATGACGGTAATGTACAAGAAGTCCTCCGTATTGGCGGCAGGCAATTACCAAGACTGTCCGCTGATGGAGGACTCGCTGCTGTGGGTGAGCCTGTTCAAGCGCGGGGCGAAAGCGAAGAATATCGACGACTTTCTGGTGTATGCCCGAATAGGCAAGGGAATGTATGAGCGACGCGGAGGCTGGGGGTATTTCAAGAAGTACCGCCGTGCCCGCAGACGTATCTATGCCACTGGTTTTATCTCGCGCTGGGATTATGTGTATACGCTGGGAGTCCAGTTTGTAGTGGCGGTGATACCGAACAGACTGCGAAAGGTGATATACAAAAATTTTTTGCATAGGTAGGTGTCACTGGAGTAATGGTTAAAGATTAAAGGAAAAGGTTTAAAGGATACAGTAATAGATGAAGAAGATAGAGTTTTCACCTCCTGATATAACGGAGGCCGAGATAGCGGCAGTGGCGGAGACGATGCGCTCGGGATGGATTACGACGGGCCCGCGGACGAAGGAGTTTGAGGGGCTGATAGCGAATCACTGCGGTGTGAAGCGGGCGGTGTGCCTGAACTCGGCGTCGGCATGTCTGGAGTCTATACTGCGTGTGCTCGGTATCGGTCCTGGCGACGAGGTGATTACGTCGGCCTATACGTATACGGCGACATGCAGCGTGATATGCCATACCGGAGCAACGCCGGTGCTGATAGACACCCAGCGAGGGAGCTACGAGATGGACTATGAGGCGATGGAGAGAGCCATCACCCGGCGTACGAAAGCGGTGATAGCGGTGGATTTGGCGGGGGTGGTGTGCGACTACGACCGCATCTTTGCCGCGGTGGAGAACAAGAGGGCTCTTTTCACAGCACAGAGCGACCTACAGGAGACGATAGGCCGTGTGGCGGTGGTGGCCGACTCGGCCCATGCTTTCGGGGCCACATGGCACGGGCGGCCTGCGGGGGCCATAGCCGACTTCACTGCCTTCTCGTTCCATGCGGTGAAAAACCTGACAACTGCCGAAGGCGGAGCGCTGACCTGGACGATAAAGACGGACGACGACACCCTGTACCGACACTTTATGCTGCACAGCCTTCACGGACAGAGCAAGGACGCGTTGGCCAAGAGCACGGGTGGTTGGGAGTACGATGTGCTCTCGCCTGCCTACAAGTGCAACATGACCGACATCACGGCATCCATCGGCATAGTGCAGTACCACCGATATACGGGACTGCTGCAGCGCCGCCGCCAGATGATTGAGCACTACAACGAACGGCTGAAAGATTACGCGATTGAGGTACTGAAGCACTACGGCGGCGATTATTCTTCGAGCGGACACCTCTATCTGGTACGCCTCATAGGCAAGGACGAGTCATATCGCAACGAGACCATTGTGAAGATGGCGGAGCGAGGCGTGGCCACCAATGTGCATTTCAAGCCGCTGCCGATGATGACCGCCTACCGCAAGCTGGGTTTCGACATCAAGGACTACCCCAATGCCTACCATCAGTTCTGCAACGAAATCACCCTGCCGCTCCACACGCGCCTCACGGACGAGGAGGTGGACTATATACTTGACAATTTCACCGATATAATAGCCGACAAGAGATGAAGCGACTGTTTGACATAGCGGCCAGCGTGGTGGGGCTGGTGCTGGTCTGTCCGCTGCTCGCGGTGCTGGCCTTGTGGGTAAAGTTCGACACACCCGGGCCGGTGCTGTATCGACAGGTACGAGTGGGCAGGCACAACAAAGAATTCCGAATCCTCAAGTTCCGCACCATGCGTCAGGGAAGCGACTCGGGCAGCCTGGTGACCATCGGCGGTGACGACCCACGTATCACCCGTTCGGGCCGTATTCTACGCAAGCTGAAACTCGACGAACTGCCCCAGCTTATCAATGTGCTCATGGGAGACATGAGTTTTGTGGGCCCGCGCCCCGAAGTGCGCCACTATGTCGACTACTGGACACCGGAACAGATGCATATCCTGGACGTCAGGCCCGGTATCACCGACCCCGCCAGCATCCGCTTCCTGAACGAAAACGAGCTGATGGCCAAGGCCGAGGACCCCGAGAGCTATTATATCAACGTCATTATGCAGGAGAAGCTGAGGCTCTATCTTGAATACGTCAACAATCACTCGTTTTTTGGCGACATCGGCATCATCCTGAAGACCATTTGGGTTGTTGTATTCAACCGCAACTAGCTATCCCACATTAATATAATAAAAAATTTTGTCCATTTGGAGAAATAGTAGTATTTTTGCAATCCGATTTGAAAGATAAAATCAGCGATTTGGGCAAGTCTTATACGACCAGCTCCCATTGAATCCCCCAGGGTAGGAATACAGCAAGGGTGTTTGGTTGTAGCGGTGCGATATAAACAGCTTGCCCTTTTTTTATAGCCGAAAAGACTAAGAGTCTAAAAGACCAAGAGACCATGTGACTTTTTGACTCTTTAACTTTTCGACCCCAATACCCCCAAAACGATGACAAACCAAGAACAGATAAAAGACCTTATATCGCGCAAGGATGCGCTGAAGAGATTCCTCGACATAGAGGCACAGCAGGCCTGGATAGCCGAGGAGGAGAAGAAGACCGAAGCCGCCGACTTCTGGAACGACCCCAAGGAGGCCCAAAAGGTGGTGAAAGGCATCAACGCCAAGAAGAGCTGGGTGACGGCCTACAACGATGTCGACACCGCCTGCGGCGACCTCGAGGTGATGGGCGAATTCTTCGAGAGCGGCGACGCCTCCGAAGAGGAACTTCTCGCACAGATTGCCCTCACGCAGAAGAAAGTCGAAGAGCTGGAGTTCAAAAACATGCTGCGTTCAGACAGCGACCGGCTCGACGCCGTGCTCTCCATCAACGCCGGCGCCGGCGGCGTCGAAGCCCAAGACTGGGCCGAGATGCTTATGCGAATGTATATCCGCTATGCCGAGACCCACGGCTACAAGGTGGTCATTAGCAACAGCCTCGACGGCGACGGTGCCGGCATCAAGAGCTGCACCCTGCAGATTGAGGGCGACTTCGCCTACGGCTACCTCAAGAGCGAGACCGGCGTGCACCGCCTCGTCCGCGTCTCCCCCTTCAACGCACAGGGCAAACGCATGACCTCTTTCACCTCCGTCAGCGTCACCCCCCTCGTCGACGATTCCATCGAGGTGGTGGTGGACATGTCCAAACTCTCCTGGGACACCTTCCGCTCCGGCGGTGCCGGCGGACAGAACGTCAACAA